>Ga0187893_10001702_pt1 | contig 51483 bp, 41 predicted proteins | sample MA1701074metaG_FD_139574 | JGI IMG/M metagenome (GOLD analysis project Ga0187893, IMG submission 139574) | White microbial mat communities from a basaltic lava cave in the Kipuka Kanohina Cave System on the Island of Hawaii, USA - MA170107-4 metaG ... | reverse complement strand
GTCCCGTGGCGCATCCTCGCCCTGCACGATGCGGGGAAGCCGCTCCTCGAGCGCCGCCCTGCGCTCGTACACGTCAAGTCGCTGTTGCTGGTCGGCCGGCAGCGACCCCTTTTCCGAAAGGAGAGCTCTCGTTCGCCGGGCCGACTCCAGCCCCTCGAGGTATCGACCTTGTTCCTGAAGGATCCAGGCGAGAGTCCGGTGAGCGTCCACCATGCGCGGATCGAGCCGGATCGCCTCGCGCAGGGCCGGGATCCCCGCCTCCGGGTCGCCCGCCTTGCAGAGCGCGAGGCCGAGGGAGTACTGGTGCCCGGCCTGGCCCGGCCGGAGCCGCACGGCCTCGCGCAGCTCCGCGATCGCCCCGCCGAGGTCCCCCGCGTTGTAAAGCGCCGCGCCGAGACCGTAGCGGAAGAGAGCGACCGCCGGCTCGAGGCGCACCGCCTCGCGAACTGCGGCGATCGCGCCGTCCCGGTCGCCGCTCATCCCGAGGAGGGCGCCGAGGTTGTTGTGCGCGAGCCCGAATTCCGGCCACCGAAGAAGGGCGTCGCGCAGCAGCGCGATGCCGTCGTCCGTTTTCTCGAAGCACGAGAGGCACACCGGGTGCCAGCGCGTGCCGGGATCGAGCCGGCAGGCGGTGCGCAGCGCGTCGCGCGCCCCGATCTGGTCGCCCGCTGCCTCGCGCACGTGGGCGAGCCGGTGCCACACGAAGCCGGACTGCGGCCGGAGCGCGACGGCGGCATGGGCGTACCGCAATGCCTCCGTGCGCCGCCGGTCCGCGTGCCGGGACAGGAGGTTCGCGAGGATCGCATTGACGCTGAAGTCGTCGGGACCCCTGGACCAGAGACCGCGGAACAGGGTCTCCGCCTCTTCCGACGCCCCCGCGTTCGCAAGCGCCCCGGCGAGAGCCCGAATCGTCCGGGGCGGGACGTCGTCCGCGCTCGCGCACTCCACCTTGAGGGCACGCAGCGCCGCGGCGTCGCGGTCAAGGACCGCGTCCCGGATCCGGTCGCGCAGCGGGTCCGGGTCGATGCCCTTCGCGATCGCCAACAGCTGTCGCGCGTCGGTCTTGCCGCCGCCCACGCGCGACCGGGCCCACGTGTCGAGCATCGCGGCCAGCTCCTCTTGGATCCCGGCCCAGCGACGCTCGATCTCTTCGACCGCCGCCGCAGGCTTCGTGACGTCGATGCCGTGCGAGAGGAACGCCGCCGCGCAGTCCACCTCGGTCTGCCCGGTCCGGACGACGGCCTCCCAGGAGGCGAGCACGATTTCGTCCAGCTCGTGAAGGAACGCCTGCTCGCGCGCCCGCTGCTCCGACGCACGCCGGGCGTCCTCGGCCTCGGAGGCGACCGCCGCGAGCACCGCCTCGGCGCGGTCGCGGAGCGAGGGGACGACGTCACCCGCGCGAGCGAGCGCGACCGCGTTCCGGGCTGCGGACTCCGCGGCTGCCCAGGCCGCCTCGCCGCGACACCGCTGCGCCTCGAGGAGCGCGGCGTTGAGCGCATCCGCCGCGCGGCGGGTGCGTTCGCGGCGGTCCGCCGCGACAACGACGTAGCTGCCGGCGCCGATGACGACGGCGAGGAGCACGCCCGCCGCGAGGAAGATCGTCTGCCGGCGCACGCGGCGCTGCTCTTGCGCCTCCGACCGGGCCCGCTCGGTCGCCTCCTCCGCCTCCGCCGCGGCGACGGCGGCGGCGTGCGCGCGCTCCTCGATGGCGGAGAGGTGTCCAAGGACCCCCTCCGCGATCTCCCCCGCATCCCTCGGCCGGTCGGCGCGCATCGGCGCGAGGCACCGCCGCGCGAGCGCGACCAGGTCCGCGTCGGACTGGACGGCGTCGAGCCGCGCGTGCGCGTCCTCGAGCCGCCCCTCCGCCGCCTTCGCGAGCAGGTCTTCGCCCGTGTAGGGCGGCTTGCCGGTGAGGATTTCGCACAGGATCGCGCCGAGCGAGAAGACGTCGCTCCGCTCGTCCAGCTCGTCCACGTGGCCGAGAGCCTGCTCGGGCGGCATGTACGCGGGGGTGCCCATCACGGAGCCTGCGATCGACTCGGAGCCGCCTCCGGAACGCGCGGTGGCGATGCGCGTGGCGTCGCTCGGCCGTCGCTCGTCGGCCACGCCGCCGCGCGGGAGCACCTTCGCGAACCCCCAGTCGAGGATCTGCACCTCGCCGAACGCGCCGACCATGACGTTGCTCGGCTTCAGGTCGCGGTGGACGACGCCGCGGCCGTGCGCGTAGGCGACTGTCCGGCAGATCTGCTCGAACACCTGGAGGAGCCGCCGCCGGTCCGTCGCGCCCTCGTGGAGCAGCGCCGCGAGCGTCCGCCCCTTGACGAGCTTCATCGCGATGTAGGGCCGCCGGTCGGCGCGGAGCCCCAGCTCGTAGACGGGCACGACGCCCGGGTGCTGGAGCTGCCCGCCGATCTGCGCCTCGTCCACGAACCGCTGGAGCATCTCGGGGTTCGCGACGTGGCCTTCGCGCAGCACCTTGAGCGCGACGTCGCGGCCGAGGTCCGGGTCACGGCCGCGGAGCACCTCCCCGACGCCGCCTTGGGCGAGCGGCCCGAGGATCTCGTACCTGCCGCAGCCTTGATGGAGGGGGGCGCGGGGGGAGGCCTCGGCGCCGCGGAGGAGGACCCTCGGCGCCGTACGCCCCGCCGCCTCGAGCCGGAGGAGGATGCTCTCGTCGCTCATCGAATTCCCATCGCCGCGTGGACATCGGCCCAGAGTCTCCGCCAGCCCTCGCGCTCGGCCACGGGAAGCTCGTCGATCCGGTCGCGCACGCTCGAGAGGTCTCGGTCCTGCGTCCAGAAGTAGAGCGGTGCGGGGTCACTGGCGGCCTTGGCGACCGACCTCATTCGCACGGCGAGCTCCGCCCGCAACCATTCGAGCGCCTGCGCGCGCCACATGGGGGCGTCGGCGCCTCCGCCGGCCGCCGCCAGGGCTGCGTTGCACGCGGCGGCGTACCGGTGACCGTTCAGGAATTCCTCGGCGAGCGACCCGTCTTGGGCGAACGCCTCCCGGTAGAGCCGGGCCGACGTCGCGTACTCGCGCGTGCAATAGCAGAGCAGCGCGAATCCCGCGCACTCCGCCGCGTCGCGCGGCCGATCGGTGCCGGCGAGCACCGCGGCGAGCCGGCCTTCCAGCTCGACCGCCTGCCTTATCGACGCGACGAACTCGCCGCAGGACCACCCCCGCAGCCGCGTGCTCAGTTCGTTGGCCTTTTCGAACGAGGCCAGGGCCTCCCGGAGGCGCCCTTGGTCGGCAAGAGCGTAGCCGAGGCCCAAGTAGGCGCTCGGGAAGTCGGGGTTGAGCCTGATCGCTTCGCGCGCCGCTGCAATCGCGCCATCCAAGTCTCCGGCGCCCAACAGCGCGAACCCGAGGCTGGTGCGCGAGTGGGCGGACTGCGGACGGAGCGCCACAGCCGCTGTGCCGCACTCCACTTCCTGTGCGGCAAGAGCGGTGACACAGCCTGAGTAGAGCGCTCCGTGGCACTGGATCCAGAAGTCGGAGGGCCAGCGGTCGCGGGCCTTGAGCAGTACCGCGGCGGCGCCCGGGTGGTCTCCGAGCCGCGCGAGAGCCACGGCGAGGAAGTCTATCGTGTGAGCATCGGCGTCGGCCGACTCGATCTCGTCGATCATCCGGTGAAGGCGGTCGCGGTCCCTCGACGCGAGCGCGTCGCGAACCTCGTTACGCCGGGGGTCAGGATCGATCGCGCGTGCGAGCGCGTCCGGCTGCCTCCAGTCGCGGTCCTTGAGCGCCCACCTGAGCACACCCACTCGTCGAGCGCGGGGACGATGTTGTCGATCGCATCCGGGTACTCGGCATGGATGGCCTCGGCCAGTTCGGCAGGGGATCCTCTCGCAATGTCGATGCCCGCGTCCGCAAAGGCCGCCAGATAGCCGGCGTCGGCGGCGGCGCCCAATCCGTCGGCATACCGCATCCGGTTCTCGTCGAGCGCGGCGACGAGGCGGTCGCGCTGGGCGACACGGTCGGCAGCGGCCTCGGCGCGGGCGGCGAGGGATTGCGCGTCGCCCTTGAGCTTCGCGAGCAGGTCGCTCTGCGCGGCGACGTCGCGGGCGCGCCGCGCCTCGGCCGCGGCCTCGCCGAAGCGTTCGGCGCCGAGAAGCCGCGTCGCCTCCTCGATCGCGCGCTCCGCCTGAGGGCGGATCTCCGCGGCGTGGTCGCGCCGCTTGCCGTCGCGCCATTGCCACGCGCCCCCCGCGAGCAGCACGGCCGCGACCGCCGCCAAAGCGAGCGCCGTCGTCCGCCGCCTCGCCCGGCGCGCCCAGAGGGCCTCCTGCCGCTCGCGCTCAAGCCGCGCGCGCTCGTGGACCGCCCGCACCTCCGCCTCGCGCGCGCGGGCGTCGGCCGCGGCGAGGAAGTCGTCGAGCGCCCTCGCGAGCACGGAGGCGTTCTCCAGCCGGTCCGCGCGCATCGGCGCAAGCGCCCTCGTGCAGAGCTGGACCAGCGCGGGGTCGGCCTTGCACGACGCAAGCCGTTCGTGGGCGCCGTCGAGCCGCGCCTGTGCGGCCATCGTGAGCAGGTCCTCGGGCGCGCCGACGTAGGGCGGCTGCCCGGTGAGGATCTCGCAGAGGATCGCTCCGAGCGCGAACACGTCGCACCGCTCGTCGAGCGTCTCGATCTGGCCGAGCGCCTGCTCGGGCGGCATGTACGCGGGCGTCCCCATCACGGAGCCTGTGATCGACTCCGACCCTTCCCCCTTCGACCGCACGGTCGCGACGATCGTTCGCTCCTGGAGCTTCTCCGCCATCGGATCGCTCCGTCCGAGCACCTTGCCGAACCCCCAATCGACGACGAGCACCTCGCCGAAGCCGCCGACCATCACGTTGCTCGGCTTCAGGTCGCGGTGGATGACGCCGCGCGAGTGCGCGTACGCGATCGTCTGGCAGACCTGCTCGAACACGCGCAGGAACCGGGGGAGGTCCCGGAGGGGGTCCTTCCTCTCCTTCAAGACCGCTGCGAGCGTGCGCCCCTTGATGAGCTTCATCGCGAAGTAGGGCCGCTGGTCGGGCTGGAGGCCGATGCCGTACACGGGCACGATCCCGGGGTGCTGGAGCTGGCCGCCGATCTGCGCCTCCTCGACGAGGCGGTCGAGGACCTCCGGGTTCGACGCGTGCTCGCGTCGCAGGACCTTCAAGGCCACGTCACGGCCGAGGTCCGCGTCGCGGGCCTTGTAGACGATCCCGACGCCGCCCCTCGCGATCTCTCCCGCGATCCGGTACCGGCTCGAGTCCTCCGCCCCCGCGCCCCCCGTTCCTCCGACGCGCAGGAGCGGCGACTCCTCGCCCGGGGCGTCGTGGAGGAGGATGCGCGACTGGACCCCCGTGGTGCGCTTCAGCCTCGCCATGACGCTCTCGCCGGGCTCGCTCCCGAAGGCCGCCCGCAGCGCCCCGTCCATCTCGCTCATGCACCTATCCGCACGGCGCGCGGTTTTCGCGCCGGATTTCGAAGAGGGGGGGTTCCGGGGGCCTCACCGGAAGCAGGCGATCAGCCTCTCCGCCTCCCGCTCGACGTCGGCCCGCGGCCCCCCCTGGTGCTCCGCGACGACGTCGCAGAGCGCAGCGCGGAATTCCTCGCGCGCGGTCGCGTACTCGTGGTGGACCTTTGCGGCGTCGGCGTTCCAATGCCGCGCGACGTCGCGGATCGGCATCTCCTCGCCGAACCGCAGCCTCAGGAGCTCCACGCGCCGCTGCGCTTCGGCGCCGGCCGCGAGGGCGCGCGCGTCCATCAGCCGCGCCGCCTGCCTCATGAGCGTCTCCGCCCAAGCCCGGTCGAAGGCGTCCGAGAGGGTGCGGTCGCGCGAGGGCAGGTCGGCGTCGAGGGGAGGGCCGCCGCGGCCCCGCTCCCGCTCGGCGCGGGCCGCGACGTTCCGGACGACGCCGTAGAGGAACGCGCGGAACCCGCCCGGCCGACCCTCGTCGGCACGCTCGAGCGCGCCCCCGTCCTTGAAGCAGTCGAGGAAGACCTCCTGCGCCGCGTCGTCGATCTCGCCCTTGAGCCCCGACTCGCGCCAGCGCGCGCCGAGGTAGGCGCGCACGACCGGCTCGTAGCGCCGCGCGAACTCCTCCCGGTCCTTCGGGCGCCCCTGCGCGGCGCCGCGGATCACCGTCCAGCAGGTCGTGTCGGACACGGCCCGATCTTACGGGAAAGGGGGGGTGCCGCGCAGGAGATCCCACGCCTCGCGCACGTGGCGCTCCTCGGTCGAGGGCGCGCCGATCGCGAGGCGCAGCGTGAACCCCTTGCCCGGCAGCGTCGTGTGCGAGAGGTACGCGCGCCCCGAGGCGTTGACGCGATCGAGGAGCGCGCGGTTCTCGTCGTCGCTGCCGCGCTTGCGGAAGCAGACGAGCGCGAGGGTCCGCTCCGCGCACAGCTCGAACCGCTCATCCTCGTGCACCCAGCCCTCGAACCGCTTCGCGAGCTCGACGTGGCGGCGGATGTGCCCCCGAAGCCCCTCGGCGCCGTAGTGGCGGATCACGAACCAGAGCTTCAGCGCGCGGAACCTGCGGCCGAGGGGGATCTGCCAGTCGCGGTAGTCGATCACCTGCCCCGCGTGCGCCGTGCGCAGGTACTCGGGCGTCACGGAGAGCGCGCCGGTGAGCGACGCGCGGTCGCGCGTCCAGAACGCCGAGCAGTCGAAGCTCGTGAGGAGCCACTTGTGCGGGTTGAAGCAGAAGGAGTCCGCCCGTTCGACGCCCTCGAGCATCCAGCGGAACTCGGGGCAGACGCACGCGGCGCCGGCGTACGCGGCGTCCACATGGAGCCAGAGGTCAGGGGGCAGCGGGGGCAGGGGGTCGATCGCGGTCGAGGACGTCGTGCCGACGGTTGCGCACACGAAGAAAGGCAGCTTCCCGCGGGCGCGGTCCTCCTCGATCATCGCGTCGAGGGCGTGGGGGTCCATCGAGAGGTCGCGCCGCACCGGCACGTTTCGCAGCTCGACGCCCGCGATCCGCGCGGCCTTCAGCACCGACGAGTGCGCCTGCTCCGACGCGTAGGCCACGAGCGCGCCGGGGCCAGCGCGGTGGCGCGCCGCGAGCATGGCGACCAGCGTGGACTCGCTCGCGGTGCCCTGGATGCACCCCTCGAACGCAGTCGGCAGCCCGATCAGCTGCGCGAGCCACTCGAGCATCCGGGTCTCGAGCTCGGTCGCGGAGGGGCTCGTCGCCCAGAGCATTCCCTGCACGCCGAGGCCCGCGGAGAGCAGCTCGCCGAGGATCGCGGGGAAGGAGCCGTTGCTCGGGAAGTAGGCGAAGAAGCCGGGCGCCTGCCAGTGCGTGATCCCGGGCATGATGAGACGGTCAAGGTCGTGCAGGATTTCGTCCCATCCCCCTCCCGCGCCCACCCCCTTCTCCGGCGGAGCGGCCGGCAGCGATCGCAGGACGTCGCCCGGACGGCTGCGCGAGAGGACGGGGAAGGAGGCGATCCTCTCCTTATAGTCCGCGATCCAGTCGATCACGCGGTGGCCGAGCGCGCGGAACTCCGAGGGCGTCATGGGCCGATAAGGTATCGTGGAGAACCCTTGACGATCGAGACCGAGGACAGGAAGACCGACCTCATCGAGTCGGTCGCGCAGAGCGTCGCGAAGGAGGGCGACGGCGCGGAGCGTTTCGTGCGGCTGCTCTACGCGGACGTCGCGCCCGGGGACCTCGTCGGCGACAGGCCGGAGAACCTGCGCGGGGCCGCGCAGGGACTCTGGCAGTTTCTCGCGGAGCGCGCGCCCGGGCAGCCGTCGGTGAGGGTCTTCACGCCGGCGCAGCCGACGCACGGCTGGTCGTCGCCGCACTCGGTCGTCGAGGTCGTCACCGACGACATGCCGTTCCTGGTCGATTCGGTGACCGGGTTCCTGAACGGTTCCGACGCCGAGGTGCAGCTCGTCATCCACCCGATCTTGAACGTCGACCGGGACGCGGAGGGTCGGCTCCGGAGGCTCGCCGGGCGCAAGGAGGACGGGTCGCGCGAGTCGTGCATGCACGTGCGCATCGCCGCGCAGCCGAAGGAGCGCCACCCGGAGCTCCGCGAGGGGGTGCTGCGCGTCCTCGGCGACGTGCGCGTCGCGGTCTCGGACTGGGCGACGTTGCGGGAGCGGGCGAAGGAGATCGCGGGGCGCGTCGAGGCGAACGCCGGGAAGCGGCCTGCCGACGAGGTCAAGGAGGTTTCCGGCTTTCTCCGCTGGCTCGAGGCGAACCACTTCACGTTCCTCGGCTTCCGCGAGATCCGGATCGAGACCGGTCGCGCGCACGTCGTGGCCGGCAGCGGGCTCGGGATCCTGCGCGACGAGAAGACGACCGTCTTCGACGGGCTCATCACGGGGGCGAAGCCGCCCGCGGAGATCTTCGAGCCCGGGCTCCTGCGGGTGACGAAGACGAACCGCCGCTCGACCGTCCACCGCACGACGCACCTGGACGCGATCGGGGTCAAAAGCCTCGACGCGGAGGGCCGGGTCACGGGCGAGAGCCTCTTCGTCGGCCTCTTCACCGCCACCGCGTACGCGCGCAGCGCGCGCGAGATCCCGATGCTGAAGCGCAAGGTGGACCAGGTGCTCTCGCGCGCGGGCTACTCGCCGCGGAGCCACAACTACAAGAGGCTGCTCCACCTTCTCGATAGTTACCCGCGCGACGAGCTCTTCCAGATCACGGAGGAGGAGCTCTTCCCGATCGCGCTCGGCATCCTGCGCCTCGAGCAGCGGCGCCGGATCGCGCTCTTCCCGCGCGTGGACCCGTTCGGCCGGTTCGTCTCCTGCCTCGTCTACGCGCCGCGCGACAACTACGGCACCGGGCTGCGCGTCCGGTTCCAGGAGATCCTCGCCGACGCCTTCGGCGGGCGGATCTCCGCGTTCTACACGCACCTGACCGACGAGCCGCTCGCGCGGCTCCATTTCATCGTGAGCGTCACGCCGGGCAAGCAGCTGCGCTTCGATGCGGCGGAGGTCGAGCGGCGGCTCGTCGAGGCGGGGCGATCGTGGGGGGAGCGCCTGCGCGAGGCGCTCGTGCGCGCGCGGGGCGAGGAGGCGGGACTCTCCGCCTACCGGCGGTTCGCGGGCGCTTTTCCCGCGAGCTACGCCGATTCGTTCGACGCCGCGGCGGCGGCGACGGACGTCGCGGATGTGGAGCGAGCGCTCAAGGACGGCCTCGCGGTCCGCTTGGACCGCGCGATGGGAGGGGGCGCGGGGGACGTGCGGCTGAAGCTGGTCGCCGCGGGCCCCGAGCGGCCGCTTTCCGACGTCCTGCCCATGCTCGAGCGGATGGGGCTCAAGGTCCTCCGCGAGCAGCCCTACCGCGTGCGGCCGGAGGGGTCGAAGACCCCCGTCCGGATCCGCGAGCTCGAGATGACGAGCAAGGACCCGATCGACCTCGATTCGGTGCGTGAGCCCTTCCACGAGGCCTTCGCGCTCGTCTGGAAGGGCGAGCTCGAGAGCGACGGCTTCAACGGCCTCGTCCTGCGCGCGGGCCTCACCGCGCGGGAGACGACGATCCTGCGCGCCTACTGCAAGTTCCTGCGGCAGGCGCGCGTCGCCTTCTCCCAGGAGTACATGGAGGAGACGCTCGCGCGCCACCCGGCGCTCGCGCGGCTGCTCGTCCGGATCTTCCTCGCCCGCTTCGACCCCCCCGGGTCGGACGGCGAGGGGCGCGCGACCGCGCACGCCGCCGAGTTCCTGAAGGGCCTCGACGCGGTCACGAACCTCGACGAGGACCGCATCCTCCGCGCGTTCTTCGCCTGCGTCGAGGCGACCGTCCGGACGAACTACTTCCAGCGCGACACGCACGGCGCGTCGAAGCCCTATCTGGCGCTCAAGCTCGACTCGAGGCGCCTCGACCTTCTCCCTCCCCCGCGCCCCCTCCGTGAGATCTTCGTGTACAGCCCGCGCGTGGAGGCCGTCCACCTGCGCGGAGGCGCGGTCGCGCGCGGCGGCATCCGATGGTCGGACCGGCGCGAGGACTTCCGGACCGAGGTCCTGGGCCTGATGAAGGCGCAGATGGTCAAGAACGCGGTCATCGTGCCGGTCGGTTCGAAGGGCGGCTTCGTCGTGAAACGGCCGCCCCCGGAAGGCGGGGCGAAGCTCAAGGAGGAGGTCGTCGAGTGCTACCGCACGCTGATGCGGGGGCTGCTCGACCTGACCGACAACCGCGACGCGGACCGGATCGTGCCGCCGCCGATGGTCGTGAGGCGCGACGGCGACGACCCGTATCTCGTGGTCGCGGCGGACAAGGGGACCGCGACCTTCTCCGACACCGCGAACGCGGTCGCGCGCGAATACGGCTTCTGGCTCGACGACGCCTTCGCGTCGGGCGGGTCGGCGGGGTACGACCACAAGAAGATGGCGATCACCGCGCGCGGCGCCTGGGAGGCGGTCAAGCGCCACTTCCGCGAGACCGGAAAGGACATCCAGAAGGAGGACTTCACGGTCGCGGGCGTCGGCGACATGGCGGGCGATGTCTTCGGGAACGGCATGCTCCTCTCGCGCCGTATCAAGCTCGTCGCGGCGTTCAACCACGCGCACGTCTTCCTCGACCCGGCGCCCGACCCGGAGAAGAGCTTCGCCGAGCGGCAGCGGCTCTTCGACCTGCCCGCGTCGACGTGGGCCGACTACGACAAGAAGCTCATCTCCGCGGGCGGCGGCGTCTGGCCCCGCACCGTCAAGTCGATCCCCCTCCCGGAAGCCGCGCGCAAGCTCCTCGGCCTCTCCGCTGCGGCGGCGACGCCCGCGGAGGTGATCCAGGCGATCCTCCGCGCGCCGGTGGAGTTGCTCTGGCTTGGCGGCATCGGCACGTTCGTGCGCGCGAGCGACGAGACGGACGCGGAGGTGGGCGACCGCGCGAGCGACGCGCTGCGCATCACTGCGAAGGAGCTCCGGGCGAAGGTCGTCGGCGAGGGGGCGAACCTCGGCCTCACCCAGCGCGCGCGCGTCGAGTACGCGCTCGGGGGCGGGCGGCTCAACACCGACGCGGTGGACAACTCCGCGGGCGTGGACTGCTCGGACCACGAGGTGAACATCAAGATCCTGCTCCGGGAGGTCGAGCGATCCGGAAAGCTCACGCGCGCGGACCGCGACCGGCTCCTGTCGGAGATGACCGAGGAGGTCGCCGCGCTCGTGCTGCGCGACAACTACCTCCAGACGCTGACGATCTCGGTCACGCACCAGATCGGTGCGCACCTCTTGGACCGCGCGGGTCGCTTCCTGCGCGCGCTCGAGAAGTCGGGCCGGCTGAACCGCGCGCTCGAGCACCTTCCCGACGAGGACACGCTCGCGCAGCGCCTCCGGGACAAGATCGGCTTCACGCGACCGGAGGTCGCCGTTCTGCTCGCGTACGCGAAGATCGACCTGTACGACGCGCTGCTCCAGTCGTCGCTGCCGGACGACCCGAGCCTCGCCGGCGACCTCAGGCACTACTTCCCGAGGGCGCTGCGCGAGCGGTTCCCGGACGCGATCGCGGGCCACCGGCTGCGGCGCGAGATCACGGCGACGGTCGTTACGAACGACCTCGTGAACCGGGTCGGGATCCTGTTCGTCCACGAGGTGCGCGAGAAGACCGGAATGGCCCCTGACGACATCGCCCGGGCCTACCTCGCGGCGCGGGACATCCTCGGCATGCGGGAGCTATGGCGCGAGATCGAGGCGCTGGACAACCGCGCGCCCACGGCGGTGCAGGCCGCGATGCTCGCGGAGTGCGGCAGGCTGGTCGAGCGGACCGCGGTGTGGCTGCTGCGCCATGCCGAGCACCCGCTCGCGATCGACCGGCTGCGCGAGACGTACGCGGGGGGCGTGACCGAGCTCGGGGAGGCCCTCGACGCGACGCTTCCGGAGGACCAGCGGAAGGTCCTTGAGGCCCGCCTCAAGGCGCTCGGCGGCGCGCCCCCGGAGACGGCCGCGCGCGTGGCGCGGCTGCCGTTCCTCGCGCCGGCGTGCGAGATCGCGCGGCTCGCGCAGGGCAGCGGTCGCCCGATCGACGAGGTCGCACGGATCTACCTCCGCGCGGGCGCACGGTTCGGACTCGTCTGGATGCGCGGCGCAGCCGCCCACCTGACCGCCGACACGGCGTGGGACAAGCTCGCGGTCTCGGCGCTCGTGGACGACCTGGACGGGCAGCAGGCGGAGCTGGCCGCGCGCGTGCTCAAGCTCGCGCAGCCCGGCGAGCCGCCGGAAGCCGCGATCGAGCGCTTTGCGGAGTCGCGCCGCCCGCTCGTCACGCGCACCGAGCAGCTGCTCGCGGAACTCGAGGCCACCCCTACCCTCGACTTCACGATGCTCGCCGTCGCCTGCCGCCAGCTCAAGTCCATTTAGGTCTGACACTCACACTGCGCGGGCATCGCAAGCTGCTGCCACGCAACGGGTTGCGATCGACCACCTGCGGCAGTGCTGCCGCACCTGTCGTCGGGAGCACCTCCGCGTCCGAGGGCCTCCGCAAGTGCGGCAGCAGTGCCGCACCTCGGCCGCCGTAACCACCGTGCCCACAATGGGTTGCGGCGGCCGCGAAGTGTGAGTGTCAGCGTTCCCGCAGCGCGGTGACGGGGGGGAGGTGGGAGGCCTTCCAGGCGGGGATCGCGCCGCCGAGGAGACCGAGCAGGAGGGAGAAGACGACCGCGTTCGCGAGGACCTCGCCGGTCACGCGGAAGGCGAACGACACCTCGGTGAACGTGTTGAAGTTGGTCGCTCCGGTCTCGAGGCCGTGGAGCGGGACCACGATCGCGCAGCCGACCGCACCGCCGAGGAGGCCGAGCGCGAGGCTCTCGAGAAGGAACGCGAGGAAGACCGGGAACGGGCGGAACCCCGTCGCGCGGAGGATCCCGATCTCGTGGGTGCGCGACGCGACGGCCGCGAGCATCGTGTTCGCCGCGGTGAACACGGCCGCCGTGCCCATCACGATCGCGAGGAACGAGCCGAGCATCCTGAGAGCGATCGAGAGCGCGGAGGTCTGCGCGGCGAGGTACTCCCGCTCCGTGAACACCGCTGCCGGCGTCTCCTTGTCCCCTTCGAGGCGCTTCTTGAGGGCGTTCGCATCGGTGCCCGGCTCGACCAGCGCGACCACGCGGCTCGGCTCCGGCCGGGAAAGCGTCGCCTGCATCCGGTCGAGGTCGCCCCAGATCTCCGACGCGAAGGGACCCTGGCTGTCGAAGACGCCGACCACGTTGAGCGGCGTCGTGTTGAGCTGGATCACGTCGCCGAGGTGGCAGCCCCGGATCCGGTCGACGAGCCTTCTCCCGACGATGACCTCGTCCGTCCCCGGCCGGAACCGCCGCCCCTCGATGATCTTCACCGTGTCGCCGTAGACATCGAAGCTCCTCGGCTCGAGGCCCCGCACCGGCACGTTGGTCTCTCCGCCGCCGACGCGGAAGCGGCGCACGGCCAGATAGAGCTCCATCGCGGCGAACGGCGCACCCTCGGGGTCCCGCCGGATCTCGGGCAACGTCTTGACGAGGCGGTCCGCCATCGCGCGCGGGACGATCGACTCGCCTTCGCTCACGGTGCCCGGCCGCAGGAAGACGAGGAGGTCGTCGCGTCCCGACTCCTCGAAGAGCGTCCGGAACCCCGCCTCGAGGCTCAGGACGCCCGCGAAGATCGCGACCGTCGCCGCGATGCCGAGCACCGTGAGGAGCGTCGCCGTCTTTCGGACGACCAGGTGCCTGAGGTTGTAGCGCAGGGGTACGAGCATGAGGGGGCCTCGGGGGCCGCTCAATGCGGCCGCATCGCCTCCGCCGTTTGCACCCGCCTCGCCATGCGCGCGGGCACCGCGCCCGCGAACAGCCCGAGGAGGAGCGTGGTCACGATCGCGCCGGCAAGCGTCGCGGGGGCGATCGCGTAGCCGGGGAAGTTCGGGCCGAGCATCTCGGCGATCCCGCCCTGCGAGACGTACGCGAGCGCGATCCCCAAGCCCCCGCCCGTGCCGACCAGGAGCAGCGCCTGGAGGAGCAGGAGGCGCGCGGTCGAGCCGTCGCTGAACCCGAGCGCCTTCATCACGCCGATCTCGCGGAGCTGCTCGCGCGCCTGCATCAGCATCGTGTTGACGCACGCGAGCAGGATCGCGAGGAGCACGCCGCCGCCGAGGTAGGAGACGAGCCGCGGCACGTTGCCCACCATCGACACGAACTGCCGGTTGAACTCCGCCTCGGTCGTGGTCTGCACCCGCTGCGGGCCGTTCTCGAAGAGCTGGTCCACCGTCGCCATGACCGGCGTCGGGTTCGCGCCGGGTTCGGTCTCGATCACGATCACGCCCACGCTCGGCGTTTGCCGGGTCTCGTCCTCCATCGTCTTCTCGAAGTAGTCCCAATGGAAGTAGAGCGTTCGGTTGTCGAGCGTCGCCTTCGCGGGCCGGTAGATCGCCGCGACCTGGAACTCCCACGCCGAGCGGTCGCCCTTCTGGAAGATGACCCCGGTGATCGGCACCGTGTCCCCGACCTTCCAGCCGAACTGCTTCGCGAGCCCTTCGCCGATCACGCACGCCCGCTTGTCCTGAAGGAACGCCTCCTTCGATCCCGCGATGACCGTCGCCTCGGGCCACATCTCGAGGAGCATCTCGGCGTCCACCGCGAACTGGGCGAAGAAGTTCTCCCGCTCTCGGAAGTAGCCGCCGAACCACTGGAACTTGCACGTGCGCCGCACGCCATCCACCGCATCGATTTTCGTCTGGTACGTGAGGGGGAAGTCCACGAAGAGGCTCACCGCCGACTGGACCCAGAGCCGCTGCTGGTTCGCCGACTCGACGCCGGCCGAGAGTGTGGTCACGAGCGAGCGCAGGAAGCAGAGGAGGAACAACGCGACCGCCAGCGACCCGATCGTGAGGAGGGTGCGCACCTTGTGGCGCAGGAGGCTCCGGAGGATGAGCTTGGTCATCGGTTCCCCCCGCCCCTCCCCGTGTCCTCGACGCGGTCGAGCTTCCCCTTGTCGAGGTGGATCGTCCGCTCGGCGCGCGCGGCGGCGAGCGGGTCGTGCGTCACGATCACGATCGTCTTCCTGAACTCCTCGTGGAGCCGCCGGAGGAGCTCGAGGACCTGGTCCGCGGCGTGGCGGTCGAGGTCGCCCGTCGGCTCGTCGGCGAGGATGAGCTTCGGATCCGTCGCGACGGCGCGCGCGATCGCGACGCGCTGCTCCTGGCCGCCCGAGAGCTGCGCCGGGCGGTGGTGGAGGCGGTCGGAGAGGCCGACGAGGTCGAGCGCGTGGCGCGCGTGGTCGCGGCGCTCCTTCCTCGAGAGCGGCGAGAGCAGCAGCGGCAGCTCGACGTTCTCGAGCGCGGTGAGCACCGAGAGCAGGTTGAACTGCTGGAAGACGAAGCCCACGTGGTCCGCACGCCAGCGGGAGAGGTCGCGACCGTCGAGCGCGTTCAGGTCCTGGCCCGCGACGACCACCTCGCCCGAGTCGGCATGGTCGAGGCCACCGACGAGGTTCAGGAGCGTCGTCTTGCCCGAGCCGCTCGGGCCCATGAGCGCGTAGAACGAGCCGTCGGGCACCTCGAGATCGAGGTGGTCGAGGACGGCCACGGTCTCGCCGCCGCGGCGGTAGCTCTTGGTGACGCGCGAAAGGCGGATCATCGGTTCGTTCATGTCACTCCGCGACGCGCACGCGCGCGCCGTCCTCGAGGTCGCCGGGCGGCGCGTCCACGAGACGCTCGCCGCCCGAGAGACCCTTCTCGACCACCACGCGCGAACCGCGCTTGGCGCCGAGCTCGATCGCGCGCCACCGCGCGACGTCGCGGTCGAGCTCGAAGACGCCGGTCCTGCCGTCCACGCGTGCGACCGCCGACTCGGGGACGAGCACGGCCGCTTCCTGCGGCGTCGCCTCGGCCTCCGCCCCCGGGTCGAGGAAGACGACGCGGACGCCCATCTCCGGCCGGAGCCTCTTGTCCGGCGTGTCGAGCTTCACGCGCAGCTCGACGGTGCCCTTCTGGCGGTTGGCGGTGGGCCACACCCGGTCCACGGCGCCCTCGTAACCCTCGTCGGGGTAGGCGTCGAGGAAGACCCGGGCGCGCGCGCCCTTCTCGACGTGCGCGAGCGACCGCTCGGGCAGTTCCACCTGCGCCTCGAGCGACGCGAAGTCGACCATCGTGACCACCGCGCCGCGGCTGTTGCCGCCCTGCGCGTTCGGGCTCACGACCTCGCCCACCTCGGCGTCCTTGAGGACGACGACGCCGTCGAACGGCGCGCGGACCTCGGTCTTCTCGAGGACCGCCTGCGCCTCGTCGCGCGCGGCGGCGCGGCCCTTGGTGGTCGCCGCCGCCTCCGCGAGCCTCGCGTCGGCGACCGACACCTCGGCCTCGCCCTCCGCCACGCGGCCGCGCGCGACCACGAGCATCGCGTCCTCCGCGTTCCGCGCCGCGGCCGCGCGGTCGAGCTCGGTCTGCGCCTCGTCGGCCTCCTGCTGCGTGCCGGCGCCCGAGGCCACGAGCGCCTGGGCACGGTCGTAGTCCACCTTCGCGCGCTCCGCGCGGGCCCTCGCCTCCTCGAGGCGCGCCGCGGCGGCCGCGACGGTCGTCTTCAGCGTCCCGAGGCGGGACCGGGCGGCGACGAGCTCCGCGTCGAGACGCGCCTGCTCCGCCCTCGCGAGGTCCATCTGGGCCTCCGCGCGCCGGAGCGCGGCGCGGTACTCGTCGGCGAAGAGGCGGGCGACGACGTCGCCCTTCTTGACCACGCTCCCCTCCTCCACGTTCATCTCCACCACGCGGCCCGGCGTGTCGGCGGAGAGCGCCGCCCTGCGCGCCGCCACGATGTAGCCGTTCGCGGAGACGCCCGCGGCGGCGGTTTGCGGGGTCGTCCTCACCGCCTCGGTCGCGCGCACGACCGGCAGCGTGAGTCGCCCGTACGCGCGAAGGAGCGGCGCGCGGAAGAGGAAGAGCAGGAGGCCAAGGAACCCGAGCACGACGAGCCGCCGCGTAGCCCGCCCGCGAGGGCGGCGCGAGGCGGGCGCGCGGTCGATCTTCAGCCGCTCGAGGTCCATGACGGGAGGGCCAAGGATACTCGCGCCCGGAAAAGGTGCGAGGCAGGTGGGGGGGCGGGGGCCCGACGAAAAAGGGCCGCGCCTCGCGGGCGCGGCCCTCTGGAAGGCGGAAGAGGCTGCCCTACGCGTTCTCGAGGGCGGCCCAGGTCGTGTTGATCGTCGTCTCGTTGATCCCGTCCGCGTCCGCGTCGACGAGGATCTGAACGTTGATGTTGTCGAGCGCGATCAGGGTCACCGTGGCGCCCATCGCGCCGGTGGCGACAAACGTGCCGGCGGACGGGTGGTCCTCGCCCGTGCCGGTGAAGGGCACCGTGGTCTCGAAGTGCGCCGAGCCGAGGCCGGTCGCGTAGATCGTCCCCTCGAACTCCACCGAGTAGGCGCCGGTCGACTGGTTCATCTCGCGCCGGCTGTGGTAGCTGCTGAGCGACCCCGAGAAGGCCGCGTCACCGGCCTGCGCGAACGCGCTGAAGTCGGGGCAGGTCACGTCGAGGACGAGCGTCGTGCCGTCGTCAGGGCTCGAGAGGGAGGCGGTGATCCCGCCGTCCACGACGACCACGGCGCCGAAAATCGTGGCCGTGAGCGCGTTGAACGAGCCGTAGAACTCGCGCGTGAACGGGCCGGACATCGGGTCGCCGCTGATGTCCTCGGCCCTCAGGTAGAGGCCGCCGTTGAACGTCAGGGCGCCCTCGCCGAGGTCGATCCTGCACGCGTTGAAGTCGAGGCTCGCGTAGTCGCCCGTCGAGAGACCGGCGGCCCCCAGGTCATAGACGTTCAGCATCACGTTGCCCGAGTCGCACGGCATCACCTGCGCCGTGGGCTCGAAGATGTCCGACATGCCATCGACCATCTCCGACATCCCTTCGACCATCGTGACCGCGCCGACGCCGGCCGCCGCGGCGGCCTCGGCGTTCTGCGCGGTGATGGTCATTTCGCTCGGTCCGCCGCCGCCGCCGCAGCTGGCGAGAAGAAGAGCCGCGCCCATGAAGGCGCGCGGAATTACGCGCGAGAGATTCACGAGATCCTCCTTGGGCGAAAGCCCCAACCCCGGACTTCCCAGGCCTCCCTGGGCTTCTAGCCTTGACCCCCTTGGACTCTCCCTTATCGGAGGGAGTGCGGAGGAGGCGAGGGAAGATCGCGTCCCGGTCCGGGACGATCGAGCCAGCGTGGCACGCGGTTCCTAGGCCTCGCCGCGCCCTTGCGGCCAAGCTACCCCCGAGCGCGGCCGAGGGGATCGGGCGGGTTGCTGAAACCGGGATCCGGCGGCCTACCGGAAATCGTGGCTCGGGGGGGCCGGGGGGGCCGAGAGATCCGGCCGCCACAGCCGCGCGGCGACGAGGTGCGAGACCCCGTCCTGCACCTGGAGCTTTCCCGAGACGCCGAGGAACGACTCGGTCTTCACGAGGGTTTCATGTCGCTCGAAGACGTCGGGCCAGACGACGAGGTTCACGAAGCCGGTCTCGTCCTCGAGCGTCATGAACGTGACGCCCTTCGCGGTGCCGGGCCGCTGGCGGCAGATGACGAGGCCCGCATAGCGCACGTGGCGGCCGTGCGGCATCGCGCTTAGACCCCGCGCGTCGGGGAGGCCCAGGCGCGCGAGCTGTGCGCGCAGCGGGCCGAGCGGGTGGTCGCGGGTGGAGTGGCCGGTCGCGCGGAAGTCCCACGCGACCTCCTCCATGCGGGTGAGCGGCCTGAACCCGGGCGCGACCTCGGGGAAGTCGAGGTCGAGCGCGGTGGGGGCCGCGGTCTGCGCCATCTCCCATAGGGCGTCGCGGCGCTCCCCGAGGGAAGAGAGCGCGCCCGCCTCCGCGAGCCTTTTCCGGGCGTCCGCGGGGAGAGAGGTCTTCAGCCGGAACTCCTCGAGCGACCGGTAGGGCCGCTCCGCGACGATCCTTCGTCCTCCCTCTTCCCCGAGCCCCTTTACCCACCTTAAGCCGACGCGGACCGCGCCCTCCTCGAGCGTGCACTCCCAGTCGCTCCTCTGCACGTCGACGGGCCGGATCTCGACCCCGCTCCGCTTCGCGTCGTGAAGGATCGTCGCGGGGGCGTAGAAGCCCATCGGCTGCGCGTTCATGAGGCCGCACGTGAACTCCGCGGGGTAGTGGCGCTTCAGCCACGCGGTCGCGTAGGCGATGAGCGCGAAGGAGGCGGCGTGGCTCTCGGGGAAGCCGTACTCGCCGAAGCCGCGGATCTGCTCGAAGACCGCCTCCGCGAACTCGCGCGCGATGCCCTTCTCCTCCATGCGGCGGACGAGGCGGTCGCGGTGGCGTTCGATCCGGCCGGTCTTTTTCCACGCGGCCATGTCGCGGCGGAGCTGGTCGGCTTCGCCGGGCGTGTAGTCGGCGGCGACGACGGCGAGCCGCATCACCTGCTCCTGGAAGAGCGGGACGCCGAGGGTCTTCCGGAGGACGGGCTCGAGGCATTGGTGCGGATACGTGACGGGCTCCTCGCCCTTGCGGCGGCGGAGGAAGGGGTGGACCATCCCGCCCGTGATCGGCCCCGGGCGCACGATGCTCACCTCGATCACGAGGTCGTAGAAGTTCCGCGGCCTGAGCCGCGGGAGCATCGCCATCTGCGCGCGGCTCTCGATCTGGAAGACGCCGACCGTCTCCCCGCGGCAGATCATGTCGTAGGTCGCCTGGTCGCCTTCGGGGATCGTCGCGAGCGAGAGGCCGGGGCTCCCGATCAGCTTGAGGGTGCGGTCGATGTGGGTGAGCGCGCCGAGGCCCAGGAGATCGACCTTGAAAAGGCCCAGGTCCTCGACGTCCTCCTTGTCCCACTGGATGACCGTGCGCCCTTCCATCGCGCCGTTCTCGATCGGAACGAGGTCGTGCACCGGCTCGTGGCCGAGGAGGAAGCCGCCCGGGTGGATCGAGAGGTGGCGCGGGAAGTCCTGCACTTCGGCGGCGAGCGCGAGGAGGTGGCGGCATAGGGGGCTCTCCGGGTCGAGTGCGGCCTCGCGCAGGCAGGGGGCGTCGACGTCGTCGCCGTACGCGACGAGCTTCGAGAGGCGGTCGAGCGAGATCTCCGCGATGCCGAGCGCCTTCCCCACATCGCGCACCGCGGAACGCTGCCGGTAGCGGATCACGTTCGCGACCATCGCCGCGCGGTCGCGGCCGTACCGCTCGTAGACGTGACGGATCACCTCCTCGCGCCGCTCGTGCATGATGTCCAAGTCGATGTCCGGCGGCTCCGCGCGCTCCTTCGAGAGGAAGCGCTCGAAGAGGAGGTCGATCCGCGCCGGGTCCACCGCGGTGACGCCGAGGCAGTAGCAGACCGCCGAGTTCGCCGCGGAGCCGCGCCCCTGGCAGAGGATCCCGTGCTCGCGGCAGAAGCGGACGATCTCCCACATCGTGAGGAAATAGCCGCAGTAGTCGAGCTCCTCGATGAGCGCGAGCTCCTTCCGGAGCAGGCCGCGCACCTTCCCCGGGACCCCATCCGGATAACGCTCCGCGGCGCCGCGCCAGCCGAGTTCCGCGAGCCATTGCGCGGAGGTCTTGCCGTCGGGGAGGCGTTCCGACGGGTAGCGGTAGCGCAGCTCCGCGAGCGAGAATCGGCACCGCTCCGCGACCTCACGCGTGCGCTCGATCGAAAGGGGGTCGTCCTCGAAGAGCGCCGCGAACGCGGGCGAAGGGAGCAGCGCGTGCTCCGCGTTGGGCTTCAGCGCGCGGCCCGCCGTCAGGAGCGTTTTCCCGTGGCGGAGGCAGGCGAGCACGTCCTGCAGGGGCCGGCGCGCGGGCGTGTGGTAGAGCACCTCCGCGGCGGCGACGGTCGGGATCTTCAGGTGCGCGGACTCCTCGCGGAGCGCCTGCTCCGCGAGCACCTCCTGGGCCTCCCGGTGGCGGGAGACGAGCGCGTAGAGCCGGTCGCCGAACGCCTCCTTCAAGGGCGCGGGGTTGCCGCTGACCGCGAGGAGCCCCTTCGCATGCGCGCACACCTCCTCGGACGTCACCGAGCACGAGCCCTTCGGGGAGCGGCGTCGCCCGGTCGTGAGGAGGCGGCAGAGGTTCGCGTAGCCCGCGCGGTCCTGCGCCAGCAGAAGGGTGGGTGAGGGGGAGGCCTTGGGCGATCCGATGGAAGGCCGGTCAGCGGGGGGGGAGAGGGTGACCTGCGCGCCGACGATCAGGCGGACGCCCAGCTCGCGCGCGCGGACGTGGGCGCGCACGATGCCGTAGACGCCGTCGCGGTCGGTGAGCGCCAGGTGCTCGAGGCCCAGGTGGTGCGCGCGTTCCACGAGCTCCGACGGATGGCTCGCCCCTTCGAGGAAGGAGAAGTTGCTCTTGCACCAGAGGGGGACGTAGTAGGCCGGCACGACACCTTGGCGGCTGTGCCCCGCCCCCCGGAACGTGCGGCAGCGCTGCCGCACCCTGGACGCTGCAAGTTATTGCCTTCAAACGACTTGTGCTTGTCATGAGGTCTGAGTGTCACTCCACCTTTCCGTGGAGGAACCAGCGGCGGCGGCGCGTGTCGCGGAAGACCCAGAGCCACTCCTCGCTGCGGGTGCGGGCGAAGTAGTACTCGCGGGCGATGCCGCCGCGCCACCAGCCGCCGGAGAGGACGTAGGGGCCGAGCAGGCTGTCGACGGATGCGTCGTCACGGCCGCGCAGCTGCCAGCCGTCCTCCTCGTGGCGCGGGCGGTGGGGGAGCGGGGAGGGCGGGAGCGCGAGCCGGCGTACGAGCGTGCGCCGGCAGAGGCGTGGCTTCGGCACCGGAAGCTCGGGCAGCGGCAGCCACTCGAACGACGCCTCGGGGAGGTGCCCCTCGCGCAGCCCCGCCTTCACGATCGCCTGGTCGCCGAACTCCGCGCGCAGCCGGGCGAAGGCGCGCCTCTGCGCGAGAGGATCCCGCCGCGGTCTCGTCGCGAAGAGGTCGAGCTGCTCCGCGGTCGCCTTCGCCCCTTCCGCGACCATCCCCGCCTCGATGACTCCCGAATCGAGCCTCAAGGAGGAGAGGCGCAGGAGGACGAGATCGAGGATCTGTCGCGCGTCGAGCGTCGGCGCGGCGGGCTTGAGCGTCTCGACACGTCCCGGCGTCCGTTCGAGCTTCAGCTCGAGCGTGAGCGACGAAAGCGCCTCGCGCCTCGCCGCGAGCCGCGCGAGCAGGCGATCGAGCATCGGTTTCAGGAGGAAGAGGAGGCGCTGGACGTCCGTCTCGCCCTCGTCGAGGAACGTCTCCTCGCGGAGCGTCTCCTCCGCGGGCACGGGCTGGAGAGGAAGGTCGTCCTCGTCGCGCGCCGCGCGGAAGACTTGGAACAGGGTCTCGCCGAACCGCTCGAGGAGGCCCGCGGGCGGCAGCCGGAGGAGGTCGCCGACCGTCCGCACGCCGAGGTTCAGGAGCGCGTCGCGCGCGTCGGGCGCGAGAAAAAGCCGCGCGAGCGGGACGCGCTTCAGGCGCGAGCGCTCCTCCTCGGGCGTCCCGAGCACCCATGCGCGCGGCTCGGGCAGCGCGCGGGCGAGCGCGCAGGTCGCGAACCGGTGGAACCCGACGACGACCGTCGCCAAGAGCCCTTCCGCGAGGAGCGCGCCGCGGATGCGCACAGCCCAGAGCCTCAGGGACGGGTAGAGGAGGTCGAGGCCGCTCGAGCCGATCCGGAAGATGCCGGGGTCATGCGGCGAGGGTTCAACGTCGGGCCCGAAGGCGCGCAGCTTCCCCGTGACCGCGCGGACGCCCTCCTCGATCTCGCGCGGCGGGACGACGCCCGCGCAGAGACCGGACGAGAGCGCGAGTCCGGCGGCGTAGCGCATCCCGGGGAGGATGCCGCATGCTCGCGCGCGCTCGTCGACCCAGAGGAGGCGCGCCTGCGGCTTGTCCGCCTCGACGACGGCGGTGGGCCGCCCTTGAAAGCCCGGCTCCCGCTTCCGGAGCAGCTGGAGCGGGAAGTCGCGGATCTCGACGCAGGCGATCCGGTCCATGACGGGAGGGGGCTTCGGGGGCCGCGCCGCAGCTCGCCGTAAGGCGAGCGAAGGCGGGCGGCCCCCCATGCCCCCCTCAATGAAGCCCCAGTGGCCCCCCGCACACCTCCGTGTGCGACCAGCCGGGCGCGTGCCGCTTGTCCTTGAGGACGATCATCTCGCAGCGGAACTCGTCCAGCCCCGTGCGCCGGCGTCGCGCGTGGCCGCGGAGCGAGACGAGCGAACCGGCCGACGGCGCGCGCTCGCTCTTCGAGGTCAGGAAGAGGATGCAGACGCCGTGCTTCTGCGCGAGGCCCAGGAGGCGCGAGAGCGCGGCGAGCGGCAGGCGCGCGGGGCCCAGGTCGAGGACGACGAGGCCGAAGCCGCCCGAGCGCGCGAGCTGGTCGGCGGCGCGCGGGATCGCGCGCGCGTCGGGCACGCGCACGACCGCGAGCGCGGCGAGATCCACGCCGCCTGCCGCGGCGTCGGGCGGGAAGAAGGTCTCCGCGGAAGTCCCGACCCACGCGGCCGGCTCGCCCAGGAGCTGCGCCTGCCGAACGAGGCCGAGCGCGACCGTCAGCGCGGCCGAGTCCTCGGCGCCGGAGATCTCGACGAGGCGTCCCGAGAGCCCCGGGAGCGTCCACGAGGACGGCTCGAGCCTCGATGCCGGAAGGCTCATCGGATGCGCCTCCGCACCTCGACGACCTTGCCGAGGATGCGCAGCTCCTTCGGCGTGATGCGGCGGAAGGCGGGGTTCCTGGGCCGCAGCTCCAGCCGGCGGCCGGCGCGGTGGAGCACCTTCACCGTCGCCTCGTCGCCGACGAGCGCGACCACGATCTCCCCCGTGCGCGCCGTCGCCTGCGGCCGCACGAGGACGAGGTCGCCGTCGAGGATCCCCGCGTCGCGCATGCTCGCGCCGCGGACGCGCAGGCCGAAGAGGCTGTGGCCCCCCTCGACGGCCTCGTACCCCTCGATGTCCTCGGTCGCGAACGAGAGCCCGCCCGCGACGACCCTGCCCACGACGGGCACCGGCGCCGCGGAGGCCCCGCCGACGACCCGGTACCCCCGCGCCCCGGGGAGCTTCTCGAGGCGGCCGTCGTGCGCGAGCCGCTCGAGGTGCTCGCGGGCCGTCTGGGACGTCTGGAAGCCCATCTGGTCCGCGATCTCCTTCATCGTGGGCGGACGGCCTTCGAGGAGCTTCTCGTGAACGAAGCGGAAGACCTTCTCGCGAGTCTGGCCAGGCGGTGTCTTGCCCATGGTTTCTTCTCCTGTGCAGGTTCCTTCCAAATATATGGGAGAGGGGAGACAGGAAACGAGGGGTGGGGCGGCGGGGCGGGGAGGGTCAGCTTCGGCGGGGCCGGCCGGGTCGGGCCGCGACGGCTACCGCACGCCGAGGAGCGCGCCGATCCGCACGCGCAGCTCCTCCGGATCGGTCGGCTTCACGAGAAGCTCCGCGCCGGGGTCGCGGGGCCAGGCGTACCCCGACATGAACGCGACCTTGAGGCCGGGGCGGGCGGCCGCGGCCGTGGCCGCGAGATCGGCACCGTCCATGTCCGGCAGCTTCAGGTCGGTCAGCAGGAGGTCCACGCCGTCGAGGAGCCGGAGGGCACCCTCGCCGTTGCCGGCCTCGAGGACCTTGTAGCCGCTCCCGCGGAGCACGTCGCGCACGCTGCTGCGCACGGTCGCATGGTCGTCCACGAGCAGGATCGTCCCCGACCCCCGCGCCGCGGGGGGGAGGAGCGGCAGGAGGACGCGCACGCATGTGCCCCGCCCTTCCGCGCTCTCCACGGTGACCTCGCCCCCGCTCCTCTCGACGAGGTCCCGGACGACGCTCAGCCCGAGCCCGCGACCCGTGGCGCGCGTCGTGAATCCGGGCTCGAAGGCGCGGGACGCGGTGCGCGCGGTCATCCCCCGGCCGGCGTCGCGCACCTCGAGCCGCGCCCCGCCCGGCGTCGCCTCGAGGCTCACGACGATCTCGCCTCCGTTGCCTCCTACCGCGTCGACCGCGTTCAGGAGGAGGTTGTCGAGGATCCGCCTCGCTCCCCCCGGGGCCAGCGGGACCCGAAGCGGCCCGTCCGCGGGCACGAGGCGGACGTGCGCGCCGTGCGCCCGCCGCAGGAGGTCCACGCGGTCCGCCACGACCGCCGAGAGGTCCGCAATGCCCCCCCCCGGCGCGGCGCCTTCGACGATCTCGCGCACCATCTCCGCGCCCTCGCGACACGCCGCGCCGAGTGCCGCGACGTCCGCGTGCGCCGGATGGCCCGGGTCGATGCTACGGATCGCCGACTCCGCCAAACGTCGCGCGACCGCGACGAGGTTCGAGAGGTCGTGCAGCAACCCGGCCGTCTCCTGAGGCCCCCGCTCCGCGCGCATGTCCCCAAATCGTATCGCAACCCGCGGGCCCGGGGGACATCTCCCTAGGGCTTTCGCGTGAGGGGGAACCGGGAGGGTTCCGCATGGGCAGGGGGCGCGGGGGCCCCTACGCTCGGATTCATGAACCTTGGCTCGGGGCCGCGAGGTCCAAGGGACCGGAACGGCGCCTCGGCCGCGATGAAAGGGATTGTCATGAAGAAGCTCCGAATTGTCCGTCTGCTCGCCGTTTCCGGCCTCCTGGGAGCGGCGCTCTCCGCCGGGGAGGCGATGGCGCCCGACGTGACCCACATCCCGGACGCCCCGAAGCTCCTCGTCGCCCTGGCCGCGGAGGAGGGCGGTCCCGCCTTCCTCGTGCGCGCGCTCGACGGCGACGGGCAGCGCGTGTCCCGCGAACTCCCCGCGGAAGGCCTCGACCAGTACAAGCTCGCCCTGATCGCCCAGACGGCGAAGGACGGCGCGATCGCGGGGTACTCCCTCGTCACGTGGAAGCCCGCGGAGAAAAGCGCCGAGGGCGCCGCCCGCGAGTGGCCGGAGCTGAAGAACGTCGCCGGCGCGACGGCCCGCATCCGGGGCGCGCAGACCTTCATGCTGCGCCGCTTCGCCCCGCCCGAGGGGAAGGACGCGAAGTGGAGCCTTGAGGTGATCTCCTTCCGCAAGATCGAGCCCAAAGAGGACGAGGAGGCCATCAAGCGCGGGAAGAAGGAGATCGTCGAGGAAGGGGGCGTGCGGCTCGTCGAGCAGGCGCGCTTCACGCTCGTGGCCCCGAACACCCCGAACGAGGAGACCTGCTACGGGGTCGTCTTTGTCCCGGTGTGGAAGGAAGCGGGCCGGATCCTCGATGGATTCGACGCCCAGCTGGTCACGACGCCCGCGCCGGCCACGGCGGGGCAGTAGGGGTCTCCCCCGAGGGGAGGTGGTTTCGTGTGTTTTCCCTATAGCGGCCCGAGCCGGGTCGCGATGTGATAAGGGTCCACCGCCAATGCCGGCAGGCAGACAGTTGCCCGTACCCGCAAAGAACCCAAAGAACCCGTAACGCCGGCATCTGGCTTTCTCCTGACGCCCGGCCCCTCAGCGCAACCTCCGCGCGGGGGCCGGGCTCTTTTTTTTCGGAGGCCGGAGGCGGTGGAGGTGGACTCGCACGCGGGACGAACAGCGCCACCTCGGGCGGGAAGGGTCGAGTAGGGCTAAAGGCGAGCCCGAAGGCCGACGGCCTCTGGGGGCGAGCCCGAGAGCCGACGGCCTGAAGGAGAGCCTTTTTGGCTTGGGCCTTGCGGCTACGGCTCGACGAGCTGCTCGCGGATCGCGTAGCGCACGAGGTCCACGCGGTCGTGGATGTCGAGCTTGTTCATGATCGCGCTCTGGTGCGCGTCCACGGTCTTCGGGCTCCGGTGGAGGACCCGGGCGATGTCCGCCCGCGACATGCCCCGCCCGATGAGCCGCAGCACCTGCTGTTCCCGGCTCGTGAGGCCGGAGAGCCGCGAAGCCCGGGCGACGGCGCCCGCCCGCTTCGGGATCCAGCAGCGTTCCTCGACCTCGGGGCTGAACGCGAACTCGCCGTTCGCAGCCTTGCGGATCGCGTCCACGAGGCACTCCGGCCTGTCCCCCTTGGAGAGATAGCCCCACGCGCCCGCCTCGATCGCGGCCTCGAAGTAGTGGTCGCGGACGTAGGCGGAGAGGACGAGCACCCGGGCGTCCGGGAAGCGGCGGCGCAGGTCGCCGATCGCCTCGAAGGGGTCGGGCCCCGGCATCTCGATGTCCAGGAGGATGACGTCGGCGCCGGTCTCCTTGACCTTCGCGAGGAGTCCTTCCGCGGTCGGCAGGTACCCCGCGAACTCGAGATCGTCCGTGAGCGCGAGGCGCGCGCGCAGGCCGTCCGCGAGGAACTCGTGGTCGTCCACGCACAGCACCCTCGTCTTCCGAGCGCGCGGCGTGGGGGTGGGCATCATGGGTTTTTCAGATCGAATCATCGGTCATCTCCATGAGTTCTTCGACCATCGTACCGAGCATGCGTCGCACCGCCTCCAGGTTGCCCGGCTCGTTGACCACACGCACGCGGCGCGGCGGAGCGGGCGACGGCGGGGTGCCGAGGAGCAGGATGCGTCGCGAGGCGTCCTCACCGAGGTAGCTGCGCACGGACGCCGGGTCCTCGCTCCCGTCCCAGACAGCGAGCACGCTCCCGTCCCGGCGGGGAGCGATCTCGAACCCCGCGGAGGCGAGAAGCGTCGTCACGAAGGCAGCCGCCCGCGGATCGCTGACGTGGATCTCGGCGCGGCGCGGCAGCGCGCGCGTGGGCGGACGCTCGAAGCTCTCGACGGCGGCGGGAACGACCGGGAGCAGGAGCGTCACCGTCTCCACGTCGATCGCCACCGACCCTCCCACGGCGCTCGCGAAGTCGCGCACCACGGTCGCCCGCGCCTCAAGGAGCTCCGCGGCGTGGCGCGGGGATCCCGGCGATGCGTCCTTGAGGCACAGCTTCACGAAGCGCGAGCTCTCGGGCTCGGCCCAGAGCCGGATCGAGCCCGGACCCTGGAGCGCCTCTCCGATGTCGTGGACGAGCGCGAGGACCGCGTGCGTGAGCCGCGGCGGCGAAGCGGCGACCGGCGGCAGATCGGGCGGGAAATCGCCCCACAGCTGCACGTCCCGCCGCAGCGCCAAGGGCAGGAGCCCGCCGACCTCCTGCCACCACGCGTCCAGCCGCGTCGACGCGGGGAACGCGACCTCGGGGTCCGTGGCGAAGAGCTGGAGCCCCCGCGTGAGCCGGCGCAGCTGGTCGAATGCCCCCCGGACCCCCCGGATCTCCTTCGACGCGAGCACGGGCAGCCCCAAGGCCTCGATCGCGTCGAGCCGGCAGAGCGCCGGGAGCATGACGTTGTTCATGTCGTGCGTGATCCCGCTCGCGAGCGTCGCGATCGTGCGGAGCCGCTCCGCCTGCCGGAGCTTCCCGTGCGAGGCCTCGAGCTCCGCCGTGCGTTCGAGGACGAGCTCCTCGAGCCTCGAGCGCTCCTGCTCGAGCTCCCGCTCCGCGCGGTCGCGCTCCATCGCGACCCCGAGCACGTGACCGAGCGCCTTGAGGAAGCCCATCGCGTGCTCCGCGAAGCGGCGCGGTCCCTTGCCGAGGACGCAGAGGAGACCGAGCGGTCGCGCGACGCCGTGGACGACGGCGGTCGCGGCGCTCTCGGCCCCCGCGGCGGCGAGGAGGGAGGGCACCGGGAACCCGGCGCCGTTCCGGAAGCTCGGCACGGCGACGGGCTTCCCCGCCGCGAGGACGTGCGCGAAGTAGGGCTCGGCCATCGTGGACGCGGTCGCGCCCGGCGGCCAGCCCGCGCTCGCGCGCACCCGGAGCCGCCCGTTGTCCTGGAGCTCGAGCAGCGCGGCGGAGTCCGCGCCCAGCGTCTTGGCCGCGAGCGCAACCCCCTCCGAGAGGAGGGACGGGATGTCCGTGCTCTTGTCGAGAGCGCGCAGGCCGATCTTCGCGACCACCTCGTGCTGGCGCGCCTGCGCGCGCACGTTCATCTCGATCCGCTTCTGCTCGAGCGCCGGGCCGACCGCGGCAAGCGCGACGCAGATCCGCTCGATGAGCGCCGCATCCTGCGGGCGGGGTTCGGTCGCGAAGAAGAGGAGGACCGCGATGGGCCGGTCGTTCACGAGGATCGGGAAGGCCGCGGCGGCGGCGAGGCCGGCCTCCCGGGCGAGCGACTGGCGGCGGGGGACCTCGTTCTCGGTCTCGCCGAGCGTCGCGATCCACCGCGGCAGCGCGTTCGCGAAGACCTGCCCGACGAGCCCGGAGCCCGGGCGGAACCCCTGCTCGCGGCCACGCTGCCGGAAGCGGCTGACCTCGTCCGTGCGGGGGCGGAGCACCGCGGGCCCCATCTTGAGGCCCGTCCCGTCATGGGTGGGGATCCACGCCTCGGCGTAGCTCCAGTCGCCGGAGCGGCAAAGCCGCTTCAGCACACCGCCGAGCGCGCTCTTGTAGCCGCGCGCTTGAGCCACGCGCGAGACGAGAGCCCCGATCCATGCTTCGCGCGAAGACACCCGGTTCTCCGACACGCCCCATTGTAGCTGGGCCGTTTGCGCCCTCCGCGTCCATGCCGCGGAATCAGGCGGTTTCCCGACGCCCCAAGAGGGGGCTTCGAGGGCCACCTGCGGCCGGCAACGTCCAACAGGATCGTCGCGGGCCCCCGACGCCCCCTCCCTTCACTTGCCGAGCGGCGACGTCGGCTTCAGCTTGTCCTTGAACTTCTCCCGGACCTTCTTGACCTTCGGGAGCGCCGCCGACCGCACATAGGCCTCGTTGGGGTTCGTGCAGACGTAGTTCTGGTGGTAGCTCTCGGCGGGGAAGAACTCCTTCAGGGGCTCGAGCGTCGTCACGACGGGGCGGTCGAAGACCTTTTCGTCCGCGAGATCCTCGAGGAACGCCTCGGCGAGCGCCTTCTCCTCCTCGTTCGCGAAAAAGATCGCGGAACGGTATTGCGTGCCCTCGTCCGGACCCTGGCGGTTGAGGGTGGTGGGGTCGTGAGTGGCGAAGTGGACCGTGAGGAGGTCCTCGTAGGAGATCTTCGCCGGGTCGTAGATGATCTGCACGGCCTCCGCGTGGCCGGTCGTGCCGCTGCACACGGCCTTGTAGTTCGCGGTCTCCTTCGAGCCGCCCGCGTAGCCGGAGACCGCGTCGTAGACCCCGTCCAGCTCCTCGAAGACGGCCTCGACGCACCAGAAGCAGCCGCCCGCGAAGACGGCGGTCGCGCGCTTATTGGCCTCCTTGGCCGCCGGGTCCGCGAGCTTCTTCACATCGGCGAGGTCCGTGAAGGTCAAGGACTCGGAGTTGAGGCAGAAGCGGAGGCCGGTCGGGCGCGGGCCGTCGTCGAAGACGTGGCCCAGGTGGGCGTCGCAGCGGGCGCAGTTGATCTCGGTGCGGACCATGCCGTGGCTCCTGTCCACCTTCTCGGCGACGTTCCCCTTCGCGATCGGCTGGAAGAAGCTCGGCCAGCCCGTGCCCGAGTGGAACTTCGCGGAACTGGAGAAGAGGGGCAGCTTGCAGCAGACGCACGCGTAGACCCCCTCGCGCTTGTTGTCGAGGAGCGTCCCGCAGAAGGCCTGCTCAGTGCCCGCGCGCCGGGTGATCCGGTACTGGTCCTCGGTGAGCAGGCCTCGCCACTCCTCGTCGGTCTTCTTGACCTTCGGCGACGGGACGGGGCCCACCAGTTCACCTGCGGCGTTGAACACGGAGACGCTGACCATCGGTTCCTCCTTGGGCGCCGCCTCCGGCTCGGAGGCCCGGCCGAACAGCGCCAAGGCCAGAAGCGCCGCGAGGAGCATGGGCGTGACCGTGCGCGGGGCTCGCAGCATCATGCCGAGATGCTACCGCGCGGCGGCGTTTCCGGGGGGGCCCCGGGGGCCGGCTACTTGAGCGCGGCGAACGCGGCTTCGAGGAGCGCCCGCGAGACCTCGTCGTTGCCGAGGAGCTGGAGGTGCTGCTGGATGAGCCAGACGATCGCGTCCACGACGGCCTTGTAGGCGCCGACGAGCTTGATGATCCGCACGCCCGTCTCGATCGTCTCGACGTTGACCCCGACCTTGTGGACGAGGCTCAGCTCCTTCTGGACCGTCAGGAGGATCTCCGCGTCGCCGCTCACGGTCAGCGATGCCTCTGTGTTCTTCTGCAAGGCCCGCTTGACCTTCTTCGTCACGCATCCGGACGTCAGCGCGAGGAGGGCGAGCACGAGGAGGACTGCCGGGAGGGACTCATTTCCGATCCGTTTATCGGCCCTTCCTGCCGGGCGCCAAAGGCGACCCCGGGTGTCCGTTTCGGGAGCCCCGGACGCCGTTTGGCCGCGTCCGGCCCGCCCGTGGCTGGCCCGCCCTGCTAAGCTCTCCCGCTCCAAGGAGAGGTTCCAGAGCGGTTGAATGGGCCGGTCTCGAAAACCGGTATACCCGCAAGGGTATCCAGGGTTCGAATCCCTGCCTCTCCGCCAATCCCATGGAACGCCCCGGATCAGCGCGGGATGAGCCGGATCGTCCCGACGTCGAGGGTCCCGACGATCGCGCCCGCGCTGTGCTCCACCCAGCGGGCGCCGCCCGTCGCGTGGACGAGCGGGCCCTCCCTCTCCACGAGCAACGCGCGCACCACGCGGGAGGCGCTGCGCATTCGCGGCGCCAGACGAGGAACCCGACGTACGACAACGGAGACGCGCAGATGATCCCTGACGTGCCGGTCCGCACGCAGGTGCTCAGCCCGACGACGAGCTCAAAGGTCCCGAGGGAGTCCGTGTGCGCGGCGGCGACGAGCCCGAAGCAGAGCCGGCTTCGATCCTCCGCAGCACCCTCCTCGAACATCCGACTCATGTCGCGGTGCCGCGCGAGGCGTTCCGGATCGTTCACGATCCCAGGCTCCTGGGGCGTCAGAAGAACGGCGCCTTCGACCGGAGCCCCCGGTCCTCGCGTCCACCAGCGTGCCCCGCACGCGGGCCGGGACTTGGCCTCGACCGAGCGAGCGTGCCGGGGGGTCGGGTGCGAGGTGGGGTAGGGGTGCACCATTTCTGCACGCAGCACGCGCCTCGACGCGGGGCGTTTGTAGCGTCACCGACGGCGCGCTGGGGCACCCCTACCGGAACCGCCACTCGTCGCCGGACCAGCGCCACTTGGCGAGGTAGGCGCCGCAGAAGACGGCCGAGACGAAGACGTCGAAGAGCCAGTCCATCTGCGCCTTCTTCTTCCCCTTCACGAAGAGGAAGTCGAGGAAGATCGCGAGGCCCGAGTAGACGGCCCAGAGGACGAGATAGTTGGCCCAGCCGGGGATTTCTTTGATCATGGCGTCGTCTCCTCAGGGGGAGGGATTCTAACCCGAAATGGGGGGGTCTCGGGGGCCCCGAAGCCCCATCCCATCGAGGTTTTCGGGTTCGTGAAGCCAATGGGACCAAACGGGCTTCAGCCCCGTCTTTGTCTTTTCCCTTGGCAGTGGTTTGCTCCCGGCAGTCGTGACGTCCAACCGCAACGGGACCCCTTCAGGGTACGCGCGCCAGGTGCTCGCGGAGCCGGGTTACCGTGCGCGACTCAAGGCACTCAAGGGCCTGCGCGCGCAGTTCGGCCCCGAGCTCCTGAGTGCCTTCGTCGCGGAGGCGGACGCCCTCACGCGGGCCGAGCCCAAGGGCGCGAGCGAGCGCGCGCGGCTCGCCTTGGTCGTCGCGAGGGCGACCGCGGACCGCCGCGGCGAGGCCGACGCGTTCCGCGCGCTCGCGGACGCCTACCTCGTCGCGAGCCTCTTCGCGCGGGGCCTCCGGGCGCTCGAGGCCGCGGCCGCGGCAGCGCGGACCGTGGACGAGGCGTGGGCCGTCCGCCTCGACGCGTTGCGCGTGCACCCGCTCGTCCACCTCGAACGCTACGACGAGGCGCGCGCGGCGGGCGAGGCCGCGGTGCAGTGCTTCGAGAAGCTCGACGACCGCCGCTCGCTCCTCCGGACCCACATGGCGCTCGCCGACCTCGAGTACCGGCTCGACCGGCCGCGCGAGGCGCTGCGCCACTACGCGCGGGTGGACGCGCTGCTTCCCGCCGAGGCGACCGCGCGCTTCCGCGCCGTCCTCGCCGCGAACCGCGCCAACGCGCTGGAGTCCTGTCACCGGTTCCGCGCGGCCGAGCGCGGCTTCGACGCGGCGCGGCGGCTCTTCCGCGCGGCCGGCTGCGAGCACAGCAGCGCCCAGGTCGAGTACAACGCTTCCTACTTCCAGATGCTCCGCGGGCGCTACGACGGCGCGCTCCGCGGGTACGCACGGACCGGCGAGATCTTCGAGCGCCTCGCGGACGAGCGCCACCTCGCGCTCATCGACCTCGAACGCGCGGAGATCCACCTGCGGCTCCACATGTCGAAAGAGGCGGCGACGCTCGCGGCCCGCGCCGCGGAGCGGTTCCTGCGCCTGGGCCTCGCGAAGGAGCGCGCCCAGGCCGTGCAGCTCCTCGGCACCGCCGCGGAGCTCGACGGTCGGCTCGTCGAGGCGGAACACAACCTCCTTGACGCGCAGGAGGCGTTCGCGGCGCTCGCCCTCGAGGCGCGGCGGCTCGGCTGCCTCGTCCAGCGCGCTGGCCTCGCGCTCCGCGCGGGGCGTGGGGCGGACGCGCGCCGCCTCGTCGACGAGGCGCTCGCGGTGTCCGGCCCGGAGCTCCCCCTCGCGACCCCCTCGATCGAGCTCCTCCTCGCGAAGCTGGACGCGCGCGCAGGCAGCCTCGACGCCGCGCTCGTGCGCGCGACGCTGGTCCTCGAGCACGTCCGCGGCATCCACGCCCCTTGGCTCGCGACCGAGGCGCTGCGCCTGGGCGCCAAGGTCCACCTCGCCCGCGGCGAGACGCGGGAAGCGATCCTCCTCTACAAGAGGGCCGTCGACCGGCTCGAGGAGGACCGCAGCGGCGTCCCGCCCGACGAGTACATGGCCTCGTTTCTCGCGGGCCACGCGGGCACGTACGGCGAGATCGTCGAGCTGCTCGCCCGCAGCGGCGAGGTCGAGACCGCGTTCGAGTACACCGAGCGCGCGAAGTCCCGCGCGCTTCTCGACCTCCTCGGGCGGCGCGACCGCCGAGCCCGGCCCGGCACGTTCGGCGAGCGCCGGATCCGGTACCTTCGCGAGAAGCTCGACGCGCTCTACCACCGGATGTTCCGGAACGAGGGCGAGCGGGGCAGCCGCGCGCTCCTCGAGGCGCAGCGCGAGGCCGAGGGGCTGGAGGCGCGGATCGCGCGGCTTTTGCGCGAGGCGCGCCTCGAGGGCGCGCCGCCGGCGGAGACCGTGACGGCGCCCGGGGTCGCCGCCATCCAGGCGTCGCTCGAGGAGGGGACCGCGCTTCTCGAGTACGTGGTCACCGAGAGCGCGATCATCGCCTTCGCGGTGACACGGGACGCCGTGCGCGCGGTCGTCCAGGATGTCCCGGCCTCCGAGGTCACGACGCTCGTCCAGCGCTTCCTCTTCCACGTCGCGCGCTTCGAGGCCCCCGCGCCCCCCGAGAATCCCTTCGCGCTCAAGGCCGCCCGCGCCACCCTCGAGCGCCTCGCCTCGCTCCTGCTCGCGCCCCTCCTCGAGGGGCTCGAGCCGAAGCGGCTCGTGATCGTGCCCTCCGGCCCCCTGCACAAGGTCCCGTTCCACGCCCTGCCGTGGCAGGACGGGTGGGCCGCGGACCGGTTCGACATCGCCTACGCCCCGAGCGCCGCGGTCCACCGGCTCTGCCGGGCCCAGGCCGGGGCGCGCGGGCCTGCCGCGGTCTTCGGCCTCGCCGACGCCGCGGCGCCGGAGATCGACCGGGAGGCGCGGCAGGTGGCGTCGTTCCTCGGGACCGACCGCGTCTACCTCCAAGGCGACGCGACCCTCGCCCGCCTGCGCGACGTGGCGGCGGACGCTTCCGTCCTCCACATCGCGTCGCACGGCATGTTCCGTTGGGCGCAGCCGCAGCTCTCCTCGGTGCGGCTCGCCGACACCTGGCTCAACCTCTACGACCTCTATGACCTCGAGCTCTCGGCCGATCTCGTGGTGCTTTCTGCCTGCGAGGGCGGTGCCGCGGACGTGACCCGCGGCGGCGAGATGCTCGGGCTGCTTCGCGGCTTCCTCTGCGCCGGCGCGCGCGCGCTCCTTGCGAGCCAATGGCGCGTGAACGACGCCGCGACCGCGGAGTTCATGGACGTCTTCTACAGCAACTACCGGGATGGGCGGGGCGCCTCGGGCGCCCTGCGCGCGGCCATGGCGGAGATCCGGGCCAAGAGACCCCATCCCTACTACTGGGCGCCCTTCTTCCTCGTGGGCCGCCCCTGGGATACGCCCGTGAGCCGGGCCGTGCGCGGCTGCGAGGAGCCGCTCGAGGAGATGGTCGCGTCATGAAGAGGTGTCTCATCATTCTCGCCGTCGTGCACCTGGTCACGGGCGCGGCGGCCGCGGGGTTCCTGAGCCGGCTCGTCACGACGACGCTCAACCGGCTCATGATCACGATCCTTCCGCCGGGCAAGGCCAACCCGTCCAACATGGCGGTCGTCGAGGGCGACATGATGCGCTCCTCGATGCTGGATCAGCCGGCGGCGCGCATGGTCCGCGCGCGCGAGGCGCATGCCGTCGCGACCGGCGCGGGCGTGCTCGTCGCGGTCCTCGACGCCGGCTTCGACGTCAACCATCCGGCGCTCCGCGACCGGGTCGTCCCCGGCATCGACATGCTCAGCCGCGACGGCAACCCGAACGACCTCGGCAACGGGTTCGACGACTACGGCGAGGGCCATCCCGACAACGCGGTCGGCCACGGCAACTTCGTCGCGGGCATGGTGCTCCTCGCCGCCCCCGACGCGAGAATCCTGCCGATCCGCGTGATGGACGACGAGGGCTACGGGAACAACGCCGCGATCACGAGCGGGATCCGCTATGCGCTGACGCGCGGCGCCCGGGTCATCAACATCTCCGCGCGGGCGGCGGCGCTGCTCGACTGCCGCGACGTCCGGCAGGCGCTGGACGAGGCGTACGCGCGCGGCGTCGTGGTCGTCGCCTCCGCCGGCAACGAGGGGGGGAACGGCCTCGGCGTGATCGCGGGCGACGACAGGACCGTCAGCGTCGGCTCGGTGGACGATGCGGGCACCGTCGCCGAGTTCTCGAACGGCGCCGGCTGGGGCGAGGAGCTGGCCGCGCTCGCCCCCGGCGTCGATCTCACGGGGCCCATGACGGGCAGTTCGATGGGCGTCTGGAGCGGCACGTCGTTCTCGGCCGGCCTCGCGAGCGGCGCCGCGGCGCTCTGGCTCCAGCTCGAGCCCTCGAGCTCCCCCGACTGCGTCCGCGCGCGTATCCGCACGTGCGTCAACACGGCTTACGACCGGAGCGGCCGCTGCTGCTCCTCCGGCGTTCTTGATCTCGCGAAGGTGGTGAACCGATGAACAGCCTCATTGAACCCGGCGTCGTGGAAGCGCGCCTCTGCTATGACTCGGCCGCCGACGCGGCGCTCGGTACCCGCGGATTCGCGGGCCAGCCGCGGATGCTCCTCTTCAAGTGGGACGATCTGACCGTCGACCTGCTGCTGTGCGACCAGGTCGCGGACCTGTGCGCGCTGCACGGGCAGGTGACCGAGAACCCCACGGGGTGCCCGGTCGTGGGCGCCGCGGCGAGGGCCGGGGACGCCGTCGCTGAGACCGATGACCACGGGCAGTTCGTGGTGATGCTCGGCGACCGGTGGAACCCGCGCAAGGTGAGCATCCGGACCCGCGCGGTGGCCGTGGTCTGCTCCATCCCGAACTGACGCGGCGGACCGTAGACAGGGCCTCCGGGCGCGGCTACCGTTGCCGCGGATGCGGCTCCCGGCGCTCTGCCCCCTCGTCCTCGCGCTCGCGGCGTGCGGGGGCGGCGGGGGCTTCGAGGGCACGTTCACGGGGACGGTCCAAGGCAGCCCGGTCATCCTCGTGCTCCGGACGGACGGCGCGAAGGTGAACGGCACGATCCGCTGGACCGGCGTCGAGGCCCTGGTGTCGGGCACGATCGCCGGCGACGAGATGACGGGGACCGTCCGACAGCCCGAGATGGGTTTCGAGGCGCCCTTCGAGGCCACGCTCCGCGACGACGAAATCGACTGGGTCTACACCTTCACGAGCTCGCTCGGCGAGAAGAACAGGTTCCCGTTCACCCTGACGCGCGGAGAGCAGTCGGCCGCCCGAACGGCGGAGCCGGGCGCATCGCTCGACCCCGATCTCGTCGGCCGGTGGTGCCGCGACAGCGGCGGCGCGGCCGGGAGCGGGAACACCGAGACGAACCGCACCCGCTGCGCGTTCCACGCGGACGGCACCTTCGAGTACAGCGGCGCCGAGACCATGATCGTCTCCGGCCCCGGGTCGCCGGGCGGCGCAGGGCCCGGCGCCGTCATCCGCGGCCGGTGGAAGACCGAGGGCCGGATCCTCTCCTGGCTCGTCGCGGGCGGATCGTGGGCGCCTGTGGGCCGGTACTTGGTCTCCGGTGGCGACCTCCTGATCTACGCCGACGGCACGAAGTACTTCTGGCGCCGGGAATAGGGGGGCCTAGAGGCGGCCTAGAGGGCTTGGCCGCGCCGTAGCTCCGCGGGGGAGCGAAGGCGGGATCACCTCCGCTCGAAGACGTGGGCGGCCGGGAGGCGCCGCGCGCCCGCGCTGTCGTGCACGGCGTACTCCGCTCCGCCGTAGAGCGACGCGGCGCCGTGCTCGCCGTCGTTCCGCAGCGCGTAGACCTTCACGTCGAACCGCGGGCGGCCCGCGTCGTCGAGCAGGCGCTTCTGCTTCGTGCGCGCGACGATCCTCTTGCAGGTCTCGAGCGCGGCGTCTTGCGGCGCCATGCCGCGGCGCATCGCCTCGACCGTGAGGAAGGAGGCCGCGGTCAGGATGCACGCCTCGCCGCGCCCCGTGCAGCCGGCGGCGCCGGCGGTGTCGTCGACATAGAGGCCCGCGCCGAGGATCGGGCTGTCGCCGACGCGGCCCGGCAGCTTGTACGCGAGGCCGCTCGTGGACGTGCAGCCGCCCATCGCGCCCTCGACCGACCGGACGAGGCAGGTGACCGTGCCGCCACCCGGGATCCAGTCGTCCTCGGGGCTCAGGTTCTCCTTCCACTTGAGCCACTCCGCGCGCGAAGCCTCGGTCAGGAGCTCCTCGGGGCGGAAGCCGTGGGCGCGGGCGAAGCGGCAGGCGCCCTCGCCGACGAGCAGGACGTGGTCCGTGCGCTCGAGGACCCTCAGCGCGACCTGCGACGGGTTCCTGATGTCGCGGAGCGCGGCGACGGCGCCGCCGAGGCCGCGCGTGCCGTCCATCACGGAGGCGTCCAGCTCGACGACGCCCTCCTCGTTCGGGAGGCCGCCGAGCCCGACGGTGTTGTCGGCGGGGTCGTCCTCGAGGATCGTGACGCCGTCCACGGCGGCGGCGACGGGGAGGGCGCCCGCGGCGACGCGCTCGCAAGCCCTCGTCACGGCGCTCAGCCCGTTCGCGCTCGAGATGGCGATCGGCGCCTCGGGCGGCGCGGCGCGCGCGCGGGCGGAGAGGAGGGCCGCGGCGGCGCCGGCGGCCAGGAGATCGCGTCGGGTGAGGCTCATTTCGAGGCAAACCTAGCACGGCAGCCGGGTCGCCCGGGCAGGGAACTTCCTCGCCGGGCTTCCGTCCAACCCTTCATGCGCCGGATCCTCCCCCTCCTCGCGCTCCTCCCCCTTCCCGCAACCGCGGCGGACGACCTCGGGTGGCACGTCCAGGTCGCCTCGTGCTCGAAGTACGCCGCGGTCGAGTTCCAGGCGCAGCTCCGGAACGTCACCGCCGGGAAGATCGCGTTCAAGGCCGAGGGCGACCGGCCTTCGGTCGAGCTGATCCTCGAGCCGCAGGGGAAAGCGCCGACGAGGAAGCCGCTTCCGAAGGACGCGGTCGTGTACAAGGGGGCGGGCGAACTCGCGCCCGGGCAGTACGGCTGGTACCTCTCCTGCGACCTCCGGCTGGCGTTCGGGCGGCTCGCGCCCGGGCGCTACACGCTGCGCGCCGTGTTCGGCGACATCGCCTCGGAGCCCGCTGCGTTCGAGGTGGCCGACACGTCCGTCGAGGAGGCGAAGAAGAACTGGGTCGCGCCGGAGGGCATCGAGTTCCGGGTCGTCGACAAGGACGGCGGGAAGGTCGGCATCCTCGCGAACCGCCGGAAGACCCCGCTCGCGCTCCTCGCGTACGCCGGCGCGCAAGGCGCGCCGCTCCAGGCGCTCGTGACCGCGCAGCAGTGGACGGGGCGCGCCTGGACGGGGTTCGCCGGCGGCTTCTGCGGGACGGGGCTCGAGGAGGCGACGATCGCGCCGGGCGGAGAGCGCGAGATCGCGCTCCCGCCGTTCCCGGACGGCATCCTCCGGCTCGCGGTGTCGTGCCACGAGCGCGCAGGGGAGGAGACCAAGGCGATCGAAGCCTTTACCGAGCCGTTCCTCGTGGACGCATTCAAGGGTTGAGCCGCGCCCCGCGCGGTCAGCAGCCGACGATCGGCCAGCGGCGCAGCGAGAGCGCCTCCTGCCGCTTCGCGGCGAGGTGCTCGCTCGACGGGCCCACGAGCGGGTACCGGTGGCCCGGGCAGATCGCGCGTGCGGGCAGCTCGAGGCAGCGGACCATCGACCGTCGCGCCGCCTCCACGTCCTTCGTGAGCCAGCGCGAGATGTAGCTCACGTGGTCGCCGACGACCGCGAGCGCGTCGCCGGCGAAGAGGACGCGCTCGGGCTCGAACCAGAAGCTGAGATGCCCGTCCTCGTGGCCGGGCGTCTCCATGACGAGAAGCCCGTCCTCGATGACGTCGCCGTCGCGGACGAACCGGTCCGCGGCGAGCGCCCGGGGCGGCGCGGCGTCGAGCAGCCCCTTGAAGGGCGCGAGCCGGCCCGCGTCGGGCAGCCTGGCCGCAAGCCAGCGCCGGACGCCGCGCGCCGCGGCGGCCCGCGTGAACTTCGGCGCTGCGGCCTCGTGGTAGTAGACCGTCGCGCCCGAGAGCTCCTTCATGCGCGCCGCGCCCGACGAGTGGTCGTTGTGCCAGTGGGTCAGGACGATCGCGCGCACGTCGGAGACCCTGCGCGCGACCGCGGCGAGCCCCGCGAGCGCGTCCCCGCCTTGGCCGTCCATGCCCGCGTCCACGAGCACGACGCCCTGCGGTCGCGCGATGAGGTACGAGCAGGAGAGGTAGGCCTTCCGCTGGATGCAGTAGACGCTCTCGCTGACTTGGCGAACCTGCGGCGCCACGGGGGGCGAAGGGTAGCACGCGCCCCCGCGCCCCCTATACTTGGTTCCTTCGCGGCGGAGCGCCGCACGGAGGAGCACCATGGCCAAGGCCGAGTACAAGCGGTTCGAGCAGCCGGACGAGCGGCGCCCCTTCCCGAACGGCCACGCGGAGATCGTGAACGTCGCGGGCGGGACGGTCGGACGGTTCACCTTCTACCCGGGCTGGCGATGGTCGAACGACGTGAAGCCGATCGCGAAGACGCAGAGCTGCGAGGCGCCGCACTTCCAGTACCACGTCGCGGGGCACATCGCGATCCGGATGGACGACGGCACGGAATTCGTCGCGGGCCCGGGCGACGTGAGCGCGCTCCCGTCGGGCCACGACGCGTGGGTCGTCGGCGACCAGCCGGCGGTCGTCGTCGACTGGTGCGGGGCGACGAACTACGGCAAGGCTTTGGCCGCGAGGAAGGCCGCGCCCAAGAGGAAGAAGCCCGCGGCGAAGAAGAAGCCCAGGAAGCGGAAGTAGGGGGGGCCTCGGGGGCCGCGCCGCTCACGACGCGCGGACGCCCGCCTCCCGGAGGAACGCGCGGGTCGTCTCGTCCCGCGGGTCCGCGAAGAGGCGCTCCGGCGGCGCCGACTCCACCACCTTGCCGCCCGCGAAAACGTGGACGTGGTTCGCGACGTTCCGCGCGAAGTGCATCGAGTGGGTCACGACGATCATCGTCTGGCCGTCCTTCGCGAGGTCGGTCATGACCTCGAGCACCTCGGCGGCCATCACCGGGTCGAGCGCGGAGGTGGGCTCGTCGAAGAGGATCGCCTTCGGGCGCATGAGGAGCGCACGGGCGATCGCGACCCGCTGCTGCTGGCCCCCGGACAGGTCGCGGGGGTAGGCGTCCTCTCGCCCCGATAGCCCCACTCTTCGCAGCATGTCGCGTGCGTTCGCGGCGGCGGCGTCGCGCGGCATCCCGAGAACGCGCACCGGCGCCTCGATGCAATTGCCCAGCGCGGTCAGGTGCGGGAACAGGTTGAACTGCTGGAAGACGAAGCCGACGGCCTGCCTCACCTGCTGGAGCTTCCTCGCGTCGTGGGCGTGCGGGCCGAGCGTGAACCCGCACACGCGCACCTCTCCCGCATCGAAGGGCTCGAGGCCGTTGAGGCAGCGCAGGAACGTGCTCTTGCCGCCGCCGGAGGGGCCGATCACCGCCGCGACCTCCCCGGCTTCGACGCGCATCGAGATGCCGGAGAGGATCTCCGCGCGCCCGAACCGCTTCACGAGGCCCTCGACCGCGATCATGCCGTCTCCAGCCTCTGCTCGAGCCGGCGCGAGACGAGCGAGAGCGGGTAGCTCATGAGCAGGTAGAGCACGCCGGTCAGGCACATCAGCTCGATCGTCGCCTGCGTGCCCTGCGAAAGGACGGAGAAGCGCTTCGTCAGCTCGATGATCGTCACGACCGAGCAGACCGACGTGTCCTTGAAGAGCGCGATGAAGTCGTTGACGACCGGCGGCACGACGATCCGCGCCGCCTGCGGCACGACGATCCGCCGCAGCGCCGTAAAGCGCGACATCCCGAGCGAGAGCGCCGCCTCCATCTGCCCCCTGGGGACCGCCTGGAGCCCCGCGCGGTAGATCTCCGATTCGTACGCCGAGTAGTTGATCGCGAGGCCGACGATCGCGCACGCGAAGGCGGGGATGTTCAAGCCCAGCTCCGGCAGGAGGAAGAAGACGAAGTAGAGCTGGAGCATCAGCGGCGTGCCGCGCAGGAACTCCACGTAGCAGGCGAGCGGGACGCGCGCCCAGCGCGGGCCGTAGAGGCGGCCGAGCGCGACGAAGAGGCCCAGGAGCACCGCGAGCGGGAACGAGATCGCGGAGAGCGCGACCGTGATGCCGGCCGCGCGCACGAGCTGCCCCCCGTACCGCGAGACGATCGCCCACCCCCGCTGGCGCCCCGCGAGCTTCACCTCCTCGGCGGTCGCGTCGCCGCGAGCCCCCGCCTCGGAGAGCGCCGCCTTCTGGAGCCCGAAAAACCGCCCGGTCTCGAGGATCGTCGCGAGCTGCTGCTGCTCGCGGTTCCAGATCCCGTACTTGCGGTAGATGCGCTCGAGCTCGCCGCTCCGGAAGAGCACGATCAGCGCCTCGTTGAGCCGGCGCACGAGAGCCTGGTCGCCCTCGCGGGCGTACATCACGTAGTACCCGGGCGCCACGGCGTCGCCGACCGGCTCGAGGTCCGGGAACCGCGGCGCGTAGAAGCTCGCGATCGGCGTGTCCTGGAGCGTCGCGTCGAGCTTGCCGGTGAGCGTCTCCTGCATCGAGTCCGTGTTGCCGTCGTATCCGATCGCCTCGACCGGCGCCCCCTCGCCGGCCAGCCCGAGCATCAGCTCGTGCGCCGCCGAAGCGGTGAGACATCCGACCCGGTGGGGCCCGCCGCGGCGCAGGTCCTCCCACGATCGCACCGGGCCGCCCTTCCGCGCGAGGAGCTGAAGCGCGTAGACGTAGTACGGCGCGGTCGCCTCCATCGCGAGAGCGCGGTCGGGCGTCCACTCGTACCCGTTCAGCACGAGATCCACCTTGTCCGCGCGGAGCATGTCGGAGAGCCGATCCCACTGCCCCTGCACGAACTCCATCCGGACGCGGAGGTAGCGTCCGATCGCATCCGCGAGATCCACCTCGAACCCGATGAGCCGGTCGGGGTCCGCCTCGCTCGAGAAGACGAAGGGGCCGCCGCCCTCCTGGTCCGCGCCCCAGCGGAGCACGCCCGTGCGGACCGCGCGTTCCCAGGTGTCCTCGGCGCCCGCGGCGCCCGCGAGGAGCGCCGTCACGAGAAGCAATCGCAGCATCGCGGGCGAGCGTAGCAAATCGGGGGGCGGGGGGGCGGCCGTCACCCCAGGCGGAAGGTCTCCGTGGCAAGGGCCTCGATCGCGGGATCGTGCGTCGCCGCCACGACGGTGCGGCCTGCCGCGTGGAACTCGCGGAGGAGCTTGACGACCGCCGCCGCCGTCTCCCGGTCGAGGTCCGAGGTCGGCTCGTCGGCGAGGATCGCCTCGGGGTCCGCGGCGAGCGCGCGGGCGACCCCGACGCGCTGCCGCTCCCCGCCGGACAGCTCCTCCGGCCGCGCGCCGTCCCGGCCCCTGATCCCGACGCGCTCGAGGAGCGCTGCCGCGATCCGCCTCCGCTCGCGCGTCGCGACGCCGCGCGGGACGAGCGGGTAGGTGACGTTCTCCCAGAGCGGGAGACCCTCGATCATCGGCGAGGACTGGAAGACGATGCCGAGCCTGCGGCGGACCCTCGAGCGGTAGGGTTCCGAGGCGCCTCCCAGATCGTGGCCGTCGAAGAGCACGGTTCCCGAGGTGGGGCGGTCGAGCGCGCCGAGCAGCGCGAGCAGCGTCGTCTTGCCGCATCCCGACGGTCCCGTGATCGCGACGAACGCGCCCCGCGGCACGGCCAGCGTGGCCCGGTCGAGGGCGCAGACGTCGCGGAACCTCCGGCACGCGTCGCGGGCCTCGAAGATCCTGGTCATCGGAGCGCCAGCGCGGGCGCGGCCGTGGCCGCGCGCCAGGTGGAGTAGAGCGTGCCCACCGACACGATCGCGAGCGACACGGCGAACCCGAGGAGCGCCGGGACGGGCGCGAGGCGGAAGGGCACGCGGAACGCCGGCGCCGGGTCCGCGCCCGGGAGGAAGATCCCCGCGACCCCTTTGGCGTCGAGGAGGTCGAGCCAGCCGTAGGCAAGGAGGACCGACGTCCCCGCGCCGAGGACGGCGAGGACGAGGCTCTCCACCATCCCCTGGAGCAGCACCTCGTCGGTCATCCACCCGGTGGCCTTGAGCAGCGCGGCCTCGCGCCGCCGTCCGGAGAGGCCGAGCCCGGCCGTCCCCATGAGGAGCGGAATGCCGACCGCGAACGCGAGGACGAAGTGGAGCTGGAAGATCCCCTCGAGGTGGCCGAGGCTTCGGGGAAGGAGGGCTTGGACGTCCTCCCGCGAGGTCACGGCGGGCGCGACCGGTCCGTGCGGACCCCCGTCGTCGAACGGCTTGAGCCGCCGGAGTGCGGTTTCGACCGCTTGGGTGTAGCCGGGCTCGCACGTCACGAGCAGGCTCGTGGCGAGACCCTCCTGGTCGAAGATCGTCGAGGCCGTCTCGAGCGAGCAGAAGAGCAGGTTCGCCTCCCACATCGGGAGGTCCGAGCGGAAGATGCCCACGACCGTCGAAACGCGCTCGCCCGACCGGTTCCGGTAGAACGGCGGGAGTCTCGAGCCGACGCGGACCTCGAGCTTCCGGGCGAGCTCGGCGCCCATGACCAGCTCGCCTTCCCCCTCGAAGAGCCGGCCCTCGACGCACGGCGTGGATGCGGGCACGCGATCCCTTGCGATCCCGACCACGACGGCGGGCCATCGCCCGCTGCCGATGCCGATCTCTCCCACGATCCGGGGGAACACGTCGCGGACGCCGGGAACCGAGCGGACGGCTTCGATCGCCGTCAGCGGGAGGGGCGCGGGGCGGCCGAATCGCGAGCCCGACACGTAGAGATCCGCCCCGCTCCGGATCGATGCTCGCGCCTCGTCCGCGAGGCCGCTCGCGACGCCCGTGGCCGCAACGTAGGGCACGAGCACGGCCACGAGGCAGAGGACGGTGGCGCCGCTGCGCAAGGGGTGGAGGAGCACCGCGACGAGGCCGGTGCGCGCGATCGCCGCGAATCTCCGCATGGCCGGGCCACTATGCTACCCGAGGTCAGGCTGGGGGCTGGAGGCCGGAGGGGACGCGGAGTGCGGCGCTCGACTCCGGCGCGTCAGTCCCCCGCATGAGCGGGGCAGAACCGGTCGCCGCACGGCACCGGGTCGAAGCGCAGCGAGCAGGCCCCGCCGTCCCGCGGGTCGAACGCCGCCGCGCACCGCGAGAGATCGACCGGGGCGCCGAGACCGAGCCCGGAGACCAGCCGCTGGAACTCCTCGCGGTCGCGCTGCCGTGCGGGCGCCGAGCCGGCGGCGGTCGCGAGCAGGACGGCCGCGGCAACCGCCGCCGCGACCGCCGTCGCGAGGAGGAACGTCGGCGCGCGGTCGCTCACTCCTTGGGCTCGACGATCTTGTGGACGCGGTTCAATTCCTTCGCCCCGATCGCCTGGACGTTGCCTTGGGGCCAGCGGATCTCGCACGAGTCGATGGAGTCGAGGCCCTTGAGCCCGAAGTGAACGGTCTTGCTGGACTGGGCGAGGTAGCCCCCCGCGGCGTGGACCTGCCGGACCATGACCCGCTTGCCCGCGCGGATCCGCACGACCGCGCCGACCGCGTCGCGGTTCCCGCGCGTGCCCTCGAGGCGGAAGCCGATCCAGTTGCGCGCCGGCCAGCGGTTGATGAGGAGCCAGGCGCGGTCGTTGAAATTGCTGACCGCGATGTCGAGCCTGCCGTCGCCGTCGAAATCCGCCACCGCCGCGCTGCGGCAGCTCCGCGTGGCCTCCTTCCGGCCGATGCGGATGCCGAGCAGCGGGCCGCCCGGAGGCGGGTCGAGGCCCGCGGCCGCGGAGCGGTCCGTGAACGTCCCGTCGCCGTTGTTCACGAGATAGGCGGACCGCCAGTACTGCCACGGGAACCCCATGCCCGACGGCAGGAACGCGTCCTCGAAGCCGTCGCCGTCGAAGTCGCCGTTCGCGATCCCCCACGGCCAGAACGTCTCTGCGCCCGTCTTCCCGGAGACCTCCTCGAACTTCCCCCCGCCCAGCGCGCGGTAGAGGCCGTTCCCGAAGAACGTCGTGTCGTAGGGGATCTTCGCCTTTTCCGCGAAGACCTCCTCCATCTGCCGGTCGCGGAACGCGGGGTCCTCGAGCATCGGGCCGAAGAACTTGTCGTACTTCCGGTCCTCCTTGACCTTCGAGAGGTCGTAGCTGTCGGGAGTCCACATGTCCGAGTGCATGTCCACGACGTAGAGGTCCAGCCGCCCGTCGCCGTCGTAGTCGAACGCCTTGGACCCGACCGCGCCCCACGGCGTCCGGCCGAGAGCCTCCTTCGTGACCTCCTCAAAACGCCCCTTCCCGTCGTTGCGGTAGAGGACGCTCCCGCCGAACATGTTGGCGACGAAGAGGTCCTGGTCCCCGTCCTCGTCGTAGTCGAAGACCGAGCAATCCCCGCCCCAGCCGTGCCCGGCCAGGCCCGCCTCGTCCGTCGCGTTCGAGAAGGTGCCGTCGCCGTTGTTGCGGAAGAGCACGTTCGTCTCGGGCGGGCTCTCGATCAACTGCATGATCGTGCTCACGCCCGTGTAGTACCGGCCGATGGGCTCGTACGTGTCGGTTGTCCACCCCGCCGTGTTCGAGAGGAACAGGTCCAGATCCCCGTCCCCGTCGGGGTCGAAGAAGGTCGCGCCCTGCGAATGCCCGACCCATTCGAGGCCGGCTTCCTTCGTGACGTCCGCAAACCGCCCGCCGCCCTCGTTCCGGAGGAGCGCGTTTCCGCCCCGCGTCGAGGTCACGTAGAGGTCCTGGTCGCCGTCGTTGTCGATGTCGTTGAAGGCCGCCGAGACGCAAATGCGGTCGCCGAACGCGACGGGCCCCGCGGTGGCCGTGACGTCCGTGAAGGTCCCGTCGCCGTTGTTCCGGTAGAGGGCGTTCTTCCCGAGCTGGTTCAGGAAGTAGAGATCGTCGTCCCCGTCGCCGTCGATGTCGCTCGCCGCGACGCCGCAGCCGCGGTCGTAGAAGTTGATCTTGAAGTGCGGCCCCTGCTCGCCCGGCAGGAAGTCCATCCGGAACCGGATGCCGCTCCTCTCCGCGAGCTCCTCGAACCCCTTCGCGGCGGGACCCGCCGCTTCGTTCCGGCTGCAGCCGAGGCCGAGCAGGAGGACGAGGAGCAAAAGCCTCCGCAGGTTGGCGCGCCCTCCGCGCTCAGCTGTCCCTTGCCGCACGTGCCTTACCTCCTCCGAAAGGGCGGTTCGCGCCCGAAAGGACCGTTCCCCCGTACGCTTCCGCGTGCCGCTCCGCGTCCTCGCGCCCGGCGAAGACGCGGACCGCGTCCGGCGCCCCGTCGCTCCTGTTCGCGACGGTCCGGACGAACCATGCCGCCGCCGCGTCGATCTCCCGACCCGTCGCGCCGTCGGTGACGAGGATCTCCCTGGGCGCAACGCCGCTCGACCGGAGCCACGCCTCCGCGCACGTGACGCCGCAGAACGCGCGGGCGCCTCCGTCGTCCGCGACCACGCGGACGCGGAACGGGCGCGCGACCTTGACGCCGTCCATCGCGCAACGCTCGACCGGGGCGCGGAGGCGCTCGGCCACGAGCGGGAGCGCGCCGATCGCGGCGAGCGCGAGAGCGCCGGGAAGCCGCGGGGGCACCTTCATGCGGAGACCAGCATCACGCCCGCCATGAGGAGGGCGCCCAGGTACCCGAACCGCGCCATCCGGAGGAGCGGGAAGGAGATCCCCTCCCCCGTGCCCCCGCCCCTTGCCGCGAGCCGGGCCGCGACGGCCCAGCCGACGCCGAATGCGCCCAGGACGTAGAGCGCGATGCCGAGGAGCGTCTCCGGCCTCAGCCGCGCGAGGCAGAAGGCGCAACGATGGTAGGGGAGGCGAAGGAACGTCGGCGCCGCGACGTCACAGAGGAAGAGGAGGCCCAAGGGCAGCGAAAGGAGCGCGAGCGGAAACGCGAGCGCGAGCCACCTGCCACCGCGGCCGATCGCCGCCGTGAGCGCGAGCACGAGCGCCGCGCCGACGCCGAGGAACGCCGCCGTGAGCGGGGCGCGCTGCGTCGGCGGCGGCGCAACGGGCGGCGGAGGCGCCTCCGCCGCCGCGTGGGCGGCGCAGCAGCCCGCCGCGAGGAACTTCTCCTGCTTCGGGATGAGCAGGTACCCGGTCTCGGCCGCGCTGTCCGCGACCGCGAGCACCCCGAAGAGCGTGAACGCGGCGAGCGCGCGGCGCGCGAGCGCGCCCGTGCGGCGCTGCCGGTCGGCGAGGTGGAGGACGAGGCACGCGCCCGCGACGAAGACGAGCAGCGGCTTCATCACCGCGAGGAAGGCGAGAAGGCCGGGGAGGAGCGACGCCGGGCCCACGCTTCCGGTCCCGACGCGGGCCACGCCTTGGCCACACATGACGCCGGGCCACGCCGGGCCGCCGTTCGCGGGGACGTAGCTGTCGAGGACGAGGTAGAGAAGCGGCCACGACAACACCCCGAGGCCCAGGAGCGTCACCCCGAGACCGAGGAGGAGGTGATACCGCTCCTCGCCCGCCCCGCTCGGGCGTCGCAACGCGCGCACGCCAACCACGACCACGAGGACGCCGAGCACGACACGGAGCACCGCCGCGAAGGCGGCGACCACAGAGAAGGGATTGAGGATCACGATGCCAAGGCGCGGCTGCGCCGCCTCTCTCTCGGACCGGCCGGATGGGCCCCTCGGGGAACACGTGCCACAGGGGCCGCTCCCTCGGAGCATGCCCCGACGCTACCCCCTTCTACGCAAGAGGGCCAAGGGCAGTTCCGCAGGCAATCGAGTATCCGTTAATCAAGTTTCCAGCGGCGATCATGGGGGGTGCCCAGGGGGGCCTAGGCGAAGGCCTAGGCGTGGCCTAGGCGCCCGTCAGGACCGAGGGCGAGCGAGCCGGCGCCAGACGGGAGTGCCGACGACCTAGCCCAACGGAGAGGCCCAGCGAGGTGGCACGACGGCCTATAGCGTCGGCGGGGCACGCTTCGAGTCCTCTCTCCGACGGAGCCTAGGCGCTCCCCTACGGCGTCTGCGGCTGCGCAGGCGGCGGGATGTGCTCCGGCTTCATGAAGAAGTAGTAGAGGTGTCCCTCCGACCTCTGCTCGCCCGCGAGCGCCTCGGCGGCGGGGCCCACGCCCATGAAGATGTCCGCGCGTCCCGGGGCGTTGATCGCGCCGCCCGTGTCCTGGTCCGCCATGAAGCGCAGGACATCGCTCCGGCCCCCGCCCCGCGCGAGGCCTCGCGTGTCCACGAGGACGAGGCCCGCGCGCGGGAAGATGTGCTTGTCCGTCGCGAGCGTCGTCATCTCCGTGACCGGAAAACCGAGCGATCCCGCCGGCCAGTCGCCCTCAAGGGCCTCGCGGAAGAAGACGAAGCTCTCGTTGCGCTGCATGAGCGCCTCCACGGCCTTTGGGTCACGCGCGTACTCCCGACGGATCGCCGCGAGCCCGCGTTCGTCCGCGCGGATCATGCCGGCATCCACCATCAGCTGGCCGAGGCTCGTGTAGGGGAGCCCGTTCTTGCCGTGGTAGCCGACATACATCGCGGTGCCGTCGTCCAGCTCGATCTTCGCGGACCCGTTCACGTGGACGATGAACGCCGAGAGGGAGTCCTTAAGCCAGACGAGCTCGGTGCCCCCGAGCATCCTCGAGGACTCGATCTCCGAGCGCGCGGGGAAGGGCTCGAGCGAACCGTCGGCGAGCTTCCGGCCGCGCGGCTCGCCCGTGTTCTCATCGGTGACGAGGTCCTTCGGTCGCCGGTAGAGCGGCGCGGAATACCGATCGCTCCGCGTTCGGCTTCCCTGGAACACGGCGGAGTAGTAGCCGGTGAAGAACACGCTGCCGCGCCGGTCGTAGCCGACGGACTCGTACACGTCGAAGAGGCGGAGGAACTCCGCCACGAACTCCGCGGTGGGCAGCCCCTGGTCGAGAAGGCGCCGCGCCTCGCGCACGCTCGCCTCCGCCTGCTCGTGCGTGACCTCCTCGGTCGGGAACCACTGGACCGTGGAGGGCTTCAGGAACCAGCGCTCGCTGCGCTCGAGGGCCTGCCCGAGCGCGTCGTCGCGGGCCTCGTAGGCGGCCGCGAGGGGGACCCGGCTCGGGTCGTCGACCTTCCGGAGGGCGCGTTCGCCGGGCCCGAGCGGGCGGTCGTAGTCGGGCGCTTCCGGGGGCGGCGGCTTGCTCTTGCACGCAGCGAGGAGGGCGAGGGGGACGAGGATGCTCACGATCCTCAAGCGGTGGGCGAGGGTGCGCATGGGTGTTCCGCGAGCGTAGGGTGGACGAGGGACAGGACGAGCGGGCGGCCTCTCCTAGAGGTCGGCGTGCGGCGCGCCGGTCCGCAGGCGGCGCACGACGTCGCCCTCCCCGTGGCGGCGTGCGGCTGCAAGGAGGACGAGGCGGGCGGCTTCGTGCCACGAGAGGCCTGCGAGGGAGGCGGCGACCGGCAGCGCTGCCCCGGGCTCGACGCTCGGGCGGACATTGGCCTCGAGAAAGACAGGGCCCTTCGGCGACAGGCGGATGTCGAAGCGGGCGAGATCCGCGAGCCCGAGCGTGCGGAAGGCGGAGAGAGCGGCCATGCGAAGCAGATCGGTCTCGGTCTCCGGGAGTTCCGCTCGGAGCGGCGACGGGCCGTCCCGTCCCCACTTCCTCTTGTGCGTATAGAGCGCCCCCTTGGGCAGCGGGATCTCGAGCGGCGGCAGGCAGTGCGGCCCATCTTCGCGCTCGATCACGGAGAGGGCCAGCTCGCGACCGTCCACGAACTCCTCGACGAGGAGCGCGGCGTCGCCCTTCTTGAACCAACGGGCCGCGAGCGCCGAGAGCGCGGCGCCGTCCTTCACCTGCCGCACGCCGCGGCTGCCGTGTTCGAAGGGCCGCTTGACGACCGCAGGGAAGGTCCAGGTAGGGTCGTGGGGGGCGCCCGTCGCGGTGAGCAGGCGCCCCGCAGCCACCGGGAGACCCGCCCGCGCGAGCCGGGCGCGAGCCGCGATCTTGTCGTCGCTCGTCTGGCCGGCGGCGGCGGGCGCTCCCACGAGCCGCGCGCCCCACGACGCGAGCTGGTGGCGCACGAGCGGTCGCAGCTCGCCGCGACCGCGGTAGGCATCGGCGTACTCGATCACGAGCGCGGCCTCGGCGAGGGCGTCGCGGCGCGCGGACATCTCCTCGACGGCCACCACCAGCCCTTCGAGGCCAAGCGCGGAGATCGCCGCGAGCCACGCCTCCCCGCAGCGGCAGGCCGACGAGCGGGTGGAGACGACGGCCACGACCGGTGCGCGCATGGGGGTCCAGTCATACCGGCGACGGCGACATTCCGGCCGCCACGTGCGATGTCCCGGGCTCGCGCGGAACCGGCCTGCGGCTTCCCCGGCCGCCGCCGCGAGGTACGCTTGGGGTATGGCCACGCGCATGGAGCCCACGCCTGGCGCCGCCCGGGGGGCCGCCGACGAGCTGCGGCGGCGCGCGGACGCGATCACGGCGCGGCTCCTGTACTCGGACGAGCCGCGCGTCGACCTCGAGATCGCGATCCAAGGGCTGCGGGACTTCGTCGAGGATCGGCTTCCGGACCGCGTCTGGCTCTTCGACTGCATCTACGAGGCGCGATGGCAGCGCCTGCGCGACCAGGGCTGGGAGCACGAACGGCCGGCGTGGTAGCTGGTCCCGCACCCGCGCTGCCCTCTTCCCCGGTCCCCGCCGGCGCTTCCGCGGTAGATCCAAGAAAAAGGGCCGCCACCCCGAGGGGGGTGGCGGCGCCGAGGGAAGACTCGCCCGGGTCCCGATCCGGCCGGGTTGGGCGCCGGCCGGCGGGTCCCCGGGACGCCGTTATCCGTTAAACGAGAACGTGACGTCGATGCGATCCACGAAGGCGAACGGTCCGAGCGCGGCCTCCACGAGGTTGCCGTAGTCGAAGAGCGCGTTGAGCCTCAGGTAGGCGTCGCGGTTCGGTCCCGTCGGG
>Ga0187893_10001700_pt1 | contig 51580 bp, 44 predicted proteins | sample MA1701074metaG_FD_139574 | JGI IMG/M metagenome (GOLD analysis project Ga0187893, IMG submission 139574) | White microbial mat communities from a basaltic lava cave in the Kipuka Kanohina Cave System on the Island of Hawaii, USA - MA170107-4 metaG ... | reverse complement strand
GTTGATGTGGTGGTTGATGTGGTGGTAGTCGTTGTTGTCGTGGTGGTGGTGGTCGAGATCGTCGTTGATACTGTGGTTGTAGTTGTCGTCGGCAATGTCGTTGTGGTAGTAGTGGAAAGCAATGGGCCTCCTGGATCATCTATCACTCCATTAGCCATCAAGTCATGGTCTCCTGCTCCACCATCGATCAGGATCAGGGTAATCGTCGCATCCCCATTGTTGCTCCCGAATAGAAAGTCATAGTTGTACCAATGATCAGTGGGATCATCGAACGTTGGACCATATTTGTTATAGCTAGAATTGGTAGGCACCACTCCTGGGAAAATCAAGGCCACTGTCTGCATACTCCCCGTTGGCACCTGTAAATTGATGGACACTAACCCAAATGGAAAGCTGCCAGATGGAGGTGGTGGAAGTGTACCCGGATCTATCCACTGAAAATTGTTCACCACTACACCTTGAGGAACCACTAATCGTATGGGCTGGCCCTGATCATCAAACGCTGTATCTGACCCTGGTGTAGACCCATTATCCCGAGGATTTGTCCCTCCTATGAATTCCTCAAAGTTGTTAAAACCATCATTGTCACTGTCCTGGCTTGCATCAGCCGGATCATTGGGATTCAGCCTATAGTGGTTCTCCCAGCCATCCGGCAGACCATCGCCATCTGAATCTAAAGATGAGCCAACCTTAGACACAAAGACATCACTTGATCCACTGAGTGTACCCTGAAGAGGGCTAACCATGGGAAAGTCTGATGAATCGGTGAATCCCACTACATAAGCACTGCCGAAGGCATCCACGGCGATGCCTAGTCCATAGTCATCGCCGCTGCCACCCAAGTTGATACCATACACAAGAGCGGATCCCACACCATTGAGGTTCACTACAATGACCTCAACTGGGAAGCCAGAAAATCCAGCTGTCCCCCCCACATAAGCGTTACCTGAACTATCCACGGCAATGCTGTGGCCACCATCCTGACCGCTGCCACCCAGATAAGTGGAGTACAATAGGGCGGATCCAGCCCCATTAAGTTTGGCTATAAAAGCATCACTACTACCATTGAGAGTACCTTGAAGAGGGTTCGCTGTGGGAAAGTCTGATGACTGGGTGCCTCCCGTCACATAGGCATTACCTGAAGTATCTACGGCAATGCTGTAGCCTACATCCTGACCGCTGCCCCCTAGATAGGTGGAGTAAAGCAGGGCGGATCCGGTTGCATTGAGCTTAGCCACATATGCATCACCGCCACCACCGATTGTGCCTTGAAGAGGGTTCGCTGTGGGAAAGTCTGATGAGCCGGTGGTTCCTGTCACATAGGCATTACCTGAAGTATCTACGGCAATGCTGTAGCCTACATCCTGACCGCTGCCCCCTAGATAGGTGGAGTACAACAGGGCAGATCCCGACCCATTAAGTTTGGCCACAAAAGCATCAGTAACGCCACCATTATATGTGTTCTGAAGAGGGTTGGCCGTGGGAAAATTCACAGAAGAGGTGTATCCCACCAGGTAGGCATTTTCTGAGGCATCCACCGCAATACCTTGACCATACTCCTCCCCGTTGCCACCTAGATAGGTGGAATACACCAATACGGATCCCGTTTCATTAAGTTTGGCCACAAAGGCATCACTGAAGCCACCACCATGTGCACTCTGTAGAGGGTTGGTCGTGGGAAAGTCGAAGGACCAAGTGTATCCAGTCACATAGGCATTGCCCAAAGCATCCACCGCAATGCTGAGGCTTTCGTCAAAATCATTGCTGCCTCCTAGATAGGTGGAATACACCAGTGCGGATCCCGTTTCATTAAGTTTGGCCACAAAGGCATCACTGAAGCCACCACCGAAAGTGCCCTGAAGAGGGTTGATCGTGGGAAAGTCTGATGAATTTGTGGACCCCGTCACATAGGCATTCCCTGAAGCATCTACGGCAATATCCCATCCTGCTTCCCCACCACTGCCTCCAAGGTAGGTAGAATAAAGGAGAATGGGATCAATGATCAAGGGACGGCTCGAATCATAGGCGGCCACTTGAATGCTGACCTGCTGATTGCTCTGAATCATATAGCTGGCCTGAATTTCTCGGCGAGTGCGCTCTATTTGCTGATACACAATCGGTTTTTTTTGGATGATCTTCCTCTGTTTTAGAATAATTTCCAGATCTCCGGTTTCCGCTATTTCCAGTCTCTCGATTCCCTCATAAGCCAACCGCACTGATGGATCGGCACCGGGTTTCACCACAATGTCATATTCCATCTGTCGATTATTCCCATAGAACTTGATATCAATCCCAGGATAAACCTCTTTATAAACTACGGCTTGGTAGGTAGCGATGTTTGTTCGCCACTTCTTGGGATCATTGCCAATGAAATAGTTGACTTTCCCCTCCTGTAACCCCTCGGCGATGATTTCAGGGTTAGGATTCGCATTCACGAAGTTGAGCTTGACGTTGTCCGAAGTGATCTCTCCATGACCCATTGCACTTAGAGGCTCACTGGTTGCTCCAGGTGGAATTGCAGAGGATTTCAGGGCGGATTTCTCATCTTGGTGGGCTTTCTCTGACGATCGAGTCAGAGACATATAGACTCCATCTTTCGTAAAGAAGGTGGTATGTCCACTACCCTTCTCATAGAACTTCACACGCTTATCTACCTGCCCATCATTTTGGATGAAAGAGAGAGGGAGTTTTCCATAAGCTTCTTGTAGATGCGCTTTCTCGGTCGGTTCTACTGCTTTCGCTTTTATCTCTGTTGAATTTTGCTTGAGTAAGAGAATGCTTTGGCTACAGGAGGCCAGCATCAAACTTGTCCCTAAGATAACCATCCATAACGCTCGTTTTGATTTCCCGATCCTCATGACCCGATCTCCTCTTGGCTGTGGAATTATAGTTCCTCAAAAACAAAAGCCGAGCTACCCAAATGACAATGAAAGATTGTCACCTCGGCAGCCCGGCTGTCTTGTCTTGCATTAAGACCCGTCGCTTTGCGCCCTACCGTCACCGGTAGTTTACCTTGATGGAAGGTGTAGTATTTACAGCATTTATACACCCATTGATTGCAAATGTTAAATAAAAAGACTTGACTTTTCTTAACATTTCTTGCCTAAAACCTACTTTTTGTATCGATTTTTGAACATTTAATGGGTGTGTATGGTTACGGGCGTCAAAAAGATGGGATGGCGATAGGTGATCAATGCAGAGGTGTTACTGGCTTACTTACACAATCCCCAATTTTTTCTTGCCTTCGGGGGAGATCATTTCACGGTTCCAGGGAGGACTCCAGACGATTTCCACACTCGCGTGCTTGACTCCTGGCAGGCGGGAAAGTTTAACTTGGGCATCCGCCGCAATGGCTTGGCCCATCCCACAGCCGGGTGCTGTGAGCGTCATCTTCACATCCACTCTGAAAGCACCACCGGGCAATTCAGCAAGATCCATATTGTAAACCAAGCCCAAATCCACAATGTTGACAGGAATCTCTGGATCATAACAGGCCTTGAGCTGCTCCCAGACACGTTTTTCAAGTTCGTCACGTCCAACAGGACCTTCAGGCGTTTCAGGCTGGGCAGTGGCCGCTTCTTTTCCAATGGCGTCCGCATCACTGCCCGATAAACTGAACAACCCCCCGAAGCTAGGTACCAGAAGTGTATATGATCCTCCGAGAGACTGAGTGATGACAGCCTTGGTGCCTTTGACCAGTTTGACTTTGTGGCCTGCCGGAATCTGAACAACTTCACAATCCCTGGTAAGCTCAACAGGTTCTGTTGAGATGCCCATTTTCTTTCCTCCTTTATAGTACTAATGCGTTCGTCTAATTCACTTATATTTTACTAAATATGGAGCGGGTGAGGGGATTCGAACCCCCGACACCAAGCTTGGGAAGCTTGTACTCTACCACTGAGCTACACCCGCACCGGTTTTTCATACTATGCCAATTGGGTAGAATTGTCAACTACCAGAGGCAACCACTCGGGCCGAGGCAGAAGCTAAGAGTTGGGGAATTGTAGGACTATTTTTGAGGGGGCTGAGTGTTGAGTTTAAGATCTTGGGCCACTTCCTTAATCATGTCGGCCTCGATCTTTTCCTTTTTCCGCAAAAAACCTTCCAGCATTGCATTATCGCAAATGACGTTGATCAAACGAGGAATCCCCCCTGAATAATGATGAATGGCCGCAAGGGCATCTTTGGAAAATGGCTCCGTCTTTGCTCCCGCCACTCGGAGACGATAACGTATATAGTCCTCCGTAATACTCTGTGTGAAGGACAAGAGATGTTGGCGCATGGCCACTCGCTGACGGAGAGCCCCATCCAGAGACAGACACTCATCCAGGTCGCTCAGCCCGAAGAGGATAAAGGTCAGCAATTTTTGGCCGTCCATTTCCATATTTAAAACCCCTCGAAGCTCTTCCATAACCTCCTTGTTCCGGAGCATCTGGGCTTCATCGATCAGGACCACAGCTCTTTTCCCACTTTCATAGATCTGCACCAGACGCTGAAACAGTTGGCTCAACAGGTCTGTTTTATCCTCAGCAGGCGTCTGCACCCCAAGCTGCATGGCAATCTTACGCAAAAGCCACTGGGATGTCACGGATGAATGGATCACAATCAGGAGGGCTGACTCGTACGATTTTTCATCCAATTCATCCAGCATCTGCTGGGCAACAGTTGTCTTTCCCGATCCAACATCTCCCAGCAAAATCGCCAGTCCCTTCCGTGATTCTGCCGCATGTTTAAGCCGGATCAGAGCCTCGGCGTGCAGAGAGCTATTATAATAAAACCGATTGTCTACTGAAATTGAGAAGGGATGTTCCTTAAGAGAATAAAATTCTAAATAGCTCACTTTTGCTGTCCTTTGTGAAAGAGCCGGTTCGCGGCTCTGATATTATAAATACGACACCTTCTTTTTCTTTTCGGGTTTAGCTTTTGGCACATATTCCTGCTTAGATCCAACAGGTGCCGCTGCCTCAGCAGTAGCCGCTGTTTTGGCCATTGCTGGCCCTGATGGTTTGAGATCTTTGATTCTCTGGCCAACATCCTTAAAAGATTTATCCACTTCATAGATCTCGGTCAAGAGTACCAAGGCCTCTTTCTTTCGGTCCATCAATTCATAGAGCTGTGCCAGCTCGTACTTTAGCCCAATGGCTTGGCTACTCGTGCATTGTTCATCCTTCAGGGCAGCCTGAAGCTGCTGCACCGCATTGTCATAATCGCCTTGTTCCTTGTAACAAATCGCAATCATGTTGATCGCAGTAATAAACAGATTCTGGCCCTTGGATGCCAGCTTGAATTCCTCAATAGCCTCCTTGATCAGGCCCATTTCTTTATAGGCAATGCCAAGATTATATCGGGTTTCATAATCCTGATCACCATAGTGTTCTTGAACACCCTTCTTGAACTCGCGAAAAAGTGACTCCAGTTCCTTCTGGGCAGGGTCAACCGCTTCTATGACTGCTGACTCGGGTTTGTCTATAGACTCGGATTTGTCTCCAAGATCCTCCATAAACATTTCTGAGAGATTTACCTCACCCTCTTCCTGGGAGGGCATTGACATCTTCTGAACCTGAGGCTTCAAAGATTCAGCCTCCTTCTTGACCTGTGGAGCAGCGGGGGGGCTGATGCTCTCTTCTAATTCCATCTTAGAGAGACGGGCCTGGGCATGAAAATGGGAAGGTTTGAGTGACAATACCTTCTGATAAAGCTGTTTTGCTTCCTCCTTTAGTCCTTGTTGAAAATAGAACTCGGCCTCGGCAAACCTCTCCTCCACTTCACGAGTCACTTCGGGACTTAAACTCTTAGATCCCAGCGACGTACCTCCAACGCTATGATCACTATGAACCAGGTCTTCCGATGGGGCCTTGGATTTGCTTTGCTCACTTCGGGTCTGCTCTTTCTTTGAAACCTGTAGTGTGGGTTCCTTAGGACCCTGGGACATACTCTTTGCCGCCTGGCCCACCGAAATCTGTTCGCTCATAGATTTTTGGGATTTACTTTGATCGCCGTATGCCGCCTGCTTGGCCTGGGATAAAGACTGCTCTGCGGGGCTAGCACCTGAACCGAGAAGGGACTTCACCTGAGTATTTCCTGGATCCAGGTCAAGGGCCTCTTTCAAAACCTGGAGTCGTTGATCCGACTGCTGGGTTTTGGTATAAATTCGGGCTAGTTCCAGGCATTCTTGAACAACCTCAGAGATCTTTCCCTCGATCTTATAGACTTCTTTGAGGCGCAGGTGAACCTCAGGATGATCAGGGGCGATCTTTGCTGCTGTCTGTAGCTGTTCCAGCGATTTGCCCGACAAACCATACTTTAAATAAACCTCAGCTTCGGTGAGGTAACTCTGAACTGATTCCTTACCTCCTGAGCCACTGAGTCCACCTCCTGTTTTAGATACGCCGGCACCTTTCTCGGATGTGACAGAGATCTCCATCCCACTCAAGGAAGGCTTGGAGGCTGGCTCCAGATACGGTAGGAAGCGAACCTTTAACTTTTCAACCACCGGACTTTTAGGATCTAGCTGCTTGATACGGTTAAACAGTTCCATGGCGTCGGCCATGGAATGTTCTTCACGAATCATGAGGTCAATCACTGTAACATATTCTTCTATGGCCCTATCAACAACTCCACTCTTCTCATAGCATTGGGCCAGCAGATCATGGGCCTCAATGCACTTGGGATCTTTCTGAAGATAGTCCTGCATGACCTGAATGGCCGGGCCCCACAGTTGATCCTGGTAATACTCCTGTACCACCTGCTGGAATTCATGGAGGGATCCTTCCAGGTCTCCCTTCTTAAGCAATAAATAACCCAGTTGCTGCCGTTGAGCCGTGGTGGACTCTGGCTTATTCAAGGCCTCTCGAAGCGATCTTTCACCTGTTAGCTCATCCCTCTGACTCTTGGCCTGAGATGTCGTCTCTACCGTTTGAGCGGGTGGATGAGATTTGGGAACCGCTTTCGATGGTTCTTTCACTTGGGAACGGGCAGCTTCATGTTTGGGATCAATCTGCAAGATGCGGGCATATATTGTTTCAGCTTCTTGGGTCTTGCCTTGAGCTGAACAGCTCTGGGCTGATTTTAAAAGGCCATCCAGGGCATCTGTTTTCAGACCCTCCTTCAAACATAATTCGGCCAGCTTGAGCTGAATGTTCACATTGGTGGGATCAAGATTGGCAATCTTTCGGTAGATATCTAAGGACTCCCTGACCTTTCCCTCTCTGGCATAATGTTTAGCCACCTTCATATAATCTTCGATGGCGTTTCCTGTCAAACCTCTCTCCGCATGCAGATCAGCCAGTTTGACATAGGCCTCCATATGCTGGGGATCAATCTTAATGACCTTCTTATAAACCGCAATGGTTTTTAGAGCAAAACCTGCCTTGTTATACGCATCGGCAGCTTTTAGATAGGCGGCAATCGCTTCCTTTGATGTGTTGTTCTTTAGATAGAGATCGCCTATGGTGTTATAGATATTGCCATCGTTGGGAGTCTCAGCAATCAGCTTCTGCCACTCTTCGATTGCCTTTTCAATCTGCCCTTTGGCGGTATATTTCTGGGCATTTTGAATAACGGTGCTCTTATCAATTCCCAAGCGGGTCTCCTAATCATAGGGACTCACGCCTGCCTGCTGGCAGGCAGGTCGCCCCAGACTATTTGAATGTGGGCGCTGTCCGTGGGTAGTTATTGTAAACCTAGGGATTTTCTATATAAAGAAACCACACATTGGCTAAACTGTCAAGGCAACCGGAAGTCCTGCATTTACAAAAGCACGAATTTCGGATATAGTTGAAAACTCAAGTTTCATGAGGGCTTGTACCACTTGTGAAGATCCTAGACCGATACCTTTTAAAAGAGCTCCTGGGGCCTTTCATTCTTAGTGTAGCCATCCTTCTCTTTTTGCTGCTCACCCAGCAAATGTTGAAACTGACGGAACTTTTGATTGATAAAGGCGTTGAACCCATCACCGTAGTGAAGCTCTTTATTTACCTGCTTCCATCCTTCCTGGTCCTCACCCTGCCTATTGCGATGCTGATTGCATCCATTAGTGCTTTTAATCGCATGTCGGCTGATTATGAGATTGTAGCATTTAAGTCAGCTGGTATTGGGATGTATCGCTTGCTCAAACCGGTAGCCGTTTTTTCCGCCCTGGTCTGTGGACTGGTTTACTACCTCTCCATTGTGGCTATGCCCTGGAGTGGATCGTCATTAAAGGATCTGGCACTAAAACTTTTAAAAAAACAGGTCAGCGTTGGGATCGAGGAAGGGGCTTTTAATGATCTCTTCCAAAATATGGTGATCTATGTGGATGAAATGCCCACTTTCATGGACCTCAAAGGAATCTTTATCTATGACCTCCGTCTCCCTGATGAACCTCACCTCATTATGGCCAAACAAGGCTCACTGGTGAATGATCCTGAGACAGGTACGCTGGTGCTAAATCTTATAGAAGGAAGCCTACACCAAAAAGGCAAAGACCCTCAAGAATACCAGAGAATCATATTTTCCAGTTATCACATCAAGTTTGACTTAAATGTATTATTAAGCCAGCCACCCGGTATTTCAGGAGAGCCATTGACTCTTACCGAGATTAAGAAACAGCTCCAGGCCGCACAAGGGCAAGATACCAGCAGATGGCTTCGTCATCTTCAGGCCTATTACCGGAACTACTCTTTGCCTCTGGCCTGTTTTATCTTTGGTATCCTGGGAATGCCCCTAGGAATCCACAGCCGCCGGGCAGGCAGGCTGGGTGGGTTCGCTATAGGTGTCGTGGTGGTCGGTCTATACTACATTCTGATGACTTCTGGTGATTTTCTGGTCACGGCCCGGCTTTTCCCACCCCTACTGGCGGCTTGGTTTCCTAATTTCGTCATGGGGATGGGGGCGTTCTTTCTCATCATCTTGATGACCAAGGAGGGTCACTGGAGGCCGCGAAAGTGGGCATCCTAGAAAAATACTTTTTAAGAGAGTACCTCAAGATTTTCTCATTGGCCTTGTCTGCTCTCGTCATTATTTACTTGCTGATCGATTTCTTTGAAAAGATCAGAAGATTTATAGAGTACGGAGCTGACCCTCTTCCCGTCCTGGCCTTCTTCTCTTTTAAGCTCCCCCGGATCATTTTTGAGGTGACACCTTTGGCTCTTCTCATCGCCACCGTCCTGCTGCTCAGTTCTTTTTCCCGGACCCACGAGATTACGGCCATCAAGGCCAGCGGTGTGAGTTTGATCAGGGTGATGATCCCATTGCTGGGAATGGGACTGGTGGTAGGATTGATCCTGCTCATGGCCAACCGGTCCTTCATTGCAAAAACTAACCTACAGTCGAAAATAATTAAGCAGACACAAATTGAGAAAAAACCTCAAACAGCCTATTTAAAACAGCAGCGAGTCTGGTTACGGCTGGACAGCCGTACATTTTTAAACATTCAACTGATTGAGCCTTCCCAGGAGGTGATGTACGGAGTAAGCCTCTACAAACTTACCCCAGATTTTTCACTGCAGGAAACGTTGGAGGCCAAGGAATTACGGTATGAAAACGGTCAGTGGCTAATGGTTAACGGTATCTACCGGACCTTTGAGCCAGACTTCAAGATTCACACAGAAATGTTTGAGAAACGCCCAATGACTTTAGACCGTACACCAGAAGACTTTCAGAACATCATGCTCCGGGAAGATGAAATGACTTATGAAGAGTTAGAACTGTATCAGGAGAGATTGTCACGAGAGGGTTTTAACGCACGCCGTTATCAAGTGGAGTTGTCATCACGAGCGGCCTTACCCTTCGTCAGTTTCATCATGGTTCTGATAGGTATTCCTTCTGGGCTTCGAGGAGGGTCCAGGGCCGGCCTGGCAAAAGGGATTGGTCTCTGCCTGATCATCGCCATGGCCTACTGGTTTGTCTTGTCCCTCTCTATCTCCCTGGGGCGTGGAGGAGTTTTACCACCCCTACTTTCCGCATGGCTAGCGAATATTACCTTTGCAGGGATTGGAGGATATCTTTTTCTACAAATCAGGCAGTGAAAGAATCCACCAGGCAATGGTATGTGGGGCCCGTGCGGCCTTCGGCCTCCGATGCCCCACACCCGCGCTCGGGCTGGCCAAGCCAGACCCTCGCTTCACAGGCTGGGACTGCGCTCGCTATACGTGTTCATGAGCTTGACGCCTGCCTGACGGCAGTCAGGATAGCACGGCAAAGACGCCTGTTATCTTCTTGCCCCTTAATGGCCACCCGCAGAAATCCCGACCCAAGCCCTTTGAAGGACTCACAGTCTCGGATGAGTAGACCTTCTAAGATCAGGGATTCATATAGACTCTGCACAGAAATTGCCGGGTTCACAACCCGAATAAGGACAAAATTGGTATCGCTGGGCAGGATCAAAAGCCCCGGAATGGAAGAAAGTGCCGAGGTGAACCTGGGCCGCTCTATCTCCATAAACCTCAAGCTTTCCTTTATATATTGGGTATCTTGCACGCTCTCACCCGCCGCGATCTGGGCCAGGGTGTTGACCGACCAGGGTTCCTTCGCAACCTTGAGCTTCTCGATGAGGCCAGATCTCGCTACAAGGTAACCCACCCTCAAACCCGAAAGGGCAAAAAACTTGGTGAAACTGCGCAAAACAACCAGATTAGGGTAGTTCATCCAGGTGTTGCCTGGAGGGCCCAAGAGTGACTGTTCAGGCTGATAGTCTATAAATGCCTCGTCCAAAACCACCAAGGTAGAAGTATCTGCCAACCTCTTTAGCAACCACTGGATCTCTTCCCGCGAGAGGAGTTGACCCGTAGGATTATTCGGGTTACATAGAAAAAGCATGCTGATATTTTTGTGGGCTCTTTTAACAACGGCATCTACCTTGATCCTAAACCCATCCCGAGCCCGCAACCATAGATGATCAACCTTAGCCCCATTGAGCCTGCAGGCGCGCTCATATTCTGAAAAGGTAGGCGACACAATTAACACCTTTTCGGGTCTAAGCGCACGGGGCAGCAGGTAGATCAACTCGGTTGAACCATTTCCAACCAATAAACATCGAGGCGTCAGATGATGATATACCGATAGCTGTTCTTTCAAACTAATAGACTGTGGATCGGGATAGTGATCCAGTCTGTTAAAGGCTTGTTGAAGCGCTCTTAGGGCCAAGGGTGATATGCCCAAGGGATTAATACTGGCGCTAAAATCAATAATCTGATCCGGAGAACATATCAATCTTCTGGCCGGGGAATAGATATCTCCCCCATGGTGCTGCTTTTTTACTTTGTCCATAACCAAACCAGTAGGACAAGGAAAATGGTAAGAGCAGAGACTCCGTGCATCACCGAAATGGCCCTGCGAATATGCTCGGGACTTGGCTCTTCCACCGCATCTCCAATCATTGCGCGAACCCCGGGTTTATCCGGATGGATCATTAGACCACCCAGTTGTATTCCCAGAGCACCCGCCATCGCGGCCTCAGGAAATCCGCTGTTAGGGCTCTCATGCTTGCGACCATCCCTGAACATGACCTGCAGAGCTTGTCTCGCTCTTCCACTAAGAATTCCCGCAACAGGTGAGATCAATAAGCCGGTGATGCGGGCTGGAAGAAAATTCACAAGATCATCCAGCCGGGCCGAGGCCCAACCCAGATACAGATAGCGTGGGGTCTTATAACCCACCATTGAATCCAGAGTGTTGATGGCCTTATAGGCCATTGCAGCCGGTGCTCCGCCCAGTGCCATATATAAAAGGGGAGCCACCACTCCATCCGAGGTATTTTCGGCAACGCTCTCGATCGTTGCCCGTATCACTCCCGCTTCGTTGAGCCCAGCCGTTTGTCTGCCGACCAGGGTAGAAAGACTCTCCTTAGCCAGGGAAAGGTCTCCTGAAATCAGATGATCAAATACAGCCAGGGCTGCTTCTCGAAGGGATTTCAATGACAGGGTTGTATAAGCCAGATAGATCGTCACCAAACTGCCTAGGACAGGATGAACTCTGGTGAATACCCAGATCAGGCCCACTGAAACTCCATAGGCAATACTGGTCACTCCCAGAGCCAACAAAACACCCGCCACCCTTTCAGTCTCTGGTGTAGTTGCCCAGCATCTCAACCTTCTTTCGGAAATGAGAATCAGCCTGCCCATCCATCTCACAGGATGTGGAAGTCTGGGAGGATCGCCCAGAATGAGGTCTAATAAAAAAGCGGCGATGAGCTCAAAGGAGCTCATAGATGTTTTTGAGATCTAGATGCTTTCTAACTACCTGGGCCAGGCGATCAAAGGCCCATTCCCTTTCCTGGTGATATACAATAGTGTTTTCCTTTCTCCAAGAATCAGATCCATCCTTCCCAATCCTAATTCGATCCAAGAACCATCTTCTAAAGAGGTCATTTTCAAACAGACCATGAAGATAAGTCCCCCAAACCCGCCCATCCGGGCTGATGGCTCCATCTGCCTGGCGGACTCGTCGACCATTGCGTTTGAGAATGGTAAAAGCCGACTGGGCCGTGCCTGCCCGTCCCAGCCTGTCCGGCAGGCAGGCGGCAGGCGGGCCAAGTTTTCGAGTGCGACCCATATGGATCTCATAACCTTCTATTATCTGTGGGGGGTCGTCCGGCTCCCTAACACCCCAGCCATCGCTCATAGAAGCCTGCACCCGGGCTGTGATTTTTTTAGTCTCCAGGACCGTCTCTACAGCCAAAAGTCCAAGGCCTTTCGCTTTTTTATAATGGCTCTCCACTCCATGAGGATCAAAAACTGCCCTCCCCAGCATCTGTATACCACCACAGATTCCGATCACCTGGCCACCTTGCCGGTACACCTTGAGGATCTCCTGATCCAGTCCCACTCTCTGGATATGAATGAGGTCCTGAATGGTATTTTTACTCCCTGGTAGGATCACCACGTCCGCACAGGCCATTTCACCCTTTTTACGAACATAGAAGAGATCTACACCCGGCTCTTTCTTTAAAGGGTCAAAATCCGTGAAATTTGAGATATGGGGAAGACAAATCACAGCAATTTTTATTTTGTCAGGTCTAGATAAATCCGGTCTTTTTGTCCCTAGACAATCAAGCGCCACTCCATCCTCTTCTTCCAGAGAGAGGTCTGTGAGGTAAGGGATCACCCCTAACACAGGTTTATGGGTCTTCCGCTCAAGAAACTTTAGACCATCCGTTAACAAGTCCAAATCACCACGAAATTTATTGATCACAAAACCAGCTACACAATCACGCTCAGAGGGCGTCAGCAGCTCCAGTGTACCCACGATGGAAGCAAATACACCTCCTCGGTCGATGTCCCCCACAAGGATAACCGGGGCATTCGCCATTCTGGCCACGCGCATATTAGAAAGATCTCCCCTCTTAAGATTAACTTCCGCCGGACTGCCAGCTCCTTCAATCACCACTAGGTCGTACATCTTCTCCAATTTAGCATAAGCGTGATGGATCACCTTCCAGGCCCTGGGCTTAAATTTCTGGTATGCACGGGCCTTCATGTTTCCAACCACCTTACCACTGAGGATTACCTGGGCACCCAGATCGGAAGTGGCCTTAAGCAGAACCGGATTCATCTCCACCTGTGGCTCGATCCTGGCAGCATGGGCCTGTACCACCTGGGCCCGCCCAATCTCACACCCATCCATCGTGATAAAGGAATTTAAGGCCATATTCTGGGCCTTGAAGGGGGCCACACGAAAGCCATCCTGGGTAAATATCCGACAGAGAGCCGTGACGAGCGTACTTTTGCCCACGTGAGAGCCCGTACCTTGAATCATAATGGCTTTGGCCATAGTATAGACTAAGGATTGAAGGGTTAAGGGATTAAAGGGTTAAGGTAATTGAGCAACCTTTTGCCTTTCTTTTAAAGAAAGGATCAAGCTGTTCAACATTTTACTTATTGTTTCACAAGATTCTCCTAAAAGCTTGAATTCCTCATCAGTTAAATAGTTTAAATCATTTGCAAGGATTAAATAATATCGTGTTTCTTCTAGAGACCCGCGTGCATTGTACAGAAACTGAAGATACTCTTTTGTCGTTTGCCTCGACTGCCCTTCAACGATATTCGCTGGGACGGAAATCACTGAGCGGCAGAGTTGGTTTGTAAGTCGAAAACGCTCCTCGGCTGGAAAGGTTTTTGTCGTATTGTAAATGTCAAGAACAAGCTGATGGGCTTTCCTCCAGACTTCTAGCTTTTTCCACCCCAACATCCTCTTACCCCTTTAATCCTTCAGTCCCTTAATCCTTAACCCCTTTATCCATCAATCCTTTAATCCGTTTTTTCTCGATAGCCGTGGGAAAAGTCTTTATCATACAAACGCGATTTAGGTTTCTCGACGTTTTCTCTTAAAACTTCACCCACAATGATGAGTGCGGTCCAGACGATCTTGGCTTTTTTGACTTTTTGGACAATATCAGCAAGCGTTCCACGAACCACTTTCTGATCAGGCCATGAGGCTTTTTGAACCACCGCTACCGGAGTATCCAATGGATATTCTTTGCAGAGTTCACTGACCACTCGGTCGATGTACTGGGTGCTCAAGAAAATCACCAGAGTAGCATGATGTGCAGCGAGCTTGGTCAATTCTTCCCGCTCGGGCATCTTGGTCCTACCTTCAATCCGGGTCAAAATAACGGTCTGTGAAAGCTCGGGAACGGTTAACTCGGCATTCAAGGCCGCTGCTGCCGCAAAGGCAGAGCTTACCCCAGGCACCACCTCGTAATTGATCCCTCGGCGATCCAGTTCTTGCATCTGCTCCGAGAGGGTTCCATAGATGCAAGGATCCCCAGAATGAAGCCTGACGATGGTCTGACCTGCCTTCGCAGAGTCCGCCATGATCCCAACAATCTCCTCTAACACCATTTCAGCGCTATTATGCAGAACTGCACCAGACCGGGCGTAACTCAGAATCCCTTTCCTATGTGGGGGCCCGTGCGGCGGGGAGGGTGCAGGGTCCTCCGACCTGCCTGCCGGCAGGCAGGTGCCCCCCACGCCCCGTGCTCGGACTGGCGAAGCCAGATCCTCGCCTGACGGGATCAGTGAACCGGTATACAGAATCACATCGGCCTTTTCTAAAAGAGACCGACCTTTGACCGTAATAAGCTCTGGGTCTCCCGGCCCTGCGCCCACAAAATATACTTTACCTCGGGTCATATCAATCGACTTACTTGGGTTTTGTATGAATAATAATCATGGAGTGATAATCAAGCGACCTTCCCTTTAACAGATCCAGATCTCGGACCACTTCCTCCTCGTCCGTTGTCGCCCGGCTGACAAAAAAGGCCTGTTTTTTGAGTCCCAGTTCCTCCAAGATTGGCAAGACCTTGTCCACCACCCGATTGACCTTCATGAGAACAACCGTCTCAAAATCCAAAAGCACCTGCCGTATCCCTTGAGGATCATAAGTGGCCGGGATCACAGCAAGGCGCTCCCCGGCCTGAACCAGAGGAAGGCTCACCACCGCTGTGCAGGCCGAAATAGAAGACACCCCTGGGATCACTTTGATGGAAATGGCCGAATCACATTCAGAAATCTTACGCATCATGTGGGCAAATGTGCTGTAAAAAAGTGGATCACCGATACAGATGCAGGCCACATCCAAACCCTGAATCAGGCGCTCCAGAATCAGGCCAGAAGATTGATCCCAGAATCGCTGCAGACCTTCCCGGTCCTTGCACATGGGAAAAACAAGATCGATGATTTCCTGACGAGAGTGATCCAAGTATTTTTCTACAACGGTCAGGGCAAAACTTCCCGACTCTTCACCAGACTTTGGAATATAGATCACGGGTACCTGCTGCAATAATTTTAGCCCTCTCACCGTGATGAGTTCAGGATCCCCGGGGCCTACCCCTACCCCATAGAATATGCCTTTAGCGGTCGGACTTTTTGCCGTTTTCGGAGCTTTCATCATTTTCATCTTCTTTCTGTTCTGTCTCGCCTGAATTTTTATTTCCCGGAAATCGATACTGCTCGGCAGCCCATTTTCCTAAATCAATCAATTTGCAGCGCTCTGAACAAAAAGGATGGTAAGGATTTTGCTCCCACTCCACCTCTTTATCACAGATTGGACACTTGACCCGCATACACTACTTAACTAATCCAAAAAACTTAAAAACCCATCTTCGTAAAAAAGATGGGTTATCCCTCCCTCACCCTCTTTACCATCGAAGATCTTCGTGAGGCTATTCAGGTCGGTCTTCTGGCTCTCGGATCGTCCTACTCCCCCTACCTTCCCAGCGGGCTTTTTACCTCTCACCCGTACCAGTGGTACACACGGAGTTTCGTCCCCGATCACAGCGGCGGGTCCGCTCCCGGTTTACACGGGATTCCCTTCCACCCGAACCATAAGGATCGAGTGAAATCCTGAATGGCTATATTGTCTAAAACGCCTGTATCGTAGCCTGATCCAAAAACAAAGTCAAGCGAAAATTATATTCCCCCCCAGTCCATTATAGGCGTTGCCCCTGCTCAATCAGTTTATGAACATGAAGTGGTCCCTGAATTCGTTTACGTATTTGACGAAAGGCTACCAGAATTTTTGTAATGTCTTGGACCTTTTTTTCTTTAACCGGAGGGACCAATCGGGCTACACTTTTCCTCCTCCTGCGGATCACAAATGATCGACCCCGCTCTGTCTCACGTAACAATTCCGAAAGATGTGTCTTCGCCTCAAATGCACTTACTTTATTTGTTTTTCTCATCCAGGCCTCTTCAAAAATTCGAATATAACTAGTTAGAAAAGCGGTGCTTCCACAACTTGTACTGGGAGACTTTCTCAGGAATAAGGTGACACCATTTCATTGCATCACTTCAAAACCACGTTGGAGACTTGCTTCTCTAAAATGGCGATCATATGCGAGTGCTTTTAAACACCCTGTCTGTTCCATTACCACGAGGCTTGTACAATCCACCACTCCCCAGGTTTTATCTCTATATCTGAAGAAAAGGTTAATACCTTTTGTTTCAATATCATCAGTAACTTTAACCAAGGCGATCAGAGGAAATTGTTTGACCAGATTCCATAGTGCAGTAGCCTGAGCATGCCCTATTTTGTCCTTTATGATAGACAAGGCTTCATAAAGGGTCCAATTGGTAGTAATAATACGGGTATTGTGGGAAATAGCTTGTTGGTAGGCTAACTTTGCTGATTCGTGATTTCTGTCATCGGCAGAAATAATCGCAATCCAGCCTGATGCGTCGATAAAAACAGGACTTCGATTCATGCCATGTTACTTTTGGCCATTCTGCGGTACTCGTGAACTGACTCAGAAAGATTTTTGATTCCACTTCGGCCAATTCCAACAATACTCAAGGCTTTTCGTATCTGCCGAGGGTTCAACATAACTTTCTTGCCTAGCAAAGGTTTTGCTTCATCAAGAGATAAACCGATTTTAAATTGCTTGCCACTTCGAGCCATTTTAAACCCTCAGTACTTATTATATTCAAAATACCAAAATATCTCGGAAAAAGCAATAAAATTTGCAGAATTATTCCTCCATCTTTTGACTTATTAATCTTAAATCATATACCCAACTGTGTTCTCCGACCAGTAACCACTTACCCCTTCAATCATTTAATCCCTCAATCCTTAAATCCTTGCCCCTTAATCATCTAATACGCATTCTTGTTGATGAGTCCTTTCCAGAGGGTCAGCCACATAATTTTCAGATCAAGTCGGAGGGACCATTTCTCAATATATTCCAGATCACACTTGATCCGTTCTTCCATTGAAGTATTACCCCGCCATCCGTTGACCTGGGCTAAGCCAGTAATACCTGCTTTGATCTTGTGACGAAGCATATATTTCGGGACCGATTCTCTGAACTTTTCTATGAATTCTGGCCGCTCCGGCCTGGGACCCACGATGCTCATCTCCCCTTTCAGCACATTCCAAAATTGAGGCAGTTCATCAAGACTTGTCTTTCTCAAAAAGGTGCCAATGGCCGTTCGCCTCGTATCATCCTGGGTCGCCCACACAGCCCCGGTTTCTCTTTCAGCATCTTCTCGCATCGTGCGAAATTTCAACATTTCAAAGACTCGGCCGTCATAACCCATTCGTTTCTGACGATGAAGAATCATACCGGGAGAATTGAGCTTAATAAGCATCGCAATCAATAACATCGGGGGTGCAGTGATCATCAGAATGATCGAGGAGAAAAGAATATCGGTGATCCGTTTTGAGACCTGGTTCCATCCATACAGGGGCGTGGCTTGAAGTGTCACGATTGGAAGTCCATCAAACAACTCGGCCTGGCCACGAATCGTGATAAACTGATATAAATCTGGAATGATCCGAACGTCAACTATCTGACCTTGAAGATAGTAGAGAATTTTTTCCGTAATTGAGTAGTCATCCTGTGGAAGAGCAATAAAAACTTGATCAACTGTGTGTACCGCAAGGATGTCAGACAGTTTGTCATAGGTACCCAGCACCTGGATTCCATTCAGATTTAGGCCAACCTTCTCAGGTTTCCTGGTCAAATAACCAATGACCCTTACACCCAGTTCACTATGACCATGAAGTCTAGCCGCAAGTTCCTGTCCCAGTTGTCCGGCTCCTATGATCAGAGCATAGCGTAAATTATATCCTCTGCGCCTAAAAAATCTGAGAATCTCACGAAAACTCCAACGATTTAATGTCACAAAGAGTACACTAAATGCCCAGAATAGAACAAATACCAACCTTGAGTAGTCGAACTGCTTAAGAAAAAAACTTAAAGAGACTACTACGATTCCCGCTAGGCTACAGGCCTTTGCGATGTCCCAAATCTCTGAGAGATGTGTCGAAATCCGGCGAGGTCGATAAAGATCAAATGCCTTAAAGACAATACCCCATACCATCAATATTGCTGGCAGGAGGGCCAGATAAGGCTGAAAAAAAGGTATGCCCTTTGTGACAGGAATCAGACCGGAATAGAAACGGATCACATATGCCAAAACCCAAGCACCAGAAATCAAAACAAGGTCGGACAAGAATAAGAGAGACTTGAAAAAATCAGCATGCTTCTTGAGCATTAGATATCCCTTTAAATTCCCTTAACTTTAATTCAATATACTGATAGATCTTTTGTTTGAAATACTGGCGGTCAAATGGTTCTACGTGTTCACGGATCTGACAAGAATCAAAGAGAGCAAACCGGCTTTCAAAATACTTTAATGCCTCAATTATAGCCTCTGGAGTTTGTTGGTAGAAAAAGACTCCAGTTGGAGTATTTGCATTTATGTTTTGTACTGGGATCACACTTTCAATCACTCCTCCACTGCCATAGGCAATGACCGGCTTTCCACAAGCCATCGCCTCCAATGGGACAATACCAAAGTCTTCTTCTCCTGGAAACACAATCGCACGACAGGCTACATAGGCCTCTCGAAGATCCGTATCTGTCATCCAACCTAGCAGCTCCACTGTAGGTCCAGCGATCTGCTTAAGACGTCTCTCTTCCGGTCCACTCCCTATAATCTTAAGCGGCCATTTCAACTGATTAAAAGCTTTAATGGCCAGATCTACCCGTTTATAAGGGGATAAAGCTGAAACTACTAAATAATAACCTTCATCTTTATTACTGGGCTTAAAAAATGAGACATCCACAGGCGGATGAATGACAACAGGTTCCCTATTGTAATAATTTTGGATCCGTTGAGCCACATGATTTGAACTGGCGATCAAATAGGTCGGTAGCTGGCCAGTTTTAACATCCCAACGACGCAGATAAGGAAGCAGGAAAGGCATGGTCAACTTAGCCAATGGATCACTTCGGCCATTCCCAAAGTAGTGATGATATTGATCCCAGATATAACGCATGGCGGTATGGATGTAGGAAATGTGAAGCGTCTGAGGTGAAGTCTTTACCCCCTTGGCCACACAGTGACTACTACTTAAAACAAGTTCATACTCGCTTAGATCAAACGTCTCAATGGCCTTGGGAAACAGCGGCAGGTAATAGCGATAGTAAAGATGGGAATAAGGAAGATTCTGTATGAAACTGGTTTTAATGGAGTGCTTCTCAATGGCAGCCGAGACAGAGCCTTTGACATGCAAGAGGGTGTAGAGATCCGCATCGGGAAAGAGTTCACAGAATACTTCCAAACATCTTTCTCCTCCCCGCATCCCAGTTAGCCAATCATGGACCAATGCGACTTTCATAAATCATCTTCATCCTCCAAACATTGTTAATTTAGTGAAAACTGCGGGTTCATGAATGTGAATTAAGCATATTTTCTGTCGAGTTTGTGCGAAGACATCTCCCTGATATGCTGTGCGGTCTCAGCACCAAATTTTTGGCTGACCATATCTGAATATCTTGAGTCACTAAAATAAATCTGAAATGCCTGATCACGGAAGCGCAGCACCTCTGCCGCTGATAAATACTTGGTTGGTAAAGGCAGCGTATCTACTGAGTGTTGAGAATAGCCACTCCATTTTTCTGGTAGCGGCCATCCTTCTCTAACAGCTATGTTGTACAATGGTGAACCAGGATAAGCCATAGAGCAGTAGAAGTTTGCAAACTCACAGTTCAGTTCGAGAGACATATCAAGTGTAGCTTGCATGGTCTCAAGATCATCCTCCGGGAGGCCGAAAATAAAATTGGCGATCACATTAATGCCTGCACTTCTAACATCCTTAAGTGTCCTGTACACTTCGTCCTGATCGAAGTCCTTTTGTACATCGGTTCGTACACGTTCGCTAGCTGCCTCTATACCAAAAGCAAGCCAATTAAAACCGGCCTTTTTCAACTTATCCGCCATTCCATCTCTTACTGTGTCTACTCGAGCATAAGCCCAGATATTAAGGTCATAACCACGCTCGATGATAAGATCACAGATACCTAATACATGCTTCTTGCTAAGAACAAACATTTCATCCGCAAATTTAATGTTTTTAACACCGTATTCGTTCACAAGCTTATCAATTTGAGCTATGATCGATTGGGGACTCCAGTAGCGATAAGTATTTACATTCTCTTTGTAACCTAATTCCTTTTCCCCTTTTTTAAAAGGCGCCTGAATACAACAAAAAGTGCAATGATAGGGACAACCTAAGGTTGTATACAAAGATGCGTATGGCTGGCGTTGAAGATGACCAAAACAATGCCAATTGTGCGCTCTGTATTTTTCCATCGGAAGCAAATCCCAGGCTATACCTGGCATTTCGTGATCCAGGTTAATAACTAGGGGGGCAGCTTGATTAGATCTGATTATGTTACTGTCCCAATAACAAAGACCACGAACCTTACTATATTCATTAGGCTGATTAGACTTGAGCACCTGTAATAGATCAAGAATCGTGTACGGGCCTTCATCCCCACAGACGAAATCACAGTTTTCTTCTCGAAGAGTACGGTCGGGTAAAGCAGCAACGTGACCTCCAACTAATAAAACTTTAGTTGTCGGGGAATTTTGTTTTATCGCTGTACAAACAGCACCCGCGGCAGTCATATTTTGGGTAGATGCCGATGGCTGATGACCATAAACTACTATAGCAACCAGTTTAGGGTCCATACTTCTGGCTCGCTCTGCAGTCTGTTCAGGTGTCAGATCTTCTGCTTCCGCATCAAGGATAGCTACAGAGAATCCTTGATTTCGGATAAACGTAGCCATCAACCCTGCCCAGACAGGAGGCTCAACTGCCGAAAGCGTAGACCCCAAGCATTGGTAGATCTCCGTACGCCTCCCAGGGTGAACCAACAACAGATCCAGCTTAGTTCCCATTTAATTAACCTCCTTCACAGAATGAGATAATTCATAACGTCGAAAGACATCTAATCGCTCCGGCGTACCAATATCGTATATTGTCTCGTGAGTAAGGTAACCATAGATTTCTTTTTCCAGAAGAAGCGGAAAGGTTTCATATTCGAGTGAACAAGGACGTCCGGACGGAATAAAAGAAAGAACTTTTCGCTCAAGCATATAGATACCTGCATTCAGATATGCTGCCTGAGTTACGGAGCGCTTCTCATTAAATGAAATGATACGATCATTTTTATTCACTTGAATAAAGCCGCCATCCATTCGGTTATTTACCTGCGATATTACAATTGAAGCAATACCACCACGTTTCATATGGAAGTTAAGAAACGAACTCATATCTAACGGACAAAAAGTGTCACCATTTAAAACTAGTAGCACGTTACTTTCAAGGAGTGATTCGCAGTTCTTAAGTGCACCGCCTGTGCCTAAAAGCTCCTTTTCTTCGGAGAATACAAATAAGAGCTCTCTATTATTCTGAAAGTGTTCGCGAATAATGTTTGCTTTATATCCAATACACAATATAAACCTTCGAAATCCGAACTTGGCCACAGAATCTACAAGAATATCAAGAAACGGCCTCTTATTTATGTCCACCATTGACTTCGGCAGATGATGAGGTAATACTGACTTTAATCGCTTTCCTAAACCACCGCATAAAACTACAACATCTATTCCCCTGCTATCCATATAAATAAACCTTTAGATGCACATTTGTTCTAGGTAGATATACTTCTCTCTTCCAACACCGCTAAACTTGTAGGTTCTGGTTGGTAAGCAGGCGACTGAACCCTTTGATTTATATCATAGTCATACTCTTTGTAAGAATCTGGCTGATATACAATGATCTGGCTGCCAGTATTTTCAAACCTGAACGGCACGTGAAGTAACTTTTTTAATGCCTCTTTAATCTTGTGGTGATCTTCAGGTTTAGCGAAAAACAGCATGAATCCACCCCCACCTGCACCCAGCAGTTTCCCGCCAATCGCACCTGCTCCTTGAGCCACTTCATAAATCTCATCAATCACAGGTGAAGAGATTTTTGAACTAAGACTACGCTTTATTTTCCAGCTTTCATCTAGCAATTTCCCAAATTGAACCAAATCCTCCTTGCTAGTAAGAATAGATACCGCTTCGTGCACCATTTGAAGCATGTTCGACAGTTCAACTTTTTTGTCTTTTGTACGCTCAATCTGTTCCTTAGCAATGTCCGAGGCAAATCTTGAAAAACCTGTAAAGTACAAAAGCAGGTGGTTTTGAACATCTTCTAATCTTCCCTGGCCAATAATAATCGGGGTCATGCGGATATCATGGTCTGAACAGAAGTCGATTCGACATAATCCCCCCAAAGCAGCAATAACCTGATCCTGACAACCCACATTCTCCTTTAAAACCGCCTGTTCGATATAAATCGCCTCCTTCGCTAGTTGCATCTTTGTTGGCATAATACGTTTCAGTGCAAATAAGGCATGAAGGAACCCGACAGTAAATGAAGAACTGGAGCCCAATCCCGTTCTAGCAGGTAAATCACCATCATGGTGAACTTCAACACCATCTTCAATATTCATGTATTTTAACGTCGCCCTCACCGAGGGATGTTCGATCTCCTCATGAGACCTGACATTTTCAATTTTAGAATATGCGATCCGGCTCTTGTGCTCAAAGAAAGGAGGTAAGTATCGGCAAGAGATATAACAATATTTATCTATGCTTGTTGCTAAAACAGCACCGCCGTGTTCTTTATACCAGACAGGATAATCTGTTCCACCGCCAAAGAAGGAGATCCGAAAGGGAGTCCGACTGATGATCATAGCAGCATCCTTTCTCGTTATTAAACATTTGCATGAACGTTCTTACGTATCACCGTGTAACATTTAATTAACTCCTTGATTCCTTGTTCAAGCGTCCAGTCAGGTTTGTATCCCGCAGACAAAATCCTGGCATTCGAAACAACATAGTCTCTTTTATCCAAATCCTCACCAATAGGTGCCTCAACAAAAACAAAATTAGGAACTATTTTTTTGATAGTTTCACAGAGTTCGATCTTAGATAGATTCGCTTCCTCGAGACCAACATTATAGGGTCTGTCCTTCATAGCGTCAAAGCGCTCAATGCCGTGCAGGAATACCTTCGCCACATCACGAATATGGATATAATTTCTTTTAAAGTGCCCCTCAAAAATCACAACAGCTCGATCCATCACAGCCCGGTAGACAAAGTCGTTGACCAACAAATCGATGCGCATCCTAGGGGAAGCTCCAAAAACCGTAGCGAGGCGAAAGGTGATACTATTGGCACGATCAAGAATGATTCTCTCTGCTTCTACCTTTGTTCGACCGTAGAGAGAGATAGGTCGTAAAGGACTTTCCTCTGTACAGTACTTGCCTTTCTCCCCAATTCCATATCCGCTATTTGTGACTGGATATAAAATAATCTGTGATTTAGAAATCAGCTTACATAGCAATCGAATCGCTTCAAGATTCGTGGTTTCAGCTCCGACCCTATCTTGATCACAAATTGGAGCACCCACCAGGGCCGCGAGAGGAATAATGATGTCTCTGTCGTTGACCAAATCAGTGATAAGACGCTCATCACGGCAATCACCACGAACGATCTCGAAATTCTCAAAGTTACAGCAATCTAGCAAACTGCTTTGCTTGTACATAAAGTTGTCAAGGACTCTGACATGAAAACCTCGTTCAAGTAGGACCCTAGTTAATACCGAACCGATATAACCAGCACCACCTGTAATTAATACTTTCTGCTTTCTAGAATCCATAATGGCTCCTCAATCTCTGTGAATTAATGAACCATGGATCGTTTCCTAATGACAGTATCATAATTTTCTACAAACCATTTTACAGTCAGTTTCAGTCCTTCGTTTATCGGTGTAAAATCGATATCAGGAAAGCGATCCCCTGGTTTATTACTCTTTAGGACCTTAAAAAATTGACCCTCTGGCTTGCTTTTATCAAAGATAATCTCACCCTCAAAATACATTGTCCTAGCAATCAGATTAGCTAAGTCTCGGATTGTAATGCCATTGTCGGGTGCGATAATCGCTGTTTCCGGGGATTCGTATTTTTCTAAAACTTTAAGCATAATTCGTGCAACATCAAACGAATATACGAACTGCCTCACTGCATTTCCACTTCCCCAAACGTGTAATACATCACCATTCTGTTTCGCTATAAAACTTTTATGGATCAATGAGGCGATCACGTGACCTTCTTCTAGATCCCAGTTATCATTTGGACCGTACATTGTGACTGGTGTAATAGTAGAAAATCGGCAAGCGTATTGCTCCCAGAGAAGTCTAGTCTGCACATCCAACATTCTCTTGGCATATCCATAACCCAAGTTCCCTTCAAAGGGCAATCCTAAGTGCAGGTCGGCTTCTGTGGAATGGCGATCTGCATAAACTGGAAAGGCACAACTGGATAGCACAGAAATCAGCCTAGATACCTTGAACTCTTGCGCCGTCTTTAGAACATTGGTATTGATCTGTACATTGACTGCGAACAGATCGGCGTTCTGGGCTTTGTTTCTTTTTACTCCCCCAACCATTGCAGCCATGTGAAGCACTGCCTGGGGTTTGAGTTTTGCGAACAGATTGCGTACAGCGGATGGATCAGTAAGATCACAGTCTTGCCGTGTCACAAAGATGGCCTCTGGACAAATTTGCTTCAAGGCATATCCTAAAAGACCACCACTTCCTGTCACTAGAATTTCTGTCCTCACATTGCCCTCAATACAACATCAGAAATAAAATCTATATTTTCTGGTGTTAAGGATGGATTATTGGGCAAAAAGAATCCACAGTGATGGATTCGGTCAGCGATTGGGAAGCTTGCTCTTCCAAAGCGATTAACCCAAAATGGATGCAGCCCAAGATTACCTGCTGAAAATATCCGAGTTTCGATGCCATTTTCTATTAAAGCTTTTACAATGGAATGGCGTTGCTCGGTGCTTTCTGCAACCAGACCGAAGGAAATGCTGCAAATTTTCGAATCAGGATCATAGGTCTGGATATAAAACTTATTGCCCAAATTTTTCTTATATCGCATATGATTCTCGTGTCTTCTGGAGATGATCCAATCTAATTTCTCCAATTGACATAACCCGATGAATGCATTCAAATCCGTAGACCGTAAATTGAACCCTGGTTCATAGAAGACAAATGGAGTATGGAAATCATCAATTTGGTAATTCTCCACAAGAGTCTTATGGGATACAGGATCAAGATCTTTGCTCCAACCATGACTCCGGATCATACGAAGGATATTATCAAAGGATTTATCATTACTCGATACCATTCCTCCCTCAATAGTGGACATTTGATGACCAAAATAAAAAGAGAAGCTCGCCATATCCCCGAAGGTACCAACCTTTCTTCCACGATAAGAGGCCCCAATCGCAGCGCAGGCATCCTCCAGTAAGAAGAAACCGTACCGGTCTTTGAGAGCTTGAATTCTCTCCATCCTGTGTGGGACACCTAAAACCTGAACCATCAGAACAGTACTTGGCTGGTCCTTTTTCAGAATGGTCTCTAGATGGGCAAGGTCAAGACCAAAAGTTTCCCGGTCTGCTTCACACATGATAGGTTCAAAGCCGAACTGGATGGCTGGAGCAATAGAAGTCACCCACCCTACACTAGGAACCACAATTTTTCTATTCTTGAGCCTTCCGGAAAGCAAAAGCGTATAGTACATCATGAGATTTGCTGATGATCCGGAATTACAAAAGACAGAAAAGGTCCTCCCCAACCACTGGTTCCACTTAGCTTCAAACTGTAACGTGACTTTATCTTTGGTTAAGCGAGGATAAGTTTTCAGCCATGAAATTAATCGTTCTATATCGTGATGGTCAATTGTATCCTCAGCAAGGTGAAATTTGATCATTAAAACGGCCCCTTAAAGTTACTGGACAGTACGGGTGCTTCCACATTAGGAAGATCACGCCCCATCATTGCAAAAACCTCTGATGCAATCTTTTTAGCATTGGGATAAAAAGCATTTTCAAGTGGTTTGCTGACCGGGCAGGTCACAGACTGCATCCCCATTCTTTTAATCGGCTGTTTCAGACCATGGAAAGCATTTTCTGCGATTAATGCCGCAATTTCTGCACTGACTCCACATGAAATCCAGCTGGTATCTACAATGAGAGCCTTCCCCGTTTTCCTCACTGAGTTCAAAATGGTTTCTTTGTCCATGGGCACCAGACTCACTGGATCGACAATTTCTACATCAATTCCGTACTCCTCCAGAAACTCCGCCGCCTTAAGAGATTCGACCACCATGTACGAATTGGCCACAATCGTCAAGTCCCGCCCTTCCCTGCGAACAACCGTGTGGCCGAAGGGGACTTCAGTACACGTCTCCGGCACTTCTCCGGGTATATCATACAATAGCCGATGCTCAATCATGAGAACCGGATTGGGATCGAAAATCGCTGACAAAAGCAGTCCTTGAGCATCAAAAGGTGTGGTGGGCATGACTACTTTAATCCCAGGCACATGCATGAAAAGCGACTGCAGGCTCTGCGAATGTTGCGCACCCTGCCCCCAACTCCGCCCGATGACAGCACGAACTACTATCGGCAGGCTCATCTGGCCACCAAACATTGACCGCCATTTTGCAGCAAGATTAAGTAATTGATCCATAGCCAGATATAAAAAGTCTGTCCGAATATGAATATGTACAGGTTTCATTCCTCCAAGTGCTGCCCCAATTGCCACTCCGGTCATCCCAGCTTCTGAAATAGGTGTATCGAAAACCCGTTCCTTTCCAAAACGCTTTACGAGTTCCTTAGTACTTCCAAAGACTGCTTTATGATCATCCACACCGATGCCCATTACAAACACTGATGGATCTGCTTCCATCGCATGAACCAGTGCCTCACGAATAGCCTCACCATATTTGAGTATTCTCATTCTCTCTCCTCATACAGATCAGCATAGAGTCTATCTAAGCCCGGAAAAGGACTCATCTCAGCAAATTCCACTGCTTCTTCAATTTCTTGGCGAATAGATTGTTCCCAAGCCTCGAACATCTCTTCAGGGATTCTAAACACGTCCTTCAGGGTAGATTTTGCCCGTTTCAACGGATCATTCTGTAATGCTTGGGACACCTCTCTGGGATCTCGATATGCTTCATGATAGTCTACTCCAGGCCCTACATGTTCCTGCCAGCGATAGGTCATGTATTCTAACAACAGGGGAGGACCTCCATTTCTGACACTTTCTATAGCCTGCACCATCGTGTGGTAAACAGTAAACACATCATTTCCATCATGCCTTTGCCCGGAAATGCCTAAACTTTCTCCATAGCGATACAGTTCAGTCTGCTTGTGGCGATCAGACACATGGGAATGAATTGCATACACATTATTCTCACATACAAAAATGATTGGCAGTCCCTTGAGTGCGGCAAAGTTAACGCTCTCGAAAAAAACCCCTTCATCTACCCCCCCGTCTCCAAAAAATGAAACAACCACTCGGGGTCGGCCCTGCATTTGAGAAGCCAGGGCATCTCCTGTAGCTACCGGAATCGTACTGGCAACAATAGCAGAACAACCCATCAGGCCCACTTCAGGAGCAACCAGATGCATTGATCCACCTCTCCCTCTGGCACATCCGGTATCCTTTCCATAGAGCTCGGCGAACATTTTTTTTAAATCCCCACCTTTAGCAATGAATATGCCGTGGCCTCGATAGGTTCCATAGATTCTATCTGTCCGACGTAGGGCTTGGCATATCCCTGCCGAAACAGCTTCCTGCCCAATGGAAAGGTGTACAGGACTTTGAATCTTGTCACTGGAATAAATCTGGATAATACGCTGTTCTGCCAAACGTATTTTAAGCATAACCTGATACAACTCAACGCTGATCACCATATCAGGAACAGTATTGCAGCTATTACCACTAGGTGCCATAACGACCATTTCTCCCCTTGCTTATTGTTGAATATATCTATCTGGTCACTATTGTCTGGCCTAAAGTCCAAAGACTGCTATGGTACGCAGGATAAAGACACTTTGATACACAAAACAAAGATTTTTTTGGGAAGTGGTTAGTGGTGTTAAAAAGTAAGAGGGTCCCCTTTTCAGGTCTTTGAAATACCTGCTTACTCGGACAGCATACAACAAAGATCGCGACAATGATTCAAAATAAAAGAGACTCAAGAAGCCGCTCCTCAGTGACCACAGCAGGTCTATATAGTAGCTAAAAAACAAATCAAACGGGCTGAATATATAACACTTTTCATATAGTTGTCAAGCTTTTTAGTGATTTTAGAATTGACTAAAATGAATCGAACTCACCATCATGTTTATATGATTTTTTAAATATTTTCAATGACTTACAATTTATTTCTACTACGCCTCTTAAAGATCATGATATAATAGGGAGTAAATACTCGTTTAAGAATTCCCTTCACACTAAACTTTGATCTTTTGTAAGCCTTCTCTGATGCTCTAGTAGAATGAGCGTCATTCAAACCTTTACCCAGCTTCTCTATATCGTGCACCATTTTCACTGCAGTGTGATATCGTTCATCGTTCAAAGAAATGAACAAAATATCATCATTCTGCTTGTTCTTCTTCGTATATGTCTCATCCTTCACAGCCTTGCCCACAGCGTAATGCATATGCTCAAAAACCACATCTTCGAGATACACGATCCGTTTGTGGCCAAGGCGGGAAAGTTGTTTAAAAATATCAAATAAGTGAGACTCGATGTGAAGGTTGTAATAGCCTTTAGGGCATATTTCTCCTATAACCTCACAGACAGTACGAGATACGATGGGAAAAGTTGGTACCGCCTTGCCTTGATCCAGATCGTTACCATAAACCAGGGCGATATCGTCCGGAAATTGAGCAAACGCCTGAACGACCCTGTCATCCCAGCCTCTTGTCTTGAATACAGCGTCATCATTCATAAGCATGACATAACGGCCCTGACTTGCTCCATAGCATGCACATGTGATCTCTCCCATCTTCTCCCCAGGAGGTCTGACAAGCTTAACGATGGCAAGTCTTAGATCGGAAATCATATGGCTTTCAACGTCGTCTTCATCGACATAAAGTATGACTTCCAGATTTTTTAGATCAGTGGTAGTTTCTGCCAAACTATCAAGCAGCCGACTCACCAGTTGGGGTCGCCCTCGTGTCGGCAGAAGTAAGGAAATGTTAACCATATGTATATTCCGTGCTGCGTAAATTACATTATTGGAGAACCACAATTCTTTCTTTTTCGATGCCTAATTTTCTCAGTTTCTCAATCTTCTCTTCTATCCCAACGAGAGAAGCAACAATTACCTTTTCTTTTCGACCATTGCACGCTTCTGTGGGAAGAATATCAAATCCCAAGAATTTCTTCGTCTTAAAATCATCATAGATGGCATTGATCTTGATCTGAGCATCAAATGTGAGGTCGTACAGAACCTCCGCAATATCATCCGCTCCATAGACAGTAACTTCTTTGATCCGTTGTGATGCCAATCGATCGAGACAGTGGCGCGACCGTTCAATCACGTATATGTTGTATTGAGACATATTCTTAAGGAAGTCATAAATCTTACCGATTTTGGTCCGGGTGTCTTTCACTGACCTGGTTTGTCGTGAAAACTTTGTTACTTTCAGATAAAACTGCTTTATAAGCATCTTCACAAACGTTTTAAACAGTAAGAACCCGACGAGGGGACGCTTCGGGGACAGCCATTCACTCCAAAGCGATGGTTTCTTTTTTATTTTGTATAACATTCCAACTAATAACAGGAACCTTTGTTTTTCCTGCAGACCTTGGAATAAGGGTGATAGTAGATTTTCGTTTGATTGAACCCAAGATAGTATATCAGTCTCGGAGAAATAGTCTTTTCTCCTTTAGTTTAAGTAGGTGATTTACGGCACGCCGAGGCAATAGCTTAAAATCACCAGCCTCAATCGGTAAATCGATATCAGAAACTTTACCTAAAATCCAATATCTTACTCTTGTAGTCGCCATCTTTATTTTGGATTCACCTGCACGAGGCAAACAAACAGCATGAATCATATCGGCATTTGTGCTTCGCCACGTTTTGATCAATTCTGATATAACCTCCGGTGAGTCCTGCAAATCGGCATCTCTGTAAATAACAGCATCACCTAAAGTCCGGCCAGATCAGATTCCTTTTGCCACCAAAATGTTCTCAAAGTTACTTTCCAATATCATTAATATACCGATAGTAGGCTGTTAAGGTAGAAGGATCCTGAATGACTGAGTCTCTTGTCATTTGTGCCATTTCAGACGCATCAAATATCTTTAGCTCCTGGTGGCCTATCTCATTTCCGGTAAATGGTTTATCTCTTTGACAATGAATCGCTACAAATAGGTGAATCCTGGCGGCGAGAATTCCTGCATCTGGTGTCAGGCATCCAAGGGATTGGATCTGATCCTTTTCACACTTGAGTCCTGTCTCTTCTTCCAGCTCACGAGCAACAGACTCAATATTCTCCTCATCGGCCTCAACAAATCCTCTCGGAATTTCCCAGGAGTAATCGCCTATTGCATGCCTGTAGACTCTGAGCATTGCATATTTATCATCTACAATGGGCAGAATTGCTACACCGGTAACCATATTGGCTGTTTTTCGTTTGGGCGACAAAACAAGATAGTCAGTCACAATAGCCCCACTGCTATCTTCCAGATGGTCAAGAAACACATCAAACTGGCTGTTCCCACAGGCCTTCATGCGATTGTGAATGATAAAACCGGCAGGGTATCTAGTATTGGTCATGCAGCTCCTCTGCTTGTCTCAATAGTCTTTAGCCGATCCACTAGTAATTCCGCAAAGGCGAAAGCACTTGTGAAAGCTGGTGAAATGGCATTCAAAATATGGATGGAATTCGAAGTCTCCTCAACAATGTAATCCATCTCTAGTCTCTTTGTTCGAGTATTCACCAATTGTGGGCGAATACCTACCTTTGAAGATGGTAGAAGATCATCACCAGTCAAGGCAGGAACTAGACGGCGGGTTGCTTCCACAAAGCGATACTTGGAGTATTTCTTAAGCTCAGCATGGACAAGTCTCCTAAAAGCTTGATGATTTTTTAGATACATGCAACCTATGCTTTTTATAATTTGCACACTCTCACCGATCTTAAGGCCTTTGAAAAACCCATAATTTTCTCTCCCAAATGCAGGAATAGCAGTTGGTCCCACATACACCTCCCCGCTAATAACCCGAGTCAGATGAACACCAAGAAATGGAAGATTAATATCCGGTACCGGATAGATGTTACCCTTCACCAAATGTCGTTTCTCAGGACTTAACTCATAATAAATTCCCTTAAAGGGTAATAATGCGTAGTCCCCTCCGATGCCGAAGTATCTGGCAATCCGATCTGCATTCGCCCCAGCACAGTTAAACAGAAAACCATAACCGTAACTATGAGAACGGGTTTGAAGTTTTCGTTTTCTAGGATTGATATGGATTACCTCCTGCCCATATACCAGATCCACTTTTTGGGCAGTTAAAATTTCAGCCAGTTTATTGACAACCGCCAGGTTATCGATCACGGCAGTATCCGGACAGTAAATTCCTACTTTATAGGGATTCGAAAATGGCTCAATTTTTTTAATGTCCTGTTCACCTAAACATTCTGCCCGGATCTTGTTCTGCCTGGCATTGCCAAGCAGCCGCTCAACCACTGGAAGATCCTCTTCGCTAGTAGCGATAATGACTTTCCCCGATTGATAACAGGGTATACCATGTTCTTTAGCGAACTGCTGCATCCTTGCATTACCGATAGAGCATACTTTCGCTTTAAGGGTATCACTGCCGTAGTAAATTCCAGAGTGCAATACACCGCTATTACGCCCACTGGCATGCATTCCGGGCCGCGGCTCTTTTTCAAGAATGGCAATGGAGGCATCCGGATACCGTTTTCTAAGTTCAAGAGCGGTACTCAGTCCAACAATACCAGCCCCAACAATTACAAAATCATCATTCTCCCTATTCACTAGCCCATCTCCATAATATCGCCCCTTTCAGAAGCTCCAAAGTCTTTTGCGCATCCTAAAGCAAATACCATCCCTCCGATGAGGCTGACGAGGATTACTGCTTTCAAATACGGTTATCATTATTATAATTATATTTATTGGTTTGACATTGAAATATTGAGCTCAAAATACTAACAATTCTTTTTGCCGCGTTGCCATCTCCATAAGGATTTGCCGCTTTAGCCATCTCATCATAATAATCGGGGTTATCTAAAAGTTTTTGCGCTTCTCTGAAGATATTATCCTTGATTGTTCCTACCAATCTTATTGTTCGCGCTTTAAGGCCTTCAGGCCTTTCTGTTGTATTCCTCATAACAAGTACAGGTTTCCCTAAAGAAGGAGCCTCTTCCTGAATCCCACCAGAATCGGTCAAAATAAGATAAGAGCTATTCATTAAAAAAACAAACGATTCATATTCAAGAGGTCCTATAAGATGTATATTGGGGCTGCCTCCTAAAATTTTTTTTACGGGACTCTGGACATTAGGATTAAGGTGAACAGGATAGACTATAGTTACATCATTTCTCCTTTCTGCTATCTCCTTTAAAGCCATACAGATATTCTCAAACCCCTTACCAAAGTTCTCCCGTCTGTGCCCTGTAACCAAAATAAGTTTTGAGTTTTGTCTTTTGAGTTTTGAATTAAGAATTAGATTCCACTTTTCTGCAAAATATTTTTTAAAATATTTTTTTCTGACTTCTGATTGTTGGCTTCTAACAACTTCTAATAATGCATCTATCACAGTATTGCCAGTTACCCATATTCTTCCTGCAGGTATTCCTTCTTTTAAAAGATTGGACTTAGCCCCTTCTGTATGAGCAAAATGGTAATCTGCCAATACAGTCACCATATGGCGATTTTTTTCTTCTGGGAATGGATGGTACTTGTCATACGTCCTCAACCCAGCTTCCACATGACCAACAGGAATTTTAAGATAGAATGCAGCTAAACTTGCAGTAAAGGATGTGGTAGTATCTCCTTGCACAAGGACTAAATCTGGTTGCTCCCTTTTAAGTATTCCTCGCAGACCATCAAGCACTCTTATAGTTACATCAAACAAATCCTGATTTTCAGCCATAATATTGATATTAAAATCTGGCACAATTGAAAAGAGATTTAATGCCTGATCCAGCATCTGTCGGTGCTGTCCAGTAACACAAACCAATGTTTTAAAGTTTGAGGGATACTTATTAAGTTCTCGAATAACCGGCGCAAGCTTTATTGCCTCTGGGCGAGTGCCACATATAACTAATACCTTATTCATTTCTCCGTTGCCTGCTCTCTAACCGCAGAAGAAGTGCCGGGAGGGAAGGAAGCGCATTTCTCTATGTTTTCCCAATTTTCTTTAAACCACTGAATGGTTATTTTTAATCCATCCTCAAAAAAAATACTTGGTTCATAGCCGATTAACTCCCTTGCCCTATCGACAGAGGCAAGAAGGCGGCTTTTGGTATCCCATTTCCTTTTAGAGACTACTCTTATACCGGCTTTATTACCTGTCAATTCATTGATTATCTCTGCCAGTACACCTATTTTAATCTCACGCTCCGAAGCAAGGTTCATTTCTCTACCTACAGCCTTTTCATAATAGCCAGCCCTCAATAATCCATCTACCAAATCACCAACGTAGGTAAAGTCCCTTGTAGCATCTTTATTTCCGGTAATTGGTAATGCCCTGCCTTTCAAAGCCCAGTAAATAAAATTAGGTATTACATTTCTATATTGGCCTGGCACCTCCCCTGGACCATAAGAATTAAAGAAGCGAGCCTTTACTGCAGGAAATTCATAATAATTGATAAAAAAATTACAATATAATTCTCCCAGCATCTTTGTAATCTGATAAGGAGTGGTGAGATTCATAGACATAAATTCCTCTTTGAGTGGAAATGGTGCTTGGCTGCCGTAAATAGAGCAACCGGAAGATGCATATATAAAACATTGAACCTTCGACATTCTTGAATATTGCAATACTCTAAGGGTTCCAAGACCATTAATGTGAAGATCATTTTCAGGATAATCTACCGAGTTCTGGTTCGCAAAAAAAGCAGCAAGGTGGTACACAATATCTGGCTGTTCATTAAATACCCTTTTCAGCACAACCTCATCAGTAATGCTTCCTCTCACGAACAAGATATTATTCCTTGAAGGAATATTCCACTCGTATGAGGCGGAAAGATCGTCAAGGATAATGACTAACTTTGAGTTCAGATCAGCCAGTGCTTTGCAGAGATTTGAACCAATAGCACCGGCACCGCCTGTTACCAGAATAACTTTGTCGCTATAAAATTGTTTATAGTCCGCCATACCGTCTCCTCTTCACCTGAAAACTCTTGTAGTAATAAACTGCCCCTCACCTTGTTCCTATCCCATGAGGGGATAGGGTGAGCTGAAGGGGATTTTTATATTTTTGTGAGCCGCGAAGTCCCATGTTCCATATCTATTGTGTAACCTTCAACTAAAGGAATAATTATGACTACTTTCCATAAACCGTACGCATCCATTCAATATATTTAGGAATACCTTCCTCAATAGGCACTTGAGGATTATGCCTCAGATCACCCCGAATTTTTGAAAAATCAACCTGTTTGATCTTTGTTGTAAACGGTTCTGCTTTTTTATAGGTTACCAATTTATCATTCTTATTCAAACATTTTAATATAAGATCGGATAGGTATTTTATATCAACAATCCAGTCCTCTTTGCCACCAATGTTGTACACCGCACCAGGGATGAAATTATCAACTATATTTGCGAGAGTCCGGCATGTGTCCTCAACATAATCAAAAATGCGTTTATGTCCGACATATACTGTATATGACATATCCATTAACGCTTTGTAAACAAATATAGGGATTACTCCTCTATAGGGACTATAATATTCATGCGGTCCATAACAGTTAAGTGGTCTAACCCTTACTGTTTCAGTTCCGAACATTGCTGCTGAATTTAAAACCTGCATCTCGCCCGCCCATTTGGTAATTGCGTAATCGTTCATCTGTTTAATAGCTATCTTGTCCATCACATCTTCTGACATAATGCCGTCATAATCTCCATACACTTCACAACTGCTAAAAAATATTTGTCTAAATCGGTATTTTTCCTGAAGTCTCAGGATATTTTTTGTGCCTATATTGTTAGTTCTCCATAAATTTTCATAATAATCCTCTCCATTCCACCTCCCATACTCTGCAGCCAAATGATATACATATTCAAATGCATGTTTATCAAATATCTTTTCCAGCTGCCAGAAGCTTGAAACGTCTGTCCTTATATGTCCCTCGTCTTCAGCATGAACAATATCACATGTTATTACTTCATGTGACCTTGACCGCAATTCTTTTACTAAATTAGTACCTATAAAACCTCTGCCACCTGTTACTAAAATACTTACCACCTGTCATACCTCCTTTTCACTAAATTAAGTTTTATGCTTTATTTGACATCATCAACCTGTTTTCCTAGTAGCTTCCATTAAATATTCCTCCAATTGACTAATCACTTTGTCTTTGCTATGTGTTTGTTTCACATAATTAAATCCCGCTTCTCCTAACCGCTTTCTCCTTTCAGGAGATTTAAGTAGCAAAATTACCTCTCGTGCCATATCTGTTTCCTTATCTGTATAAACTATTCCGCATGATTCACCTGGTAGCATAGTTGTCATACCCTGGAGAGAAGAAGATATTGTTGCCTTGCCACATGCTAAGTATTGAATTACCTTAGCACAAAAAAGATCTTTCATATCACCAAAAACAGGATAAGGATTTATACATACACTTGCCATATTTATATATTGAGGCATAGTTTGAAAAGGCTGCAATCCTGTTATAATAATGTGCTCTTTTATCCCTAATTCGGAGATGATTTGTTCCAACTTAGTACGTAAAGGTCCATCGCCTACAATGAGCAGCTTAGCCTTCGGAATCTCCTTTAAGACCTTAGGAAACTGGCAAATAAACTCAGTTATTCCACTGAAATCATACAGACACCCTATAAAAACAATGATTTCATCGTCTTTATCAAGTTTCCATTGTTGACGAAGCTCATTAGAATCAATACTATGATGGAAAAAATCAATATCCACTGGAAAAGGAAGCATCTTTATTTTAGACTTATCAACACCAAAATTAGTTATATATTCAATGTACTTAGGAGAAAGAGCCAGAATCTTATCTGCTTGTGTATAGACCTTTTTCTCAAAAAATTTAACTATCTTTTGTTTTACAGGTGTGGGCATAAGGCGATGAAGCATGTCTATATTTCTGAATACTAGAGGAATATTTAGTGCCTTACTGAGATTAACTGCTGGCAACCCAGTGCGAACAACCGTATAAAGTACAATAACATCAATGTTTCTCTCTATAATAACTTTGCGTATTGCCCGATAGCTACTCAAGATACCAAACAAAGTACCTACACCAGATATGTTAATTGAGCCGACACTAATCAAATGCGTTAGTGCTTCTCGATACACTCGAGCCATATTCCGTTTTTCAGTTTTCAAACAAGTACCGTTACCACGTTGAGAGCCAATCACATAAACTTGATGTCCACAAAGAGACAAACTCTCAGCAAGTATATGTATATCATACACCACCGATTTGAGCAGGTTGTCATCAGAAACGAAAAGAATATTCATACGTCTAGAAATCTTCTTTGCTACTCCATAAAAAAGAAAGTTTTTCCATAGCTATAAAGCTATAATGTCAATTAACATTCAGTTTAATGCTTGTATCTGAATTGGGAATATCCCTCCATTTCTCCCCAGAACTGTATTGTGTGAATACCCCGCCAATCGTATCTGTGCTATTGTATCGCACCCTCGGATAATTAGAACTATCCCCCCCGGCAACAGCCCATTCAAATACTATACGATAATCCCCTTTATTAGGAATTTTTACAGGGTTGTTATAAAATAATACCCAGGTGGGATTGGAAGGAGTGGCAGGCAAAGTAGAGACATCTACAATACCAACAGTTCCTGCTACTGAATCATCCGATACTTTACGCACCATACAAAAACCTATGCCTCTTGGATTACCCACTTTATCCATATATAGACTAATTTGTCTCACAACAGTGCCAGCAGGGATACTATTTATTCGCTGACCAGCCCTAAAATAGATATATCCATTATTCGCTGAATTATATAATTGATTTTCATAGTTTATATTCCTCGTAAATGATTGCAAACGAGGTCGTAAGGTCTCAGACATAGAAGATTTTATGGCATTAAATATATTTCTTATCAAAGGATAAGCAAAACTTCCATTTTTTTGCTGCACTACTGCAATAGAGAATTTTACCTGGTGAGCGATCTTTTTTAAAAAAGGATATGTAAAACCTATAAATGGCCGCAACGCGTTTTTTATAGATGGCTCCAAAACTGCAAAATATGTCAATGCACGGGGTGAAAAGATACTTCCACCATACCTTAAAACTAAAAAGAAGTCTTCCTTAGCTCTATTTTTCCGTATTTTATGTTCTCGTGACGCCCTCTTGAGGCTAATGCTGTCATCATGTAATCTCCAGTTTGTAAGCCTTTTTTCGATACGATGCATCTTAAACTTTTTGCTAACCCGTAAATAAAAGGAAAGGTCGTTTCCAAGATTATTAACAAAGCCAACCTTTTCAATAACATCCCGTCTAAAGAAGGTGGCGCAAAAAACGATATAATGCCAGGCGTTAAGCCATTCGTTTAAATCGTAATCCTTGATAACAAAGCAACCTATCGTCTCACTATTTGCATTGATTATATTACAACCGCCGTATAGAAAATAAACATCGGGTTTCGCTTGGAAGGACTTTATTGCAGTTTCGACAGCGTCAGTTTGATAAACATCATCAGAATCTATCCAGCCTATGATTTCTCCTTTACTAATTTTATAACCTTTATTCAGGGCGCTTCCTACCCCTTTATCAGGACCTGAAATGAATCTAATCCTATCAGGATACTTCTCCTGATACTTAGCCAATATATCTAAAGTCCCATCAGTTGAACCACCATCCGCAAAGATGTGCTCTATCTTGGGATAAGTCTGGCTTAAAACGCTTTGAATACATTGTTCCAGATACTTATTAGCGTTAAAAACTGGTGTCAGAATGCTCACCAATGGCTTATTTGTCACAGTCTCAGTCCTACCTTTGTATGAAAAGCCAACTTTGTTTTCACAAAACCCATCACTCCTCTCCTTTACTTTAGTTAACACCTCCTCAAGCCTAAGAATAACCTTATCATGACTATGAGTTTGTCTGATAAATTCCAAACCAATTTTCTCCAACTGTTTCCTCCGATCTGATGATCTAAGCATATCAACAACCTTTTCAATAACCTCATCTATCGTATTGGCATAAACCACGCCGCAGGATTCGCTGGGGAGCGCCGTAGTTATTCCTGATAAAGCGCTGGATACTGTTGCCTTACCACATGATAGGTACTGGATTATTTTAGCTGAAAAAATGTCCTTTGTGTTTTCATTGATAGGAAAGACATTAAGACACATAGTCGCCGCATTTATATAATGAGGCATCTGAGAAAAAGGCTGATAGCCTGTAATAATTATATGTTCACTGAGGTTCAATTCGGCAACAATTTCTTCCAGTCTTTGGCGTATTGGGCCGTCACCTACAATCAACAGTTTGGCTTTTGGCACTTGTTTCAAGACTGAAGGAAACTGACGAGTGAACTCAACTAATCCACCAAATTCATACAGAGTGCCAATAAAAACAATAACTTGATCATTATCATCAAGACCCCATCGATGGCGAATCTCTGAACTATCAACAGTCGGATCAAATTGTTTCATATCAATTGGAAAGGGAAGTAATTCTACTCTTGCTTCATTAGCCCCAAGTCTTATAAGATATTCCTTATATTTCGGTGTCAATGCTAAGAGCATATCCATCCTTGGATAAACATACTTTTCATGTAATTTCACGGCAGTGCGTTCTAAATAGGTAGGCCATAGTTTATAGAGCATATCAACATTCCTAAATACCACTGGAATATTGTATCTTTTAGCAGCCTGAACTGCCTGTATACCGCTCCTCGCTGCAGAATAAAGCAAGATCATATCAATTTTCTCTTCTTTAAGAACTTTGTCTATCTCTGAGTAGATCTTACTAAACCTATATATGTGCCTTACCCCTTGAATTTCTAGATTAATAGAGAGTTTACCTAAGGATGGCCTATGAAAGCGGGGACTTCTCAATCGAACCTTCGCTTCAGGAAAAGCGCGGAACACTTCACGTACCTCACTAGACAAAACACCGTTGTGCCCTTCGTCTGCCTGTTCACCTGGGTCAATTGCATAAACCTTATGCCCTAACAAGGACAAACCTTCGGCTAAAATATGCAAATCATACACTACCCCTTTCATCCAAATAGACTCACTTACGAAAAGGATGTTCATTTTTTACTCCTCTTCCTTTGCCATCTTTCTCAGGATAAGTGTTCCTTTAATAACGGAGTTTAATGCTTGTATCGGAAACGGAAATATCCCCCCATCTCCCTCCAGAAGAGTATTGTGTGAATACCCCGCCAATCGTATCTGTGTTATTGTCTCGCACCCTCGGATAATTAGAGCTATCCCCCCCCAGAAATATCCCATTCAAATACTATACGATAATCCCCTATAATTGGAAGTTTTACAGCATTTGTATTAAATAATACCCGTGTGGGATTAGAAGGGGCGGCGGGCAAAGTAGAGACATCTACACTACCAACAGTTCCTACTACTGAATCATCCGATACTTTACGCACCACACAAAAACCTATGCCTCTTGGATTACCCACTTTATCCATGTATAGACTAACTTGGCTCACAACAATGCCTGCAGAGATATTATTTATTCGCTGACCAGCCCTAAAATAGATATATCCATTATCCACGGTAAAAACTCTAACAACAGTGATCTAAATATTTTTCATATATAACCTCCCTTTTAAAATGATAAGATTTTATACCCAGCAAGTATGACTACTTTCATCCTAGCTTTATCCTCCATTCAAATTGTTTGAACACCGCAATATTTTTCTACTAATCTCCATGGCGCCTTATTGCAACATTACCTATATTGTCAAACATATATTACATTATCAAACTATTATGCCAAGTTATGATTTTCTCCGCTTACCGAAATATCATTTTAATCTCATAAATCCTTAAGATTGGATTATTGCCATCGGTGATGAAAAAGCGGTAATATTTATAGTTTGCGGATCTATTCACTTCATAAATCCTTTTTTCATTTGTCTTCCAGTTTTTCTCGTCAGTTCTTGAATCGATTTTTGTCCACTTATTATCATCTTCTGATCCATAGAGTGTCCATGCCTTGGGCATCCTTTCATATCTTTCGCCTGTCTGTAATTCGTACATTACCATCTTCCTTGGTTCCGAGTAGGTAATTCTTAACCATTGGGGGTATCCGCTTGACCCAGTCTCCCAAAAACTTCCTTCCTCGTTACTGCCATCAAAAGCCCGTGTCCCAACATACCCACCGGAGTAGTCATCTCTAACTGCAGAAGAAACATCAATATAAACGATCTCATATTTGTTTATAGGCTGTACCGGATAGTCTTTCAAGGGAAACTGCAAAGCATCCAAATTTACTATGATAGAACCCGAAGGCATATATATTACTTTTTCATTTGCATTGCTATAGGTAATGAAAGGAAAATAATCCGTTTTTATTATGCCGTCACGATCTACACCCTCCGTCTTAAGAAAAGAGCTAATCATAAGCGGCGATGCGGTAGTTGAGTATATATTGAATTCATCATGTCTTGTTGGAAGATTCAGAAATGATTTATCCCTGTGACTTTTTATTATATGGATTGCTGGGGGCTTATTGGCTATCTCAGCAGATACGGCTTGACGCAAATAACTTAACTCCAAATGGTTGCTTACAGCGGCATTTAAAACATTGTAATGGGCATGAAAACCGCCAATTATCATCATTAGCCCAGTTGTGCTCCAAATGGTTCGTATCTGCCACTTTTCTGGTAAAATACTTGATATTATTTTAACAGACCAGACTAAAAGGATAACAATCATCGCTGTATACGGAAATATGGTTCTATAAGCTGGATGACCACCCGCTGCAGCAAGGTTAGGCGAATTTGATAAAATAAGAAGGAGAAATACAATAGCCAATGCTTGAAAGATTGACCTGTAATGCCTCTTTAACCTAGCCCTGCGCGCCAGTTTCCATAGTGCTGCTGCAACCCCTGCAATGATGAACACTAAAACAAAGACTGCAATTTGACGCGTTGGATAAATGCTCCAAAGGTTAAAGCTTTGAAAGCTTAAATCTTTTATAAAAAAAGTTATTTTTTTCATGATATCCGTTGATAGTGCGAATTGGTATATTGATCCCGGCTTGATCACCCAAGCCGCTTCAGGATATCTTTTCAAAAGAAACGGGAGAGTAATGAATTGATGTATAAGGGAAAAGAGAGAAATCACCCCACTTAAAAGAACAAGATTCCTTAGTACAAGGAGCCTTGTTTCTTTCCATTTATCTATATCACTGAAAAGTATCAGGACCAGCGTTGGCACAAGAAAAAACATCGACGACACGGCATACGTATGGAGTGAAATAAGAAGCAATATTAAAGAACATATAGTAAGCAAAAAGGAATGCGTGGTAAATCTAAGCTTTATAAATTCCCTCGCACTGACCCTTTCTAGCAGCATAGCGCTCGATAACGCAAAAAAAACAGCAATAATCATTGGAGATGCAAAGACAAGAAGTATGTAAAACTGCACGCCCGGGAGTAAAAATATAGCAATACTCATAAACAGCGTTGGTAGCTTTCCAATGTTTGTCATTCTAAAGGAACCTGCGAGTAGCGCTGCTGAAACTGAAGCAAAAAAGATGGATATCATTCTTATGGGCGCAAAATCTGAGGGGACGTCAACAAAACGTATAAAAAAACTGCCGAACAATCCTTGAAAAGGTCTTCCAAAATAAAGCATGAAAAGACTCTGCGGATGGGATAACAACCCGTCCTTCGGCACTCGCGCGAAAAAGTTATAATCATCCCATTGTGCGACAGGGATAACAACCAGAGGCATGAACACAAAACTAAGAATTATAAAAGACGCCAAAAAAGAATAGCAGAAAAAGGGGAAACCAGATTCGGTACTCAGAATTCTATTCATTTAGCCATGCTTTCTTTACTTGTACCTAGCTGGAGATCTCGGGACACCCTGATGGTCATGAGGGAACACGCTATGCTGCTTGTTTTTCCCCCTGCCCTTGAGTCGCCAGGCCCTCATCGAAGGCTTGCATCGGTGTTATGCCCTGAGCTCGATATCCGTGATGCGGCCGAGCTGTATTATACTCCACCAGCCATTCATCCAGGTCCTCCTGCAACTCGGCCAGGCTGGTATAGATCTTCTTCCGGAACATCACCTTGAAGAATTCATCCCTGATCGTTCGATGGAACCGTTCGCAGAAACCGTTGGTGTAGGGGGCATGGACCTTGGTATTCCGATGCTCAATCTGATTGACGGTCAAGTACAGCTCATAAGGATGCGAAAGGGGCCGCCCGCAGAATTCCCGGCCATTATCGGTCAGAACATGTTCTACCGTTACTCCCCGCTCGTCATAGAACGGCAGCACGTGGTCGTTGAGCACATCCACCGCCGTCATAGGGGGCTTGGACAGATACAGCTTGCCGAAGCCCAAGGAGCAGAAGGCATCCACCACGCTTTGCAGATAGATCCGGCCCACGCCCTTGATCGTGCCGACGTAGTAGGTGTCCTGGCAGAGCAAATAACCAGGACGCGGACTTTCAACGTGGGCCTCCAGGTCCTGGCTGCGGGTCTGCGCCCGCTGCAGGAGCCGCTTGAGCCGCTCGGCCAAAACCACCCCGCCCTCGGCCGCTTTTCGCTCCAGCCACAGAAGTCTCGCAAAGCGGGTGGACAGGCCGTGCCGCTGCCACGCATACTGCACCGCAGCCGCCGAGACGCCTACACCCACCAGTTTGAGTTGATCGGCCAAACGCAGGTAACTGTAGGTCGGGTACTGCTCGGTCATCGCCAAGATCTGCCGCTCCAACTCCGGCGGGATCTGGTTGGGCATCTGGGGCTTGTGTCGGATCTTCGGCACCAGCCCCTCTTTGCCAAAGGTCTCATACGCTTTTTTGATCTCATAGAAATGGGACGGGCTGACTCTGGCCAGCCGACAGGCCCGGGCAATATTTTTCAATTCATCGGTCAGGGATAGCATTCCTAAGCACTCTCTGATAAGCTGTTCTCGGGTGCTCATGGCAAACCTCCTTGGGGTAAATGAGTTCATTGGAAAAGCACCTCATCTTACCACCAGGGATTGCCAAGGATGCATTACTTTGTGAACACCCGAACTGTCCGGTGATCTTTAACACGGCATGGGTCGCAAAGTTAACCAACTTATGATCGAATCTATTCACGGTGAGCAACTCATATAGAGCGTTATAGTATCACTTTAGATCGGACAAAACTGATTGATTTAGACACTGTACCTATCTGATAATCCTGCAGCAAGCGTACTCCTGCTAAGATCATTCTCGTTATTTTCACTATGTATATATTTTTTTCTTATAGTAAAAAGAGGACGCTGTTTGATTTCGGTGTAAATTTTCCCTAGATATTCTCCTATTATTCCAAGAAACAACAATTGTATGCCGCTTAAGAATAATATAGGCAAAACGGTGGAAGCCCAGCCTGGAACTCTATCATATGTCACCTTTTCATAAAAAACCCAACCCATCCCAGAAAATGACAAGAGAGAAAAAGTAAAGCCGAGCAATGCAGCAATTCTCAGTGGTACATAACTAAAAGATGTGATGCCATCCAAACCGAGGGATAACAATGCACCTAGATTAAATTTGGAATAACCCGCCTGCCGTGGGGTTCTTGCATAAGTTACGGTAGCGTATTGGGAATCAAGCTGCAAAATAAGTGCTCGAATAAACCTATTACGTTCCGGTAATTTATTGAAAATATCTGCCAATTCACGCGACATCAATCTAAAATCACCATGATGAGGAACTACTAACACTCCTAGATATCGAAGTAAGCGGTAGTACAATGTGGTGCTCACCCGCTTGAGGTATGAGTCGTTGTCTCTGTTTTTTCTGACACCAAGTACCAGGTCGTAACCTTCCTGATATTTCATAATCATTTCTTCGAATTTCTCTGGAGGATCTTGTAAATCGGCATCTATCGTTACCACAGCATCTCCTGAGGTCTGATATAGACCTGCCGTGATAGAGCCCTGATAACCAAAATTGTTTCGTAGAGATATAATGGTCGTCCTCTTGTCTGTGTGAAACAAATTCAACAGGCGTGTAAGAGTAGTATCAGTTGACCCATTATCAACAAAGATCAAACTGTACGAATCAATTAATTGCCTGGCGACGAGATCTTTCAGAATGAATGTGAGCTTTGCATGAGTTTGAGAAATAACCTCTTGTTCATTATGGCACGGTATAACAATATCAAGCTGTCTCAATTTTCTTCCGTGGTTCATACCTTGCTCTTTTTTTCTTCAATCCGGAAATAGTCCATCGTTTTTCGAAGCCCTGTTTCAAGAGAAGTTCTAGCAGACCAATCCAACATACATTTTGCCTTCGAAATATCAGCAACTAAGCATTTTATCTCATTAGGGCGATATGCAAGTTCACCCCATTTCAGCGCTCCAACCTTTCCTGTAAGGCTTTCTACTTTTGTTCCCAGTTCTTTCAATGAACGCCCTACTCCAGATCCAATATTAAAAATATTGCTTGATGGGAAAGATACCCCCATTGCCAATGACACATACAAATCTGCTATATCTTCGATGTAAGTATAATCCCTAATTTGCTCTCCTGGTGTCAACGCAACCGCGTCATCTTTCAGACATGCCAGTAAAACTGTTGGAATAAACCTTCGTTTTGCCTCATACGGTCCGTAAATGGCAAATAAACGCAAGACAACAACAGGTAAACCGAGTTCTCTTCCTTGCTGTATTACAAGCATTGTAGAAGCAGCCTTCGTTACTCCATAGAAATTACACGGTGAAGTAATCTCTGATTCGGATATAGGGACGTTATTTGAATTAAATTCAAAGCAGGAACCTGTGTGAATCAAACGCTCTACGCCGAATTTCGCCGCAGCCCGGATAAGAAACAGCGCCCCATAGATGTTTATATCTATAAGCCGTCTTGGACTCTGTTCACTGTAGTTAATACCATATGCTCCACAATGTATTACCATATGAGGACAAACCTGGCCAACAATGTTTTCGATCACAGTCGCATCGGTGAGATCAGCTGTATGCCAAAAGATACGTTTGGTGCAATCGTTCAGTCGCCAACGATTGGAAGTTGCGCGGCAAATGACATGTACCTCAGCCTCTGTGCAAATCAGTTTACGTACAATATGAGAGCCAACAAATCCTGTTCCGCCTGTAATAAGAACACGTTTAGTCATCCTTTTTCCTTCTTCGACAAAAATCAGCAATTATTTTCACCATAAAATCAATCATTTCGTCTGTTAAACCAGGATAGACCCCAATAAAAAATGAGCTATTCATGACAATATCGGTTTGTTCTAATCCCTTAAATATCCTACAATTAATATTTTTAAAGGCTGGCTGACATAAAATATTCCCACCAAAGATCTGCCGGGTTTCGATATTGGCATTCTCAAGGCACTGCACCAATTCCTGGCGGGAGAAACCGTTCTTCACCGTTATGGGAAAGCCAAACCAAGAAGGATTAGAGCGCGGGTCAAGCTTAGGCAGAATAAGGTAGTCCTGATAGGGTTCCAGCCCCTTATAAAGGCGCATAAAGTTCTGACGACGCTTCTCTACAAATTCCAAAATTCGGTCAGTTTGAGCCACACCAATAGCAGCCTGCATGTCAGTGGGCTTAAAGTTGTAACCAATATTTGAGTAGATATACTTATGGTCATAACCCTTTGGTAAATCACCCAACTCCCACCCGAACCGTTTGCCACATGTATTGGTTTCTCCAGGCGCACACCAGCAATCCCTTCCCCAGTCTCGTACTGATCGGACAATGCGAGCAAGCCGCATGTTGTTGACAACCACTCCTCCGCCCTCACCCATCGTAATCTGGTGTGCGGGATAAAAGCTCAAAGTTGCAAGATCGCCGAACGTCCCAAGAAGTTGGCCTTGAAAAGTACCGCCAAGGGCGTCGCATGTATCCTCAATAAGGTAGAGGTTATAATGTTTCACAATGTCACAGATGATATCCATATCGCATGGGTTCCCAAGGGTATGTGGAATCATAATGGCGCGAGTCTTTTCTGATATTGCATCCTCAATCAAATGTGGATTAATATTATAAGTTCCCACTTCGCAATCCACAAAGACAGGAATCAGACCGCTGTGGACTATAGGAGCCACAGTGGTTGGAAAGGTTACCGCTGGAGTAATCACTTCACCTCCAGGTTTTAGTGGCTCTTCAAGTTGACGCGACATGATCGCCATCACCGCTGTCAAGTTAGCAACGGATCCAGAGTTCACCAATACAAAATCCTTAGCACCAAAGAACCGTTTCATTTTCTGTTCAAAGAGCTCACCATATGACCCCAAGGTCAGCCAGAAGTCTAACGCGCTGTCCACTAAATTGATCATTTCCTGATCTCCAAACACTCTTCCAGCGTAAGGAACACGGGTTTTATAGGAGGTGAACTCCCGTGGTTTATGGACAACTGTGTAGTACTGCTTGACCCGCTCGAATATCTCTTGTTTGAGCTTTTCGGCCTCGGACGAGACAGCTTTGGGTGTGTATGTAATATGAGTGTCTGCCCGCCACTGGCGGCGGAAACGTTGCAGTGACTCATTTAAACTTAAGGGCTCTGTACCAAGGGTTTGTTCTAGTTTTTCTGTCTTCAGGCCTCCTTGAAGGGGACGAGAAGCCAGTTGCCCTATTTCTGATGTTGGCACAGGGATAATAAGGATTGGATCTAAAGCCATGGCCCGCGCTAACACCTTGCCCAGCTCCGACCGGGGCATCCTGTCTTTCCCTACAACGTTAAAGACCCCCTGGGCCCCCATATGGAGAAGGCGGACGGTCACTTCTGTTAAGTAGTCCGCTAAGGTTGGGTTGCACCACTGATCGTCTGGTACACGCATGGATTTTCTCGTCTGGAGATGTTCCCACACCTGCATTGCAAAGTTTCGCGATGTTCTCTCCCAACCGAAGACCGCTGTGGTTCGAAGGATTAAATAGTCAGAGGCTTTACTTTGTATTAATTGTTCTGCCTTCCACTTAGTCTGCCCGTACACACTGATCGGACAAGGGATGTCTTCCTCAGAATAAGGTCCAGCCTTTCCATCAAAAATATAGTCAGTGGAGTAGTAGACCACTTTTACACCAAATCTGGTGGCAGCATCAATGACATTTCTTGTACCTTCGAGATTGAGGGCATACGCAGCATCCGGATGCGCTTCACAGTAATTAACACCTCCTGGGGTATTTACCGCAATAAACACCACATCTGGTTTCACTTCTTCAAGACAGTCATGGACTGTACCTTGGTCCCTCACATCTAGCTTGCAGATCCCTATAATTGATCGGGACTGGTATGTACCTACAGCCTCGACACCATTTCGTTCCAGAGTCCGTAGGAGAGATCCACCCACAAGTCCTGAAGCGCCAATTACAAGAGCCTTCATGCAGTCTTCCTCATGCAACTACTTGCAGTTCAGTGTCCAACCTCACTCAGCAAGCAATGCCCGGTACCACCCAATGGTTTCGCTGAGACCTGATTCAAGATCAAATGTCGGCTTCCATTTCAAGACATCGCGTGCTTTTGCTGCGGAAAGGTACTGGTTTCTAATTTCGCCCTCAGAAGAGTTTTGTATATCAGGCTCAAGGTGCACACAGTTCATCAATTTCTGAATTACGGTCACCATTTCTAGCACGCTCATTGGTTTCTCCATGCTGAAGTTAAAAGCTTCTCCCTGCACCTGCCTATCATCCAGACACTCTGCCAGCCGCATATAAGCGCAGGCAACGTCCCTAACGTAGATATAATCTCTTACATAGGACCCGTCACTGCGAATGATGGGTCTTTCACCTTTCAGAAACGAGCGTATCGTTCCAGGTACGATACGACTCCAATTAAGGTCACCGCCACCAAACACATTTCCGCAGCGTGCGATCGCAACAGGCAACCCATAGGTGTGGTGGTATGCCTGTGCAATAAGGTCAGCACAACTCTTTGACACTTCATAGGGATGACACCCGTTCAAAAACATATCTTCTCTGTATGGAAGATTTGGCTGCTCACCATATGCCTTATCACTAGACGCAACAACCACCTGTTGAACCAAATCTTTGTGCAACCGACATGCCTCTAACAGGTTATAGGTCCCTCGAATATTAGCTTCAAGGGTCGGCAACGGGAACCGATGGGCCACGCCAACTATTGTTTGAGCTCCCAGATGAAAAACAGTATCTATTTCGTATAGGTTGATAGCCCGCTCCAGCGTCCAGAAATCTTCCAGTGCTCCATTCACCACAGTTATCCCTTGGATATCTCTGCTGCGGTAAAGCTCTGACTGTGGATTGGCATCAAACACCAGAGCTGCAACAAATGCTCGCTGTGCCAACAATTCCTTCACCAGCCATGAACCAATGATACCAGTGACACCGGTAACAAAAACTCGCCTGTTTTTCCAGAAATTCATCAACCAGCCCATACCTTCCAGGGTGCTTTGCCACTTTCCCACAGGCTTTGAAGCAAGCGAACATCACGCAATGTGTCCATACATTGCCAGAACCCCTCATGTCGGTAAGCCACTAATTGTCCATCTTTTGCAAGCCGTTCGAGTGGCTCTCTTTCAAAAATTGTCTCATCACCCACAATATAGTCGAGCACCTGAGGATTTAGCACAAAAAAACCTCCATTGATCCAACCTTCACCAATCTGTGGTTTTTCAACAAACTCTGTAACCAGCTCACCGCTAAAACGTAACCCACCGAAGCGGGCTGGTGGGCGAACTGCAGTGACCGTCGCCAACTTACCGTGCTTCTGGTGGAATGCTACCAGTTCATGCATATTAATATCTGCCACACCGTCACCATAGGTTAACATGAAGGGTTCCTCCCTAAGCCATGGAGCCAGTCTTTTGATACGCCCACCAGTCTGGGTTTCAATACCAGAATCAATTAGATGTACTGTCCAGCCTTCTCGATTACCATCGTGAACGAAAATGTTACCACTGCCTAGGTGAATGCTTAAGCTATTACGCAGATGGTGATAGTTCAAGAAATACTGCTTAATAATATTACCTTTGTAGCCTAGGGCAATCACGAACTCATTATAGCCATAGGCGGCATAAATATTCATAATATGCCAAAGGATGGGCCAACCGCTGATTTCGACCATCGGTTTTGGAATAACTGTCGTCTCTTCCTGAAGCCGCGTACCAAGTCCACCAGCAAGGATGATAGTTTTCATTGTTCTCGACTATAAAACATCTATATATCACAATCCAGCAGATGTTGTTATACGGTTTTAAGGCTTAAGTCTACTTCTTTATCCTTTCAAGCGTTTTCTTTATGCGGAGGCTAAAACCTGTAGTACAAGAAGATATTTCGCCATCCTTCCATTCAAAGTTGGAGATGAACGTGCCTTTATGAAATCTTCCACGGCTTCATCTAATCAGTCTATCCTGTAGTAAGCCCAACTCCTGCCACGGAAAATATTGTCAAGAGCTTTATTGAAATCCTCTATAGCCTCTTTAAAATTGGCTTTTGGGTAGTTGGCCCAGCCACGGCCCCTGTACGCTTCCTGTAAGGTATTCTTAGCCATACCATCTATAGTTCGATCGAAATATTAAAGTCCTGTACTGCCTCGTCAAAACGGTTCTGCTGAAGATAAGTCCAGCCTCGACCGCACCATGCTCGTAAGTTATTCCGGTCGAGTTTAATTGCTTCATCAAGGGCCCTTACCGCTTTATCATAATTAGACGTTAAATAATAGGCCCATCCCCTATCGCTCAGCAGAACACTATCAGAAGGGATATCGCCATTTAATGCCTGATTCCAATACCTGATAGCGTCCTCGTATCAACCTCTGTAATAGCAAGCCTTTCCTAAAGAAATTAAGCGTTTATTCTCATCAATAGCCCAATTGCTTATCTGTTCTTGGTTGATCACTTGAGAGAGTAAAAATTCGTCTGTGTTTTGCGCAAAACCTTTAAGCCTTTAATACTTTACAGTGACTTGATTGCGTCCTCAATCTGCATTTTTGGTACAACGCATATTATCTCGTGAAGCTTTTGTCCGTGTTTAAAAAACATCACAGTAGGAATAATACTTACCTTATACTTGCTTGCTATATCTTCATTATCATCAATATTTAATCTCACGATCTTTACTTGTCCAGAATATTCTTTTGCTAGTTCATCAACTGTTGCCAAAATCTTTATACATGGCTTGCACCACTCCGCCCAAAAAACAACCATCATCAAACCGTCGACTTGTAGGACTTCCTTGTCCCATGCAATGCTCATAACATCTGTAACATCTCCCACCATATCACCTCCTTAAAATAAATTTATATAATCTAAACCACAACAACGCTTTTATATCATTCATTTCTCCTTGCAGCACCTCTATTTTTGAGGCCCCATCGGATATTTCAGCCTGTAATTTTGCTATATCTGCTTTTTTGTTTTCAATATCATCCCTCTGCCTCTGGATGAGGCCATCCTTCTCCGCTACCTCCCCATAGAATGCCTTTAGCACCGTCTCCCGCTCTGCTATATTCGCCTGTAACTCGATGATCCTTAACTCCTTGGCCTTTAACTCTTTATCCTGCCTCTGGATGAG
>Ga0187893_10001699_pt1 | contig 51587 bp, 46 predicted proteins | sample MA1701074metaG_FD_139574 | JGI IMG/M metagenome (GOLD analysis project Ga0187893, IMG submission 139574) | White microbial mat communities from a basaltic lava cave in the Kipuka Kanohina Cave System on the Island of Hawaii, USA - MA170107-4 metaG ... | reverse complement strand
CGCGACGTGATCCTGGGCGTGAAGGTGCGGCTGACCCGACACACGATTGTTGGGGAGGCGGCGGGTATCCGCCCCCTGCATCTGGCCCGCGAGGCGGCCGATGCCGTTGGGCTGCCGATCATGGTGCATCCCCAAGACGCCTGGTGCGAGTCGCTGGATGACATCTTGACCGTCATGCGCGACCGCGACATCCTGACCCACTGCTATCACGGGATGCCCCACGGGATCCTGAACCCGGACGGCATGGTCCGCCGCTCGGTCCACGACGCGATGGAGCGGGGCGTCATCTTCGATGTCGGGCACGGCGCCGGGAGCTTCAACTGGGACATCGCCGAGGCCGCGCTAAAGCAGGACGTCCAGCCGCAGACCATCTCGAGCGACCTCCACGTCTACAACGTCAACGGCCCCGTCCACGATCTGGCCACGACCGTCAGCAAGTTTCTGCATCTCGGCTTCTCGCTCGAGGACGCGCTCCGGAAGGTCACGGCCACGCCCGCGGAGGTCATCCGGATGTCGGGCGACATTGGGACGCTGCGCGTAGGCGCCTGGGGCGACGCGGTGGTCTTCGACCTCCAAGAGGGTCGCTTCGAGTTCATGGACTCGCACGGCCAGACCCGGCTCGGGAGACAGCGGCTCGTCCCGGTGACCGTTGTGCGATCCGGGAAGGTCTACCAGACCAACCGTTAGGGATCAGTACGCATCATGGTCCGGCCCGCTGAACAAGCCGTCGCGGACGAGCGGGCGGCCGTCGCGCCAGACGTGGCGTACCCGGGCCAGATCCGCTACGGATGCAGCCGGATCGCCGTCCACCGCCACCAGGTCCGCACGCTTGCCGGACTCCACGGTGCCGAGGTCCGCCAGGCCGAGCCCTTCGGCCGGGAGTCGGGTGACCATCTGGATCGCCTCCCGCGGCGTGAGATCGATCGCGGCCACCGCCACCTCGAGGCCGCGGGCGAATTCGGCGAACGGGGTGAGGCGGACGCCGGCATCGGTATGGAGCACCAGATGCACCCCCGCGGCCTTCATGCGCCGGCGCGAACCGCCCACGCAGTGCCACCCGTTTGCGCTCACGCTCGCCGGGATCGTCGTCTCCGTCGGGCAACAGCCCGCGGAGCAGGCCTGAGACGGTCACCCCGACACAGCAGCGCGTGCGCACGAGTTCCTCGACGGCGTTCGCATCGTACGCGACCGACCCATCGGGCGCCAGCCAGAGGCAGTGCTCGATCGTATCGACCGCCGCCGCGAGACACGATCGGATCGTCTCGGCGTTCAGCACGTGCGCCGCGATCGGCCGCCCCAGCCGGTGAGACTCGGCCGCCGCGGCCGTCAACTCCTCGCGTGTGTACTGCGGCTGCAGCGGCTTCGACCCTTCCGTCATCATGCCGCCGGTGGCGACGATCTTGATGAAATCCGCCCCGGCCAGGCACATCGACCGCACAGCCGTACGGAGTTCGACGACCGAGTCCGCGGTCAGACCGCAGTAGTGCAGGTGTCCGGCGGTCGTCGTGATGGGCATACCGGAGGCCAGGATGCGCGGGCCCGTGATCACGCCCTGGCGTACGGCATCGCGGACCGCGAGCGTGACCAGACCCCGGCCGCCGCAGTCGCGCACGGTGGTGACGCCGGCCCTGAGCGCGTCTTGTGCGTTCGCGGCCGCGCGGACGGCCAGCATGGCGTCGCTCTCGCTCCCCAGCGTCCGAATGACATCGTCGCTATCGGGGCCGGCATTGAACGTCAGGTGGACGTGGGCGTCGATGAATCCGGGCAGCAGCGTCAGATGAGTACAGTCGGTCGTCCGGTCGCCACCGACGTCCTTCCATCCCGGCCCGGTCTCGACCGACGCGATGTGTCCGCGCTCGATGACGACCGCGGCTCCTCGGACCGGCTCCCGCGCCGTGCCGTCGATGAGCGTCCCCGCAAGAATGACGGTGCGCATGCGCCGGTGTTACTCCACGCGTTCAATGCGCAGCCGCAGCGGCCCCTCAGTGCGCACACGCCCACACGCCTTCGCGAAGTCGATCCAGTCATGTTTCCAGTCGCCCGGGACGCGGGCGAACAGGTAGCAGTGCGTCGGCACCCCTTCCCACCCGCGCAACGTCACGCCTCGGCCATACACGATGCAGATCTCGCCGGTCGTCTTAGGATTCAACACGCCACCGCCGCCGTCGAAGAAATACAGAATCTCGCCGGGCAGGGGAAGCTGCGTCGCGTTCTGCACCGGAACCTCGAGGGGCGGTATCAGTATGAACACTTCGGCCCCCGAGTACTGACCGTGCAGGAGCCCATGCTCCTGCGGCAGGATCTCCCACACCTTCTGAGCGACGGCCGGCGCCTCGTCGTCCAGCATCTCGGCCACGACCGATTCCCCGGTGGGAACGAATGTCAGACGAACATGTCGACGCTCTGGGCGCATGATGTCCTCCGTGTCACTGGGGTGCACGTTGGGGTGCCGCACGAGCAGGCATCAGGCGGAGTGTGGTGACGGCGTCACGCGCCGCGCTGTCCCGATCGAGTGGAAGCCTGTGATGCCGGCCGGCCAGCCATTCGGGGAGCTGATCGCAATAATGGGGGCTGCCGGGATCACCAGAGGCGCCGGCCGCGACGACCGCGCGCAGTTCGGGCGGCTGCGCGGCGAGATCGGCGATGAGCCGGTAGACGGCGCCCGTGGCTGTCGCATAGCGTGCGTCGTTGCCCGTGTTGCACACCGTGACGATGCCGCCCGCCACGGGCACGCCACCACGATCGAGCAACTGCGACAGGTCGCCGATACCCGAGAGCGGGTGGCGCAGCGTCAGGGTGTGCAACTTTCCCCAGGACCACCTCGACATCTCCGAACCGAGGCGCTCCTCCAGTTCGTCGAGCGCCCGGCGCAACGCCTCGACGGCCGCTGCGTGCCGGCGGCCAGGCGCAAACCATCTGCCTGGGTCCTCGGCCAGCAGGTTGGCGGCCAGTCCGGCCGCGGCCCCCGCCATGAGTTCGACCATCGTGTCCGGGAACCGCTCAGCCGCCACAACCCGACACCAGTGGCCGAAGAACACTTCAAAGATGGTCGCTCCGACTTCGCCTGGCTCCATCAGACGGTTCCACGCCCTGAGGACAGCCGCAGCGCGGGCGATCCGCACGTCCTGCGCACCATCCGCATCCTCCAGCAACCGGACCAGGAGCGGGGTGGCCTCGACGGCTCGGAGCGACAATGTGTCCATCTGCATGCGGGCGAAGTCTTCCGCCGAGAATCGCTCCTGCCCTTCGAGCATCTGCCGAATGCGCCTTGCCCGAAGCCCCTCGCGCCAGGTGCCTGACAACGGATACGGGAAGTCGGGCGGCGCGTTGCGGTTGTTCGCGGTTCGGATCCATCCTTGCGGAGGATCGGCGAGCGCGGGCATGCCCTCAAACGGCACGACGTCCTTCCACTGGTGGTCCGGATCCCAGCCGGGGCGATATCCCCCGTCCCAGTTCGTCCGGATGGGGATCCGGCCAATACACTGGTAACCGACATGCCCCTCCCGGTCGGCGAACACCGCGTTGAACGTGGGGGTCAACCAGTGCCGAAACGCCTCACGGTATTCGGCGCACGATTGAGCGCGGTTCGCGCGGTGCAGGCAGGCGATGTCGTCGAAGACCTCGGTGCCGAGCCAGCGCAGCGAGACCGGCCCGGTGTGCCGGGCGGCCGGCGGCAGCGACCCGTCGACGATCGGACCGTTGCGGGAGAACCGGACGGTCGTCCGAACGACACCTCGGCCCTTGACCGCAATCTCCTCCATGATCTCACGCTCGGGCTCCCACGCGCCGTTGTAGAAGAAGCACCCTGCATGCGCGGGGTCGGTGCGCTCCTGGTAGAGGTCACGCTGCGAGCAGATGTTGTTGGTGGCGCACCAGGCCACGTGTGCATTGCGTCCCATCATGAGCGCCGGCACACCGACCTGCGCGATACCGGTCGCGTTGAACGACCCGCCGCACAGGTGGACCTCATACCACCACGACAGGCTGGAAAACGGCAGGTGCGGATCGCTGGCCACCAGGGGGCTGCCCGTCACGCTGCGCGATCCGTCGACCAGCCAGTTGTTACTGCCGGTGCCGTCATCTGGCCCGCCCGACTCATCCCCGAGGGCCTGGCGCCGGTCCCCGGCGGTGCGGCCCACCGCTCCCGCGGTGCCCGGCCGGGTCGCACCCGAGGGCACGATCGTCTCGTCGGCGGCTTCCGGGGTCAAGAACGCGCGGTACAGCGCCTCGTCCTGTAACACCCGCTTGGCCAGTTCGGGGATCGCGATCACCGGCAGGCGTCCCGTGCGATACCATCGGTAGTCCATCAGGACGGCGAGGGTATCGAGTGGCGTCCAGGACTGCGGCACATAGTCGAGAAGCGCGAACTCGACCGGCAACCGATCTCCGCGCATCGCGACCGCCGCGTTGACACCGGCGGCGAACTGCGTGAGGATCGACCGGGTTGCGTCCGGGAATCGGCCGAGGTGCTCCAGCGCGATCCGGCCGAATCCCACGGTCCGCGCCAGGATGTCCAGACTCAAGGCGTCCGGGCCAAGCACCTCCGCCAGGCGGCCGAGCGCCTTGCGCCGCAGATAGTCCATTTGCCACAGACGATCCTGCGCCATCGCCACGCCAAAGCCAAAGAACAGCGCGTCATCCGTCTCGGCGATCACATGCGGGATACCCCATCGGTCGCGCAGGATCTCCACCGGGCCGGGAGCGGCCACAGGGGCGACCCCGGTGGTCTGCGAAAGACGCGACGTCAGTTCCGCCGACCACCAGGTGTCGAACGCGGCACGCGACAGGCCGGCCTCGGCGCACACCGCCTCGATCGACGCTGCGGATCCGAGCCGCCGCAGCATTACCAGCCCGCGGTCCTCACGACGCGCTCGTCACGACGGCGCGCTCGCTGGCTCCAGCGCGAGCCGCTCACCGCCGGCGCCGTCGATGGCCTCGTGCCCCAGGGGAATGAAGTGGTGGCGTCCGGCCATCCATTCCGGGAGCTGGTCGCAGTAGTGGGGGCTCCCGGGGTCGCCGGAGGTACCCGCGGCGTCGACGGCCCACAGACCTGCCGGTGATGTGGCAAGATCGGCGATCAGCCGATAGTTCGCGCCGATCGACGCCATGTAGTTGGGATCGTAGCCGGTGTTGCAGACGGTCACGCCGCTCCCCCGCACCGCGTCGCCGCCTCGGTCGAGCAGGGCTGAAAGGTCACCTCGGCCGGAGAGGACATGGCGCAGGCGAATGGTATGCACGCGTCCCCACGTCCAGCCCGCCATGTCGGGGCCGACCCTGGAGCCGAGATCGTCGAGGGTCTGGCGAAACGCCGCGAGCGCGGCGTCTTCGCGCCGCCCGCGGGCAAACCAGCCGGCCTGGTCGCCGGCCAGGAGCGTCAGCGCGAGGCCTCCGATGGCACCCGCGATGAGCCCGACCATCATCTCGGGGAAGCGTTCCCGCGCCACCACCTGGCTCCAACGGTTGAAAAAGGTCTCGAAGATCGCGGCCCCCGTCTCGTCGGCATCCATGCGGCAGTTCCACAACCTCAGGATGTCGGCCGCGCGCCGCACCCGATCGTCGCCGGCACCGTCGAGCAGACGCAGCAGGGGCGGCACGGCCTCCACCGCCCGCAGGGAGAGCGTGTCCAGCTGCATCCGGGCGAAGTCGGCTCTCGAGAAGCGCTCCTGGGCTTCGAGCATCTGCCGGATGCGCATCGCGCGGTGCCCGCTGCTCCACGTGCCTGACAGCGGATACGGAAAGTCCGGCGGCGCGGTGCGGTTGTTGGCTGACCGCACCCAGCCAGACGGCGGATCGGACACGGCCGGCATCTTGTCGTAGGGGATCTCCGCCGTCCACAGATGGGCCGGATCCCACCCCGGACGGTACCCGCGGTCCCAGTTTTCCCGGATCGGCAGGCGGCCGACACACTGATAGCCGACCTGTCCTTCGATGTCGGCGAAGACAAAGCTCCAGGTGGGCGAGCGCCAGTCGCGCAGGGCTTCGCGGAATTCGTGGGCCGACCGCGCGCGGCCCGCACGGTTCGCGCTCGTGATCTCATCGCAGAACTCGGCGCCCATCCAGCGCAGTGAGACCGGACCGGTGTCCCGCGCCGCCTCCGGCAGCAGGTCGTCCACGATCGGCCCGTGGCGTGAGCGACGGACGCGTAGGCGCACCGTCTCACCACCTCGAGCCGCGATCTCTTCGACGGCCTCCGACCACGGCTCCCAGCCGCCGTTATAGAGGAAGCATCCGGGGTGGGCCGGATCGGTGCGCTCCTGGTACAGGTCGCGCTGCGAGCAGATGTTGTTGGTGATCCCCCACGCGACCTGGGCATTGCGGCCCATCATCATCGCCGGCACGCCCACGTAAGCCATACCGGCGGCGTCAAAGGACCCGCCACACAGATGCACCTCGTGCCAACAGGACGTCACGCCGAAGGCGATGTGCGGATCGCTGGCCACGAGCGGCTTCCCGGTTGTCGTCCGGCCTCCATCCACGACCCAGTTGTTGCTGCCGCCGTCCTCGGCGCCGCCCCCGGTGACCGGCTCCGCCGCTGGCCGCTCGGCCGTCGCCGCAGGATACGCGCCCTGGGGCACGATGCTCTCGAGTCCAGCCTCGGGTGTGAGGAAGGCCCGGTACAGACCGCCGTCCCGCAGGACGCGCTTCGCCAGTTCCGGGATCGCGATGACGAACAGGCGGCCCGTGAGATACCAGCGGAACTCGCCCATGATCACGACGGAGTCGAGCGCCGTCCAGGGCTCGGGCGTGTAGTCCAGCAACGCGAACTCGATGGGCAGCGCGTCGCGGCGGGTTTCCATACAGGCATTGACGCCGGCCGCAAACTGCTCCAGCAGCGCCCGCGTTTCGTCGGGCATCCCCACGAGATGCTCCCGAGCGTACCGGGGCAGTCCCACCGTCCGCGCGACGACATCGAGCCCAAGCCCCTCAGCGCCCAGAATCTCGGACAGCCGGCCGTATCCGCGCCGGCGCAGGTAGTCCATCTGCCAGAGGCGATCCTGCGCCATCGCGTAGCCAAACCCAAAGAACAGCGCGCCATCGTCACTCGAGCGAACATGCGGGATCCCCCAGCGGTCGCGGAGGATCTCCACTCGGTGGGCGCCGGGGAGGCGGACCACGCCCGACCTCGGCGCGACACGGCGGGCCGTCTCCTCTTTCCACCAGGCGTCAAACTGCTCGCGCGTTATCCCGGCGTCGGCACAGACGGAGGCGATGGATGTCCCCGCGCCGAGCCGCCGTAGCAACCCGGTCGTTGATGAGGCCTTCATGGCACGCGATCCTCCTACCGCTGGTCATCCCTCGACCCGTTCGATGCGCAGGCGCTGCGACCCGTCGGTGCGCACACGGCGGCAGGCGGCAGCAAACGCTATCCAATCGTACTTCCAGTCGCCCGGGATACGCGCGAACAGGCTGCCGTGCGACGGCTTGCCTTCCGGACCGCGCAGGGTGACACCGCGGCCGTAGATGAGGCAGACCTCAGCCACGAGTCTTCCTCCTCCGGTCACGCTGGTGTCGTGCTCGGACCAGTAGAGCATCTCGCCGGGCAGCGGGAGCATTGTCTGGTTCTCCGCGGGCGCGGGTGCCGGCGGATCGATGAGCATGAACACTTCCGCCCCGGAGTACCGCCCATGCGTCAACGGCCGCTCGACGGGCAACTGCTCCCATACGAGCCGGGAGGTCTGGGGCGCCTCGTCGTCGAGCAGTTCCGCGACCACCGACTCCCCGGTGGCCGGGAAGGTCAACCGGATGCGACGTCGCGTGGGCGGCATATGACCTCCGGCAACATTGACAGGGATTTTGCGCCAGGCTAGTGTGTAGTGGACATATTCTGCAATGGTGTTGCAAATCTTGCAATACGCCAGTTCGCCGCGAGACCGAACGACCGGTGAAGACCGCCACACGCGCCATTGACGCCGTCCACCACCTGCAGGGGCACCCCGGTGCCGGCCTGGGGCAGATCGCCGCGGTATTGCGCGTGCACAAGTCCAGCGCCTCCCGGCTCCTGCGCACCCTCGAACGCCACGGCTGGGTCGCGCGTGACGCCTCCGGGTTCGCCTATCACATCGGCCCTGCGCTGATCGCCGTCGGCCGCGCGGCCGTCGACCAGTTCCTGCGCTCGGAGCGCGTCCTGCCCATGATGGAGCGGCTGCGGGACCTCAGCGGTGAAACCGTCCACCTGGCGGTCTTTGACCAGGGCGAGATGCTGCACGTCCTGCGCGCGGACAGCCATGACGTGATCCGGGTGTCGTGTCCGGCGGGCACGCGGGACGCGTTGCACTGCACGGCGCTCGGCAAAGCGTTTCTCGCCAGCCTGCCCGATGAGCAGCGCCGGGCGATCGTCACAGACCTGAAACTGGAGCGCCGCACGCCGAATACGATCACCGATCGCAAAGCGCTGCTTGCCGACCTGGAGGCCGCCCACGCACGCGGCTTTTCGATCGACCGAGAAGAGGGGCGTGTCGGCGTCCGGTGCGTCGGGCTCGCGCTTGTCGAAGCCCGGGGCAAGAGCATCGGCGCCCTTTCGATCACCGGTCCGGCGTTCCGGTGGACGCAGCGGGCAATGAACCGGGGCATCGATGAGATCCTGGCCGCCGCTGATCGCGGCATGACGCAGGCGGGCTACCGTGGCGTCATCGCACGTGCCCGGGCGCGGACCTGATGCAGCGCATCACGCGCGACAAAGTCACCCCGGTCTTTGACCGTCGAACGCCACCGGTCGCGACCGTCCAGTCGGGCGAGCGGGTCGTCGTCGAGACCGAGGACTCTCGGGGTGGCCTGACACGCACCCCGGAGACCACGACGCCCGAGCATCTGATCGCCCTGCGCCGGCGCGGGTACCACGGCAATCCCGTGACCGGCCCGATCTACATCCAGGGTGCGCAGCCCGGCGATACGCTCGCCGTCCACATCCACGCTCAGGAGTGCGACACGCTGGGCTACATGGGATACTGGCCCTGGTTGTTTCACCTCGAAGAGTTCTTCGACAAGCCGAGCACCGTGCTGTGCGAGATTCGCGACGGCCACGTCATCTTCAACGACGAAATCCGGATCCCGGTCCGGCCGATGATCGGGACCATCGGCACCACGCCCGCCCTGGAAGCCATTCTCTCCGGCGGGATGGGACGGCACGGTGGCAACCTCGACACGCCCGAGGTCTGCGCCGGCAGCACGATCTACCTGCCGGTCTACGTTGACGGCGCCCTGCTGGGGCTGGGTGACTGCCACGCGGTCCAGAGCGATGGCGAGATCAACGAGGTGGAGATGCGCAGTGTCGTGACCCTGAGCTGCGATGTGATCAAGGGACGGAGTCCGGTCATGTCGTGGCCGCGTATCGAGACGCCCGAGGCGCTCGTGACGGTGGCCGTGGCGGCCCCGCTCGAGGAGGCGCTGCGCCTGGCGCTCCGGGACATGATCCTGTGGCTGGAGGAACGGACCGGCCTGAGTAAGCACGAGGCGTATCTGCTCGTTGGGATCGCGGGCCACGCGCGGCCCGGGCAGGTTCAGGTGAGCCAGTACTCGATGCGCTGTCTGATGCCGAAGGCACACCTTCCCAAGCAGAAGCGAGCAGGGACTCACGGGAGCTGGTAGAAACCCGTTTCGATTCCTGGGACAAGAGGGGGAATACGATGAGTCGCTTGGATCCCGAACAGAGGTTTCATAACGATGTGCTCTTCGGGCGGTTGTCACGCCGGCAGTTGATGAAACGCGCGGTGGCGCTGGGGTTGAGCCTGTCCGCCATCGAAAGCCTGCTCGCAACGTACGCCCCGGCGACCTTCGCCGCACCCGCCCCAGCGGCGACCCCGGCCGCGCGGCCCAAGCCCGGCGGCGCTTCCGTGTGGGCCGCCGAAAGTGACCCGGTCTCGATGAATCCCATCACGAACTCGGCCTTCCAGTCGACACAGGGGTTCGAGCACTGCTACGAGAGCCTGACCGGGTATGATGCGCGGATGCGTATCATCCCGGCCCTGGCCGAGCGGTGGGAAACACCGGACGACAACACCTACATCTTCCACCTGCGACGCGGCGTGAAGTGGCACGATGGGACTGACGTCACCGCCGACGACGTCAAGTACACGTTTGACGTGGTGCTCGACCCGGCGGGCCCGGCAATCTGGCGGCCAAACTTCGACCAGGTGGACCGGGTCGAGGTCATCGACCGGAATACCATCCGGTTCTTGACCAAGACGCCCTTCCCGCCGCTCCTCGGCGCTTTCGCGATCCTACGCAGTTCGGCCATCATCAAGCGTGGCGCGATGGGTACCAACCTGGCGACCCAGATCAACGGGACGGGGCCCTACCGGCTGCTTGAATACGTGCCCAAGAGCCATGTGGAGTTGGCCAAGAACCCAGCCTACTGGGGGAGCCCGCTGCCCCACATCGATCGGGTCACGTTCAAGGTGCTGGAGGAGGAGGACGCCCGCGTGGCGGGCCTGCGCTCCCGCACACTGGACTACGCGTTCCTCACGCCGATCGGCGAGCAGCGCCTCCGGAGTCAGCAGAACATCGTCATCACAAAGAGCCCGCGGATCTTCCTGTTTGTGTTCGTCCCCAACATGCTGCGGAAGCCGTGGAGCGACGTGCGCGTCCGGCAGGCCATCAACCTGGCTATCGACCGTCGGGAGATGATCGACAAGGCGCTCTCCGGCTCGGGAACGATCTCCGGCCCGATTGCGACCGGCTTCGGCAACTGGTTCATCACCCCGGAAGAGCTGACGCGGCGGTGGTACCGGCGCGATCTGGACAAGGCGAAGGCGCTGCTCAAGGAGGCCGGCGTGCCGAACGGCCAGCCGATGGACCTCCTCGTCACGCCGTTTGGCGGAGCCGGATTCTACGCCGCAGCCTCGGTCGTGCTCAAGGAGCAGCTGGCCAAGATCGGGATCACCGTGAACATCCGGCAGGTCGAGGTCGGCGTGTTCGTCAGGGAAGCCAGTCCCACCGGCAACTTCAACTATGACATGCAGGCCAATGCGTTTACGCCGCGCCACGATCCCGATGGGTTCCTGTGGGCGCGCTTTTACTCAAAGAACCCGTTTGCGGCTGGGTACAACAACCCCAAGGTCGATGATCTGCTCCTGCGGGCCCGGACAACCGTCGATCCCACCCAACGCAAGTTCCTGTACGACGAGGCCCAGCGCCGGCTGCTCGAAGAGTCGCCGATGCTCTGGATCGCGGTCGACAACATCATCGAGGGAATTCAGAACTACGTGAAGGGCTACGCCCAGAGCCCGTTCACGCGTCGCGATTGGGGCCTCAAGAACGCGTGGCTGGATAAATAGCGGGCCCGTTCGGCACAATGGGGAAGTACGTTCTCCGCCGGCTCATCCTGCTGGTTCCTACTCTACTGGGCATCTCGGCGCTTGTGTTGATCCTCATGCGTCTGCTGCCCGGCGATGCCGTGGACGTCCTGATTGGCACGGAAGCCATGATCGGGCCCGAGCAGCGTCGGACGCTGACCCGGATGTTTGGCCTCAACGACCCGATCCACATTCACTACCTCCGCTGGCTCGGGGAGGTGGTGCGCGGCAACCTCGGCGTTTCGCTCCGCACCGGTGAGACGATGACAAAGGTCATCCTGCAGCGCCTCCCCATCACCGCCGAGCTGGCACTCCTGTCGACGCTGCTCGCCTGGATCGTGGCCATTCCACTGGGGGTGCTCTCCGCCGTGCGCCGCAACGGCGGGCTGGACTTCACCGCGCACGTTCTTGGGCTGGTGGGTCTGTCGGTGCCCAACTTCTGGCTGGCCACAATGCTGCTCCTGTTTACGTCGTTGTACACTGGGTGGCAGCCGGATCTGATATGGGTCAGCCCGTTCAAAAACCTGCCGGCCAACCTCCAGCAGATGATGTTGCCGGTGGTGTCGTTGAGCGCGGTGCTCATGGCCGTGGTCATGCGGATGATGCGATCGTCCATGCTGGAGGTCCTCAGCCAGGACTACATCCGCACGGCGAGATCCAAGGGACTGCGCGAGCGGCTCGTGCTGGCCCGCCACGCCTTCAAGAACGCCGCCATACCCGTCATCACGGTGCAGGGGATCCAGGTCGGCTACCTGCTCGGTGGAGCCGTGGTGATCGAGCAGATCTTCGGCATGCCCGGGATCGGCTGGATGATCCTCAACGGCATCTACCAGCGGGACTATCCGGTGGTCCAAAGCGGTGTACTGTTCGTCGCCGTGGCCTTCGTCCTCGTCAATCTGCTCGTCGACCTCGTGTACGCGTACCTGGATCCTCGGATCCGGTACGATTGAGGCGGGAGCGCCGGGTGGCCACCGACACGACGCAGGCGCTGAGAGACACCCGGGTACCGCGGCGCGTGCGGAGCGGGCTGGCGGAGGTCACGCGCCATCTCGCGCGCCACCCGATCGGCCTGACGGGGATGGTGCTCGTGCTCCTGTTTGTCGTCATGGCCATCGGGGCGCCACTGCTCGCGCCGTTCGATCCGCTGGCCCAGCCGTCCCAACGGCTGTTGCCCGCCGGCGGCGGGCACCTGCTCGGCACCGACGAGTTCGGGCGCGATGTCCTCAGCCGGATCATCCACGGGTCCCGCGTGTCGTTTCAAGTCGGCGTCATCTCGGTAGGCATCGCCCTGATGATCGGCGGGACGCTGGGGCTGGTCTCAGGCTATTACATGGGGCTGGTCGACAGCCTGGTCGGCCGTCTTGTCGACATCATGTTCGCCTTCCCCAGTGTCATCCTCATCATCGCGATCTCGGGCGTGTTGGGGCCGAGCATGACCACGGCCATGATCGCCATCGGGATCGTCTACTCGCCGATCTTCGCCCGCGTGGTGCGCGCCCCGACGCTGGTCATCATGCAACAGCAGTATATCGAGGGGGCACGGGCGTTTGGGGCGGGGGGGTTGCGGATCGTTTTTCGGTACGTGCTCCCGAACATTGCCGCGCCCGTGATCGTGCAGACCACATTGTCCTTCTCGACGGCCATACTCAGCGAGGCCACGCTGTCGTTCCTGGGACTGGGCACGCAGCCACCGTACCCCTCGTGGGGGACGATGCTGGGCTCGGGTCGCAAGTTCATGGAGCTGGCTCCCTGGGTCGTCGTCTACCCCGGCCTGGCCATCGCGCTGGCCGTGCTGGGCCTGAACCTGCTGGGCGACGACCTGCGCGACGCCCTCGACCCTCGTGTGCGGCGGGGCATCACGTGAATCCGTGGGGAGGTCGCCGATGCTTGTCGGGTACGTGAGCGACGAGCGGTACGTCGCGCTGGCCGATGTGTGGCTGGAGTTCGAGCGCGATGCTCGGAGCGTGGCGGTCGTGCGCTCCACCCCGCGCGGGGCGGTCTACGCGGAGGTCGAGCCAGGCGAGTACCGCGTGACGCTGGTCAAGGACGGGGTTGGTTCGAAGAGCGTCACCGTGCGCCTGGGGCGGGGCGCGCCGCACCAGTTCCGGCTGTTGTCCGACTGCCTGCTGGGCTACGCCTGGCCGAAGTGGGTGCGGTCCGGGGAGACATCGGAGTTTCGCGTGCACTCCGTGGAGCCGTATCGGCTGAGCCTGTGGCGGTACGGCTGGAAGAAGGAGTTCGTGCGATTGCTGGGCTGGTTCGATGAGCACGGACCGCGCGCCGTGATGCAAATCACACCCGACGGCGACTACACGCAGACCGGCGTCAAGTGGAACACGGTCGGCTACGGCAGCCCGCATCACACGCAGCTCGTCATCGGGCCCGAGCGCTCCGGCCTCTACTATTTTCACGCCAAGGGGGAATCCGGGGCGTTCTTCTCCTTCCCCTGGATCGTCGCCCCGGCCAAGCCGGCGGCGCCCATCGCGGTGGTGGCGTCAACGAACACCTGGAACGCCTACAACAACTTCGGAGGGCGCAGTAACTACATCAACTCCAACCGGCTCCCGCCCGAGCCGGTGGTGAACGCCCGCCAGGACCTGCTGCGCTACACGCACGCGGGGGCCTTCAACGTCTGGGGGTTCGCCGACAACGAATACGCGTCGCTCTCGTTCGAACGGCCCGAACCAGCGAACCGTATCCCCGAGGACGAGGAGGTCACGGACCCGGTCGAGGGCCGGATGGAGGGTGGCAAGATGCCGGGCGAGTGGCGCCTGTTGGGGTGGCTGGAACGTGAGGGCTACCCCTACGACTTCTACTCCGAGTCGCAGCTCCACGGCGGCGAGCTCGATCTGGACGCCTACAAGATCCTGATCCTCAGCGTGCACCCCGAGTACTGGTCGCGCCAGATGTACGAGCGGGTCAAGAGTTGGGTCCACGGGCGCGGCGGCCGGCTGATGTACCTGGGTGGAAACGGCATCAACTGCGAGATCGAGTTTCTCGACGCGGCCACGATGCGGTGCAAAACTCATCTGGCCAGCACCGGCGGCAAGCTGGGCATGGCGGATCCCAACAACCCGGGCGTCTATCTTGAGAGCCGGTTTCACCGGACCGTCGAGTGCGAAGCCAATCTCCTGGGCGTGGTCTGCACCGACAGCGGGATCATGACCGCCGCGCCATACCGGGTCGACGACGCCACGCACTGGGTCTACGCCGCTACCGGTCTGCGCAACGGCGACGTCTTTGGCGAAACGAGCCTCCACGAGCGGGTGCACGGCGGCGCCTCCGGACACGAGACCGACAAGATGAGTCGGTATTCGCCGCCGGGGACACGGCGGCTGGCGAAAGGCCTGAACCCGGACGCCGGCGGCGCGGAGATCGTGTACTACGAGGTCGACCGCACAGGTGGCGCGGTCTTTTCCGTCGGGTCGATCACCTACGTCTCGTGTCTCCTCGTCGATCCCAACGTCTCGCGCATCACGGCGAACGTCATCAATCGGTTCCTCGGCCGCCCATGATGCATCCCGGGGAGCTGCAGCGCCGCCTCCGCGGTGTCCTCGCGTTCACACCGACCCCATTTGCGCCCGACGGCGCATTGGACGGCGATGGGCTCAGCCGACACGTCGACTTCCTCTGCCGGAGCGGCGCGCACGCCGTGGTGGTGTGCGGCGGCGTCGGGGAGTTCTTCTCACTGGACATGGACGAGTACCGAGCCGCCATCCGAACGACCGCCGAGGCCGCCCGTGGCCGCGTGCCGGTCCTGGCGGGCATCGGTCACGGCACGCGGGTGGCGTGCCAGCTGGCGGCCTATGCCGAGTCGGTGGGCATCGATGGCCTGATGATCCACCCGCCCTACTTCATCGAGCCGCCGGAGGAGGGCACGGTGCACCACTATCGGGCGTTGGCCCAGGCGACCGGGCTGGGCCTGATGGTGTACAGCACCAAAGGAGCAGTCGCTACGCCGACGCTGATGCGGCGGCTGGCCGAGATCGACTCGGTGGTGGCCATGAAGGACGAGCACGGCGACCTCAAGCTGTTCGCCGAGATCGTCAATGGGTTGGGGACCCGCATGGCGTGGGTCAACGGGATGGCGGAGCCTCTCGCCGCCCCGTACTTCGCCGCCGGCGCCCAGGCGTTTACCTCGGGTCTGGTCAACTTCGCCCCTCGGATCGCGCTCGCGGTGTGGGGCGCGGGAGCCGCAGGCCGGTGGGCCGAACTGCAGGACCTGGTGAGCCGTCAGGTCCGGCCGCTGGCGGCGCTGCGGGAGCGGCGGAAAGGGTATGCGATCACCGTCGTCAAGGAAGCCATGAACATGCTGGGATTGCCCGGGGGTGCAGTGCGACCACCGCTGGTACCGCTGGCCCCGGAGGATCGGGAAGAGCTGCGCGCTGTGCTGAGGGCGCTCGACCTCTTGGCGGCACCCACGATGCCCCTCCTGGAGGAGTCGCGGTGATCGTCGATTGTCACACGCACATCATGTGGTACCCGGATCACGTGGCTGAGCAGTTTGCCCAGGAAGCCCTGGCGTCCAAGCTCGTGAAGTTGAAGCACTCCGGTGGCGAAGCCTACGCGGCCAAGCTGGACCTTCACTCCTACGACTCCCGCCCGGAGGAGCACTGGAAGGCCTCCGAGCCGGCCGACAAGGTCGTCGTCTTCGGCTTCCAGGCCAAGGCGGTCGGGGTGTGGGTCCCCAACGAGCTCATCGCGGACTACGTGCGCCAGCACCCGGAGAAGCTCGTGGGGTGGGCGTCGGTCGACCCGAACGAGGCCGACTGCGTCGAGCAGCTCGACCATGCCGTCACCCACCTAGGGCTCCGCGGGCTCAAACTTGGCCCGACGTATCAGCACTTCAATCCTCAAGACCGGAAGCACTGGCCGCTCTTCAAGAAATGCCAGGCGCTGGGGATTCCGATCATGTGGCATCAAGGCACGACGTTCCCGAGCCGGGCCAGGCTCAACTGGGCGCAGCCCCTTCAATTGGAAGACATCGCCATGGAGTTCCCAGATCTCAAGATGATCATTGCCCACCTCGGCCACCCCTGGGAGGAAGACGTGGTGGTGTTGATACGCAAGGCGCCCAACGTCTACACCGATATCAGCGCGGTCCACTACCGACCGTGGCGGTACTGGCAGGCGATGGTTACCGCGATGGAGTATGGCGTCGACCACAAGATCCTGCTGGCGTCCGACTTCCCGTCCGCCACCATCAGCAATGTCATCACGGGGCTGCGCAACGTGAACAAACCGGTCGAGGGGACCAACCTACCACAGATCCCGAAGGAGGTTCAGGATCGGATCATCTACGAGAACTGGAAGGAGTTCTTCGGGCAGTGGGTCTGACTAGCCCCGCGCCGTCATCTCCTTGAGCACGTCCTCCACCACCTGCAGCGTGTTGTCGATGTCCGCCTGGGTGTGCGTGTAGCTAATGTGCGCCCGCTTGAGGTTCATCGGAATCTTGAAGAACCCGCGCTGCATCAGGCGCCGGCGGTACTCGACAAAGAACGCGGCATCGTTCCGCATGAGGTCGCTGTAGTTCTCGATCTTGCCGTCCATGAAGTAGGTCAGGAACACTGACCCAAACCCCGCGACCGTGGCCCGCAGCCCCAGCCGCTGATGGATCTCGCGCAGCCCGCGGCGCATGCGCTCGCCGAGCCGGAAGATGTGGTCGTGGACGGGCTCCCGCTCCATGAGGTCGATGGTCGCCAGGGCGGCTGAAACGCCGACGGCGTGCCCGTTGTACGTGCCGGCGAAGAACACCGTCCCGCCGGGGCGGGTGTTGAACCACTCCATCAGGTCCCGCCGCCCCGCCAACACCGCCATCGGGTAGCCGTTGGCCACGGCCTTCCCCATGCTCACCAGGTCCGGCGTCACGCCGCAGACCTTCTGATAGCCGCCGATGCCGTGGCGGAACCCCGTCACGACCTCATCGAATACCAGCAGCGTGCCATGATCACGGGTGAGCGTCCGGAGACCCTCGAGGAAGCCCGCCTTCGGCATCACGCAGCCGATGTTGTGCGGAATGGGCTCGAGGATGACCGCGGCAACGTTGTGCTTGTGCGCCTTCAGCGTACGTTCGACGTCGTCCAGATCATTGAACCGGCACACGAGGGTGGCGTCGATCACCTCATCGAGAATCCCGGCCGAGCCGGGGTCGCGCGTACCGATCTTGTCGGCGGAGCTGAGCATATTGCGGCAGACCGAGTCGTGATAGCCGTGGTAGCAGCCCTGGAACTTGAGGATGTAGCGGCGTCCCGTCGCGGCCCGGGCCAGACGCACGGCGTGAAAGGTGGCCTCCGACCCGGCGTTGCACAGGAGGCTCATCTCCGCGGCCGGGACATGCTGGCGCAGCTTGGCGCACAGGGCGATCTCCATGTCGGTCGTACCCACGCCGAAGAGGTCCGTCTGCTGGATCGTGTCGATCACCCGCCGGTTCACCTCGGGATGGGCGTGGCCCAATACGAAAGGACCAAAGGCGGCGTGGTAGTCCAGATAGCGCGTCCCGTCGGCATCCCAAATGTACGCGCCCTGAGCCCGGGTGAAGACCATCTTCTCGGCGATATACCGGTTGGCGGTGTGGACACCGCCGGGCGCGTACTGCTCACTGCGCGCATAGAGGTCGTTCTGCTGGGTCCCCACCTTCATGTGTCTGGCTCCTTCCACAACGCCTGATGACATTGTACTACGATGTCAGCGGCCCTGACTCCCGCGTCAGACGGCGATGATCAGTGTGACGCCGGCCAGCATCGCGGCGATGCTGGCATAAGCCACGGGTGAGAGGCGCTCCTTCAGGATCAGCGCCGCCATCCCCACCGTGATCGCGCTGAATGACCCGCTCAGGGTGCTGACCACCGCCACGGAGCCTACGCTGATGCCGGTCGTGTAGGCGAGGAACGCGGCGCTGTCGAGCACGGTCATGGCCAGGACCGCGGGCCACACGGCGGGAGCCGGACGAGTCAGGTGGATTCGCCAAAGTGGCGCCGCCAGGAGCACCATGCCGACGTTGAGCAGCCGAAGGATCACGATCGTGCTGATCGGTCCGACGGACACGACGGCGACCTTGGCTCCGACGGCCAGCAGGCCGAGCCCAACCATCGCGACGAACGCGCTGATCAGGCCGGCGCGCGCATTCCTGGGCTGGGGGCCCCGCACCAACCCGGCGCTGCGTGAGAGTGAAACCGCACCTGCCAGGATGATCGCGATGCCGGCGAGATCGGCAGGCGCCGGCCGTTCACCGAGACCCAGAATGGCCAGCAGTGTCGCGATGGCGGGGGCCAGCGCGATGACCGGCGCCACCACCGAGACGACGCCCAACTCGAACGCGCGATAGAGTGAGAGCGCGGCCGCCAGATTCAACACGCTCAGCGCGCCGATGAAGATCCACGGATCAGATGCCTGCCAGAGGGATCGCTCGAAGACCAGACTCAGCGGCAGGAGGCCGAGCCCGCCGATCGTCTGCAAATAGAACAGGGTGTTGAGGAAACCCACCCGATGTGACACGCTCCGGGACAAAAAGTCGGCGCCGCCGAAGCCGACGGCGGCGCTCAGACCGTACATGACGTCGACAGGGATCCTCATCGCCGGGCTCTACCAGTCGGCCACCGAACCGTCAGCGTGCCAGTATCGCAGGATCTCCTCCTGGTTGAATGGGTGCCGGGCCGCCTCGGCCTCGTTGACCTCGATCCCCAGGCCGGGTCCCGCGTACAGCAGGGCGTGACCGTCGACGATCCGCGGCGGGGTGACCACCGCATCTCTCCACGGGACGTCCGCCCGGATCGCCTCCTGGATGAGGAAGTTGGGTGTCACCAGGGCGAAGTGGATGCAGGCGGCGGTGGCGATCGGGCCCAGCGGGTTGTGGGGGGCGACCGCCACGTAATAGGTCTCGGCCATGGCGGCGATCTTCCGGGCCTCCCACAGGCCTCCGCAGTGACAAAGGTCGGGCTGGATGATCGCGCAGGCGCCCTTCTCGAGTAGTGCTCGGAACTCGAACCGGGTCACCAGCCGCTCGCCGGTCGCCACGGGAATCTTCACGGCGCGCGCCACCATGGCCAGGCCGTCCGGATTCTCCGGCAGCGCAGGCTCCTCGATGAACAGCGGCCGGTACGGCGCCAAGGCCTCCGCCACGGCAATCCCCATGGCCGGACTCGTGCGGCCATGAAAGTCCACCATGATGTCCACCTGGTCGCCCACGGCCTCGCGGATCGCCGCCATGGTGCGGGCCGCGCGTGTGATGACCAGAGGGCCATCGATGGGCGCTGTCTTCGGGACCGCCAGGACCTTGACCGCGGTGTATCCGGCGGCGACCGACTCCCGGGCGCGCTGGGCCATGCTCTCCGCGACGTCGTCGAGGTAGAGCGCCTGCATCTCACCGCCGCCGAGATGATCGTACATCCGGACCCGGTCCCGGACCGTCCCACCCAACAACTGCGAGACCGGCACTCCAAGGCTCTTGCCGAGGATGTCCCAGCAGGCCTGTTCGATGCCGCTGATGGCACTCATCGTGACGATGCCCCCGCGGAAGAATGGCTGGCGGTACATGATCTGCCACAGGTACTCGATCCGGCGCGGATCCTGGCCTCGGATAAAGGGTTCCAGGTCGCCGATCGCACCCGCGACCGCACGGGTCTTCCACTCCAGCGACGCTTCCCCCCAGCCGACCAGGCCCGCGTCGGTCTCCACCTTGACAAAGATCCAGTTGCGCATCTTGGCGTTCACGATCAGGGGGCGGATGGCCGTGATCTTCACAGCGGCACCTCGTGTATCTGACTGCTCAGGGAGCCGCTGGAGTACGTGACCACACGGTAGTGCGGCGGGAGCAGACAGTACAACGGCTGATCAGCCGGCGCGAATTGAAAGTTGGTGGACCGCAACCCCCACACCGGCACGCCGCCGACACGAGTTTCCACGGTCGCGTGTGCGTGGCCAAACAGGATGCCCAGCACCCCTCCCCTGCCGATGGTCTCCCAGAGGCCGTGGACCTCTTGCGGGAGCGCTTCGTCCAGCCACTTGATGCCGACGGGAACCGGGTGCTGATGTAGCAAGACGATGCTGGGATCTCCCGGCGCCAGGGCCCGTCTGAGGAAGTCGAGCGTCTCGGGCCCGACCTCGCCGGCGCGTGGCCCGGTCCCGAGGTCGAGGCAGACGAACTGCACACCTTTGTGCGCAAAAGACACGTTCAGGAGCGGCGCCGGCGTCGTGCCGGGAAAAAGATTCCGCATAAACCCCTCGCGTGGATCGTGGTTACCGGGCATGAAGTACGCGGGCAGGCGCCGCAGTCCGTCCCACGACACCGACAGGGGCCCCGGCGGTGCCGAGGTCCCCTGGATGGTTAGGAACCGCCGGGCGAACGCATACTCTTCGTCCGAGCCCTCGTTGACAAGATCCCCGGTGCACACGAGAAAGTCGGCGCCGTGGGCGCCCTGCTGCGCGATCCGGTCCATGACCCGACCGAGGGCATGGGCGGTCGCATACCCGCGGTTGAGCGCGTGCTCGCTCGCACCGAGATGATGATCGGTGATCTGGATAAACGAAAAGTTCATGGCCCGGTCCGGGGCCTCAGGCCCGAACCGCGTAGCGTTCGACGACGGACTCGTCGAGTTCGACTCCGAGCCCCGGCTCGTCCGGGACACCGGCAAAGCCGTCCACCACCCGAATGGGATTCCGCACCAGCTGCTGTCGGAGCGGTGAGTCCTCGACGCAAAACTCCAGCAGCGGGGCGTCGGGAATTGACGCCAGCAGCGCGAGAGAAGCCGCGACGTTGATGTCCGTCGTAAAGGAGTGGTTGATCACCGAGCGCCCGCGATCATACGCCGCGTACGCGATCTTCTTCGCCTCGGTCAGCCCGCCAACGCGCGTCGGATCGATCTGGACCACATCCACCAGTCCGCGATCCATGAGATCGATGTAGGAGTGACGGTCGCTCTCCGCCTCGCCGGCCGCGATCCGCAGGGGGCTGGCCCGGGACAGCCGTGCGTAGCCGTCGAGGTTGTCCGGGTTGAGGGGCTCTTCGAACCAGTACGGTCCGTAGGGTTCGAACCGGTGCGCCATCTGGATGGCGGTCTTGGTATCGTAGCACTGCCCCGCGTCGATGAGGACGGCGACCGTTGGCCCCACGGCCTCGCGGATCGTGCGGACGAGTGCTTCGTCGTGGTCCGGGTCTTGCCCCATCGGGTCCCAGCCGAACTTCACCGCGGTGTAGCCCTGATCGACGCACCAACGTGCGCGGGCGGCGGTCGCCTCGAGGGTCGCGCCGAACAACGTGCTGGCGTAGGCCCGGACGCGCGTGCGGAAGCCCCCGCCGAGCAACCGATGGGCGGGCATCCTCAGGGCCTTGCCCATGATGTCCCACAACGCCAGGTCGATACCGCTCATGGCATGGATGAACAGCCCGCGCCGGCCCGCATAGCGCGCGGCGTGGTACATCTTGTGCCAGATCTTCTCGTAGGCAAACGGGTCCTCTCCGAGCACGACCTCGCGAAGACCCGTGGCGATACTGTGCGACATCGGCGCCTCGATGGCGCCTTTGGCCGCCAGCGGCGATGAGTCCACCTCGCCGATCCCCGTGATCCCTGCGTCGGTCGTCACCCTGACCAGCAGGGCGTCCTGCGTGCCGTCGGCCCGCTGAGCGATGGTCGACAGGGCGAGATGGACAGCCTTCACATCGGTAATCTTCACTGCCTACCCTCCAGCCGCAATGAGACCATGGATCGATCACGATGGATCGATCACGATGAGGGAGTCCCGAACGCCGCGGCGAAGACGCTTAGGAGGATTGCGTCCACGCGAAGACGATTCCTGCGTACCGGGAGGGAGACGCTGGTGAAGATCACACGGGTCACGCCGCTCGTCATGAACGACGTGTGGCGCAACCTGATCTTCCTCAAAGTCGACACCGATGAAGGCCTCGTTGGGGTCGGCGAGGCCTCGCTCACGAACCGGGACGAGGGCGTCCTTGGGTACCTGGAGGGGGCGCTGCACCGGCACGTCCTGGGCAGCGACCCGCGAAACATCGAGGATCTCTGGCTCCGAATGTACCGGGACGACTTCTGGCGCGGCGGGGACATCCCCCTCTCGGTGCTGAGCGGCATCGAGATCGCCTGTTGGGACATCCTGGGACAACTGACCGGACAGCCGGTCTGGCGCCTCCTGGGCGGCGCCGTGCAGAGGCGGCTCAAAGCCTACGCCAACGGCTGGTATACCGGAGATCGATCGCCCCAGGGCTTCGCAGAGCGCGCGCGGGTCGTGCTGGCGCGCGGGTATCGCGCGATGAAATGCGACCCGTTCGGCCCCGGCCACTACGAGCTGGAGAAGAAGGAGTTCCGACTCTCGATCGAGATCATTGCGGCGCTGCGCGACGCGGTCGGCCCGGACGTGGAGATTCTCGTTGAGGGCCATGGCCGCTTCAGCCCCAACACGGCGATTCGCGTGGCGCGGGAACTGGAGCGGTTCGACGTCACCTGGTTCGAGGAGCCGGTTCCCCCGGAGAATCTCCGCGCCCTCAAGAAAGTCGCGGAGCAGACCCGGGTGCCCATCGCGACCGGCGAGCGCTTCTACACACGCTGGGGGTATCGTGAGCTGCTGGAGCTCCAGGCGGCCGACATCATCATGCCCGATGTGCTGCATGTCGGCGGCCTGTTGGAGACCAAGAAGGTCGCGGCGATGGCCGACGTCTACTACGTCACCGTCGCCCCGCACAACTCCCAGGGGCCGGTGGCGACCGCGGCCTCGGTCCACGTCTGCTTCACGCTCTCCAACTTCAAAATCCTCGAGTGTTTCGACGACTTCACGAATCCCTGGGTCAAGCAGGCCGTGCCCGGCACCCCGGAGGTCCGGGATGGCTACTTCGAGTTACCCCAGCACCCGGGCCTGGGCATCCGCCTGGATGAGGAGGTGATCGCCGCCCACCCGCATCGTCCCGGTCACTTCAACCTCTGGGCGGCTGACTGGCACAAGCGCCAGCCCACGACGCGGACCTGAGTCACGCGGCGCTAGAACGCAAACGGCAGCTTGAACGTCGGCGGCGCGGCATGGCGCATCGGTCGGGTCAGCGCCGGTCGATCCCGGAACCAGCCCACCAGTTCGACGAGCTGGCCTACCGCGTGCTCGAACGCGAGCCGTCCTTTCTCCGGGGTCGCCTTCTCGGGCTCCCCGAATGACCCGGTCTCCGTGTAACTCGACGTCCACTCGATGAGCGAGACCGGACCATTCTGGGCCGTCAGGTCGGTGTAGTGCCACTTGGCGGCACCGGGCAGTCGCATGTAGTCGGCCGGCCGGCCCTTAATCCGGTCGGCGCGAACGTTGGCGGCATCCAGGTGGAGGTACATCGAGGTCTCCAGTTCGCAGGCATGGGCGCATCCACCCGGTATCACCGAGGTCCGCACCTCTTTGTTCCAATACGCCGCAATCAATTGCCACCAGCTGAGGGTGAGGCACAGCGCATCGGTCTGGAGACAGGTCTGCCGTCCGACCTGCTCCACCAGCGGGTGGTTGGAGCCGTGGCCGTTCACGATGATGATCCGCTTGAACCCGTGGTAGGCCACCGATCGGGTGATATCGAGGAGAAACCGGATGAAGGTCTCGGGCTCGATGTTGATGGTGCCGGGAAAATCCATCACATGATGAGTGTAGCCGTAGGCCACCGGGGGGAGGATCAGCATCTGCTCCGGCGATCGGCGCGCCGCCTCGTAGCACACCGACGACGCCAGCTTGGCGTCGGTGTCGTGTGGCAGGTGGTGGCCGTGCTGCTCGGTGGACCCAACCGGCAGGATCACCACCTTGCGCAGGGACACCGCCTCGTTGATCTCGGGCCAGGTCAACAACTCGTAGCGGTGCTGCGTCTCGACCGAGGATCGGACACTCACGTTCATGCGTTCACCTCCGCAGATGACTGTGTCGCTGCTATCTCCTGGCCGACGACCGCGACCACATCACCCTGCGTGGTGTGCGCGCGGAAACGCCTGACCAGGAGATAGCCATCCAGGTTCGCCGGGATCTCCACCGCCGGCTCATCGATCCGTTCGAAGTCGTGGATCAGGGCGACGGGCTGCCCCTTCTTCACGTAGGCCCCGAGCGGGACCAGCGGCTCGGTGATCCCGCTGAGCGGCGCGGTGATCCAGGTCTCTAGGTCGGCCGATGAGACCAACCGCTGGCGCGGGTACTCGGGCGGCAACAGAGGCTCGATCGCTCCGCGCACCAGGCCGTGAAGCCGCATGACATTGAGCACGCCGTGATGGGCCCAGCGCACGCCCTGCAGGTCGGTGGAGGCGCCATAGCCGAACTCGCCGCCGATCGTGATCTTGCCCAGCGATTCTGCGTGCTCGGTAAGCAGCCCGGTCCCCATGCCCCTGGCGTAGATCCAGATCCAGGGCATGCCGAAGGCGAAGCCGGTCTCGCGCATCGCCTCGAACTGCGCGGCGTCATCCACCAGGTGGAACGAGGCGCACCGCGCGATCTCGTGCGTCTCGCCCGCGGCGTGGATATCGATAACGATGTCGGCGCGCGGCAGCACCTCGTCACTGATGAACCGGGCGATGCGGCTGGTGATCGTGCCGTCGGCGCGCCCCGGAAAGACGCGATTCATGTTGCCGCCGTCGAGCGGCGATTCACGTCGCGCGGCCTGGAACGCCGGCACATTGAGGACCGGCACCACGATCAGGCGGCCCGACGCGAGCGTGGCGGCGCCAACCTCGGCGATCAGATGCTTGAGGCCGACGGGCCCCTCGTATTCGTTGCCGTGGGTGCCGCCGATGGCGACCACGGTCTTGCCGGGGCGGGAGGCGCAGATCACGCACACGGGGATCCGCACCCGTCCCCAGGTGCCGTCCAGCGTAAACGGCACCTGGTACAGCCGCTTGCCCGGCGAGTCCCAATCGATGTGCGGGCTCGGCGTCGTGTGGAGGATCATCCCGGGTCACTCCTTCAGGCGCGCAGGGTGGGCACAGAGAGGGCCGGAGGCACTGGCGCCTCCGGCCCGGATGCTCGACACGCGGGGCTATTTGTCCAGCCAGACGTCCGTGAAGAAGAGCCGCTGTTGTGGGTGAATGGTGAATCCCTTGACGTACTTGTACGACGCATGCAGGAAGACCTTGCCACCCACGATGATCGCCGGCTGGTCTTCCGCGATCATCTTCTGGAGATCCTGGAGGGCCGCCTTGAACTGATCCGGGTTCGCCAGCCCCCGCGCGGCCTGCAGCTTGTCGTAGAATCCCTGGTTCACCCTGGCGTACTGCAGCGCCTGGCCGTTGAGTTTCCCGTAGGGGTGGTTGAGCTGGTCATAGGGATTGGGTTTCGGGACGATCCAGGTCAGACCGCCCTGGAACCGGAACGGCGGGGTCAGGACCTGGGCGACGTATTGTCCAATCTCGATCGGCCTCAGGTTGACCCTAAACCCAACATCTCGCAGTGATTGCTCGACCGCCTGCGCGATGATGTCCTCGGCAAAACCGCTGTGGTAGACCAGCTCAAACTCGGGGTTGGGCGTGCCCGCCTCGGCCAGGAGCTGCCGCGCGCGGGCCGCATTGCGCCGGCTGTAGTCGGCCACGCCCGTCGCGTAGAACGGGCTTGTCCTGGGGATGGCGGTGCCACGCGCGTCATGCAGGCCGAACAGCAGGGTCTTGATCTTGGCGCGGTCGATGGCCAGGCTGGCGGCCTGCCGGACACGCTTGTCGTTGAACGGCGGGTTGACATTGCTCAGGCAGAAGTAGACCAGCGCCATCGCCTTGTCGCCGCGCACTTCGTATACCTGGAGGTCCCGGTTCAGCTTGAACTGCGCGACGCTCGCCACGGGGAAGACGTCGATCAGATCAATCTGCCCATTGAACAACTGGATCTGCCGGACCGTGTCATCGGGGATAATGCGCAGCACCAGACGTTCGAGGTAGGGTTTGCCGGCCACATGGTAATCGGAGTTGCGCTCGAGGGTGAACCCCTGGGCCCGATCCCACCTGACCAGTTTGAAGGGGCCGGTGCCGTTGGGCTTGGTCGCCAGATCAGCATCGGAGGTGTCCTTCTTGGCCAACCACACATCCACCAGGGTGTCCGTGAAGATGCCGTCCGGACTCTTCATGATGACCCGGACGGTGCGGGGGTCGGCCACTTCGACGCGGTCCATCAGGGTCAGCAGCGCGAACGTACGGCCGGAGGTCGGTTGTGCCGCTTTCTCCAGCGACCACTTGAGATCGTCGGCTGTCGCCGGGCTGCCGTCGTGGAACTTCAGGTTGGCCCAGAGTCGCAGCGTGTAGGTCAGACCGTCGCGGGACACCTGCCAGGATTCAAGCGCGCCACTGTTGGCCAGCTCGAACGTCTGCAGGTTGTAGTTGACCAGGGTCTCATGGGTGGCATGCAGGACGTTGCGCTCAACGTTGAACCGGAAGACGAATGGGTTGAGCGTGGCGGCATCGGCACTGATCCCCACCGTGAGCGTGCCACCGCGCTTCGGCTGCGCTTGCGCTGAGACCGACGACACGGCGGGAGCAAGCGCGACCACGAGAAGCAGCGCGACCCCCCAAAGGAATTGACGGCTCCTCCACATCGCTGTCACGCCTCCTGTCCCGAATCATGTTCGATCTACCGGGTCGCCGTTGGGGTTCGACGAACGACAATTTCATCCTGCAGGCGTGCGCGCTACGTCCTCGTGAACTGATGCGGATCCAACGCATCGCGCAACCCGTCACCGATCAGGTTCAGGCTGAGGACCGTGAGAAACACCGCCGCACCCGCCATGACCGGGTAGAGCGGGGCCAGGGCCATGACGTTCCGGCCGGTATTCAGCATCATGCCCCAGGACGGCGTGGGCGGTCGGATGCCCAGCCCGAGAAAACTCAGGCCAGCCTCGGTCAGCACCGCGGTAGCGAAGGTGAGCGTGAACTGCACCGTCAGCGGGGGCAGGCAGTTGGGCAGGATCGTGACCGTCAGGACGCGCAGGTCGCCGGCTCCCATCGCTCGCGCCGCCTCGACAAAGTCGCGCTGTTTGAACGCCAGCACGCTGGCGCGTACCAGCCGAGAGAAAATGGGCACCGACACCAGGCCGATCGCCATGATGATGTTCCGGACGCTGGGACCCAACACCGCCACGGTCGTGAGCGCCAGCAGCAAGGCCGGGAACGCGAGCAGGCCATCCATGCCCCGCATGATGACGCTGTCGTATCGGCCACCGAAGTAGCCGCTGACCAGGCCCAGAGGCAGCCCCACCCCCACCGCCACCGCCGTCGCGCCGAAGCCGACGCCCAGCGAGATGCGGCCGGCGTACAGGATGCGGCTGAACAGATCGCGTCCGACCTCATCGGTCCCGAGCAGGAAGCCCTCCCCGGGTGGACGCAGCGGGGGCCCGGCAAACCGGTCGTAGGGGAACGGCGCGATCACCGGCGCCAGCGTGGTCACGATCAACAGCGCGCCAAAGAGGACCAGCCCGAGCACCGTCACGTAGTCCCGCAGGAAGCGGCGGAGGCGCCGCCTCCAGTTGGCCGTCGCAGCACCGGTCCAGACGACGTCACTCATAGTGGATCCGCGGATCCAGGAGGACATAACAGATGTCCACCAGGAGATTGATCGTGACAAACATGAGGGCGATGTAGAGCACGGCTCCCTGCACGACCTGGTAGTCGCGGGTCATGATCGACGTCACCATCTGCCAGCCCAGACCGGGCCAGGCAAAGATCTGCTCGGTCACGACGAGGCCGCCCACCAGGGCGCCGATGTTGGTACCCAGCACGGTGATCAACGAGATCAGCGAGTTCTTCAGCGCGTGGCCGTAGATGACGGTGCGCTCCGCGAGCCCCTTGGCCCGGGCGGTGCGGATGTAGTCGAGATTCAGGACCTCCAGCATCCCGGCTCGGAGAAATCGAACCAGACTCGCGGCCTGGATCAGGCCGACTGTGATCACGGGCAGCACGAGAAACCTGAGGTGCTGCCCCAGGTGTTCCACGGGCGACACGTACCCGCCGGCGGGCAGCCACCTGAGCTTGAGCGAGAAGAGCAGCATCAGCAGAATCGCGAGCCAGTAGCTCGGGGTACTGAAACCCAACAAGGCCACGATCCGGGCGAGCTGGTCGATCCGGCCGCTGGCCTTGACGGCCGCCGCGATCCCCAGCGGGACGGCCAGTGCAAGCGCGAACGTCATGCCGAACACCACGAGCTGCAGGGTGACGGGAATCTTCGGTCTCAGGACATCGACCACGCGCCGGTGGCCCTCCAGCCTGGAGACGCCCAGATCGCCCCGTAGGACGCCGCCGAGCCAGATCGCGTACTGGACCACGAGCGGGCGGTCGAGGCCGAATTCATGCCGCAGCGCCGCCAGCGCCTCCGGGGTCGCATCCACTCCGAGCGCCAGTTGCGCGGGGTCACCGGGGACGACGCGAAAGGCGAAGAAGACCACGGTCCCGACGACAAGCAAGACCGGGATCACCTGGAGCAGCCGGCGGAAGATGTATCGGGCCGAGACCATGCGCTAGCGCTTCAGGTAATCGTACCAGACCTGGCCCATCGGGAGCGTGAAGTCGGCGACCCAATAGAACCCGGTGAGGACCTCGACGACTGGGAGCCGGTAGACGGGCGCCTGCGCGTTCGGGCGCAGTTCCAGTGTCGCCGGACCGGTCCAGACTTCGTACACCCTCACGCTCTCGAGGTTGCGGGCCGTCAGCTGCTTGATGGCCGGCGTGCCGTCGACGTGCGGGATCACTTTCAAGTTCACATTCGTCGTAAAGGCGACCGGCCGTGAGAGATCCTCCGCCGTCGCGCGTCGCTGCTTGTACGGCAGCGTCGCCGTGATGACATCGATCGAGTTGCGCCGTACGCGGCCCACAAACAGATCCCCGTGGACTTCGATCGTGGGCGCGCCGCTCTTTTTCGGCTGCCCGTACACCTCCCGGCCAGCGGAGACGGGACCATCGCCTTCGAGGTACAGGTAGGGCGAGTACGCGCCGCGCCCTTCTTTCCCCGTCAATGAGAGGGACGCCGGAAGCCGGCACTCCACCTGCACTGCCGACTCGTGATACCGTCCAAACCACTCGGCGTCGTTCATCCGGTAGATGTGGACGATGCCGTAGTCGCTCACCGGTTCGAGCGGTTCGGGGAGCACCGCCCGGATCGCCTCGGGCCGCGTCCGATAGACGACCGTCAGGATCTCAACGTTGCGAAACGTGATGGGAAATCTAGGGACCAGGGGGTTGTCCACGGGCATCGAGAACGCGTGCCGCACCTCATCCTGACCCGTCATCGCTACCGCCCCCCTTCGCGGGCCAGCTCCTTGAGCGCCGCGACGGTCCGATCCACCACCACGGCCGCGGCCTCGGGGCGGAAGGGGGTGGTGTCCACTTCGTATCCCTTTCCCGGGTACTCTTCTGGGACGGGCAGATATCCGGACCAGCCCCCCACGTACCCGCCAAACCAGGTGAAGGGGAACGGCGAGGCGGCCTTAATCGCCAAGCCGATCTGCGCGAAGGGCTCGCACGGTATCGCGGCAAACACCGCCGGCCCGATCTGGAGCAGGTTCAGCTCAACCGACGACTCGGGGCGGCCGCCGAAGCTCTGGACACGCCGGACCGCCATGTTGGCACGCTTCGCGACCCAGGTCGCAGCCTCGACCTCGGCCGCCGGCGCGCCCCGTTCGATGAGCGCGTGCAGGCGCCGCTGTGCCTCGGCCCGCGCCGCCTCCACCTCGGCCATCGATGGCTGGGGGAGCAACGGCAGCCGAAGATCCTGCGTGCGGGCGCGCACAGCTGGGCGCGGCTCCGTTGCCGGGACCGCGGCCCATTTCCCCAATGGCGCGCCGGATTCCCAGATCCGTTCGTGTTTGAACGCCACCGGCGGGAGGTGCAGGCTCATGTAGACGCGCACCGCTTCGCAGCCGACCATCGCGCCGAGCTTGCGGACCACACGTGGGTCCCCGGTAAACCCCTCGGGGCCCGGCCCAACGTTCCCGGTCGCACCCTGGGCAAAGAGGCAGACGGCTCCGGTCATGGCTTCCACGGTCCGCTTCAGGTGCCCCGGCCAGTCGGCGCTCAGGAGCCGGTTCGTCGGGCCCAGCGTGGTGGGGTGCATCGTGTAGCCGACGATCGCTGCGAACGGCCCTCCGTCTACGCCGTCGATCCTCAGCACGAACACCTGCGGATCGATCAGCCCGGTCGGGTTGACGCCGGTCGCGGGCCGGCCATCGGGCGCGACCTCTCGGCGGTTGACGGCGACGCGACTCTCGCCGGTGCCCACCCCAACCCGCGCGGGCCGCAGGTTCGCCCGGGCGATCCGCGCCGCGCCGGCGACCATGTCCGGGAGCAGCGCGTAGTAGGCGGTGTGGGCGGCCCGACCGCCCTCCGCCCAATCCCAATCGCTGGGCGCGGGCCCGGCATGGTTGTGCGTGAGCGACACGCGGACCGCCCGCGGCTCGACCTCCACGACCCGCGCCACCGCGGCGCGGATCGCCTCCGCCTCAGCATGTGTGACGATAACGAGATCCAGGTCCACCAGCGCGGCCACCTCCCGGCCGTCGTCGAGCACGAGCACGGTGGCCCAGAGGTCGGTCTCGATCCCGTCGGCAAACACGTGCGTTTGCGCGCCCCAACCGGCATGCGGCACCGTCAGCGGAGGGGTGATCGTGACGCGTCCGGCTCCAGCACGAAACGACAAACCGCTCATGCCATCCACTCCCTTGCTATCGTCCCAACCACCCGCCGTCCACCACCAGGGTCGTCCCGTGAATGTACCGCGCGGCGTCGGAGGCTAGGAAGCGCACGGCCGGGGCGACCTCGTCGGTCGTCCCCCACCGCCCCGCGGGAATCCGCTCGGTGATCTGCCGGTAGCGGACCGGGTCGGCCTTCAACGGCACGCCGAGCTCGGTCCCATCGATGTATCCGGGCGCGATCGTGTTGACGTTCACCCCGCGGGCGGCGCATTCGTTGGCGAGCGCGCGGGCCAGGTTGACGAGGGCGGCCTTGGCGCTGGAGTAAGCCGGGATCATCAGCCCACCCTGGTAGGCCACCACTGACGACGTGAAGATGATCTTCCCGCGTCCCCGTTCGAGCATCGGCCGTCCGAACCCCTGGGCGAGCAGGAACGCCGCCTTCAGGTGCACGTTCATCACGGCGTCCCAATCGTCCACGGGGAACTGGGTCAGCGGGTGACGGCGCTGGATCCCGGCGTTGTGGACCAGGATGTCGACCTGGCCCCATCGCGTCAGGATCTCTTCGACGAGGCCGGGGACGCCCCCGACGTTGACGAGATCGTAGTGGACGACGTCATAGCGGCGGTTCAACGCTCGAACAGCCGCGGCCACGGGCGGCTCGGCCCGTGTGCGGTGAATGGAGAGCACATCGGCCCCACCACGCGCAAGTTCCAGCGCGATGGCCGCGCCGATGCCTCGGCTCGCCCCGGTAATGACGGCTCGCTGTCCGTCCAGACGAAAGTGACTGTCCACCGGACCCCTCCCCGATCACAGTTTGTACACGGAGAAGCCCCCATCGATCACGATCTCCTGCCCGGTGATGTACGCCGCGGCCGACGACGAGAGATACCCCACGAGGTCGGCAATCTCCTCGGGTGTCGCCAGGCGGTGCTGCGGGATCTCTGCCAGCACGGTCTCGGGCTGGATGTGCCCGCGCTCAAACGCGCGCCGCACGAGATCCGTCGCGACATACCCTGGGGCTACGGCAACCACCCTGACGTTGTACGGCGCCCACTCGACGGCCAGGGAACGCGTCAGCGCGACCACCCCGGCCTTCGTGAGGGCATACGGGACGCGGCGCGGCCAGCCAAACGACGAGGCCAGTGACGAGATGTTCACGATGACACCGCCGCCCCGACGGATCATGTGCCGTCCTGCGGCCTGGCAGCAGTAGACGGTGCCGTTCAGATTGACTCCCAGGACCCGGAGGTAGTCGTCAGGCTGCAGATCGACGGTCGCACAGTTGAACTGGATACCGGCGGCGTTGACCAGGACATCCAGCCGGCCGAACTCCGCCACGACGTGCTCCATCCGCTCGTTGACCTGCGGCGCATTCGTCACGTCCAGCTCGATGACGGCGGCGCGGCCGCCCCGAGCGCGGATCGCGTCCACCGCCCGGCCGGCGGCAACGAGGTCCACATCGGCGACTGCGACCGCCATGCCGTCGGCGCTCAGACGCGCCGCCACGGCCGAGCCGATGCCGCCGCCGCCGCCCGTCACGACCGCGACCGCCGCTCCGCTCGTGTGGAATCTCCCCGACCGCTCGTCAGTCTCGGGCATACCGCTCGACAGCCGGCCAGTCCCAGATCACGCCGAGGCCGGGGCCCGACGGCGCGGATACGACACCGCCCCGGGGACGCAGCGGATCCCGCACAAGCATGTGGAAGTTGCTGATGCCCCCGGCGGTGGTGACGAATTCCACCGCGTCAGCGCCCGCCTGACCCGCAGCCAGGTGAACGTGCACATAGGGAAAATCGTGGGGGATCACGGTGCGCCCCCATGCGGTGGCCGCGGCGTGCACCTTGAGCCACTCGCTGATGCCTCCGACCACGGTGGCGTCGGGGCGGAGGACGTCGACTCCACTGACGATGAGCTCCCGGAGCGCCCAGCGGCCGGATTCCGCCTCTCCGGCGGCGATCGGCACGGGCGACGCCGCGCACAGCGCCCGCAGCGCCGGAAGATTCTCGGTCTGGATCGGTTCTTCGATGAACGCCACGTCCAGATCGGCAAGCGTGCGGGCGTAGCCGGCGGCCACCTTCGGCTCGCGCCAGGCGCCATTGACGTCCAGCGCGATCCGGACCTCGGGGCCCGCAGCCCGGCGGACGGCCCGGAGGCGGGCCAGGTCTGTGGCAAAGGGCGCGGCGCCCCCCATCACTTTGATCGCGCGGAAGCCCTGCTCGGCGTACCCCCCGGCCTCGCGGGCATCGTCTCCCGGCCGCCGGCCTTCGGTATAGTACATCCCAGCCATGAGGACCGGGACCTCGGTACGGTACCCACCGAGCAGCACCGAAAGCGGCAGCCCGGCGGCCTGAGCCTTCAGGTCCCAGAGGGCGATATCGATCGCGCTCAGTGCCCGCATCACCAGCCCGCTCCGGCCGATGAAGCGAGTCGCCTGGTACATCTTTTCCCAGAGCCGCTCCCCGTCCAGGGGGTTCTCGCCCTCCATCAGGGGTTGCAAGTTGCGCCGCACGACACCCGCCAGGTCGCCGCCGCGGGTGTAGCTCCACCCCACGCCCGTGAGACCCGTATCGGTGATGAGGACGACCAGCAGGTATTCGCGCTCTGTGATGCGGAGGCCGCCGCCGAGGACGACCGGGGCATCCAGCGGGATGGTCAGGGTCATGGCGCGAACCGTGGTGATCCGCAAGGCGCTCCTCCTCACCGGTCGCGCAAAACACCCCGGCACGGGTTGCGTTCCGTCGCCGGGGTGCGTCAGGCTCGTCGGTGGTCTGTGCGGTCCCGCCTACAGGTCGGCGGTCACCTTCAGCGCTCGGTAGCGGGCCATGCCGGTCCCGGCCGGGATGAGCTTGCCGATGATCACGTTCTCCTTGAGCCCAATCAGCGGATCCACCTTGCCGCGGGTGGCGGCATCGGTCAGCACCCGGGCCGTCTCCTGGAACGACGCCGCGCTGAGGAAGCTCTCCGTGGCCAGCGAGGCCTTTGTGATGCCGAGCAGGGTTGGGCGGGCCTTGGCCGGCTCGCCGCCCTCGGCCATGACCCGAGCGTTTTCTTCCTCGAAGGCGAACTTGTCGACCAGTTCGCCGGGCAGGAAGTCGGCGTCGCCGGCCTCCTCGACCTTGACCCGCCGAAGCATCTGCCGGGTGATGATCTCGATGTGCTTGTCGTTGATGTCCACGCCCTGCGAGCGGTAGACGGACTGGATCTCTTGTACCAGGTACCCCTGGAGATCTTGCAGCCCCTTGATCCGCAGGATGTCGTGGGGGTTGACCGACCCCTCCGTCAGCTGATCACCGGGCTCCGACTCGTCACCGGCGGCCACCTTGATGCGGACGCCAAACGGGACGGCGTAGGCGCGCTCATCGTTCTTGCCGGTGAGCACGATCCGACGGGAGCCCTTGGCCTCGCCAATCGACACCGTCCCACGGATCTCGGCGATGATCGCCTGTCCCTTGGGCTTGCGGGCCTCAAACAACTCCTCGACACGTGGCAGTCCCTGGGTGATGTCGAATCCGGCGACGCCGCCGGTGTGGAAGGTCCGCATGGTCAGCTGCGTGCCGGGCTCGCCGATCGACTGAGCGGCGATGATCCCGACGGCCTCCCCGATCTCCACCAGCTTCCCCGTCGCCAGGTTGCGGCCGTAGCACTTGGCGCAGACCCCGTAGCGGCTCTTGCAGGTCAGCACCGAGCGCACCACGACCTCCTCCACTCCACCCTCCTCGATCCGGTCTGTCGCCTCCTCATCAATCTCGTCGCCGGCCTCCGCCACCGGCTTCCGGCGGGGCAAGCCGGCATCCTCAGCAAGGAACCGGCCCAGGATGCGGTCGCGAAGAGGCACGACGACGTCGTTGCCCTCCTTGATGGCCGACATCATGAGGCCTTCGGTCGTCTTGCAGTCGACCTCCCGGATGATCACGTCCTGCGCCACGTCCACGAGCCGACGCGTGAGATAACCCGACTCGGACGTCCGGATGGCCGTGTCGGCCAACCCCTTGCGCTGGCCGTGGGTGGAGATGAAGTACTCGAGCACCGTGAGGCCCTCACGGAAGTTGGCCTTGATCGGCAGCTCGATGATCCGACCGCTCGGGTCGGTCATCAGCCCCCGCATGCCCGCCAGCTGACGGATCTGCTGGATGTTCCCGCGGGCGCCCGAGAGCGCCATCATGTAAAGGGGGTTGAACGGCTCAAACTGCTCGAGCATCGCCTCCGTGATCTCTTCGGTGGCCTTGGTCCAGACGTCGATGGCCCGCTGGTAGCGCTCGCCGTCGGTGATGAGGCCACGGCGGTACTGCACGTCGATGGCGTCGATGAGCTTGTCCGCCTCGGCCAGCAGCCTCTTCTTCGCATCGGGGATGACGATGTCACCGATGGCGATCCCCGACCCGCTGCGCGTCGCATAGCGGAAGCCGAGGTCCTTCAACGCGTCGAGCAATTGGACCGTCTTTGTCGATCCCAGACGGTTGTACGCCTCGGAGACGATCTGCGAGAGGACCTTGCGGTCGCACACGTCGTTGATAAACCGCAGCTCCTCGGGGATGGCTTCGTTGAAGATGACCCGCCCAACCGTGGTGCTGATCGGCTCCGGCTCCAGGTAGCGGACCTTGATGCGAGTGTGCAGGCCGACCGCCCCGCTCTCGAGGGCTAGGATGACCTCGTTGGGCGATGAGAAGGCCTTGAGGTCTTTCTCGGCCCGGTCCTTCTGGCGCGGGTCTTCTTGTGTCAAGTAGTAGCACCCGAAGACGATGTCGCGTGTCGGGCTGGTGATCGCCTTGCCGTACGCGGGCGACAGAATATTGTACGCCGAGAGCATCAAGAGGCGCGCCTCAGACTGGGCGGCGGTCGACAGCGGCACGTGCACTGCCATCTGGTCGCCGTCAAAGTCGGCGTTGTACGCCGTACAGACGAGTGGATGGACTTGAATGGCCTTGCCCTCGATCAGCACGGGCTCGAACGCCTGGATCCCCAGACGGTGGAGCGTGGGGGCCCGGTTCAGCAAGACCGGGTGCTCGCGCACCACCTCTTCGAGCACGTCCCAGACTTCGGGACGCGCTCGCTCCACCATGCGCTTGGCGCTCTTGATGTTCTGAGAGAGGTTGCGGTCCACGAGCTTCTTCATGACGAATGGCTTGAAGAGCTCGAGCGCCATCTCCTTGGGCAGGCCGCACTGGTACAGGCGCAGCCTGGGCCCCACGACGATGACCGAGCGGCCCGAGTAGTCGACTCGCTTCCCCAGCAGGTTCTGGCGGAACCGGCCCTGCTTTCCCTTCAGCATGTCGGACAGCGACTTCAACGGGCGGTTGTTGGGGCCCGTGACCGGCCTGCCGCGCCGGCCGTTGTCGATCAAGGCGTCCACGGCCTCCTGCAGCATGCGCTTTTCGTTGCGCACGATAATCTCTGGCGCACCGAGGTCGAGCAGCCGCTTGAGGCGGTTGTTGCGGTTGATCACCCGGCGATAGAGATCGTTGAGGTCGCTGGTCGCGAACCGGCCGCCGTCGAGCTGCACCATAGGCCGCAGGTCGGGTGGGATGACGGGGATCACGCCCAGGATCATCCAGTCGGGCTGGTTGCCGCTCTTTCGGAACGCCTCGACGACCTCTAGGCGCTTGAGCACCTTCATCCGCTTTTGTCCGGTCGCGGTCTTCAGATCCACCCGCAACTGGCGGCTCTGCTTGTCCAGGTCCATCTCGTTGAGCAGCTCGTTGACCGCTTCCGCGCCCATGCCGGCCCGGAACGCCTGCCCATACTTTTCGCGCATCTCGCGGTACTCGTTCTCCGAGAGCAGCTGACGCTTCTGGAGCGGGCTGGTGCCCGGGTCCACGACGACGTACGAGGCAAAGTAGACGACACGCTCCAACGCGCGCGGGGACATGTCCAACAGCAGCCCGATGCGGCTGGGCACACCCTTCAGGTACCAGATGTGGCAGACCGGGGCGGCGAGCTCGATGTGTCCCATGCGCTCTCGGCGGACCTTGGCGCGGGTGACCTCCACGCCGCACCGGTCGCAGACGATGCCCTTGAACCGGATGCGCTTGTACTTGCCGCAGTGGCACTCCCAGTCCTTGGTCGGCCCAAAGATGCGCTCGCAGAACAGGCCGTCCCGCTCCGGTTTCAGGGTGCGATAGTTGATGGTCTCCGGCTTCTTGACCTCACCGTGCGACCATGCGCGAATCACCTCGGGCGAGGCCAGCCCGATCTTGACGGCATCGAAGTTGTTGACGTCCTGCATCGGCTAGTAGTCCTCCACCAGGGCTTCTTCGCCTTCCAGGTTGATCCCAAGCGCACGCGCGGTCTCGGCGATGTCTTCCTCGATCTCCTTGAGTTCGATCTCCTTCTTGTCTTCGCTGAGGACCTTGACGTCCAGACAGAGGGCCTGCAGCTCCTTGAGCAGGACCTTGAAGGACTCCGGCACGCCGGGCTCCTGGATGTTCTCGCCTTTGACGATCGCCTCGTAGGTCTTGACCCGGCCCACCACGTCGTCGGACTTGACGGTGAGCAGTTCCTGCAGGGTCGAGGCGGCCCCGTACGCTTCCAGGGCCCAGACCTCCATCTCGCCGAAGCGCTGGCCTCCGAATTGGGCCTTGCCGCCGAGCGGCTGCTGGGTGATCAGGCTGTAGGGGCCGGTGCTGCGGGCATGGATCTTGTCTTCGACCAGGTGCAGGAGCTTCATCATATAGATGGAACCGACGGTGACCGCCAGGTCGAACGGCACGCCGTTGCGCCCGTCGTGGAGCTTGACTTTCCCGGTCGACGGGAGCTCGGCCAGCTCCAACACCGTTCGGATCTCGCCTTCGCGCGGGCCATCGAAGACCGGGGTCTCGGCCCACAGCCCCAACTTGTCCATGGCCCAGCCGAGGTGTGTCTCGAGCACCTGCCCGACGTTCATCCGCGACGGCACGCCCAACGGGTTCAAGATGATGTCCACCGGCGTCCCGTCCGGCAGGTAGGGCATGTCTTCATCGGGCAAGATGACCGAGATGACGCCCTTGTTGCCGTGCCGCCCGGCCATCTTGTCGCCGACCGCGATCTTGCGCTTCTGGGCGACGTAGACCCGCACCAGGCTGTTGACCCCCGGCGGCAGCTCGTCGCCCTCGTCGCGGTCGCCTTTCTCGCGGGTGAACATCTTGACGGCGACCACCTTGCCACGCTCACCGTGCGGCACCTTGAGGGACGTGTCCCGTACCTCGCGGGCCTTCTCGCCGAAGATTGCGCGCAGGAGCCGCTCTTCGGCGGTCAGTTCGGTCTCGCCCTTCGGCGTGACCTTGCCCACCAGGATGTCGCCGGCGCGGACCTCGGCGCCGATCCGGATGATGCCGCGCTCGTCGAGGTCACGCAGTGCTTCCTCGCCGATGTTGGGGATATCGCGGGTAATGTCCTCGGGGCCCAGCTTGGTATCGCGGGCCTCCACTTCGTACTCCTCGATGTGGATCGAGGTGAAGAGGTCTTCGCGAACCAGGCGCTCGCTGATGACGATGGCGTCCTCGTAGTTGTATCCTTCCCACGGCATGAAGGCCACCACCACGTTGCGGCCCAACGCCAGCTCGCCCTGGTCGGTGGAGGGCCCGTCGGCCAGGATGTCGCCGGCGCGCACCTCATCCTCGGAGCGCACCACCGGCACCTGGTTCATGCACGTGCCCTGGTTGCTCCGCTGGTACTTGATGAGTGGATACACGTCCTCGTGACGACCCGACCGGACGACCACCCGATCCCCGGTGACCTCTTCCACCACGCCGTCGCGCCGCGCGACGACCACGGCGCCGCTGTCCACGGCAGACCGGTGCTCTACACCCGTGCCGACCCGAGGGGCCTCGCTCTGCAGGAGCGGCACCGCCTGGCGCTGCATGTTCGAGCCCATCAGCGCGCGGTTCGCGTCATCGTGCTCCAGGAAGGGGATCAGCGCCGTCGCCACCGAGACGATCTGCTTCGGCGACACATCCATGAAATCGACTTCGTCGGGCCGCACGAGCTTGATCTCGTGCCCATGCCGGGCCGTCACGCGCGGACCAACCAGGTGTCCACGCTCATCGATCACCGCGTTCGCCTGGGCGACGGTGTGCTGGTCCTCCTCGTCGGCGGTCAGGAACCGGATCCGCCGGCTCACGATGGCGTCCTTGACCTCGCGGTACGGAGTTTCGATGAACCCGAGTGGGTTGACCCGGGCAAAGGTCGCCAGCGACGAAATCAGGCCGATGTTTGGCCCTTCCGGTGTCTCGATCGGGCACATCCGGCCGTAGTGCGAGGTGTGGACGTCGCGGACCTCGAAGCCTGCGCGCTCGCGCGACAGGCCGCCGGGCCCCAGCGCCGACAGCCGGCGCTTGTGCGTCAACTCCGCCAGCGGGTTGGTCTGGTCCATGAACTGCGAGAGCTGGCTCGAGCCAAAGAACTCTTTGATGGCCGCGACGACCGGTCGGATATTGATGAGCTGCTGCGCGGTGACCTGTCCCGGCTCCTGGATCGTCATGCGCTCGCGGATGACACGCTCCATGCGCAGCATACCGATCCGGAACTGGTTCTGGAGCAGCTCGCCCACGGAGCGCACCCGGCGGTTGCCCAGGTGGTCGATGTCGTCCACCACCGCCTCGCCGCCACCCGCGGCCAGGTGCATGAGGTACCGCACAATCTCGACGATGTCTTCTTTCGTGAGGATGCGCTGGTCGAGATCGATGCGCAGGCCGAGCTTTCGGTTAAGCTTGTGGCGGCCGACGCGCCCCAGGTCGTAGCGGCGGGGCTCGAAGAAGAGCGTCTGGAGCAGGGTCCGGGCGCTGTCCACGGTCGGCGGATCACCGGGCCGCAGCCGGCGGTAGATCTCGATCAACGCCTCTTCGCGGTTCTTTGTGGGGTCCTTATCCAGGGTCGCCCGCAGGTACTTGTCATCCCCATAGAGCTTCTCGAGCTTCTCATTGGTCTCGTAGCCCACGGCGCGGAGCAGCGCGGTCACCGGCAGCTTCCGGGTACGGTCGATGCGCGCGTAGAGGACCCCGCTGGCATCGACCTCCAACTCCAACCAGGCGCCGCGATGGGGGATCACGACGGCGGTCGGCAGCGGCCGGCCCGATGTGTCCGGCGCAAAGCTGTAGTACGCGCCTGGGGAACGGACGAGCTGGCTGACGACGACACGCTCCGCCCCATTGATGATGAACGTCCCGCGCCCGGTCATGAGCGGGAAGTCTCCCATGAAGACTTCCTGCTCCTTGATCTCACCGGTCTCCTTGATGACCAGGCGGACCTTGACCTTCAGCGCCGCGCTGTAGTTGTAGTCGCGATCGCGGCACTCTTCCTCGGTATACTTGAGGCGCTCGAAACGGTAGCCGCCGAAGTCGAGGACGTCCGCGCCGTCGAAGACACTACCAGGCGGGGTCTTCCGCCGGCCGCTCTCCACCGCGAAATGCAGCTCGAGGTTGCCGGTGAAGTCCTGGATGGGCGAGATCTCGTCGAACACCTCGCGAACGCCTTCCCGGAGGAACCAATCGAAGGACAGGCGCTGCACCTCGATCAGGTCCGGCATGTCGAGGATTTCAGGAATCTTGGCAAAGCTCACGCGCAACCGCCGGCCGCGGTGCATGGTACGCGCGTCCGGAATGCTGGGGCGGCCGCGGGTCGGTCTGGTTGCCTCCAGCCTCGTCTTGGTCTTCACGGTAGAGGCGTCACCTCCGCGAGGAATCGACACCGCACCGGGCTGGCGCGGTGGTCGTGCTGAAACTCAGCGTGCCGCTAGCAAGATCGTGATGGTGGGATGTCCACTCGTGAGGGTCGGTCTGCGTCCGTATTGTGCGCGGGTGAACGCACACAAAGACAAAAACGGGGCCGGTCCGCCAAGACGGTATCCTGCCTCGCCCCTGCGATTCTTCTGTTGTACCGGATGTGCTTGCTCACCCGCACGCGGCAGCCAATGACAACCCGTACACACAAAGATACGTCTGCGACCCCTTTCCTGTCAAGGGTCGCACTACGGTGCCGGTCGTCCGGCTACTTTATCGTGACGGTCGCGCCTTCGGCCTCGAGCTTGGTCTTGATGGTGTCGGCCTCCTGGCGGCTGACCCGTTCCTTTACAGGTTTCGGCGCCCCGTCCACCAGGTCCTTTGCCTCTTTGAGGCCCAGACCGGTGAGCTCCCGGACGACCTTGATCACTTGAATCTTCTTCTCACCCACCGCGCTCAGAATCGCGTCGAACTCCGTCTGCTCCTCGACCGCGGCCGCGGCCGCCTGGCCGGCACCGGGCATCGCCGCCATCATCATCGGCGCCGCGGCGGTCACGCCGAACTTATCCTCCAGCGTCTTGACGAGATCAGCGAGCTCCAGCACCGTGAGGCCGCTGATCGCTTCGACGATGTCGTCCTTGCTCAACTTGGTGGCCACTGCAGTCCCTCCCCCTCAGAGTGCGTCCCCGCGACCCGGACACGCCCGGCGTCAGGCGGCGCTCCGCTGCCGTCGAATCTGATCCAACGCGTACACGAGCTTGCGTGGCACGCCACCCAACACGACCGCCAAACCCGACAGCGGTGCTGCCACGCCGCCCACCAGCCGGGCGAGCAGTTCTTGCCGGCCGGGCAGCTCGGCAAGCGTCTTCGTCTGCGCTTCGTCATACACCCGGCCCGCAACCACGCTGCCTTTGACGACAAGCTTGCGGGTCTGCCGGATGAACTCCTGGATCACCTTGGCCGCTGCCGCCGGGTCGCGCGAGGCAAACGCCGCAGCTGTCGGACCTTCCAGATACGGCCCCAGCCCCTCGATCCCCAGCGCCTTGGTGGCGATGCCGAACAGGCGATTCTTCACGACCCGGTACTCGGCGCCTGCGTTGCGCAGTTTGCCGCGCAGCAGGGAGATCTCCGCCACCGTGAGCCCGCGGAAGTCTGTCAGGATGACTCCTGCGGCGCGGCGCAGCCGGGTTTCCAGTAGTTCGACCTCGGTGACCTTCTCGGGTCGAGGCATTGACAGCGTCCCCTCTAAAACGAAGTGGACCCGCCGCACGCAGACGGGTCCTCACCCAGTCCGCTCCTCGGCAGGCGACTCGGGGTGTCTCCCGGGTCATTACGCCCGCGGTCGCGGGCACCTACTGTCTACGGCGCGTCGCCGCCCACATCGGCGGCACAAGTCATCGCGCGCGCTCAGCACGCGTCGATCATTCTACCATTCCGCCATCGGCGGGTCAAACCGCGAGTGGCGGCGCTCCTAGACCCGCGCGGCGCCCTGGGCCTTCGACGGATCGATGCGGATTCCAGGCCCCATCGTCGAGGAGATGACCAGGGATCGTACGTACTGGCCTTTGGCCGCCGCGGGGCGGGCCCGGGCGACCGCATCGATGAGCGCGTTCAGGTTCTCGACGAGCTGGGCGTGGGTGAACTTCGCCTTCCCCAGAGGCACATGGATGATGCCGGCCTTGTCCAGTCGGAACTCGATCTTGCCCGCCTTGATCTCGCGGACGGCGCGGGCCAGATCCATCGTCACCGTGCCCGCCTTGGGGTTCGGCATCAGGCCGCGGGGGCCGAGCACACGGCCCAACCGGCCGACCAGGTTCATCACATCGGGCGTGGCGACGGCGATGTCGAAGTCCATCCAGCCGCCCTGGATCTTCTCCATCATGTCCTCGACGCCCACGAAGTCGGCGCCGGCGGTCTCAGCCTCTTTCGCCTTGTCACCCTTGGCGAACGCGAGCACACGCACAGACTTGCCGGTCCCGTGGGGCAACACCACCGTCCCGCGGACCTGCTGATCGGCCTGCTTGGGATCGACACCCAGGCGGACGTGGGCCTCGATCGTCTCGTTGAACTTGGCGGACGCCGTCACCTGGACGAGCCGCACGGCCTCCTCGGGCGCGTACTGCTGCCGGGCGACCACCTGCTTGACCGCCGTGAGGTACCGTTTGCCGTGGCGTCCCATCGCGCTGCCTCCCGTGTGTCTTCGCTCGCTACCCCACGACCTCGATGCCCATGGAGCGCGCGGTCCCCTCGATCATCCGCATCGCAGCGTCCACGTTGGCGGCATTGAGGTCGGGCATCTTGCGCTCAGCGATCTCGCGCACCTGTTTGCGCGTGACGGAGCCGACTTTTGTCTTGTTGGGCTCGCCCGAGCCCTTCTCCAGACCGGCGGCCTGGCGGAGCAGCACTGACGCCGGCGGGGTCTTGGTGACAAAGGTGAAGGTGCGATCGGCGTAGACGGTGATCTCGACGGGCACGATGGTCCCGGCGAGCTTGGCCGTCCGCTCGTTGTACGACTTGCAGAACTCCATGATGTTCACGCCATGCTGGCCCAGCGCGGGCCCCACCGGCGGTGCCGGGGTGGCCTTCCCGGCCGGGATCTGCAACTTGACCACTGCGGCGATCTTCTTGGCCATGCCTGCCTCCTACAGCTTCTCCACCTGCCCGAAGTCCAGCTCGACCGGCGTCTCGCGGCCAAAGATCGACACGAGCACGCGCACTTTCTCCTTCTCCATCATGATCTCGTCCACGAGCCCGGTGAAGTCCATAAACGGCCCGGAGGTGATCCGCACCGGGGACCCTTTCTGATAGGTGATGCGGTACTTCGGTGTTTCGTCGCGCAGCTGCCGCAAGAGGGTCCGCACCTCACGGTCCTCCAGCGGAATCGGCCGGGTGCCCGAGCCCACAAAGCCGGTCACACCGGGCGTGTTCCGGATCACGTACCAGGCGTCGTTCTCCAACTCGCCTCTCTCGTCGACCTTGACCTCCACGAGCACGTAGCCTGGGAAGATCTTCCGGTCGATCTCGCGCCGTTTGCCGCCCTTGATCTCCTTTTCCTTCTCGGTGGGGATCAGGACCTGAAAGATCTTGTCCTTCATGTTCATCGAGGCGATGCGGCGCTCGAGGTTCGACTTCACCTTGGCTTCATACCCCGAGTAGGTGTGGATCACAAACCACTTGAGGCGAGGATCCTTGGCCGCCGCGGCTTCTTCCGCCTCAGGAGTCTCCTCCTCGACGATCGGCTCGTCCGCGAACAGCCCCTTGATGGGATCTTTGATGGAGTCGTTGGTCCTGGCCATGGACGCTTACGGGGTCTGCCTGAGCCACTGCTTGATCAGGACGCTGGCGGCGTAGTCGAGGGCACCCAGGTAGATCATCGTGACCGCGAGCACCGCCAGCACGACGATGGTCATCCTGACCAAATCCCGCCGGGAGGTCCACTCGACACGGTTCAGCTCCACCCAGACCTCGCGGAAATACCGAACCACCCGATCGATCACGGGCGGCCACTGCCGCGGCGCTTGGGCCTTGACGGGCCGCTGCGGAGGTCGCGGCGCGAGCTTCACCCCTGTGGTGCGTGCCATGACGGCTCCTCGTGAAGTTTCACGATCATAAAAAAAAGACCCTGCGGCCTGGCCACTCCACGGCTCATTATAGCAGCCGACCCCTGGGTGTCAATCGCGGCCGGCCGCCAGCGGACCGGGACGATCCCCGGCTGCGAGCGCGGAGACGCGAGCCGCGACCTGCCGGACCAGGCACTCCATTGCCACCGCGGCGACGGCCGACACCGAGCACGCCATCTCCTCCTGCCAGAGGATCAACCGTGTCCCGACCTCGAGGATCCGCAGATCCACGACGGCCCGCCCTTCGACGGTGAAGCCGCTGTCGCGTTCCCTGGTGAACTCCTGAAAGATCTCCACGACGCGCCCGGTGAGCACGGCATCAGCGCCGAGCGCGGCCCCCAGCGCGACCGTGCGGGAGGGACTGATCAGGTCCGTCGCCTTGGCGCCCTGCAGCCGCAACTGCTCGGCGGTCCGGCCGGCGTCGATGATCTGAAACCGCCCGCCGCGGAGGAGTGCGCTCAGGCGCGCCGCCCCTGACTCGGCGAGCGGCCTGGACAGCGGGTTCTCATCCCCAAAGGGCGCCACGGCCAGGATGCGGACGCTGGAGAGGTCTCGACTCTGGGCGGCGACGGGATGATGCCACATCGGCACAAGCGCCAGAAGGACAACAACGACCGACACCGGCACAGGACGCATAGCGACTTCCCCTGGCTGCCAGTATACCTGATCGACAGGTGCCGCAGACGTTGCGTCAGGCCGCCCGCTCACGGAGGCGAGGGGCCACCAGGGGTGCCGGCGCCGACCGAAAGGAGAGCAGCCGGCCCGAGTTGATCACGACAAAAAGCGACGAGACATTGTGCACGAGGGCGGCACCGATCGGAGAGAGCAGGCCGCTGCCCGCCAGCAGGATCCCTGCGACATTCACCGCGACGCCGAACCCCCAGATGTTCTGCCGGATGATGCCCAGGGCTCGCCGGGAGAGCGCCAGCACCTCGGGCACCAGGGTCAGGTCGTCACCCATCAGCGCGACATCCGCCGACTCCAGGGCCACATCGGTGCCGGCCGCACCCATCGCGATCCCGACGTCGGTCAGGGTCAGGGCGGGCGCGTCATTGACACCGTCGCCCACCATGGCCACGACCTCGCCAGCGGCCTGCAGGTCTCGGATCAGGGCGAGCTTCTCCTCTGGGAGCATGCCCGCGCGCACCTCGGTGATACCGGCCTGCCGCGCGATCGTCGCCGCGGCCGTGGCGTTATCCCCGGTGAGCATGATGACCCGACCCACGCCCATTCCGCGCAGGCGTTCCACCGTGCGCGCCACCTGCGGCCGCAAGACGTCCGCCAGGGCGATCACGCCCCACGGCTCACCGTCGACCTGGACGACCAGCGCCGTGCACCCGTTGCGCTCATGGACGGCCAGCATGTTCGCGGCAACCGTCGCGGCCGCCCCACCGTCCCGCGTCTGGCCGTCCGTTGACCGTCCCGCTGCGATCGCGCGATGGTTTCCGACCTCGATCCGATGGCTCCCTACTCGGGCTTCCACGCCGCGGCCGAATGTCACCGTGAACGCGTCGGGATCGGCCGGGGCCAAGCCCGCGGCCCGGGCGTGTTCGACGATGGCCCGACCGAGTGGATGCTCGGACCGCGCCTCAGCGCTGGCCGCCCACAGCAGCACCTCACGCGCCGATCGACCACCGATAGGGTCAACCGCCACCACGCTCGGCATCCCGACGGTCATCGTCCCGGTCTTGTCGAGCGCTACGACGGTGACGCGGCCCGCGGCTTCCAGGGCGACACCGCCCTTGATCAGCCCGCCACGGCGAGCGGCGTTGCCCACGGTCGCGACCACGGCCGTCGGTGTCGCCAGCACGAGCGCGCACGGGCAGGCGATCACGAACACCGCCATCACGCGCAGCAGATCATGGGTCAGTAGCCAGACCGCTCCGCCGATGCTCAGGATCACCGGTGTGAACACACCGGCAAACCGGTCGGCGATCTTCTGGGTCGCGCCCTTGTGCTCTTGGGCGGCCCGCACGACTTGAATGATGCGGCCCAGCGTCGTCTCGCGCCCGACGCGGTCGGTGCGCACGACGAGGGCGCCGCTGTGGCTCGTGGTGCCGGCGAACACACGCGTGCCGGCGGCCTTGTCCACCGGCATGGCCTCGCCCGTGATCGAGGCCTCGTTCACGGCCGCCTCACCGGAGATCACCGTGCCGTCCACCGGGACCCGCTCACCAGGCCGGATCAAGACGCGGTCGCCGGGCTGGATCTCCCGCAGCGGCACCTCGACCCAGGCTCCGCCGCGGTCACCCCAGGCGACCTCCGGGGCCAGGCGGACGAGCTCACGGACGGCGTTGCGTGTGCGCCGAAGGGTGAGCTCTTCGAGGAACTCACCCGCCAGCATCATGAAGGCCACAACCGCGGCAGCCAGATACTCGCCGACGTAGGCCGACCCCACGATCGCGATCATCACGAGGGCACCGGCGGTGAGGCGGCGCCGGTCGAGCATCGTGAGCACGGTGGGGTAGCCGATCGCGACGGCGCCGTAGAGCATCGGGACGATCGCCGGGTCAAAACCCAACGCGGAGCGCAGGCCCGGAACAAGCGCCAGACCGATGAACACCAGGAGACCGACGGGAAGCAGGCCCCGGCGCCACAATCCCCGGCGCAGCGCTCCGGCGAGCGATTCGATCCGCGGCGCCGCGGGCGCGGTAGTGACCCTCATCGCGTCGTCACAGGAGCTGCCAGATCAGGAAGACGACCACGCCGGCGCCCACGATGACCCCGGCGATCAATCGGATGGTGCGATCGCGTCGGTCCGGTGTGGCCGGATGGTCGTGATCCTCATCGACGATGCTGTGATCCCCTTCGTGCATCGCGCACCTCCGTTGGCTGGCGGGTCGCGTGTATATCCCCCCTAGGGGGATATGCCAGTATCGTAGCGCGGCTGGGGGAGGCTGTCAAACGCCGCGGCGCACGCGAGGGTTCAGGTAGGCTTCAAGGGCGAACCCGGTGAAGGCGAAGCCCAACGTGGCTGCCGTGATCAGCAGGCCGGGTGGGACCACCCACCACAGCCAGGCGCCGCTGAGGAACGCGTTGCGCACCTGCGCGTAGTAGAGCACGGATCCCCAGCTCTTCGCGGTCGGATCGCCCAGCCCCAGGAATGACAGCGAGGCCTCGATCAAGATGGCGTTGCTGGCGGCCAGGATGAACTGGGCCAGGGCCAGCGGCAGCACCGCGGGCAGGATGTGGCGCAGCATGACACGCGCCGAACGGCTGCCCAGCGCCAGGGCCGCCTCCACGTAGTCAAGCGATTTGACGGAGAGCACCTGCGAGCGCACCACGCGCGCCGGCCGCGCCCAGACCAGGACCCCGATCACGATGATGATGTTCCAGTAGCTCGGGCCCAGGTACGCGGCGAGCAGGATCATCAGCGGCAGGAAGGGGATCACCAGCACCAGGTCGACGATACGCATCAGCGCGGCGTCGGCCCAGCCGCCGAGGAATCCGGCCACGATGCCGACCGTGGTGCCGATCCCCACCGCAATACCGGCCGCCAGGAATCCAATGGTCAGCGAGATGCGGGCGCCGTAGATCAATTCACTCAGGATGTCCTGCCCGATGTCGTTGGTCCCCAACGGGTGCGCCCGGCTGGGCGCCTGGAACGGATCGCCGACGGTCTCCTCGGGGTTGTGTGGACTCAGGACCGGCGCGAAGAACGCGGTCAGCGTCAGGGCGGCGAGGAGCGCCAGCCCCAGCCAGCCGACCGGACCGAGCGCCGGGCGGCGCGATGGCACGAGCGGAACAGACTGGGCCGCGACCGTCATCGCCGCCGCACCCGCGGGTCGATGAAGGGATACGCCAGGTCGGCCAGGATGTTGGCGGCGATCACGCTGACCGTAATGATAAAGAAGGTCCCCTGCAGCACCGGGTAGTCCCGGTTCAGGACGGCCTCATAGAGCAGCCGTCCGATCCCAGGATAGGAGAACACGGTTTCGGTGACTGTGGCCCCGCTGGCGATGAACCCCAGGTTCAGCATGAACACCGTCGCCACCGGCAGTAGCGCGTTGCGCACCGCATGCCGGCGCAGCACCACACGCTCGGCAAGGCCCTTGGCCCGCGCGGTGGCGATGTACTGCTCGCCCAACACCGCCAGCATCGAGTAGCGCATGATCAGATACGTCCCGGGAATGGTGATCAGCGTCAGGGTGGCGAGCGGCAGCGCCAGGTGCCGCGCTCGGTCGACCACCAGCGCCCACCCGGACAGGGCGGCCCCGGCCGTGACCGCGCCGAAGATCGGAAACCACTTGAGCCCAGCGGCGAAGACGGCGATGAGGATCATGCCCAGCCAGAACGACGGGACCGATTCGAAGAGCATCGCCACGCCGAGCGTCCCGAGATCGAACGAGCCGCCGCGGCGCCAGGCGGCCAGCGCCCCCAGTGCGGCGCCGATGAGGGTGGCCAGCACCAGGGCCAGGCCGACGAGCAGCAGGGTATAGGGCAGGCGCTCACCGATCATGGCGGCAATGGGCCGCCCCCGCTGGAACGAGTAGCCAAGTTCACCCCGCGCCAGGTTGCCCAGGTACGTCAGGAACTGCCGCCATTGCGGCTGGTCGAGCCCGTACAGCGCGTACAACTGGGCCCGCTGCTGTGGTTCCAGGAAGCCGACGTCCTCGCCGGCCAGGAAGACCATCGGGCTGCCCGGCATCATGCGGGGCAGAGCGAAGTTCAGCGTCACCGTCAGGCCGAGCACGAGGAGATACTGCGCTCCGCGGCCCGCGAAGAACCGCCACACGCTAGCTCACCCGAGCGACACGCGGCCGCCTAGGGCTTCGGAGGATCGACGAATGACAGCTTGTTCACGATGCCCTGTCCCTTCTGGTAGACCCAGGCGGTGTGCTTGTCGGTCCGGTACGCGTAGATGCCATCCTGATAGAACAGGACGTGGATCGGGACGTCCGCGGCAATGACCTTTTGCATGTCAAACAGGATCCTCTTCTGCTTGGCGACGTCGACCGTCGCCGCCAGGTCGACGCCGAGCTGATCCACGACGGTGTTCCGGTATCCGCCGATGTTGATCGTGCCAAACCGGCAGTCGGAGTGGAAGAGATCGCGTAGATTTGTCGTGCGGTTCATCACCGGGGCCGACCAGCCAAAGACGGCCATGTCGAACTTGCGGCCCTTGCACACGTCAAAGTCAGGCCAGACCTGCGCGATGATGCTGGCGTCCTCCTGCACGAGGACCCGGGCGTCGATGCCGACGTCACGAAGCCACGTGCGGATGAGATCCGCGCCGCGGACGCGGATCGGGTTGCCCGCCAGGGTCAAAAGGGTGAAGCGGAGCGGCGTCCCGTCGGGGGCGTCGCGAATGCCATCGCGATCCCGGTCAACATAGCCTGCCTCGTTGAGCAACTGCACCGCCTTCGCCTTGCTGGCCGTAAAGGTCACCTCGGGGTTGTAGAAGGGGGAGTCAGGGTGCACATAGCCCGGGCTGCCCACCACGCCGTAGCCAAGCAGCAGCAGGCGAACCATCAACCGGGTGTTGATGGCGTTGGCGATGGCCTGTCGCAACTTGAGATCGCGCAGGATCGCGTGCTCCATGTTGAACTGCAGCAGCGTGCTCGCGTACCCGGCCCCGCGCACGACCTTGATGCCCCCGGCCTTCTCGAACTCCGCGACGAGTTCGGGTGAGAGGGGCCGGACGGTGGTGTCGATCTCGGCGGCCTTGAGGGCGGTAAAGGTGACCGTGGCGTCACGGATGATCGGCAAGATGAGCTCGCGTACCTTGGGTCGACCGGCGAAGTACGTGTCGTTCGCGACCAGGCGGTAGAACTGCCCCTCCCGCATCTCCGCGACCCGGTATGGCCCGCTCCCCACCACATCGTTGAAGCGCCGGGGCTCGGCCACGCTCTCCCAGAGGTGTCGCGGCAGGATCGGGAGGTCCGCGAGCGGCTGAGCCAGGAACCCGCTGCTGGCCGCGCTCAGCTTGATGGTCAGCGCAGTCGGCCCGGCGGTCTCGATGCTCTCGATGTTGCGGACCTGGGGCGTCCACCGCGCGTGAGTGTTCCGGCGGACGTACTCGTAGGTAAACTTGATGTCGTCGGCGGTGAACGGGCGGCCGTCATGCCACTTGAGGTTCGGGTGCAGGGTGAACGACCACGTCTTGCCGTCCGCGGAGGTTGTGAACCGCCGCACGAGCCAGGGACGCGGGATGTTGTCGGCGTCAGGGGTGAACAACGGCTCGTACACCAGCGTCATGAGGTTCCAGCCCGGGTAGCCGGTGACATACGTGTAGGGGTTCAGCGCCCCTTCGTTCTGCGTGATCGCCATACGCAGCGTTCCGGCCTGTCCCCACACCGGTACGGTCGTCGCGGCCAGGGCCGCTCCCAGCAAGACAACGAGTGCCAGTCTCCGCATCGCGGGTCCTCCCCCGGGGTCCTCGCTACTGCCTGCTCGATTCGCCGAGCATGCGCCTCATCTCCTCCGCCGACTTGAAACGGCGGCCACGTTCCGCGAACCACTGCCGCAACGACGCCACCGATTCGGTCTTTGTCGGCGGATTGAACGTCAGCACAAACCGGGCCGCGCGCGGGCTGATGTTGTGGACGCCCAACGAGACCCCCGCCTCGACGTGGATGGCGTCACCCGGGGCGACGGTGAACGTGTCGCCCTCGAGGGTCACCTCGATCGTGCCGTCGATCTGGAAGTAGGACAGTTCGTAGGGATCCTCCTCGTGACCGTGGGGCAGCATGACGCCCCCGGGCGGGACCGTGGCCACGTAGGTATACAGGTTTTTGCCGAACACCACCGGCTGAAACCAGTAGTCGTCCTGCGCGTGTTGAAAGCCCTCCACCTGGTGAAGATGCGCCCGAGCGTACCGCCGTGCGGCCATCGTGACCTCCTAGTGCCATCAACGTCGCTCTGTCCCGTCTAGTTCTTGGCGGACCCGACGCCATATCCCTCCCGGGGGGTTCCGGTCGGCACCCTGGCACCGTCTGCCGGGTGGCATGATAGGATACAGCCAGCAGATGGACCGCGCGTGGATCGTGGGAGGATCGCGATGCCGCACACCAAGACCAAGCAGGTCACCAACCGGCTGGCGCGGATCGAGGGACACGTCCGCAGCATCCGGACCATGGTGGTTAACGGCCGGCCGTGCCCTGAGGTGCTGATTCAGATCGCCGCGGCGCGCAGCGCGCTGGACCAGGCGGCGCGCGTGCTGCTGGAAGATCATCTGGAACACTGTATCGTCGACGCGAAGAATCGGGGCAACGTCGCGGCGGCAGTCAGCGACCTCAAGGTCGCGCTGGACCGGTTTATCGGTTAGCGGGCGACCGCCCGGCCTCCTATCGCTCAAGATAGGCGTTCCACCACGTGTTGGTGGGGGCCTCGAAGAAGCCCTTCAGTTCCCTGCGGTGCGCGTGCATCTCGAAAAAGT
>Ga0187893_10001698_pt1 | contig 51610 bp, 49 predicted proteins | sample MA1701074metaG_FD_139574 | JGI IMG/M metagenome (GOLD analysis project Ga0187893, IMG submission 139574) | White microbial mat communities from a basaltic lava cave in the Kipuka Kanohina Cave System on the Island of Hawaii, USA - MA170107-4 metaG ... | reverse complement strand
TGGGCTGCGGCGATCGCGCTCGGCAAGGATGATCCCGGCCTGGTCGCGGAGCTGCCGCAGGTGTCGGCGCTGATCGACCGGGCGCTCGCCGTGGACCAGGACTGGGACCGCGGCGCCATCCATGCCTTCCTCGTGACCTACTCGATGGTGCGCCCGGACATCGAGGGCGAACGCGAGGCGCTCGCGCGCCGTCATTTCGAACGCGCGCTCGCGTTGACGAATGGAAGGGCAGCGAGTCCGCACCTGTCCTGGGCGGAATCCTGGTGCCTGCCGCGCGAGGACCGCGCCTGCTTCGAGCAGTCGCTCCAGGACGCGCTCGCGGTCGACGCGGACGCGGAACCCGCGTTGCGACTCGCGAATCTAATCATGCAGCGTCGCGCCGCCTGGCTGCTCGCGAACGCGGATCACTGGATATTGCCACCGCTGCCGGCGGACGCCGCCGGGGAGAAGGAGCGATGAGTTTCACGCGCAGGGACGCCTTGCGGGCGGTGCTGGCCGCCGCGCTCGCCGGTGCGCTGCCGGCTGTACGCGCCGCCGACCGTGGCGCGCTCAGGATTGCAACCGTGGCGCCCGTCGGATCGTCATTCCACAAGCGCCTGCAGACGCTGTCGGCGGAATGGTCGCGCGGCCCGGGCGGCGTCGGCATGAACATCTACCCGGGCACGCAGGGCGGCGAACTGCAGATTGTCCGGCGCATGCGCGTCGGGCAGCTCCAGGGTGCGGCGCTGACGTCGGTCGGCCTCGCCCAGCTCGATCGCGCCGTCACCGCGCTCCAGTTCATGCCGCTGATGTTCAAGGACTGGGAGGACGTGGATCGCGTGCGTGAAAAGCTCCGCCCGGAGCTGGAGCGCCGCCTGAAGGCCGCGGGCTTCGTCGTGATGTTCTGGGCCGACGCCGGCTGGGTACGCTACTTCTCGAAAACGCCGATCCGCTCGGTCAAGGACCTCAAGCCGATGCGTGTCTATGCCAGCTCGGGCGATCCCGACAGCATCGAGATGATGAAGGCCTATTACACGCCGGTCGTGCTGGAGCCTGACCAGATCCTGCTCGGCCTCCGGAACGGCATGATCGACGCACTGCCCGTGCCCGCGTTCCTCGCGAACTTCAACCAGGTCGCGAGCTATGCGCCGTACATGCTGGATCTCAACTGGGCGCCGATCACCGGTGCACTGGTGTTGACCGAACGGGCCTGGAAGCAGCTCGACACCGCGACGCAGGGCTGGCTGCGCGAGTGCTCCGAACGCGCAGGCGGCGAGATGCGCCGCGCCGCGCGCGCCGAGGACGAGGCCGCGGTGCAGGCCATGAAGGACAAGCACGGGCTCAAGGTCGTGTCACTCGCGCCGGATGCCGAGCGCGAATTCCGCAGCGAGGTGGCGCGCATGTATCCGCGCATCCGCGGCGCGCTGGTGCCCGAGGGCATGTTCGACCTCACGGTGGCGACGCTGAAGGCCGGCGGCAAAACCGCCCCGTGAGCGGGCTGGCCCACCGGCTCGAAAACCTGCTGCTGGCCGCGGCCCTGGCCGCGCTCGTGGTGCTGGGCGTGGCGAGCGCCAGCACCGCGTTCGTGGGCGCGGACGAACTCAACCGCCACCTGACGCTCCTGATCGGCATGCTGGGCGGCATGGTCGCGGCCCGCGAGAGCCGCCTGCTCGCGATGGGGACGGTGGTGCAGTCGCTGCCGGCGTCCTGGCGACCCTGGCTCGGCCTGTGCGCCGGGACGGTCGCCACCACGGTGACGGCACTGCTGACGCTCGCGGCCTGGCAATTCGTGCGCGAGGAGGCGGCGGTGCCGTCCACGCTCGCCTTCGGCGTGCCGCGCATCGCGCTGCAGGCCGCCATGCCCGCCGGCTTCGCGGTCATCACGCTGCGTCTCGCGCGGCATGCGGCCGCGGGCTGGCCGGCGCGCGTGGCCGTGCTCGCCGTCGCGATCGCCGTGACCTGGGCCGTGGCACAGCTCGAGGGCGGCGTCGCGGGCCTGCGCGCACCGCTGCTCGCGTTGCTCGCCGCCGCTATCCTGTGCGGTGCGCCGTTATTCGTGGGGCTGGCCGGCATCGCGCTCGTCTTCTTCGTGAGCGTCGGCGACCCGATCGCCTCGATCCCGCTCGATCACTACGACCAGGTCACGAACCCGTTGCTTGCGACCCTGCCGCTGTTCACGCTTGCGGGGTACATCGTCACGGCGACCGGTGCCGCGCGCCGATTGGTGCGCCTGCTGCAGGCCTGGACCGGGCATCTGCGCGGCGGGCCGGCGGTCGTGACCGTGTTCGCCTGCGCCTTCTTCACCGCGTTCACCGGCGGCTCCGGGATCACGATCCTCGCGCTCGGCGGGCTCCTGATGCCGATCCTGATGCACTCACGCTACGAATCGCGCGCGGCGCTCGGGCTCGTGACCGGGGCCGGCTCGCTCGGCGTGCTGTTTGCGCCCTGCCTGCCGCTGATCCTGTATTCGATCGTCGCGCAGGTTTCGATCGAGGAGATGTTCCTCGGCGGCGCGCTGCCCGGCATCCTGATGGTCGTGCTCGCCTGCGGCTGGGGTGTGGTGATCTCGCCGCGGCGCGACTGGCGCCCGCGCTTCAGCTGGCGGCGCGTGGCGGCCACCACCTGGCGGGCGAAGTGGGACCTGCTGTTGCCGGTCGTACCGCTGGTGCTCATTTTCGGCGGCTTCGCGCTGCCGGTGCCGGCGGCGGCGCTCACGGCGGCCTACGCGATCGCGATCGCGGCCTTGGTGAACCGGGACCTGCCGAAAGGCGCGAAGCTTCTCGGGGTGGTGTGCGAATGCGGGTTGCTGGTCGGCGGCGTGCTCCTGATCCTCGGCACAGCGATGGGCCTGACCAACCTGCTGGTCACGGAACACGTGCCGGACCGGCTCGCGGAGTGGCTGGATGCCGCCATCGACTCGCGGGTGCTGTTCCTGCTGCTCCTCAACCTCGTGATGGTCGTGCTGGGCTGCGTGATTGAGATCTTTTCGGCCATCATCGTGGTCGCGCCGCTCGTGGTGCCGGTCGCCATGGCTTTCGAGGTGCATCCGGTGCACCTCGGCGTGATCATGCTGGCGAGCCTCGAGCTCGGCTACCTGATGCCGCCGATCGGCCTCAACCTGCTGATGTCGGCGCTGCGCTTCGACCGGCCCATGCTCACGGTCGCGCGCGCAACGGTGCCAATGCTGCTGGTGCTCGCCATCGGCGTCGCACTGATCACTGCGTTTCCGCAGATGAGCTTGTGGCTGCCGCAATGGTTCGCGGCGGTTCGCTGAGCGCCTAAGCGGCCGGGGGCAGCGCGTCGACGAATGACGCCATGCGCTGGCGGAGCGAGGTATCGGGCAGTCGGCCGGTGCCGCCACCCAGGTTTTCGGCCATGTGCGAGGCGCGGCTGGTCGCCGGCGTCACGACCGTGACCGAGGGATGGCCGAGCACGAACTTGAGGAAGAACTGCGCCCAGCTCGCGGCGTTGAACTCCGCTGCCCAGTCCGGCAGCGGGCGCCCCTCGACGCGGCGGAACAGTCGGGTACGCCCGAACGGCACGTACACCATGACCGCGATCCCGCGCTCCTGGGCCAGCGGCAGGATCTCGCGCTCGGCCTCGCGGTTGTCCACCGCATAGTCCACGCCGATGAAATCGAGCGGCTCCTCGCGCATGACCTGCAGCAGGCGCGGGTACTGCGCCTCGCTGGTCGAAGTCACGGCGAGGTAGCGCAGGCGCTTCGCGGCCTTGAATTCCTTGAGGATGCCGAGCTGGACCGGCACGTCGCCGAGGTTGTGCACCTGGATCAGGTCGATCGCGGGCGCGCCGATCCGGCGGAAGGATTCCTCGATCTGCGCGCGCGCCGCCGCCGGATCCGCAGCGCCGCCGCCGCGCGGCGCGACGTTGACCTTGGTGGCCCAGAAGATGCGCCCGGTCATGCCATGCTGGCGCGCGAGCCGCCCGGCGACCGCTTCCGACTCGCCGTAGGAAGGCGCGGTGTCGAAGACCGAACCGCCGCCGTCCACCAGCATGCGCAGTACCGCCGCGAGCCCTTCCGCATCCTCGCCTTGCGCGGCGGTCCTGAAAGTCGCCGAGCTGCCGAGGCCGATCACGGGGATGCGCTCGCCGCTCGAGGGAATGGGCCGTCGGATCAGGGCCGGCTTGCCCGCTGCGGCGAGCCGGGACGGGAGGCCGATGGCGGCGCCTGCGGCGAGCGCGCATCTCAGCCATTCCCGGCGGTCCATCATCCCTCTCATAACTTAGCAGAATGCGCCGTATGATCGGCGTGTAGTCGCAGACCACGCAGGAGGGCACGTGAGTCGGCGGGCTTGGCTCTGGGTCGCCGGTGCGGCTGTCGTGGTGGTCGGGGCCTATGCCCTGGCGGGCTTCTGGTGGGTGCCGCGCTTCGCCGAGACGACGGCCCTCGAATTCTTCGAGCGCGAATACGTGCGCAAGGCCGCGCTCGAGCGCCTGTCGTTCAATCCCTTCACTTTCGAATGCGAGGCGCGCGGGTTTTCGCTGCCCGATGCGGACGGCGCGCGCATGATCGGCATCGGGCGCCTGTACGTGGACTTCGAACTCTCCTCGCTGTGGCGCCGCGCCTGGCGCTTCGGTACGATCGAGCTCGAGCAGCCCTACCTGCGTCTGGTGCAGCGGCCGGACCGCCGGCTCAACCTCGCGGATCTGGCGTTGCGCAAGCGCGCGACGGCGACGCCCGCCCGGCCCGCGCCGCTGCCCTCGCTCGCGATCGGCCACCTGACCATTCGCGAAGGGCAGGTCGACGTCCTCGACCAGAGCCGGAATCCGCAGTTCGAAACCACACTCCGGCCGGTCAGCTTCGGCCTGGAAGAATTCGAAAGCCGGGGCGAGGGCGGCGCCTTCGAGTTTCAGGCAGAATCGGACCGCGCGGGACGCCTGGCGGTGCAGGGCACGGTGGAAATCGAGCCCTTCGCCTCGCGCGGCACCATCGGAATCACCGGACTCACGGCGACGACGATCACCGAGTACGTGGGCGCTGCGCTTCCCGTCGCATTCCAGGACGGATCGATCGACCTGCAGGCCGGCTACGACTTCAGCCTGGCCGGTGAGCCGTTCACGCTCGCCCTCGAGCTGCCAAGGGCGACTGCGCGGGGCCTCGTGACGCTCGCGCGCGGATATCGGGAGCCGTGGCAACTGGCATCGCTGAGCCTCGGCGGGGCGCGCGTGGACTTCGCGGCGCAGCGGGTGCGCGTGGCCGCGCTCGAGTTGCGCGGTCTCGCCGGGCCTGCCTGGCTGGATGCCGCCGGTTTTCACCTGCCCGGCGCCGTGCCGCGTCGCGAGCCTGAAGCTCCGATGCCCGCAGCAGCCGGCGAAATTCAGGCGCCGTCCGCCGCGGAGCCGGCGGCGCCGCGCTGGCAGCTGGAACTGCCCGAGATCAAGCTGGCCGAGGCCTCGCTCGTGCTCGAGGACCGGCGCCTCGCACCGCCGGCGCCGATGCCGCTCACGGTCGCCGAATTGCGGGTGCAGCGCTTCGCCTGGCCGGCGCAGGGGTCGCTGGCGCTCTCCGCCACCGTCGCGCTCGGAAGCGGTGGCGAGCTCGCCCTGCAGGGCGAGCTCGGGATGCGACCATTGCAGCTGGCGCTAGCGGTGAATGCGAATTCCGTCGACTTGCGCGCGGCGCAGCCCTGGCTGGACGGCGACACCGACCTGAAGCTGCGAAACGGGACGCTGGCGACTCACGGCCGCCTGGAATACGCAGCCGAAGGCCGGCCGCGGCTGCGCTACGCGGGCGAAGTCTCGGTCGCGCGCCTGCACACGCAGGACGGCGCGCTCGGCGAGGATTTCGTCACCTGGTCGGCGCTCGAATTGCGCGGCTTCGAGGCCGCGCAGGCGCCAGCCCGTCTCGCGATACGGGAGATCAGGGCGCGCGATCCCTACCTGCGCCTGATCCTGGGCGCAAACGGCGTGACCAATGTGCTGCAGGTGCTGGATCCCGAGGCGGCGGCGCGCCGCGCGGCCGAGATTGCGGCCGAGCGCGCGGCCCGCGCCGCGGGCCGGCGCGACGAGGACCAATCGGACGAGCCGGAGGGCGCGGCACTGCCACCGCCGCCGCCGGCGCAGGAACGCATGCCCGCGCGCATCGGCACGATCCGCGTCGTGAACGGCAACGTGAACTTCACCGATTACACGCTCGAGCCGAAGTTCGAGATCGCGGTCGAGCGTCTGGCCGGCACAATCACGGGCATGACCTCGACACCCGGCGAGCGCGCGCGACTCGAGCTCGCCGGCGAAGTCGACCGTTACGCGCCCGCGCGCATTGCGGGCGAGCTCAACCTGCTGGCCGCGCAGTCCTACCTCGACATCACCGCCTCATTCCGCAACATCGAGCTCACCAGCTTCAATCCGTATTCCGGCAAGTTCGCCGGCTACCGGATCGACAAAGGCAAGCTCAACATCGAGACCTCGTACAAGGTCGAAAACCGGCGGCTGGCCGCCGAGCACCGCTTCACGCTCGACCAGCTGCAGCTCGGAGAGCGCGTCGAATCCGCGGACGCCGTCTCGCTGCCGCTCAAGCTCGCGGTCGCGCTCCTGAAGGACCGCAATGGCGTCATCGACATCGACCTGCCGGTAAGCGGCTCGCTCGACGACCCCCGATTCCGGCTGGGGCCGATCATCTGGAAGGCCGTGCTCAACCTGCTCGGCAAGATCGTGACCTCGCCCTTTGCCCTGCTCGGCAAAATGTTCGGCGGCGGCGCGGACCTGTCGCAGCTGCCGTTCGCGCCGGGTTCGGCGGAACTGGATGCGGCCGCGCGCGAGAGACTTGCCTCGCTGCGTCAGGCGCTGATCGAGCGACCCGGACTGCAGCTCGACATCCCTTCGACCCTGGACCCGGCCGCCGATCGTGGCGCGCTCCTCGAGCGCCGCTGGAACGAGGCCGTCGGCGACGCGGCCGCGGCAAGCCGCGAGGCCTATCGCGACCGCCTGCTCGAGCTGCACCGCGAGCGGCTGGGCCAGCGGGCCGACATTCCGAAGCCGCCGGCGCCCGCACCGGGAGAGTCGCCGGCCGATCCGGTCGAGCACGCGATCACGGTGCTCGAGCCGCTGCTGCGGGCGACGCAGTCGGTGGCCGAGGAAGAGCTGGCGGCGCTCGCGGAAGGGCGCGCCGCGCGCGTGCGCGACTCGCTCCTGGCGGACGGCGCCGTGAATCCCGCGCGCGTGTTTCTGATCCGCGGCGAGCCTGCCGCGACCGCCGACGGCGCCGTGCAGATGAAGCTCAGCCTGAAATAGCTCAGGGCCTGCCGTCGCCGCGGTCGCGATGCACGGCGCCCTGCAGCAGCGCGAGCGCCTGCGCGACCGCGGCGTCCTGACCCGCATCGGACAGGATCTCGAAGCGCAGGATCAGGCCGCCCACCAGGAGCGCGCCCTGCAACAGGTTGGGCAGCTCATCCGGGGCGGGCGTGTAATCGGTCGCGACGAAATAGAAGCCGACGCCGTCGGTGCCCTGCAGCCTGCGGAGCTCGAGCGGCAGGGCGACCGAGCCCGGCTCCTGGCGCAGGGCGGCATCGCGCACGCGCGCGCGCAGGGTCTCCGCGTCATCGATCCTGCCCGGTGGCTCGCCGTTGGGCTCGGGTGTCAGGAATACCTCGAAGCCCGAGCCGGCCTGCGGACGCAACTCGATCGTGATGGCCGCGCCGCCCGGCTGCTCGTCCACGGCGTCCTGCCAGCCCGCCGGCAATTCGAGCTCGAGCGCGTGGAAGCCCGGGAGCTCGTAGCGACGCGCCGTGCTCTCCTGTGCGTTGACGGCACCCGCGATGCAGGCGAGCGCGAGGCAGGCGACCGGCAGCGCGGACCGGCTCATGGCCCGCAGGCGCGCGGAACGGGCGTCAGGGCACCGCGGCGATGGGTGCGCCGCCGACGACGAAGCCAACCTTCTGCAGGCCGCCGCGCTGGAGCGTGAACATCACGTTGGCGACATAGACGTAGGGTGCGCGCCGGTCGGCATCCACGTGGACTTCCGGCTTCTCTTCTTCCGGTCGTGCGTTCTCGAGCGCCACGTAATCGCGGAAGGTCGCATGATCGACGGGCGTGCCGTTCCACAGGATGGTACCGTCGAACTCGACATAGATCTTCACCACCGGCGGCGGCTCGCTGGGCGGGTTCGGATTGTCGCGCGGCAAGTCGATCTTGACCGCATGCGTCATCACCGGGATCGTGATGATGAAGATGATGAGCAGCACCAGCATGATGTCGACCAGCGGAATCACGTTCGGATCGACCATCGGATCCGCGCTGTCGCCCTTGATCGAGACTGCCATGGCGAGCCCCCGCCGGCCCCCTGTCGCAGGGCCTTGTGCCGTGAAAAAAGAGTTTGCCCTTCAGGCCTGCATGGCGCAAGCCGCGCCCTTCGGTGGGTAGTGTCTCAGTTTGAGTTCAGTTATGGCCGCAATCCACCCCCGGATTGCGGCCATAAGATGTTCAAAATTTGAACAAGTTGATCCAAGGGTCAAAGTGGGACGTAACTAGCAGGACAGACAGCTACAGTTCGCCCCCGACCATCCTCGACATTGCGAGGCAGCAAGCAGCTTCTGAGCCGTCCTTCACTGATTTCCGAGAAGCTGGTTGCCTTCGATGCCAGCTCCCGCGCGTATTTGAGCCTCCTAGGAGGCGCGGCAATTTCAACTGAAACTGCCGGGAAATTGGCTGTCAAAAACTCAACCAGAGGAATTTGATCACTATCGCCGGTCAAGAGGATGGCACGCTCGATAAGTCCGCGCTGAATGTCGCTTAGGATTCTTATTGCAAAGGCAACATCTGTCTGTTTTTCGTCGCGAAACTTGCAATAACGGTCATATGCGCGGCAGTACTTTGTGTCATTTAAGAATTTAGAACGGATGACCTCGACACCAGTTGCCTCTAAAGCATCTATGTAAGCCATGTGGCGCCAGTACTTGCCTGGATCCCAAGTTAGCATCGCCGTGAAATAGACGACTGCCACTAAGTTGTCAGCGGCGGAAAGGTAACTTTTGGCAAGTGCTTGGAGATTTAGCCACTTAAGAAACGGCTGTTGTAAGTCGTTGATTGCATGATACAAATTGAATCCATCGACATACACGGCAACTTGTGACATGGCTCTACCGAAATGGGCCAAGAGTCCCTATAATTCTCCCATCAACCCGCCGGGCTGCGGACGGCGGAAAAAGGGGCTAAACCTGAGTAGGGTTGGCCCCTTTCCTTTTGCTTTGCCAGTGCCGCAAGTTCTTCCAGCGACCAAACATGGTCAGTCACTCCAGCGGCCATTGCCGGGGTCACGCGCAAAGACTTGTGAATCCGGCCGAAGTTGTAATACATGAAATGCAACGCTACGGCGTGGGCATGATTCTCCGCCTTCTTTGAAAACGCGTTGGCAAGGCGGGTAAAGCGTCGGATGCTCATGCGCATTGTCATGTTCTGACGCTCCGCATAGGACGTGCTGACGTGCGCATCGTCCGGGTTCCCTGAGCAGCAGACGCGGCTTGTTCCAATGACTTTGGGCGGGCTGCTCCCCTTATCGGCAGACGACGAATGGTCGTAGTGCTTGATCAGCATTGCGTAGTCCACGTCGCTTCCGAACCCGGCTTCTACTGCCTCTAGGTAGATCCTGTGACGGTCGCTGGTTAGCTGGATGCGGTTGGCAAGCCTGCCGGCCAGGTCGCACACGAACCGCTTGCCGGCCTCCAAATCGCGGTTTCCACTAGCCAGGACAGGACCAGCTTGGAATCTGCATCCAGGGCGGTCCACGTCCAGATATCGCCAGCCTGACCGGCAGCCTTTTTGTCGGCGGGAGCGTTGCGCGCCTTCGCATAAACGAACGACCAGATTTCATCCACTTGGACGCGCTTGCAGGGTAGGTTGCGAAGGGCCTTGTCCTGATACGCGGAGCACGCAGAGCCGACATCTACGAGCAGCTTCGTGACGGTGTTGATTGAGACATCGGCCAGCCGGGAGGCGGCCCGGAGGCTATTGCCCTCAACCAGCAGCCCGAGAATCTGAGCGCATTTGGCAACTGGCAGGCGGTTCATGCTCACATCTTCTTTTGTGAGCATTATGCTTGAGCGCTCTAGTATTTGCAAGTACCAGATACAGAAATGCTTGCATTATGAGTCTGAGCTGGCATAATGCAAGCACTTACCTGGCCGGATGCTTGCTATGGAAGACGATAAGCCGACTGGAAAGGCCGCTGGCGGCTTTGCAAGAGCCGACGCTCTTTCCGCAGAGGAGCGCCGTGAAATCGCTCAGAAGGCCGCAGCGGCGCGCTGGAGCGACGCTTCCGAGGGCCCCCCAAGAGTCTGGTATCGCGGCATTCTCGATATAGGTGGCGCCAAGATCCGTTGTGCCGTCCTGGAGACTGGGCAGCGGGTTATCTCGGAACACGCGATTACTGTGAGCTTGCTTGGTTCGCGCAGCGGAGCCTCAAAGAGACTCAAAAAGGCTAGTTTTGACGGCGGGGCCCAAGTACCTCTTTTCCTTGCGCCTGGCAACCTAAAACCGTTTATTTCCAAGGACTTGGAGGACGGGCCCCTCAAGCCAGTTCTCTATAGGGACAAGCGCGGGATTGTCAGCGGCTACGACGCGACGTTGTTACCAGCAGTCTGCAACGTTTGGCTGGCAGCCCGCGAAGCCGGTGCGCTTCAGGAGCAACAGCTAGACAAGGCGCAAAAGGCCGAGGTCCTGATGAGGGCGCTTGGCGAAGTCGGAATTATCGCGCTCGTAGATGAGGCAACTGGCTATCAGGAGGTCAGAGACCGACTTGCGCTACAGGCGATACTCGACAAGGTTCTGACAAGAGAGTTGGCGGCATGGGCCAAGCGCTTCCCCGACGAGTTCTACGAGCACATCTTTCGATTGCGCGGCTGGGAGTGGAAAGGGCGCGGGACTAATCCGCCCCAAGTTGTCGCGCACTACACAAATGATTTTGTGTACGACCGACTTGCGCCTGGCGTACTCGATGAGCTGCAACGCAGAAATCCAACCGATCAAATGGGAAATCGCAAGGCCAAACACCATCAATGGCTTACTGAGGATGTTGGTCATCCGATGCTTGCGCAGCACTTACACGCTGTTATTGCCTTGATGCGAATCGCCCCGGGCTGGGAGGAATTTCAAGTTATGCTGGATCAGGCATTCCCGCGCCGAGGCAATACCCTGCAATTGCCGCTACCAGCTAGCTTTTCGACCATCGCGCGGCTGCGGCCTTCCTAGCAATTGCTGCGCGACGCTTGGCCGACAGTTTGGCGGCCCTAGCTTTGCCGCCCTTGAGCCCGCCTCTGCGGCCCAAGGCAACGGCGGCTGGGTCCTTGCCCTCGTCAGTCTTGGGAAGCGCAGCTTGGCCGGTGGCGATATCCACAACCAGTTTCGCCAACTGGCTTGGGTCGCGGGGCCGCTTGCTTGACCGGTCTTGCATACCCTGACCGTGGCACAGGCGGCTTGGTCAGTCAAATTCAAACTGAGACACTACCCCTTCGGTGCTATTCTTTTTGAAAAACCCGCCGGCGTGGCGGATGGGCGGGGGAAGCGATGACAGTGACGACCGGCGACATTCGCAACATTGCCCTGGTTGGCCATGCCGGGGCGGGAAAAACCCTGCTGGCCGAGGCACTTCTGTACGGGTCGGGCGCCATCCGGGCCAAGGGCAGCCTGGCACGCGGGACCACGGTCTGCGACCACGATCCCCAGGCCCGGAAGCTCCTGCATTCGGTCGACGCGACCCTGTGCGCCCTGGCGGCAGGCGCCGCACAGGTGCACCTGGCCGACACGCCGGGCTACCCGGATTTCATTGGCCGCACGCTGCCCGTGCTCGAAGCGGTCGAGACCGCGGCCGTCGTCGTGAGCGCGGTATCCGGTGTCGAGCCGATGACCCAGCGGATGATGGATTTCGCGCGCGAGCGCGGGCTCGCCCGGCTGGTCGTGATCAACAAGATCGATGCGCGTGAGGCCGACCCCAAGGCCGTGCTCGAGGAGATCCGCGAGCAGTTCGGCCGCGAGTGCCTGCCGCTCAACCTGCCGGCGGGCGGCGGCGCCAGGGTCGTCGACTCCTTCTTCCGCAACGAGGGCGAGGCCACCGATTTCTCCTCCGTGCAGCAGGCGCATACCGAGATCATCGACCAGGTGGTCGAGGTGGACGACGAGCTCATGGCGCTGTACCTCGAGCAGGGCGAGGCGCTCGCCCCCGAGCAGCTGCATGACCCGTTCGAGAAAGCCCTGCGCGAGGGTCATCTGGTCCCGGTCTGCTTCGTTTCGGCCGAGACCGGCGCCGGCATCCCCGAGCTGCTCGAGATCATCGCCCGGCTGATGCCCAGTCCCGGCGAGGGCAACCCGCCGCCGTTCCTGAAGGGCGAGGGCGAGGCGGCCGAGCGCGTGACCGTCGTGCCGGAGCCGGGCCGGCACGCGATCGCGCACGTGTTCAAGGTGATTGTGGATCCCTTCGTCGGCAAGCTCGGCCTGTTCAGGGTGCACCAGGGCACAATCCGCGCCGGCGCCCAGCTCTTCGTCGGCGACGGCAGGAAGCCCGTCAAGATCGCGCATCTCTTCCGCATGCAAGGCAAGGACCATGCCGAGATACCTCAGGCGCTGCCGGGCGACATCTGCGCGGTGGCCAAGCTCGACGAGCTGCATTTCGACGCCGTGCTGCACGATTCGCACGACGAGGACCAGTTCCACCTGAGATCCATCACCTTCCCTCCGGCCATGCTGGGCGTCGCGATCGAGCCGGAGCGGCGCGGCGACGAGCACAAGCTCGCCGAGGCGCTGCACAAGCTGTCAGCAGAGGATCCCTGCGTGCGCGTCGAGCACAACACCTCGCTGAACCAGACGGTGCTCTACGGCATGGGCGACCTGCACCTGCGGGTGATGATCGAGCGCATGGCCGAGCGCTACGGCGTCGCCGTGAAGACCCGGCCGCCCTCGATCCCGTATCGCGAGACCATCACGCACCGGGCCGAGGGGCATCACCGGCACAAGAAGCAGACCGGCGGGGCGGGCCAGTTCGGCGAGGTCTATCTGCGCATCGAGCCACTGGCCCGCGGCTCGGGCTTCGAGTTCGTGGACGACATCAAGGGTGGCTCGATCCCGAACCAGTTCATCCCCGCGGTCGAAAAGGGCATCCGGCATGCGCTCGCCGAGGGCGCGGTCGCGGGCTTCCCGCTGCAGGACATCCGCGTCTCCGTGTACGACGGCAAGTATCACACGGTGGATTCCAAGGAAGTCGCCTTCGTCGCCGCCGGCCGCAAGGCCTTCCTCGACGCGGTGAGCCGCGCGGGTCCGACCGTGCTCGAGCCGATCGTGCACGTCGAGATCAACGCGCCTGGCACCGTGATGGGCGACATCACGGCGGACCTCGCGACCCGGCGCGCCCGTATCGACGGCAACGAGGCGCGCGCGCGCGGCCGCATCGTGGTCTCGGCCTACGTGCCGCTCGCCGAGGTGACCGACTACCAGAATCGGCTCAAGGCGCTGACCGGCGGCGAGGGCAGCTTCACGCTCGAGCTGTCCCACTACGACCCGGTGCCGCCGCGCAAGCAGCAGGAGCTCGCGACGGCCTGGAAGCCGCGGGCGGCCGAAGAATGAACGCGGCCGAGCGATCCGGCACGCGCATCATGGCGGTGTTCTGCGACTTCGAGAACATCGCGCTCGGCGCCAAGGACGCCCACTTCCCGAGCTTCGACATCCGCAAGGTCCTCGAGCGACTGCTGCTCAAGGGCAACATCGTGGTCAAGAAGGCCTATTGCAACTGGGACCGCTACCACGACGCCAAGCGTGCCATGCACGAGGCGGCATTCGAGCTGATCGAAATCCCGCACGTGCGCCAGTCGGGCAAGAACTCGGCCGACATCCGCATGGTCGTGGATGCGCTCGACCTCTGCTACACCAAGTCGCACGTGGACACCTTCGTCGTCATCAGCGGCGACTCGGATTTCTCGCCGCTGGTGGCCAAGCTGCGCGAGAACAACAAGATCGTGGTCGGCTGCGGGGTCAAGAACTCGACCTCGGACCTGCTGATCAGCGGCTGCGACGAGTTCATCTACTACGACGACCTGGTCCGCGGCGAGGGCCGCGGCCGCGCCGCGCGCCGCCCGAAGTCGGACAAGGCCGAGGCGAAGGCGGCCGCCTCGCCCGAGGACCGCCGCCAGGAAGGCCTCGACCTGCTGATGGAAACCGCCGAGGACCTGTTCGCCGAGCGCGACGCGGAGGAGAAGGTGTGGGGCTCGATGGTCAAGCAGGCGATCAAGCGCCGCAAACCCGGCTTCAACGAGAGTTACTACGGCTTCAAGAACTTCGGCAAGCTGCTCGAGGAGGCGCGCGAGCGCAAGCTGATTGACCTCGAGTTCGACCAGAAGTCGGGCGGCTACATCATCACGCGCGTGGCGGCGGGCTGAGATGGCCCAGCATGCCGTCGGGCGTGCTGGGGAGCTGCCGGTCGGCAGCATGAAAGCCTTCAATGCCGGCGGCGTGCGCGTGGTCGTCTATCACCTGAAAGACGGCTTTTTCGCGACCCAGGCGCAGTGCACCCATACCTTCGGGCCGCTGGCGCGCGGCGAGATCGTCGACGGCTGCCAGGTGCGCTGCCCGCTGCACCGCGCGCGCTTCGACATCGCGACCGGCAGGGTCGTGGAATGGGCCAACTTCCCGCCGGGCATCCAGCTGCTCAACGCGGTGCGCGGCGAGAAGTCGCTGCGCACCTACCCGGTCAGGATCCACGACGGAACGATCATGGTGACGACATGAGCATGGCCAGGAAACTCGCGCGCGCTGTCCTCCTCGCCGCGTTGTTCGCGGGCACCGCCGCCTGCCAGGAATCGGGCCATGTCCAGCCGAGCGGCAGCACCGAGGTCGAGATCAAGGCCGTGGCGACCGGGCTCGAGCATCCCTGGGGCCTCGCGTTCCTGCCGGACAGACGCATGTTGGTGACCGAGCGGCCGGGACGGCTGCGTTACGTGGCGCAGGACGGCACGCTTTCGGAACCGATCGCGGGCGTGCCCGCGGTTTTCGCTGTCGGGCAGGGCGGACTGCTCGACGTGATTCTCGATCCGGACTTCGGCGTCAATGCGACGATCTACCTGTCCTATGCGGAGCCCGCCGAGGATGGAACCAATGGCACGGCCGTCGCGCGCGCGCGCCTGGATGGAAACCGGCTCGCGGACGTCAAGGTCATCTTCCGCCAGCAGCCCAAGTTTGCCAGCCGCCACCACTTCGGCTCCCGTCTGGTGATCGCGCCGGACGGCAATCTGTTCGTCACGCTCGGCGAGCGTAGTTCGCAGCGCGCCCTGGCCCAGGACCTCGGCACGCACATCGGCAAGGTGGTACGCATCACGCGCGATGGCGGCGTGCCCGCTGACAACCCGTTCCAGGGGCGCGAAGGCGTGCTGGCGGAGGTCTGGTCCTACGGACATCGCAACATCCAGGGCGCCGCGCTAGACCCGTCGACCGGCCGGCTGTGGACGCATGAGCACGGGCCGCAGGGTGGCGACGAGATCAACCTGGCGGAGGCCGGCCGCAATTACGGGTGGCCGGTCATCACGTATGGACGGGAATACGGAACCGGTTTCAAAATCGGCGAAGGCGCGGCCAAGCCCGGCATGGAGCAACCGGCGCACTACTGGGTCCCATCGATCGCACCTTCGGGCATGGCCTTCCACGATGGCCGCGGCTTTCCCCAGTGGAAGGGCCAGCTGTTCGTGGGAGCGCTCGCCGCCCGGCAGCTGGTGAGGCTGGAGGTGTCGAAAGACGGCGCCGTGCGCGCCGAAGAGCGCATTGCGATCGGCGAGCGCGTCCGCGACGTGCGCGAAGGACCGGACGGCGCGCTGTACCTCTTGACCGACGAGAATCCGGGCCGCCTGCTGCGGGTCGTCCCCGCACCCTGACAAGTGGACCGGACCGAGCGTTTCTATCGCATCCGGCGTCGTCTGATCGAAAAAGGCGCGCTGACACGCCGCGAGATCGAAGCGGAGCTCGAAATCTCGCATGCGACCTTCAAGCGCGACATCGAGTACCTGCGCGACCGGCTCAACATGCCGATCGTCTGGTCGCGCGCCCGGCAGGGATACATGCTGGATCCGGAGGCCGAAGCCTCGGAACTTCCCGGCGTCTGGTTCAGCCCGGCCGAGATCTACGCGCTGCTCGAGATCGAGCACCTGCTCGGCAGCCTGTCGCCGGGCCTCCTGGGAAGCCGGCTTGAGCCGCTGCGCGTGCGGCTCGCGGAGCTCCTCGAACGCGGAGACCGCGGTCATCGCGAAATCCGACGCCGCATCCGCGTGATCGGTCCCGGCACGCGGCGAGTCAATCGCGAAGTATTCGAGGCCGTTTCGCTCGGGCTGCTCGGGCGCAAGCAGGTGTGGATCCGCCACCTGCGGCGCGGTGACGGCAGCGTCACCGAGCGCGCGGTATCGCCGCAGCGCCTCGTGCACTATCGCTACAACTGGTACCTGGATGCCTGGTGCCACCTGCGCCGGGACCTGCGCGTGTTCTCGGTGGATGCGATCCGCAGCGCCGCGGTGCGCGAGGATGCCGCACGCGAGGTGGCCGCGGCCGAGCTCGACCGCGTGCTCGGCGCGGGCTACGGCATCTTCGCGGGCGCCGAGACGGCAATCGCCGTGCTGCGCTTCACGCCGGAGGCGGCACGCTGGGTGGCGGACGAAGCCTGGCACTCGCGCCAGCTCGGCCGGATCGAGGCCGACGGCAGCTACCGGCTGGAGCTGCCCTACAGCGGGGAGCCGGAGCTGGTCATGGACCTGCTGCGGCACGGCGCCGGCGTCGAGGTGCTGGCCCCGCCCGCGCTGCGGGCGCGGGTCGCCCGGGAACTCGCGCTGGCGGCCCGGCAGTACGCCTGAGTCGCATGGGGCTGCGACCGGGCGTGCCTCGTGCGCGCCGGGTCGTTGCGCGGGGACGCGACCCCTGACTAAGGTGACCCGATGAATCTCGATCTGCTGCGCGGCAATCGCAACCTGCTGTTCTGGGCGCTGCACACCTTTGGCTGGTCCGCCTACGGACTGGCCCAATACGTCGGCAGCGCGGTGTATGGCCGGGAACCGGGCTACGTGCAGGTGATCGCGATCGCGGGCGGCGCGGGCTTCCTGCTGTCGGCGCCGCTGCGGCTGCTGTACCGGCGCCTGTGGCTGCGCGGCCCGGCCGCGATACTGGTCGGCGCGCTCGCCGCCTGCTGGGTGGTGGCGCTCGGCTGGCGCGCGATCATCAACACCGCGTACATGCAAATCGTGAAGCCCGAATGGGCGATGGCCAATGCGCCGCAGCCGCTCGAGATCTTTGTCGGCACGCTGTCCTCGATGGCGCTGCTCCTGTGCTGGAGCGGGCTGTACTACGGCGTCAAGTTCTACGAGCGCCTTCAGCTCGAGCGCGAGGCGACGCTCAGGGCCTCGGCGCTGGCCCAGGAGGCGCAGCTCAAGATGCTGCGCTACCAGCTGAACCCGCATTTCCTGTTCAACACGCTGAACGCGATTTCGACCCTCGTGCTGGACGGCCAGAACCGCACCGCGAACCTCGCGGTTTCGCGCCTGTCCGAGTTTCTGCGCTACACGCTGGACCAGGATCCGATGAAGAAAGTCACCCTGCGCCAGGAGCTCGACGCGCTCAATCTGTACCTCGGCATCGAAAAACTGCGCTTCGGCGAGCGGCTGCGGCTGGAGTTCGACGTGGACGAGCGCGCCGAAAGCGCGCTGGTGCCCTCGCTACTCCTGCAGCCGCTGGTCGAGAACGCGATGAAGTATGCAATCTCGCCGCGCGAGGAGGGCGGCTCGGTTGGAATCATCGCCGGCATCGAGGACGGACAGCTGCGACTCGCGGTCACCGACGACGGACCCGGCCTGCCGCCGGTCCCGGCTGCCGGTAACGGCCGCGGCGTGGGCCTGCGCAACACGCGCGAGCGGCTCAAGGTGCTGTACGGGGATGCGCACAACATCGAGATCCGCGATGCGGCGCCGGGACTGCGCGTCGACATGCGGCTGCCGCTGGAGAGCTGATGGCGGGCACCAGCCGGATCCGGGCGATCATCGTCGACGACGAGCCGCTGGCGAGACGCGGGCTCGAACTGCGGCTCTCCGCCTGCCCGGACGTCGAGGTGGTCGCCCAGTGCGGTAACGGCCGCGAGGCGGTCGCGGCGGTGGCGGCGCATGCTCCGGACCTGATGTTCCTCGACATCGAAATGCCGGGCGTCGATGGATTCGAGGTGCTGCGGCGCATCCCTCAGGCCAGCATGCCGATGGTCGTGTTCGTGACCGCTTTCGACCGCTACGCGATCGAAGCCTTCGACGCGCATGCGCTTGACTACCTGCTGAAGCCGCTGGTGGACGAGCGCTTCGAGCGCACGCTGCAGCACGTGCGTGACCAGTTCGGCCAGCGCCGATCGATGCGGCACCGCGAGCAGCTGGTAGCGTTGCTGGCGAGCGTGACCGGCACCGGCCAGCTCGACGCCGAGGAGCTGATCGCGCGAGGCGCCGACGGCCTGCCGCGGCGGTTCCCGGAGGTGCTGCCGATCCGGCTCGGGCGCGAGACCGTGCGCCTGCCGGTGTCCGCGATCGAGTGGGTGGATGCGGCCGGCGACTACATGTGCGTGCACGCGGAAGGGCGCACCCACGTGGTGCGGGCCACGATGAAACAGTTCGAGGAACGACTGGATCCGAGCTGCTTCCAGCGCATCCACCGCTCCACCATCGTCAACATCCGCCGCATCCGCAAGCTGAAGCCCCATACCAACGGCGAGTATTTCCTCACTCTGGACGGTGGGCACGAGCTCAAGCTCTCGCGCAGCTACCGCGACCGGCTGGAGCGCATCCTCGGGCGCGACTGAGCCGGCCGCCGGCGTATGCTGGCGTCCTTGGCAGGACCGGCCCCCATCGTCGTGAGCGTCGAGCTGGCGCTTGAGCCTGCGCGCGCATACGCGGCTTTCACCGAAGGCTTCGCAGACTGGTGGCCGGCTGCGACGCATTCGCTGTCGCGCTGCGGGGACGCGCGCTGCCGCTTTGACGCACGCCGCGGCGGTTTCGTGGGCGAGCGCGCGCCCGACGGCCGGGAACTTGCCTGGGGAGAGGTACTCGTCGTGGACCCGGGCCGTCGCCTGCGTTTCTCCTGGTACCCGGGCCGCGAGCCGGCATCGGCGCAATGGGTGGACGTGGAATTTGCTCCAGGGCCCGCGGGAAGCCGGGTGACGCTGACGCACGGCGGCTGGGAGGCTCTCGGCGAGATCGCTCCACTGCTCCGGCAGGAATACCTGCCCGGGTGGCGTCACGTGCTTGGCGAGCGCTTCGCCGCTTATGCCAACGGGCAGCGCTGACTACTGCGTGAGCGCCCAGTCGATGACCGCGGCCTGGATCGCCTCGCCGGCGCCGTTCTGCGCGCCGTCGTGGTGGACGAAGACCACGACCGCGTAGTTGTGCCCGGAATCCCCGGTCACGTAGCCGGCGATCGTGCTGACGTCGCGCAGCGTGCCGGTCTTCATGCGGATCCGGCTCGGCTCGCGGAGTTCGCCGAAGCGGCGCTCGAGCGTACCGTCGAGCCCGCCGAGTGCGAGCGAGGCGAGGAATTCCGGCGCGAAGCGCCCGTTCCATGCGGCCGCCAGCACGCGTCCCATGCTGTCGGCCGAGATGCGCGCCTCGCGCGACAGCCCGGAGCCGTTGCCGATCACCAGCTCCGGCAACTCCAGGCCGCGCCCCGCAAGCCATTCCCGGATCGCGGCCTCACCGGCCGCGGTCGAGGCCGGCGGCCCGGTCTTCTCGGCCGCGATGGTCAGCACCAGCGAGCGGGCCATCATGTTGCTGGAGAACTTGTTGGTGATGCGCACGATCTCGGTGAGCGGGTGCGACTCATGCGTCAGCAGCAGGCGCGCCGTGGGCGGCGTCGGCGCGCGCAGCCAGCCACCTTTGAACTCGCCTCCCTGCTGCCGCCACAGCGTCACGAAGGTACCGAAGGCGTATTGCGCCGGATCCATGATCGCCAGGCGCTGCGTCTGCGGCGCGCAGCGCCGCGCCAAGCGGCCGGTGACGACCACGCGCGCGGGATCGGCCGGGGAGACTGTGTATCCGATGCGGCGGTTGCGGCGGACGCAGCGCCCCTCGACCAGGGTGACGTGGTTCTCGACCACCAGGCCCTCGGGAAACGGCTGCACCGAGATCTCGATGCCGTCGCCTTCGTCCGCAGGCCGGATCGTGAAGTCGGCGGACTGCCAGTTCACCAGCATGGGATCCGGCAGAACGTTGTAGGTACGCCAGGGTCTTCCGTCGAAGTCTTCGGGGCGCTCATTGGCGGACACGTAGCGCGTCTGGTCGACGACGATGTCGCCCTCGATCACGCGCAGACCGGCTTGGCGCAGGTCGGCGACCAGCCGCCACCAGCGCTCGATCGTCAGGAGCGGGTCGCCGCCGCCCTGAAGGTACAGATTGCCGCGCAGCCTGCCGCGCTCGATCGACGCGTCGACCCAGACCCGCGTCTTCCAGGTATAAGCCGGGCCCAGCATCTCGAGCGCGGCCCAGGTGGGCAGCAGCTTCATGGTCGAAGCCGGCGGCCGCGCCTCGCCGGCGTTGAGCTCGATCTGGCTCGCGCCGGTCGCGACGTCGCGGACCACGATGCTGACGCCGGCTTCGGACACCCGCTGGCGTTCCAGCGCGGCGCGCACGGCGGGCGGCAGCTCGGCGGCGAGCGCAGGCAGGGCGAGCGTCGCGATCGCGGCGACGGCGGGGATGCGGCACGGCATTTGGTGCAATACTAATGTGCGAGGCTGCAACTTGCAGGCGGCCGCGCAGTCAGAGCGCTGGATCCGATGGCAGGATGGGACACGGAATGAGATTCAAGATGCACCGGGCCTGGCCGCTCGCGCTGGTCGCGCTCCTGTGGGGTTGCGCATCCGAGTCGCCGGCGCCCGCGCGCGGCGATTCCGCGCCGGCCGCCGCGGTCGGAGCCGCATCTGCGGCCGCTCCGCCCGATGTGGTGGTGAGCGGGCTGCCGGATTTCTCGCCGCTGGTCGCAGCTTATGGTCGCGCGGTGGTCAATGTCTCGACGGTCGCCCGGCGCCGCGCCGCGACCGAGGGAGCACCGGAGCTCTCGCCCGATGATCCGCTCTACGAATTCTTCCGGCGCTTCGGCTTCGGGACGCCGCGCGCGCAACTGCCTCCCGCACGCGGGGAGGGCTCCGGATTCGTCATCAGCGCGGACGGCTATGTCCTGACCAACGCCCATGTGGTGGCGGACGCGCGCGAGGTCACGGTGCGCACCACCGACCGGCGCGAGTACCGGGCCAGGGTCGTGGGCGTGGACGCGCGCACCGACGTCGCGGTGCTCAAGATCGACGCCGGGGATCTGCCGACCGTGCGCATCGGAGATCCCGCGGGGGTGAAGCCGGGGGAATGGGTGATCGCGATCGGCTCGCCGTTCGGCTTCGACAACTCGGTCACCGCCGGGATCGTGAGCGCAACCGCGCGCACGCTGACGGGTGACGCCTACACGCCCTTCATCCAGACCGACGTCGCGGTGAATCCGGGCAATTCCGGCGGGCCCTTGTTCAACCTGCGCGGCGAAGTCGTCGGCATCAACTCGCAGATCTACAGCCGCACCGGCGGCTACCAGGGCATCTCCTTCGCGATTCCGATCGACGTCGCGATGCAGGTGAAGGACCAGCTGATCGCGCACGGACGGGTGCAGCGCGGGCGCATCGGTGTCACGATCCAGGACGTCAACCAGGCGCTGGCCGACTCCTTCAGGCTGTCGCGCCCGCGCGGAGCCTTGGTCGCGGAAGTGGACGACGACGGCCCTGCCGACCAGGCCGGCGTGCAGCCCGGGGACGTCATCCTGGCGGTCGACAGCCACGGCATCGAGCGCTCCGGCGAGTTGCCCGCGATCATTGCGGGCCTCAAGCCGGGCACCCGGGCGACGCTGACTGTCTGGCGCAACAAGGCGGAGCTCAAGCTGCGCATCGAAGTCGGCGAGCTCGAGGACGAGCCGCAGGTGGCGCAGAGCGGCGCGCCGGGCACCGAAGCTGAAGGCAAGCTCGGGCTCGCGGTGCGGCCGCTGACCGGCAGTGAGCGCTCGCGCATGCAGACACGCGGCCGGCTGCTCGTCGAAGAGGCGGGTGGCGCCGCGGCGGAAGCGGGCGTGCAGCCGGGCGACGTACTGCTGGCGGTCAATGGCGCGCCGGTCGCGACGCCCGCTGAATTCCGCGCCGCAGTGGAACGCGCGGGCGCCACGGTCGCGCTCCTGATCCAGCGCGGCGCAGCGCAGATCTTCGTGCCGGTGCGGGCCGATTCCTGATGCGGCCGTCCGGGGCCGCGCTGCTCCTGCTGTGGCTCGCGGCGCCCGCCTCGCTGCCGGCGGAAGCGCCACGTTCCGCCGGCGCCGTATTCAAGAGCTGCGACGGCTGCCCGGAAATGGTCGCAGTTCCCGCCGGGCAGTTCGTCATGGGCACGCCGGGCACGCGCGCGGCGGCAGGCGCGGCGGGTGCCGAGCCGGATGCGGTCGTCGTGCGCATCCCGCGCGCTTTCGCGATCGGCCGCCACGAGGTCACGCGCGCGCAGTATGCACGCTTCATCGCCGACAGCGGCCACGAACCGCAGTCGGGCTGCCGCACCTGGGATCCGGCGCGTGCACGCTTCCACGAAGATACGCGCCGCGACTGGCGTAATCCGGCGACCCCGACGACATTGCAGGACGACCATCCCGTCAGCTGCGTATCCTTCGCGGATGCGCGGGCCTACGCGCAGTGGCTGGCGCGCGAGACCGGGGCTCGCTATCGCCTGCCGTCCGAGGCGGAATGGGAATACGCGGCGCGCGCCGGTTCCAGCGCGCTGCGCCATTGGGGCGACGATCCCGCCGAATCCTGTGACCACGCGAATACCTACGACCACACGGCGCAGACGCAGTACCGGCTCGGCTGGCCGGCGGCCGGCTGCCGCGACGGCCATGCCGACCTCGCGCCGGTGGGCCAGTTCCGCGCCAACGCCTTCGGTTTGCACGACATGATCGGCAACGTGCGCGAATGGGTGGCGGACTGCGTGACCGGCAGCTACGTGGGCAGACCCGCGGACGCCCGCGCCTGGGAATGGCTGGGCGGCTGCCGCGAGCGCGTGCAGCGCGGCGGCAGCTGGCTCACGCCGCCGGAGCTCGCGCGCAGCGCGCACCGCGCCGGCGCGTCCGGCGACGAGCGCACGGACGACCTGGGCTTCCGCGTGGCGCTCGACTTCGAGGGCCGGGGCGCCGCTCCGGAAGAGCGCTGATGCGCGCGCCCGCGACGCTCGTGTTGCTGCTTATAGCCGCCGCGCCTGCGCTCGCACAGACGCCACCGGCCGCCGCGCCGCGCGACTGCGAAACTTGCCCCGAGCTCGCGCTGGTGCCGCCCGGCCAGTTCCGGCTGGGAACGGCGCCCGATGCGCCGGAGCTCGACCGCAGGACCGGCGAGTCGCCGGCGATCGCGATGTCATTCGCGCGACCGTTCCTGATTGCCAGCCGCGAGGTCACGGTGGCCGAGTTCCGGCGCTACGTCGAGGCGACCGGCGCGGGGCCCGCGCCCGGCTGCCGGATCTGGCTCGGGGGCCAGTGGGTCGAGGACCGCGAGCGCAGCTGGCGCGATCCCGGCTTCGCGTCGCCGCCGCGCGACGACGAGCCGGTGGTCTGCGTCTCCTGGGACGACGCGCAGGCCTACGCTGAATGGCTGTCGCAGCAGAGCGGCAGGCGCTACCGCCTGCCGTCCGAGGCCGAATGGGAGTACGTGGCCCGGGGCGGCACGCCGTTCCCGCGCTACTGGGGTGAGAACAACTCGCGCGAGGACCAGGCGCTCACGCTCGCCTGCGATCATGCCAATGTCTACGACGCCTCCGCGGTCGAGGCGCTGGCGCTCCCCTGGCCGAACGCCCGGTGCAATGATCGCGCAGCCACGCTGGCGCCCGTCGGACAGTACGCGCCGAACGCCTTCGGCGTGCACGACATCATCGGCAACGTGCGCGAGTGGGTCATGGACTGCTACACGGCGAGCTACCTCGGCCGGCCCGAAGACGCGCGCGCCTGGGTCTGGCAGGGCGGCTGCGATCGCCGCGGCGTGCGCGGTGGGTCCTGGGCCAGCCGTCCGCGCGATGCGCGCGCCCCCGCCCGCGACGCTGAATTGTCGCGGCATCGTCAGGCCGACCTCGGCTTCCGGCTCGCGCGCGACTACTGATCCGCCGCGCGCGCGGGGTTCATCCGTCCACCCGGCCTCGCGGAGTTGGCGGCGGGTGCTTTGCGCGCGAGGCGTGTCAGCCGTTTTGCGCGATCCAGGTGTGGAGTTCGGCCGCGATGGCGAGCGCGACGGCTTCCGGCGTGCGTGCGCCGATGTCGAGCCCGACCGGGGCGTGCAGCCGCGACCCGAGCGGCGCGGATGCCGCTCCGAGTGTCGAGAGCAGACGGGCGCGCCTGGCAGCGGGGCCGAGCAAGCCGACATAGCCGAGCTGCGGCCAGCCGGACAGGGTCCGCAGGTAGGACTCGTCGGATGCCAGGTGATGACTCATGACGACCGCGGCGGCGAAGCGCTCCGGCTCGAGCCGCGCAGCGATCTCCGGTGCCCGCAGGCAGAGCACCTCGCACTCCGGGAATCGTGCCGGATCCGCGAGCGCGGGACGATGGTCGCAGACGGTCACGGCGAAGCCGAGAGCGATCGCGAGTCTCGCGAGCGGAACGGCATCGTCCCCGGCGCCGCAGACGAGTAGGCCGGTCGGCAGACGCAAGGGCAGCATCAGGACGCGGATTACTTCGCTGCCGACCCGGCAATCGAGCGTGCGTATGGCCGCTTGCCGCCGCGCCGCGGCGATCTCGGCAGGTTCCGGCCAGGGCGCATCTCCGCCGCCGCTCCACCAGGCACGCCCTGCGGCCGCGCCGCTGCAGACCAGTGCGATCGTCTCCGGGCGTCGCGCAGCGACGCATTCCGCCGCATGTGCCAGCGGCTGCCAGCGCTCGGCCGGACCCAGGCGCTGCAGCAGCACTTCCATCGCACCTTCACAGCCGCTGCCGATGCCGAACAGCAGATCGTCCTCGCCGCGCATGTCGTAGCTGGCGAGTTCGGAGCGGCCGCTCAGCTGCACGCGCTGTGCGCGTTCGATCAGGTCCGCTTCCAGGCAGCCGCCCGACAGCAGGCCGCGCCGCTCGGCCTGCGACGTCACGAGCATCTGCGCGCCGCCCTTGCGGTAGGTGGACCCCGCGGTCGCGACGACGGTCGCGAGTACGCAGGGCTCACCGCGCGACCGCAGCTCCCGGAAGTCGCGCAGCAGCGGCGCAAGCGGGGCGTCCAGGGGGTGGATCATGAGCGAGAGCGTACCATCGGATAGAATGCCGGCCCCGGCCGCGCAAACCTGCTGCGCCCGGTATGCCGGAGAGGCGATGGGCGCGGCAACGATCCAGACCGAATGCGTCATCGTGGGCGCGGGCCCGGTGGGCCTGTTCGCCGTATTCGAGCTCGGCCTGCTCGGCATGAAATGCGAAGTCGTGGATTCGCTCGCGCACCCCGGCGGCCAGTGCACCGAGCTCTACCCGGACAAGCCGATCTACGACATCCCGGCCCTGCCGGTGTGCGGCGCGCAGGAGCTCATCGACCGGCTGCTCGAGCAGATCAAGCCCTTCAAGGCGGGCTTCCACCTCGGGCAGGAAGTGACCGAGCTGCACGTGCGCGGAAATGGACGCTTCGATCTCGCAACCGTCGCAGGCACGCGCTTCGACGCGGGAGCCATCATCATCGCGGCAGGCCTCGGCTCGTTCCAGCCCCGGCGTCTCATGGTTCCCGAAGCCGAGCACTTCGAGGGCACCCAGCTGCACTACCGCGTCCAGAACGCCGCCGAGTTCCACGGCCAGGACCTGCTCGTCGCGGGCGGCGGAGACAGCGCGCTCGACTGGACGCTCGAGCTATGCGGCAAGGCGCGCTCACTCACGCTGGTGCACCGCCGCGCGGAGTTTCGCGCGCAGCCCGCCTCGGTCACGCGCATGAAGGAGCTCGCGGCCGCGGGCAGGCTGCGCCATCTCGAGGGCACGATTCACGACCTCGTGATCGAGAACGGCCGCATCGCCGGCGCCACGGTGCAGGGCCGCGACAAGTCCCGGGCCGACGTGCGTTGCGGGCAGATCCTCGCCTGCTTCGGTCTGCACCCGAAACTCGGGCCGGTCGCGAACTGGGGCCTTGCGCTCGAGAAGAAAGCGCTCGCGGTCGACACCGAGAAGTTCCAGACCAGCGTCCCGGGCATCTTCGCGGTCGGCGACATCAACGCCTACCCGGGCAAGAAGAAGCTGATCCTGTCGGGTTTTCACGAAGCGGCGCTCGCCGCATTCGGCGTACAGCACCACGTCTACCCGGAGAAGCGCCAGTTCCTGCAGTACACGACAACGAGCCCGATCATGCGCGAGCGGCTCGGCGTCGCGCCGCCGGACTGAGGGCCGATGGATGCCCGTCTCCGCGAGCTGCTGAAGCTGCTCGATCTCGAGCGGCTCGAGGACAACCTGTTTCGCGGCCAGAGCCGCGACATCGGCACGCCGCAGGTGTTCGGCGGACAGGTGCTGGGCCAGGCGCTGGTGGCGGCCTCGCGCACCGTCGACGGGCGCCAGGTGCATTCGATGCACGGGTATTTCCTGCGCCGCGGCGACCCCGGCGCGCCGATCATCTTCGAGGTGGATCGCAGCCGCGACGGCGGCAGCTTCACCAGCCGGCGGGTGGCGGCGATCCAGCATGGCCAGCCGATCCTGACGATGTCGGCCTCGTTCCAGGTGGTCGAGCCCGGCCTCGACCACCAGGCGCCATCGCCGCCGGCGCCGCCGCCCGAAGGCCTGCGCGACCTCGCCGAGATCAATGCGGCGATCCTCGATCGCGTGCCGGAAAAAGTGCGCGGCTATCTGCGGCACGAGCGGCCGTTCGAATTCCGGCCCGTGGACCCGCCCGACTACCTGAAGCCGGTCAAGCGGGCCCCGCAACGCCAGATCTGGTTTCGCGCCGTCGATCACCTGCCGGATGACCAGCCGTTGCACCGTTGCCTGCTCGCCTATGCCTCGGACTACTTCCTGCTGGAGTCCGCGATGCTGCCGCACGGCGTGTCCTTCCTGGAGACGCAGATGGCGTCGATCGACCATGCGATCTGGTTCCATCGCGATCTCCGCGTGCACGACTGGCTGCTGTACGCGATCGAAAGCCCGAGCGCTTCCGGTGCGCGGGGCTTCGGGCGTGGGCTGGTCTTTGCGCGCGACGGAATGCTGGTCGCGAGCGTGGCGCAGGAAGGCCTGATCCGGCAGCAGAGCCGCTGGACCAGCCCGCCCGGCCAACAGCAGTAGTCTGCCGCTTCAGCGGTAGAGCTTGTTCCAGACGAAGTAGACGGGAATGCCCATCAGCGAGATGGCGACGTTGGCGAGTGCGATCCTGGGTGCGTGGATCAGGGCGTTGCCGAGCACCAGGAGCACCGCCGCGACGTACAGCACCAGTACGGCGGGGTAGCCGAGGGCCCGATAGGTTCGCTCGGCCTGCGCCTGGGTGCGCCGCAGCCGCCACACGCCCAGGACCGCGAGTGCATAGAAGGGCATCAAGCCGAGCACGAAAGTGGCCGCCAGCTGTTCGAAGGTGCGCACGCAGGCATAGCTGCAGGCGATGCCGGCCGAGACCAGGATCGCGACATGCGGCGTCTGGAAGCGGGGATGAATGCGCCCGGTCGCGGCGAAGAAATTGCGGTCGCGGCCCATCGCAAAGAACAGGCGCGGCTCGGTCATCATGAGACCCGCCAGCGAGCCGAAGGTCGAGACCATCACGAGCCCCGCGATCAGCGCGGAAGCACCCGCGCCCAGGACCCGGCCGGCGGCGTCCGCGGCGACCAGCGGCGAGGCACGCACCGTCTCGAGCGGGAGGATGTAGAGATACGCCACGTTCACCGCGACGTAGACCAGCATCACGCCGCCAACACCGAGCAGGAGTGCGCGCGGCACGTTGCGCTGCGGCTCGCGCACCTCGCCCGCCAGGTTGCAGAACGAGGAGGCGCCCTCGTACGCCCAGAGTGCGGCAACCAGCGCCAGCAGGAACCCGGGCAACGAAGCCGGCGCCCAGTCAATCGCGACGGTGAAGGAACCGGCCGCGGCGTCGCCGAGCGTCATGACGAAGATCGCCAGCGACACGAGCGCAACCACCTTCGCGAATGTGAACACGTTCTGGATGCCTGCGCCCAGCAGCACTGAGCGGTAATTGGCTGCGGCGACCAGGACCAGCAGGCCGACCGCGATCGTACGCCGCGCGATCTCGTCCACGGGCACGAACTTGCCGAAGTACTCCGCGAACACCATCGCGATGGCGGCGACGCCCGCCGGGTTGATGAGCATGAAGGTCCAGCCATAGACGAACGCCGCCGTTTCGCCGAAGGCCTCGCGGATGAACACGTACAGGCCGCCGGCGCGCGGATGCAGGGCGCCGAGCTCGGCGAGCAGCAGGGCGAAGCAGAGGGTGAGCAGTCCGCCGGCGACCCACACCAGGACCACGGCGCCCGCGCTGCCGGCCTGAGCCGCGACTTCCGCAGGTACGCGGAAGATCCCGCTGCCGATCATGACGCCGGCGACCGTCGCAACCGCGGTTGCGAGATTCAGCCGCCGCGGCAGTTGCCCGGGAACCGGTTCGCTCACGCGGGCTCTTCCAGCACCTTACCCGGATTCATGATGCCCTGCGGATCGAGCGCGCGCTTGATGCGCCGCATCAGCTCGAGCGCGACCGGGTCCTCGTAACGGGCCAGTTCCCCGGTCTTCAGCTGGCCGATGCCGTGCTCGGCGCTGATGCTGCCGCGATGGCGCGCCACGAGGTCGTGCACCGCGCGCCGGATGACCTCGCCGGAGGCGAGCAGGGCGCGGCCATCGTCGCCAGCGCGGACGTTCAGGTTGAAATGCAGGTTGCCGTCTCCGAGGTGACCGTAGGCGATCAGCCGTGCGCCCGGCGCCAGCCGTTCGACGAGCGCGCGCCCTTCCTCGACGAAGGCCGGCACCCGAGCCGGCTCGACCGCGACATCGTGCTTGAGCCCGGGCCCTTCCGCGCGCTGCGCCTCGGGAATCGCTTCGCGCAGGCGCCAGAAGGCGCGCCGCTGCGATTCGGAGGCCGCGGTGGCCGCGTCCTCGGCGAAACCCGCCTCGATCGCCGCCGCGAGCGACGCTTCGAAACGTTCGCCGAGCCCGGCATCGGACTGCGGCAGCGAGACCTCCGCCAGCACGTACCACGCGTGCGCGCGGCCGAAGGGATCGCGGCTGCCGCTTATGTGGCGGCACAGGAGCTCGAGCGCGATGCGCGGAATCAGCTCGAAGCTTGTGACCGAATCGCCGAGTTCCCTGCGCAGGCGGCCGAGCAGTCCGAGCGCGGCGGCGGGCGAGGGCACCGCCACGCAGGCGGTGGCGGACGCCGCCGGGAGCGGGAACAGGCGCAGGCAGGCCGCGGTCACGATGCCGAGCGTGCCTTCGGCGCCGATGAACAGCTGCTTCACGTCGTAACCGGTATTGTCCTTGCGCAGGCCGCGCAGCTGGTCGAGCACGCGGCCGTCGGGCAGCACGACCTCGAGCCCGAGCACGAGGTCGCGCATCATGCCGTAGCGCAATACCGCGGTACCGCCGGCGTTGGTCGAGACCAGGCCGCCAAGCGTGCAACTGCCGCCGGATCCGAGCGACATCGGCAGAAGCCGGTCCGCCGCGGCGGCCGCTTCCTGCAGCGCCACCAGCACGCAGCCCGCGTCCGCGGTCATGGAATCGTTCGCGGCATCGAGTGCACGGATCCGGTTCATGCGCCGCAGCGAAACCACGACGTCGCGACCGCCCGGTCGCGGCGTGGCGCCGCCGCAATAGCTGGTATTGCCGCCCTGCGGCACCAGCGCAATGCGCCGCGCCGCGCAGTGGCGCACGAGTGCGGAGACCAGGGCGGCGGAGTCCGGCAGTGCGACCAGGGGCGTCTGGCCGCGGTAAATGCCGCGGAAGTCGGTCTCGAAGGGCGCGCGGTCGGCTGGCTGGTCGAGGAAGCCCCCGTCGCCCAGCAGATTCCTGAGCGTGTGCAGCTCGGATTCCGGAATCGCGCAGGCCTGCCGGTCCATGCCGGACATCTTACGCAGGGCGCCGTCGCCCCGCGCGCCGTGTCACACGCCTGGCCCGGAGCGGAGCGCCGCGATGCGATCCTCGATCGGCGGGTGGCTCATGAACAGCTTCTTCAGACCGTGGCCGACACCGCCTGCGATGCCGAACGCCGCCAACTTGTCGGGCAGCGGCTGCCCATGGCTGCGCTGCAGCGCCTCGAGCGCGCCGATCATGGGCTGGCGTCCGGCCAGACGTGCGCCGCCGGCGTCGGCGCGGAATTCGCGCTGGCGCGAGAACCACATGACGATCATGGTCGCGAGGAATGCGAGCACCAGCTCGGCGACCATCGTGGTGATCCAGTAAGCGGGCCCGTGGCCGCGCTCGTTCTTGAACACGACCTTGTCGACGATGTTCCCGATCAGGCGCGAGAGCACGAACACGAAGGTGTTCACGACGCCCTGGATCAGCGTCAGCGTGACCATGTCGCCGTTGGCGACGTGGCTCACTTCGTGGCCGAGCACCGCTTCGACCTCCTGGCGGCTCATGCGCCGCAGCAGGCCGGTGCTGACCGCAACCAGCGCGGCGTTGCGCCGCGCGCCGGTGGCGAAGGCATTGGGCTCCGGCGCATCGAACACGCCGACCTCCGGCATGCCGATGCCGGCGAGCTGGGCCTGGCGGCGCACGGTCTCGATCAGCCAGGCCTCGTGCTCGTTGCGCGGCTGGTCGATGAGCTGCACGCCCATCGCCTTCTTTGCCATCCACTTCGAGATCGCGAGCGAGAGGAACGCGCCGCCGAATCCGAGCGCGGCTCCGAAAATCAGGAGCGCGGTGAAATTGATTCCTTGCTCGGTGAGATAGGTCTCGAAGCCCAACAGCCGGAGCGTCGCGCTCGCCACCAGCAGGATGGCGAAATTGGTCAGCACGAACAGCAGGACTCTCTTCATGGCCTTCCTGAATGGTTGCGCCCGGTCGGGAATTCAACCACGCGCGGTTGCCGGGGGCCCGGCTCAGTAGTCGTCGCGGTCGCCGTAGTCCTCGTCGTCCGCCTCATCCTCATCGTCGTCCCACTCGTCGTCGTCCTCGTCCTCGTCGTCGTAGTCCTCGTCCTCGTCATCCTCGTCTTCCGACCCGGACCAGCCCTCCGGTTCCTCCGCCAGCTCGAGGTCCAGCTCCTGCCAGGTCTCGTAGTCGATCTCCTCCACGTCGCCGTCCTCGTACTGCAGTTCGATCAGTTCCGAGTCCTCGTCGACCGAGAGCACCTGGAAAGTCTCTTCGTCCTCGAGACTCTCGTACCACTGTCCTGGCACCGGGTTGTGATCGCGGCCCATGGCACACCCTTTGTGGAACCCCGGCGCGTCGGACGGCCCGGGTTCCGGTCGATATTACGGGCGCCTTGCAGCGCATGGCAACGGCGGTCGCAGCCACGGGTGCCGCCACCCGGCGCCCTTGAGATGGCTGCGGTCCGTCCCCATGCAGCGGCCCATGGCCATCTGCGGCCGAAGGAGCAAGGAAATGACATTGATTCGCTGGGAACCGTTCCGGGAACTGGACGATTTCGTCACGCGCTACAGCCCGTTCTTCGGGCGCCGGCACGCCGGCCGCATGGCGTGCATGGCGGGCGAAACCGCTGCAGCAAAGGACTGGACCCCGGTCGCCAACATCTCGGAGACCGAGAGCGAGTACCTCATCAAGGCCGAGCTGCCCGAAGTGAGCAAGGAGGACGTCAAGGTCAAAGTGGACGAAGACGTCATCACCATCAGCGGCGAGCGCCGTCACGAGCTCGATCACCAGGACGAGAAGGTGCACCGCATCGAGAGTTGCTACGGCAGCTTCACGCGCAGCTTCCGTCTGCCGGAAGACGCCGACGTCTCCGCGATCCAGGCGGAGAGCAGGAATGGCGTCCTGAAGGTCAGGGTGCCGAAGAAGCCGGCGGCCCGCGCCAGGACCATCGAAGTACAGGTAAACTGAAGGGACCCCGGGCGGCGGCCTAAGGCCGCCGCCCTGCCGTCAGCGGCAGGAGGTCCCATGGCGACGGAGTTCGACGCGATCCGGCAGAAATTGCTTGCCCAGAAGCAGGAACTGCTGACGCGCGCCGCCAAGGTCCGGGCCGACATCACCCGCTCCTCAGGCCCGCTCGACAAGGACTTCGCTGAGCAGGTCGTGCAGATGGAGAACGATGCGGTGCTCGCCGGCATCGGCGAGGCGACCGCGGCCGAGCTCGCCCAGATCAATCGCGCGCTCGCGCAGCTGGACCAGGGCACCTACGGCGTCTGCAGCCAGTGCGGCCAGCCGATCGGCGCGCGGCGCCTGGCGGCGCTGCCCTATTCCGACCGCTGCATCACCTGCGCCGAAGCGGCCCGCTAGCCCACGCCAGCGGACTGCATGCCCGCCTACAAGGCCCCGCTACGCGAGATGCGCTACGCGCTGCACGAAGTGCTGCGCGTCGAGCACCATTACCGCGACATCGGCCGCACGGACGTCAACGCCGAGCTCATCGACAGCGTGCTCGAGCAATGCGCGCGATTCGCCGAGGACGTGGTGGCGCCGACCAACGAGGCGGGTGACCGGATCGGCGTGCGCCGCACCGAGGACGCCCGAGTCGTGACGCCGCCCGGCTTCGTGGAGGCCTACCGGCGCTACGTGGACGACGGTTGGGCCGCGCTCTGCGGTCCGGTCGATGCGGGCGGCCAGGGCCTGCCGGAAAGCCTCGGCGCCCCGGTCGGCGAAATGCTGGTGTCGGCCAACATGTCGTGGAAGCTCTACAGCGGGCTGACCGACAGCGCGGTGCTGTGCGTGGCGAAGCATGCCTCGCCGGAACTGCGCGCGACCTACCTGCCCAAGCTCGTCAGCGGCGTCTGGAGCGGCACCATGGTGCTGACCGAAGCGCACGCAGGGACCGACCTCGGGCTCATGCGTTCCCGCGCCGAACCGCAGGCCGACGGATCGTACCGGGTGTCGGGCACCAAGATCTTCATCACGAGCGGCGAACACGACCTGACCGAGAACATCGTCCACCTGGTGCTCGCCAAGCTGCCGGATGCGCCGGCCGGCAGCCGCGGCATCAGCCTGTTCCTGGTGCCCAAGCGGCTGCCCGGCCCGGACGGCGGTTCCGGCGAAGCGAACGGCGTGAGTTGCGCGAGCCTCGAGCACAAGCTCGGCATCCACGGCTCGGCGACCTGCGTGATGAACTTCGACCGCTCGCGCGGCTGGCTGATCGGCGAGGTGAACGGCGGCCTCAAGTGCATGTTCACGATGATGAACCACGCGCGCCTGTGGGTCGGGCTGCAGGGCCTCGCGCAGTGCGAGCGCGCCTGGCAGGCCGCGCTCGCCTACGCGCTCGAGCGGCGCCAGGGCCGCACCTCCGCGGGCGGCGGCGCGGGCGGCGCCGATCCGATCATCGGCCATCCCGACGTGCGCCGCATGCTGCTGACCCAGAAGGCGCTGATCGAGGCGGGCCGCGTGCTCACTTACTTCGCGGGCATCCAGATGGACCGCATGCTGCACCACCCGGACGCCGGCGAACGCGAGCGGGCGGACGGACTGCTCGCGATCCTGACGCCGGTCGTGAAGGGATTCATCACGGACATGTCGCTCGAATGCACCAGCCACGCCATCCAGGTCCACGGCGGACATGGCTACGTGCGCGAGACGGGTGTCGAACAGTGCTTCCGCGACGCGCGCATCACCGCGATCTACGAGGGCGCCAACGGCATCCAGGCGATGGATCTGCTGGGTCGCAAGGTGCTGGGCAGCGGCGGGGCGCTCGCGCGGCTGCTGGGTGGGCTGATCGGCGGTTTCTGCGAGCGTCACGCCGGCTCGGAGCCGCTCTCGGGATTCGTCACGCGCCTGGCCGGCCTGCTGAAGGAGTGGAGCGATGCGACCGAGAAGGTCGCGCTGCGCGTGGCCCGCGACCCGAACGAAACGGGCGCGGCGGCAATGGACTACCTGATGCTCACCGGCTACCTGTGCCTGGCCTGGTGCTGGCTGCGGATGGCGGCGGTCTCCTCCGCGGCACTCGCCAGGGGCGCCGGGGAGAAGGAATTCCACGAGGCCAAGCTCGCGACGGCGCGCTTCTATTTCGAGCGAATCCTGCCACGCGCCGAAGCGCATCTGGACGCGCTCTCGGCCGGTGCCAGGTCGCTGATGTCGTTGCCCGAGGGCCGCTTCGCGTTCTAGCCGGGTTTCAGCCCGGGAGCTCCAGCCCGCCCGCGAGCGACCAGACGTTGTCGCGACCCTGTGCGCGCAGCCATTCGGCGAGCGCGCGGCTGCGCACGCCGTGCGCGCAGACCAGCAGGTAGCGCGCCTCCGGATCGAGCTCGACGCCGCCGCCCAGGAAGCGGTCCATCGGCACCGCCTGCTGGCCCGTGACCGGCAGCGGCTGAAATGCGCATTCCTCCGGCTCGCGGATGTCGATGATCCGGAAGCCGCGCGCCGCCGCCTCGGCGATCGGCAGACGCAGCTCCAGGACCTCCGCCGCGCCGTCGGGCGGGGCGACGCGCACGCAGGTGCCGGTGCAGCGGGCGTCGCGCGGCGCCGCGATGCGCTGCTGGCTGCAATCGAGCAGGTCCACGAGCAGCAATTCGTCGCGCAGCTGGCCCGGCAACCCGAGCAGCAGCTTGAGCACTTCCATGGCCTGCAACTGGCCGAGCACCGCGGGCACCGGGCCGAGCACGCCGGTCTCGCGGCAACTGCCGACCAGGCCGTCGCGGGTCGCCGCCGGCCACTGGCAGCGCAGGCAGGAGCCGCCGGCATCGGCGCGCACCACCTGGAGCTGTCCCTCGTACTGGTACACGCTCGCGAGCACGGCCGGCCGCCCGGCCCGGATGGCCGCGTCATTGACCAGGAACTTGGCGGCAAAATTGTCGCTGCAGTCGACCAGGACGTCGCAGCCGGCGGCGATCTCGTCCGCATGGTCCGCATCGAAGCGCTGCACGCGCGGCAGGATCCGGATGGAAGGGTTGTACGCCGCGAGCCGCTCGGCCGCTGCCTCGGCTTTCGGGCGGCCGGCATCGGCGGGCACATACAGCGGCTGCCGGTGCAGGTTCGCGGGCTCGACCCGGTCGTGGTCGACGATCACGAGCGTGCCGACCCCGGCGCCCGCCAGCGTCGGCAGTACCGCACAGCCGAGGCCGCCGGCGCCGATCACGACGACGGTTGCCGCGGCCAGCCGCTCCTGACCGGCCGCACCGACTTCGGGCAGCGCGGATTGCCGCGAATAGTCGAATGCGCCTGCCGCGGCATGGCTGACGCAGCGATCGCAGTTGACCCAGCCGGTGTCGCCGTCCGCGTAATACTCCTTCTTCCAGATCGGCAATCGATGCTTGACCTCGTCGATGATCGCGCGGCAGGCCGCGAAGGCCTCGGCGCGGTGCGGCGCGGCCACGCCGACCCAGACCGCCACCTCGCCGATGGCGAGCTCGCCCAGGCGATGCACGCAGCGCGCGGCGAGCGCGCCGTGTCGCCGCAGGGCCTCCGCTACGATACGCTCACCCTCGGCGACGGCGAGCGGCTCAAAGGCCTCGTATGCGAGCCGCGTGACGCGGCGCCCCTCATTGTGATCGCGCACGCGGCCCTCGAAAGCGGCGAATCCGCCGGCCGCCGGCTGCGCGACGCCCGCAGACAGCGCGCCCGCGTCGATCACGTCACGCGTGAACGCGAAGCCGTTCATCCGCCTGCCACCGGCGGGATGAACACGACTTCATCGCCATCGGCGAGCGGCCGGTCCCAATCCGCGAATGCGGCATTGACGGCGACGCGCAGCTGCGCCGGCGCGAGACGGAAGCCGTACCGGCCGGCGAGCTCGGCATAGAGTTCCGCCGGCGTGCGGGCGCCGGAGTTCAGGGTCTCGGCCGCACGGGCGGCCTGCTCGCGCAGCAGGGCGTAGTAGCGCAGCGTCACCCGCGGCATCAGGAACCCGCGCCGGCCAACGCGGCGCGCGCCTGGCGCGCGTCGTCGGGCGTGTTGGCGTTGTCGAGTGCACCCGGGCGCGCGGGCTCGATCAGGTGCGCATCCCGCTGCAGCAGGAATCGGCGCGGGCAGGCATGCCCGTCCTCGACCCAGCGCTGCAATGCCGCGGCACTCGCCGGTTCCCAGATCGCGCACAACGGCTCCGGCAGCCCGTCGTGCGTGCTCCGATAAGCCGTTGCCAGACATGCGGGATCGCGTTGCGCGATCAGCTCATCGAGCGTCGCGCCGTCGAGCAGCGGCAGGTCGCAGGCCAGCACCAGCCACGCGGCCTGCGGATCCCGGCGTTGCGCGGCGGTGATTCCCGCCAGCGGGCCAGCCACGCCCGGGCCGTCCACGATCTGCGGGAAACGCGCGCGCAAGGGCTCGTCGTGCTGGTCCGGCCGCACCGACACAAAAGTCGCGTCGACGCGCGCCGCCAGCAGCGCGAATGCCTCGGCGAGCTGCGGGCGGCGGGTGAAAACCAGCGCCGCCTTGTCCTCGTGCATGCGGCTCGAGCGCCCGCCGGCAAGGACCAGGCCGTGAAGCGGCGTCACGGCGCCGGCTCCGCGCGGTAGTCGCTCTTGCCGCCGCTTTTCTCGAGCAGGCGCGTGTCCTCGATCACGATCCCGTGCGAAAGCGACTTGCACATGTCGTAGACGGCAAGGGCGGCCACCGCGGCGCCGATCAGCGCCTCCATCTCGACCCCGGTGCGATGGTGGACCGCGGTCGTGCAGCGGATCTCGAGCGCATCTTCGCCCGCGGGTTCGATCTCGATGTCACAGCGCTCCAGGCCGATCGGGTGACAGAACGGGATCAATTCGTGCGTGCGCTTGGCCGCCAGCGTCCCTGCAACGACGGCGGTCGCGATCACCGGGCCTTTCGCAGTGTGGAAACCGCCCGCCGCAAGCTCGGCGTATGCAGCGCGCGGGAAGCGCACGCGGGCCGCGGCGGTGGCTACGCGCAGCGCCGGCTGCTTGGCAGTGACGTCCACCATCGACGGCCTGCCGGCGTCGTCGACGTGGGACAGCCCGCGCTCCGTGTCATCCGCCAATGTAGTACATCTCGATCTTGCGCGGCGCCGCCTCGGCGAGCGGCACGCGCCGCAACTCGCTGTATCGGTCCTCGCGCCGACGCCAGGTGCCCGCGATCAGGTCGAGCAGCGCCTCGTCCGCGGCACCGGCCCGGAGCGGCGCGCGCAGGTCGAGGCCGCGGGTCGCGAACAGACAGGTATAGAAAACGCCGTCCGAGGACAGCCGGCCGCGCGTGCAATCGCCGCAGAACGGCTCGCTGACCGACGAGATGAAGCCGACCTCGCCGGCACCGTCCAGGTAGGCGTAACGCCGGGCCACCTCGCCGCGATGCGCGCCAGGCAGCGCCCGCAACGGGTAGCGCGCCCCAATCGCGTCGCGGATCTCGCGCGAGGGCACCACCAGCTCCGGCCGCCAGTGATTCCGGTTGCCCACGTCCATGTACTCGATGAAGCGCACGATCACGCCGCTGCCGCGAAAGTGCCGAGCCAGCTCGAGCGCCTGCCCGTCGTTGACGCCGCGCTGGATCACCGCGTTGACCTTGACCGGGGCGAGGCCGGCTTCCTGCGCCGCGCGGATGCCGTCCAGCACGCGCTCCAGACCGTCGAAGCCGCCGCTCATGCGTCGAAAGGTGTCGGGGTCGAGCGTGTCGAGGCTCACAGTGACGCGCCCGAGCCCCTGCGCGGCGAGCTCCGCCGCATGCTGGGCGAGCAGGATGCCGTTGGTGGTGAGGGCCAGGTCCTCGATTTCCTCGATTGCGGACAGCTCGCCGACCAGGTCCGCGAGGCCGGTGCGCAGCAGCGGCTCGCCGCCCGTCAGGCGCAGCCGGCGCGCGCCGAGGCGCGCGAACAGCCGCGCGAGGCGCGCGATCTCGGCAAATGTGAGCCGCTCGGGGGCGGCGAGGAAGCGGTAATGCTCGCCGTAGGTCTCGTGCGGCATGCAGTACGGGCAACGGAAATTGCACCGGTCCATGACCGAGATGCGCAGGTCCGCGAGCGGTCGTTGCAGTTGGTCGTCCATCGGCTACCAGCGGAAAAAAGGTACCACGAGGCCTGCCCGGTGCAGCGCGGGTCCGCGCGGCAGCTCCACGAAACCGTCGGTTCCGGCCAGCGAGACGTAGTCCCCGGAGCCGCCGGTGGGGCGGGGCCGCGCGAGCGTGCGCCCCTCCAGATCGTACTCCAGCGTCACCGGCAGGAAACAGCTGAGTGGGGCATTGAACTCGAAGACCTGCGCCAGGGCGGCCTGCGGTTGCGGCGGGCGCCGGAGACCCGTCCGCTCGGCGAGCGCGGGCAGCACGTAGCGCACCAGACAGACCAGCACGGAAACCGGATTGCCGGGCAGGGCGAACACGGCCTGGCCGCCCGCGTGCACGCCGAACCACAGCGGCCGGCCGGGGCGCTGCGCCACCTGGTGCAACACCTTGCGTACGCCGCAGGCCGCCAGGGCCTCGGGCACGTGATCGAAACGGCCCGCCGAGACGCCGCCCGAAAGCACGAGCACGTCCTGGCGCGCGAGCGCCTCGGCGAACGCCGTGCGCAGCACCTCGATGCGATCGGGCAGGTGGCGGTCGGTTTCGGGCGGGAATCCGGCGAGTGCGAGCGCGGCGCCAAGCCCGTACGCATTCGAGCGCCGCAGCTGGTGCGGCAGGAGCGGCGCTTCCGGCTCGACCAGCTCGTCGCCGGTGGTCAGCACCGCGATGCGCGCTGCGCTTGCGACCGCGAGTCTGCCGAGGCCGGCGCCCGCCGCGATCGCGATCTCCGGCGGCCCGAGCCGGATTCCGGGCGCGAGCAGCACCGCGCCCGCGCGCGCATCGGCGGCCTGCCGATGCACGAACGTCCACGGCGCCGGTTCGTAACCGGCCTCCAGCGTGGCTTCGCCGTGTGCGACCCGGATGCGCTCGACCGGGACCACGGTGTCGCAGCCGGGCGGCAGCACCGCGCCGGTCATGACCTCGATGCAGTCGCCGGCATCGGGGAGCGGAATCGGCGGCGCCCCCGCCGCCTGCACGCCGGCGATGCGAAACGTGCGCCGCGGCCCGTGCGCGATCGCGATGCCGTCCATCGTCACGCGGTCGAAGGGCGGCGCATCGCGCTCCGCGCGCACGGTCTGCCGCAGGACGCGACCGGCGCAGGCGGCGAGCGGCAGGGATTCCTCGCCGGCCGGGGCGAGCGCCGACGCGATCGCGGCATCCGCCTCGGCCGGAGTCAGCATCGGGGCTCGGTCAGTTCTGCTTGTCGCGGGTCTTGAAGATCGCGAGCTGCTCGTTGAAGGCGTCCGCGATGGCCTGCACCTCGTCCACTGCGGCGTTGTTCTTCTTGACGTGCATGGCCCGCAGCTCTTCGAGCCGCAGCTCGTCGTACAGGCCGCTCTTTTCGAGCTGGGTCATTTCCAGGTCGAGGCAGGCGTTGTAGGCGTTGATGTCGTCGTTGAATTGCTTCACTTCCTGGTGCGCGGCCACCATCTGGTCGTAGGTTGCGGTCTTGCCGTCCGGAATCCGTTGCGGCGCGCGCGGGTAAATGCAGGCCGCTTCGGCGGCGCCCCCGGCCAGCAAGGCAACGACGGCGATCGGAACGAGTTTCATGTCCATGGCTCCCGGCGGCCTGTTGCCGCTAGTGACAGTCGTCGCGCGGCTGGGTTCACGCGTCCGGCGATTCTATCGCAGGCAGAACGGTCCGGCGGCTTCAGCGCCGCAGAGCGGCCGCGTCCAGCGGCAGGTGCGCGACGGTCTTGAGCGTCTCCAGCACCAGGCTTGAGCGCACGTCGCGCACGCCGGGCAGCTTGAGCAGCTGGTGCAGCGTGAAGCGGCCGAGCGCGTCGAGATCGGGCACCACCACCTCGAGCAGGAAATCCATCTCGCCCGTCATCGCGTGCGCCGACACCACTTCCGGCCGTTCTTCGAGCGTGCGCCGGAATCGTTCGATCACGTCATCGGTATGCCGCTCGAGCTTGATCTGGACGTAGGCCAGCACGTTCTGGCCGATGCGCTTGGGATCGAGGATGGCCGCGTAGCCGCGGATGATCCCCTGCTGCTCGAGCCGCCGGACGCGCCGCGTGCACGGCGTCGGCGACAGGCCGACGCGATCGGCCAGCTCCACGTGCGACAGCCGGCCGTCACGCTGCAGCAGCTCGAGCATGCGGATGTCGGTCCGGTCCAGGGTCGGCATGGTGTTTTTCGCCTCGCGGGCATGAAAATTGGAGTTTATCACTCAAAAATTCACCTCATGCCGGGATTTTAGCTAGTGCCACCTCAGCGGCCCGGCTAGGATGGCGCCGGGTCGCGGCCGGCCAGCGGAGGATTTACGCATGTCCCTGAGTGCACGCCGGTACCCGGCCCCCGAAGGCCCGGCCGCGCCGGACTGGCGCCGCCTGCTGCCGACCGTGTTCGCTTCGCGCGCGCTGGATGCGCTCGAGGAATCGCGGCTCGTGCCCGAGCGCAAGGTGTTGTACCAGTTCACCGCACGCGGGCACGACCTGACCCAGGTGCTGCTGGGTGCTCAATTGACCGGCCCACGCGACGCCGTCGCACCCTACTACCGTTCCCGTCCGCTCGCGCTCGCGCTCGGCCTCGGCGTGGAGGAAGCGCTGGCCTCGACCATGATGCGCGCGGAAGGCATGTCGGGGGGCCGCGACATCGGCGTCGTCTTCAATCGCCCGAATCGCACGGGCCCCTGTCTGCTGCCCGCCTGCGGCGGAGTCGGCGCGCAGTTCACGCCCGCGACGGGATGGGCACAGGCGCTCGCTTATCGGGCGCGCGTGCTCGGCGACGAGTCGGCGACCGGCTGCATCGCCGTCGCACACGGCGGCGACGCTTCCATTGCGACCAGCGGCTTCTGGGCCTCGCTCAACATCGCGACCACCGGTCGCTTGCCGCTGCTGTACTACATCGAGGACAACGGTTACGGGATTTCGGTCCCGGCTGCCTGCCAGACACCCGGCGGCGACATCGCCGCAAACCTCGCCGCATTCGGTAATCTGCGCGTGATCAACGGAGACGGCTGCGATCCCGCCATTTCGGCGGAATTGATCGCCGGGGCCGTCGCGACCGTGCGCGCCGGCGAAGGACCGGTGCTACTTCGCCTCACCGTGCCGCGCCTCTCGGGCCATTCCGGCCAGGACACGCAGGCCTACAAGAGCGCCTCCGAGATCGCCGACGAGCAGGCGCGTGATCCGCTCGCCGCGTTGCGACGACTGCTGGTGCCGGCGTCGCTCGCCGAGCCCGAATGGGCGGCGCTCGAGGCCGGCGCCCGGCGCACAGTCGAAGAGGCGCTGGCACGCATCGAGTCGCGGGCGCGCGTCTGGCCGGTCGGAGTGACGACCCACGCCTTCAGCGAGCGACTTCCCGACGGGCGCATCGATTTGCAGCAGCAGGGCGGACCGCTCGCCGAGGGCATCGAGCCGCCCGCGGGCAGCGAGACGCCGCGCCCCGAAGGGCCGCGCATCAACATGCTGACTGCGATCCGCCGCACCCTGGAGCACGAGCTCACGATCAACCCGCGCATGCTGGTGTTCGGAGAGGATGTCGGCCGCAAGGGCGGCGTGCACGCGGCGACGCTCGGATTGCAGGAGCGCTTCGGCGCGGAGCGCGTGTTCGATACCAGCCTGTCCGAGGAAGGCATCATCGGTCGCGCGGTCGGCATGGCGCTGGCGGGCCTGCTGCCGGTGCCCGAGATCCAGTTCCGCAAATATGCCGAGCCGGCAGCCGAGCAGCTGCACGACTGCGGCACGATGCGCTGGCGCACGGTCAACCGGTTTGCGGCGCCCATGGTGGTGCGCATGCCCGGCGGGTTCTTCAAGTGCGGTGACCCCTGGCACAGCCAGTGCAACGAGGTCGAGTTTCTGCACGCGACCGGCTGGCGCCTCGCGATGCCGTCGAATGCCGAGGATGCCGTCGGTCTCCTGCGCTCGGCGCTGCACGGCAATGATCCGGTGGTCTTCTTCGAGCACCGCTCGCTGATCGACGGCGCGGCCGCCCGCCGGCCGTATCCGGGCGACGACTACGTCCTGGCGTTCGGCGTGGCACGCACGGTGCGAAGCGGCGGCGAGCTCACGGTCGTCACCTGGGGCGCGATGGTCGAGCGTTGCGAGCAGGCCGCCGCGGATTCCGGCATCGACGTCGATCTCGTCGACCTGCGCACGCTCTCGCCCTGGGATCGGGAAGCCGTGCTGGCATCGGTCGCCCGCACGCGACGTTGCCTGGTAGTGCACGAGGACAACCTGACCGCCGGCTTCGGCGCGGAAGTCGTGGCGATGGTCGTCGAGCGCGCGTTCTTCGATCTCGATGCGCCGGTCGAGCGGCTGGCGATGCCGGACGTGCCGAGTCCGCACAACCCCGAGTTGCTGGACGCCGTGGTGCCGTCGGTCGCCTCGATCGCCGCCGCAATTCGGCGCATTGCGAGCGTGTAGCGATGGAGACGATCGAGGTCCGGCTGCCGGAGGACCAGTCGGAAGGCACCCGCTCGCAGGTCCAGCGCTGGCTCAAGGCGGTCGGTGAGCGGGTCGGGATGCACGAGCCGCTGGTCGAGATCGAGACCGACAAGGTGACGATCGAGGTGCCGGCGCCCGCCGACGGCGTGCTGATCGAAGTCGCGGCGGCGGAGGGGACGGACGTCGCGCCGGGCGCGCTGCTCGGCAGGCTCGCTCCCGCAGCCGGCGTTGCCGCCGCGGCGCCGGTGGCCGCGCCTGCGGGCACGGTCCGGGCGCGCCCGGGTGCGGGCCGCATCGCGGCTTCCGGCACGGCCGCCCGTTCCCTGAGCCCGGCGGTCCGCAGATTGCTGGCCGAGCACGGGCTCGAAGCCGCGGCGGTGCCGGGCAGCGGCGCGGACGGCCGCATCACCGTGGACGACGTGCTCGCAGCCGCTGCGCGCAAGCCAGCGGCCGCGCACGCGCCCACGCCCGGAGCGGAAGCGGAAAGTGGACTGCGCCGCGTGCCGCACACCCCGATGCGGCGCCGCATCGCCGAGCACATGGTGCAGAGCCTGCTGCACACGGCGCCGCATGTCACGACCGTGTTCCAGGCTGACCTGTCGGCGGTGCTGGCGCACCGCGCGGCGCACAAGACCGAGTTCGAGCGGCGCGGCGCGCCCCTGACGCTGACCGCCTACTTCGTGGCTGCGAGCGCTGCGGCGATCCGCGCCGTGCCGGAGGCGAATGCGCGCTGGACCGACGAGGCGCTCCTGATTCCCGAACACATCGACATCGGCGTCGGCACGGCGCTCGAGGGACGTGGGCTCGTGGTGCCCGTGATCCGCGACGCGGGCCGGCTCGATCTCCACGGCATCGCCGCGGCCCTCGGCGACCTCGTGGCACGCGCACGCGCGGACCGCCTCGAGCCGGCCGACCTGCGCGGCGGCACCTTCACCATCTCCAATCACGGTGTCAGCGGCAGCCTGCTCGCGGCGCCCATCGTCATCAATCAGCCGCAGTCGGCAATCCTGGGCGTGGGAAAGCTGGAGAAGCGCCCGGCGGCGGTCACGCGCGACGGGCGCGACGAGCTCGCGATCCGGCCCTGCTGCTACGTGACCCTCACGATTGACCATCGGGTGCTCGACGGCCACCAGGCCAATCGTTTCATGGACACGCTGGTGCGGAAGCTCGAGGGCTGGGCCTGAAGGCGCCGGTCGTGGCGGGTTCGCCGGTGCGATAATGAGCCGGTAACAGGCGGGCCCCGGCGTGGGGCGCGCCGGGAGCCAGGTATGTATACGCAGGGACTGGATTCGCTCGGCAGGGACTGCCTGCGCGACCCCGCGCAGGAAGGCGCGCTCGAATGCGCGTTCCAGGCGCGCGTGGACGCCGAGGAAAAGGTCGAGCCCAAGGACTGGATGCCGGAGGCGTACCGCCGCACGCTGGTCCGGCAGATGTCGCAGCACGCGCATTCCGAGATCGTCGGCATGCTGCCCGAGGGCAACTGGATTAGCCGCGCGCCGTCCCTGCTGCGCAAGGCGATCCTGATCGCCAAGGTGCAGGACGAGGGCGGCCACGGCGCCTATCTCTACAGTGCGACCGAGACGCTCGGCGTTGCGCGCGCCGAGCTGATCGAGCAACTGCTCGAGGGCAAGGCCAAATACTCGAGCATCTTCAATTATCCGACCCCGACCTGGGCCGACGTGGGCGCGATCGGCTGGCTGGTGGACGGCGCCGCGATCATGAACCAGATCCCGCTCTGCCGCTGTTCCTACGGCCCTTATGCGCGCGCCATGGTGCGCATCTGCAAGGAGGAGAGCTTCCACCAGCGCCAGGGCTACGAGATCATGCTGCGCCTGTCGCGCGGCACGCCGGCCCAGCACCAGATGGCGCAGAGCGCCCTGAACCGGTGGTGGTGGCCGTCGCTGATGATGTTCGGCCCGTCCGACGCCGAATCGAAGCACAGCGCTCAATCCATGCGCTGGAAAATCAAGCGCTTCAGCAACGACGAGCTGCGGCAGAAATTCGTGGACTTCACCGTGCCGCAGGCCGATTTCCTCGGCCTCCAGGTGCCGGACCCGGAGCTGCGCTGGGACGAATCCACGCAGCACTACCGGTTCGGCACCATCGACTGGAGCGAATTCGAGCAGGTTCTCAAGGGCCACGGACCGTGCAACCGGGAGCGGCTGGAAGCGCGGCGCAGGGCGCACGAGGACGGGGCGTGGGTGCGCGAAGCAGCCGCCGCCTGGGCCGCGAAGCAGGAGGCGCGCGCCGCGCGCGCCGCCTGAGGGGAGGGTGCATTATGAGCGCGAACCGCGACTGGCCGCTCTACGAAATCTTCATCCGCGCCAGGTCGGGCCTGGATCACAAGCATGTCGGGAGCCTGCATGCGACCGACGCGCGCATGGCGATCGAGCATGCGCGCGATCTCTACACGCGCCGGCAGGAGGGCGTCAGCATCTGGGCGGTGCGCTCCGCGGATATCGTCGCCTCGGATCCGGCGGAGGCCGATGCCCTGTTCGAGCCCGCGCGCGACAAGGTCTACCGGCACCCGACCTTCTATGACATTCCGGAAGAGGTGAAGACGCTGTGAAGGCGCCGCTCCACTACGTCCTGCACCTCGCCGACTCGAACCTGGTGCTGGCCCAGCGGCTCGGCGAATGGGTTGGTCACGCGCCCGCGCTCGAGGAAGACCTCGGGCTCGCCAATGTCTCCCTCGACCTGCTCGGGCAGGCGCGCCTCCTGCTCGCGTATGCGGGCGAGCTCGAGGGGAAAGGTCGGGACGAGGACCAGCTCGCCTTCCTGCGCGAAGAGTCGCAGTACCTGAACCTGACGCTGGTCGAGCAGCCGAACGGGGACTTCGCGCGCACCATCGTGCGCCAGTTCCTGTTCGACGCGTGGCAGTCCGGACTGTGCGAGGCGCTCCAGCATTCGCGCGATGCGCGACTCGCGGCGATCGCGGCCAAGGCGCTCAAGGAGACCCGCTACCACCTGCGCTACAGCGGCGGCTGGCTGGTGCGCCTCGGCGACGGCACCGAGGCGAGCCATCGGCGCGCGCAGGAGGCGCTGGAGCGGCTGTGGCCATACGTCGACGAGCTGTTCGCATCCGAAGCGCTGGATCGCGAGGTCGCCGGCGCCGGCCTCGGGCCGGACCCGGCCGCACTGGAGCCGGCGTGGTCGGCGCGAGTGAACGAGGTGCTCGCGCAGGCGACCCTCGCGCGCCCCGCGCACGCGCCGCATCCCTGGCACGGCAAGCAGGGACGCCACGGCGAACATCTGGGATACCTGCTCGCCGAGATGCAGTCGCTGCATCGCGCCCATCCCGGCGCCCGCTGGTAGCGCGATGCCAGCCGCCGCCGAGATGACCAGCCTGCTGCCCGTCGAACTGGAGGCGCGCGTCCGGGGCCTGCTCGCGCATGTCCCGGACCCGGAGATCCCGGTGCTCTCGGTGCTCGATCTCGGTGTCATCCGCCACCTCAGCCTGCGCGCGGATGGCACCCTCGAGGTCGGCGTTGCGCCGACCTACTCCGGCTGTCCGGCCACGCCCGTGATCAAGGCCAGCGTCGTGCGTGCACTGGCGGGCGCCGGCCTGCGCGTGGCGGCGGTCGACGCGCTGTCGCCGCCCTGGACCAGCGACTGGCTGAGCGCAGACGGCCGGCGCAAGCTGGCGGCGTTCGGGATTGCGCCTCCGGCTGGCGCCGTGACGCGTCCGCGCGCGCTGTTGCACGCGGATCCGGCGGTCGCCTGCCCGCGCTGCGGGTCGCCGCGCACGGCAAGGACCAGCGAGTTCGGGTCGGCGCCCTGCAAGGCGCTGTATCGCTGCGAATCCTGCCTCGAGCCTTTCGACTACTTCAAGTGCATCTAGCCCGTGCTGAAGTTCCATCCGCTCACGATCACCGGCCGGCGCGCGGTCGCTGACGACGCGCTGGCGCTGTCCTTCGCGGTCCCTGCGCCGCTCGCCGCGGAGTTTCGCCACCACGCCGGGCAGCACGTCGCGATCCGCGCGACGATCGACGGGCAGGAGGAACGGCGCACCTATTCGATCGTGAACCCGGAGGGCGCCGCCGAGCTTACGATCGCGTTGCGCGTGCAGGCGGACGGGCGGATGTCGCAGCATCTCGCTCGCACAGAGCCCGGCCAGGTGCTCGAGGTCATGACGCCCAATGGCAGTTTCCAGGCGCGGCCCGGGCCGGTGCGTGACCGGCGCTGCGCCGCCTTCGCCGCCGGCAGCGGCATCACGCCCGTGCTGTCGATCGCGGCGACCCTGCTCGAGCGCGAACCGGACTGCCGGTTTCAGCTGTTCTACGGCAACACCAGTGCGGCGCGGACCATGCTGCTCGACGACGTGCTGGCACTCAAGAACCGCCACCTGCCGCGCCTGTCGGTCGCATTCGTGATGAGCCGCGAGCCGCAGGACGTCGGCCTCTTCAACGGCCGCATCGACGGGGGCAAGATCCGCGAGTTCGCGCGCGGCGGCCTCAATGCGGCGGAAACGGACGAGTTCTTCATCTGCGGCCCCGGCGACATGGCCGACCAGGTGCGATCCGCGCTCGCGGCGCTGGGCGCGAGCGGGCGCGAGCATGTCGAGCATTTCTCCGCCGGCGTGGCCGCGCGCGCGCCGGCAGCACCGGCGGCGCGTGCCGCCGCGGCCGCCGGCGACGTCGCCGTCACCGTGATCATGGACGGCCGGCGCCGCAGCTTCGCGATGGCGAGGAATGGCGAGCCGGTCCTGGAAGCTGCGGAGCGCGCGGGGCTCGACCTGCCGTTCTCCTGCCGCGCGGGCGTGTGCTCGACCTGCCGGGCCCGGCTGGTCAAGGGGACCGCGACCATGGAGCACAACGTCGCGCTCGAGGATTGGGAGGTGGAGGCAGGCTATATTCTCTGCTGCCAGGCACGGCCGACCTCCGCCGCGCTGGAAATCAGCTACGACGAATGAGCCGCGCGCGCCGATGAACTACACGACGATCCGGTACGCGGTGGAGCAGGGCATCGCGCGCCTGACGCTCGCTCGCCCCGAGCGGCTAAACGCCTTCAATGGCGAGATGCATGCGGAACTGCGCGACGCGCTCGGGCGCGTGGCCGGCGACGGCGGGCGCGTGCTCGTGCTGACCGGCGCCGGACGGGGCTTCTGCGCCGGCCAGGATCTCGGCGAGCGCCAGCCCGCCGCGGACGGCGGCCGCCCGGATCTCGGCGAATCGATCGAGCGCAACTACCGGCCGCTGGTGCTCGCGCTGCGCGCGCTGCCGGTGCCGACGCTGGCGGCCGTCAACGGCGTGGCGGCCGGGGCCGGGGCGAGCGTGGCGCTGGCCTGCGACATCGTGCTCGCGGCGCGCTCGGCCACATTTCTCCAGGCGTTCTCGAAGCTGGGCCTGGTGCCGGATTCCGGGGCGACCTGGTTCCTGCCGCGGCTCGCAGGCCATGCCCGCGCGCTGGCACTGGCGCTGCTGGCCGAAAAGCTCGATGCGGCCACCGCGGCGGAGTGGGGCCTGATCTGGCGTTGCGTGGACGACGCGCAGTTCCCGGCGGAAGTCGAGCGGCTCGCGGCGCAGCTCGCGGTCGGGCCGACGCGGGCGCTCGTGCGCACTCGCGAGGCGATGGAATCCGGCTGGGACCGGTCGCTGGCGGCGCAGCTCGACCTCGAGCGCGACTGCCAGCGCGAGCTCGGCCGGAGCGACGACTACGCCGAGGGCGTTGCGGCATTCTCGGAAAAGCGCGCACCGCGCTTCACCGGGAGCTAGTGCGATGGGCGACCAGGATTCCGGCGCCAGCCGCGCGCAGCAACTCGCCGAGCACGCGGTGCGCGCCCTGTGGAACGGCGACCGGGCCTCGCAGGCGCTCGGCATGGCGATCGAATCCTGCGGGCCCGGCCGGGCCCAGGTGCGCATGCGGGTGCGCGCCGACATGACCAACGGGCACGGGATCTGCCACGGCGGGCTGGTATTCGCGCTGGCCGACAGCGCCTTCGCCTTCGCCTGCAACTCGCACGGCGACAATACCGTCGCCGCCGGCGCCGCGATCGAATTCCTGCGGCCCGCACGCGACGGCGACGTGCTGACGGCGGTCGCGACCGAGCGCTGGCGGGCGGGCCGCGCGGGAATCTACGAGATCGAAGTCCGGAACCAGGACGGCGAGGCGGTCGCGCTGTTCCGCGGCCGTTCGCACCAGATCGCCGGGAGACTGATCGATGACTGAGGCTTTCATCTGCGACGCCGTGCGCACGCCGATCGGACGCTACGGCGGCGTGCTCTCGGGCGTGCGCACCGACGACCTCGCGGCGGTGCCGCTGCGCGCGCTGATGCAGCGCAACCCGCGCGCGGACTGGGGCGCGGTGGAAGACGTCGTGCTCGGCTGCGCCAACCAGGCCGGCGAGGACAACCGGAACCTTGCCCGCATGGCCGCCCTGCTGGCGGGGCTGCCGGTGGCCGTCGCCGGTGTCACCGTCAACCGCCTGTGCGGATCCGGGCTCGATGCGGTCGCAATCGCCGCGCGCATGATCCGGAGCGGCGAGGCGGAACTGGTGGTCGCCGGCGGCGCCGAGAGCATGAGCCGCGCGCCTTACGTGCTGTCGAAGCCGGACGCGGCCTGGACGCGCGGCCAGCAGATGCACGACACCACCATCGGCTGGCGCTTCGTGAACCCGCTGATGAAGCAGCAGTACGGCATCGATTCGATGCCGGAGACCGGTGAGAACGTGGCCGCCGAGTTCCGGGTGACGCGGGCCGACCAGGATGCGTTCGCGCTGCGCAGCCAGGAGCGGGCGCTGCGCGCGCAGGCGGACGGCACGCTGACACAGGAGATCGTGCCGGTCACGCTGCCGGCCAGGAAAGGCGAGCCGGCGCTCGTGGAGCGCGACGAGCACCCGCGCCAGACCAGCCTGGAGGCGCTCGCGAAGCTGCCGACGCCGTTTCGCACCGGAGGTACCGTGACCGCAGGCAATGCCTCGGGGGTCAACGACGGCGCCTGCGCGCTGGTGGTCGCGAGCGAGCGCGCCGCGGCGCGACACGGTTTCGCGCCGCGTGCGCGTGTGCTGGGCGCCGCGGTCGCGGGCGTCGAGCCGCGCATCATGGGCATCGGGCCCGCGCCCGCGACCGAGCGACTGCTGGCGCGCCTCGGGCTCGCCATCGGCGATTTCGACGTGGTCGAGCTCAACGAAGCCTTTGCCTCGCAGGCGCTCGCCGTACTGCGCCGGCTCGGACTGCCGGACGACGCCGCCCACGTCAACCCGAACGGCGGCGCGATCGCCCTCGGTCACCCGCTCGGCATGAGTGGCGCGCGCCTCGCCGCGACCGCGAGCTGGCAACTCGGCCGCACCGGCGGGCGCCGTGCGCTCTGCACGATGTGCATCGGGGTCGGCCAGGGCATTGCACTCGCGCTCGAGCGCGCCGCGTGAACGCACCGGTGCGCATCGAGCGCGACGGCGAGCTCGCCGTCGTGACGGTGGACAATCCGCCGGTCAATGCCTTGTCGCAGCCGGTGCGCGTGGCACTCCTCGCGGCGATCGAGGAACTGGACGCGGATGGCGCCGTGCACGCGATCGTGCTGGCGGGCGCCGGGCGCAACTTCATCGCCGGTGCCGACGTGCGCGAATTCGACCGCCCGCCGCTCGAGCCATTCCTGCCCGCCGTGCTGGCGCGCATCGAGGCCTGCGCCAAGCCCGTGGTCGCCGCGCTCTGCGGGCCCACGCTCGGCGGCGGTGCCGAAGCCGCGCTGGCGAGCCATTACCGCTGCGCCGCGCCGGATCTGCAGCTCGGGTTTCCCGAGGTGACTCTCGGACTCCTGCCGGGCGCCGGCGGCACGGTCCGCCTGCCGCGGCTGGCGGGCTGGCAGGCCTCGCTCGAGATGATGACTTCGGGGAAACCGGTCGGGATCGAGACCGCGATCGAACGCGGGATCGTGGACCGGCGCATCGACGGCGAGCTGCGGACCGGCGCGCTCGGCTTCGCTCGCGAGCTGTTGCGCGACGCCGCGCCGCCGCGGCGCGCGCGCGACCTGCCGCTGCCGCCGTCGCGGCCGTCGCTGTTCGAGGAATTCCTGCTGGCCCTGCCGTCCGCCGCGCGGCGCCTGCCGGCGCCGCCGCGCATCGTCGAAGCGCTGGCTTCGGCCGCCATGCTGCCATTCGACGCGGCGCAGGCCCGTGCGCGCACGCTGTTTCTCGAATGCCTGAACTCGCCCGAGTCGCGGGCACTCCGGCATCTCTTCTTCGCCGAGCGCGGCCCGGTGCTCGACCGCGAGCTGGCGCTGAAGGTGCGCGCGGCTGGCGTGATCGGCGCCGGCACCATGGGCGCTGGCATCGCGGTCGCGCTCGCGACCGGCGGCATCGATGTCACGCTCGTGGACGCGAAGCCCGAGGCGCTCGAGGCCGGCCTGGGCCGCGTGAAGTCGGCGATCGAGGGTGCCGCGCGCAAGGGTCGCCTGGGCGCCGCCGCGGCCGAAGCGGCGCTCGCGCGCGTGCACGGCGGCGCGGCGCTCGATGCGCTCGCGGACGTGGACCTGGCGATCGAGGCCGTATTCGAAAACCTGGCCGTCAAGCAGGAGATCTTCGCGCGGCTCGGCGCGATTTGCCGGCCGGAAGCCGTGCTCGCGACCAACACCTCGACGCTCGACGTGGACGCGATCGGCGCGGCCTCCGGCCGGCCCGCGCAGTCGGTCGGCATGCATTTCTTCAGCCCCGCGCACCTGATGCGCCTGGTTGAAGTCGTGCGCGGGCGCGAGTCGTCGCGCGCGGCGGTCGCGACCGCGCATGCCGTGGCGAAGCAGGCCGGCAAGATCGGCGTCACGGTCGGCAATTGCTTCGGCTTCGTCGGCAACCGCATGCTGTACGCCTATGGGCGGGAGAAGGAGTTCATGCTGCTCGAGGGCGCGACCCCCGAACGCATCGACCGGGCCCTGGTCGACTTCGGGATGGCGATGGGGCCGAATGCGGTCGGTGACCTCGCAGGGCTCGACATCGGCTGGCAGGCGCGGCGCGAATGGTCCGGCAGGCCGGATGATCCGCGCTTCTATCGCGTCTCGGACCTGCTGGCAGAACTGGGCCGCCTCGGCCAGAAGAGCGGTCGCGGCTTCTATCGCTACGACGGAGCGGGCGGCGAACGCACGCCCGACCCGGAAGTGCTCGAACTGATCCGTGCGGAGGCCGAGCGCCTCGGCATCAACCGGCGCGAGATCGGCGAGGATGAGATCGTCGGCCGCTGCATTCAAGCGCTCATCAACGAGGGCGCCGTCATCCTGGAGGCAGGCATCGCGGCTTC
>Ga0187893_10001697_pt1 | contig 51610 bp, 77 predicted proteins | sample MA1701074metaG_FD_139574 | JGI IMG/M metagenome (GOLD analysis project Ga0187893, IMG submission 139574) | White microbial mat communities from a basaltic lava cave in the Kipuka Kanohina Cave System on the Island of Hawaii, USA - MA170107-4 metaG ... | reverse complement strand
CTCCATCGAAAACTTCAACATCAAGTGGACCGGGGGCGTGACCCGGTGACAGGGTACTAGCATGTGGGATAGGAAGGCCGCCGCAGAGCAGCAGGAATGCGAGGACTGCCTCTGATGGCCCATATCGCTTGGCGCATGACCCTCCAAACCTGGCGCCGCTGGCAGTCCATCCTCCGCCAGCTCGAAGACCTCGACGAATCCAGCGAAGCCGCCCTCCTCCTCCACGAAGAGGCCCGGTCCCTCCCCGGCTTCCCCCGGCACTACCACGAGGAGCGCGACCTGATCGTCCCTGAAATCGCCTCCACCTCTCGGGTCCAGGTCCCCCAAGGTGGGGTGATTGACCTACGCCGCCGATTCGCATAGCCTGAACCCCAAGGCCCCAAGGAGACCATCATGTCCCCCATCCCGTACCTCAAGCCCGCCGGCCTCCCGGATGTTCCCTCGCAGCGCGGTCAGCGAGGTCTCTCAATCTACAAGCAGATCCCTCACCTGAACCACCTGCTCGCCCACGGTGGCATCCCCGGCCTCACCTACTTCCAAACCGCCCTCCACCACGTCCGCCAACTGCTCGACGACCCGCCCAGCCAAGCCACCGACGGCACCGGCTGGCGCCGTGTCCGCGGCCTGGACCCCTACGTGATCGCCGGGCCCCTCGGCCAGTGCGAAGCCATGCTCCTCACGGCTGGTCGTCCGATCCTGGGCCAGCCCCCCACCGCAGGGATTCGCCTCTGCTGGTACGACTCCGACATCCAGCGGCTCACCGGACTCATCAGCCCGGAGCCTTACACCGTAGACCTCGGACCGGCCATCTCACCCCAAGACCCCCATCCCAGCGCGCCCCAAACCATCCCGGTCACCACAGAAGTCATCATCGAAACCCCAGGCAAGGCCAGGCGGGCTCCGGCTTCGTGACCTCCAACCACAGTAGAGACCCTGTGTCCCACCACAACAAACCTCTCAAGAGAGGAAACCTCTCTCCAAAGAGGAGTGAGCCCCCATGGCCAAGTCCCGTTCTCGCCGTCAGTCCACTGCCAAGATCAAAAAGGTGATGCACGAGTTCAAAGCTGGGACTCTCCACTCCGGCTCCAGCCGAGGCCCCAAAGTCACCGACCCCAAACAGGCCATTGCCATTGCCCTCTCTGAGCAGCGCAAGGCCAGACGCCGAGGCTCTCGGTGAAGTTCCTGCTCATCGCAGCCCTCGTCCTCACCATCGTGGTCCTCTGGAGCACCAAGGCTCCCTGCGCCTACTGCAACCTGGGTCTCATCTGCTTCAGCTCCCAAGACTGCGGCCCCGCCCAGGGTTGCCTGTGTCTCCAAACCGACTACTCCGGCAGCGGCCGGTGCGCCCTATCGAGGTAACGCGCCCATGCTGGTCCCCGGCACAATCCTCCGCCCCTCCAACGATGACCTCGAACTGATCGGGCACGAGTTGTCCGACATGATCGACGACCTCGAAGCCGAATACCACAGCCTCCTCACCGTGGACATCCCCGCTTGGTGGCAGTGGTACCACGCCGTCCCACGCCGTCGCGAACGAATCTTCCCTTTCACGGCGGCCGCCAACGTCGTCGTCCCCCTGATTGCCCAGCAGGCTGACGCCCTCATCAGCCGCACCTACTCGTCCCTGTTCGGCGCTGGCGATCGGGTGTGGGTTGTCGCCACCGAACGCGAAGACCTCAGGGCCAAGGCCAAAAACGTCGAACGCGCCGCCAACTGGTCCGTCAACCACGGCTCCAACATCAAACTCTCCGTCTACGACTGGCTCAGTGAGCTGTTCGTCATCGGCTCCAGCGTCCTCGCCATCAACTACCGCCGTGACCAGCGCGCCCTGTTCTTCGGCCAGGGGGCAGCTCGCCTGAACGGCCGGGTCCCCATCCAGCGCCAAGTCGTCGAGTTCTCCCGCGGCGTCCTCTACGATCACGTCCCCCGCGAGCAGATCCTCTGGGACACGCGCTACCGGATCGCCGACGCCCCCCTTGTCGTCAGGGAGCACCGCTACTCCAAGTCCCAACTCTCCCAGATGTCGATACGAGACCCCGCCTGGCTCTCCGAACAGGTCAAGGAAGTCTTCCAAGACACTGGCAGCTACGCGCCCTCCAAGGACGTGGCCGACCTGAAAGACCGCCTCGACTCCAGAACCAGAGGTTTCTCGCCCCCTCTAGGCGAAGAGCACGACATTCGCGAATGCCACATCGACTGGCCCATCCTCCGCACCATGGGATTCGAGGATCCTGCTGACCCGGACCCCACGGCCCCCACCATCCCCATCGTCATCCACCTCCACCGCAAGACCCAAAAGGTCCTTCGCCTGGTGGCTGAGCCCTACCATCTCCCGGGCAAGCCCTTCTTCGATGGCTTTTTTCGCAAAGACAGCGCCCGCGGCCACGGCACCGGGGTCGCCAAGAAACTCGAAATGCTCCAGCGCATCCTCACCACCCTCTACAACCAGGCCATCGACTCCCAGACCCGTGCGAACGCCATCTGGGCCCAAACCTCAGACCCCCGCTGGCAGACCACACCCATCGACCCGTCCAGGCCCCTCTTCACCCCGAACCTCGACTCCTTCAAGCCCCTGGACATCGGCACCTCCGTCCAGCCCAACATCGCCCTCATGAACATCGCCAACATCTTCGCCGAGCGAATCACCGGCATCTCTGACCCCGCCTTCGGCCGTGAGTCCCGCCAGGGTGGCCATCCCTCCCCTGCTACCTCGACCCTCGCCCTGCTGGAGCAGGGAGTCCAGATGTCCGCCTCCACGGCCCTCCTCCTGCGCGAGCAAGTCAGTGCCATGGGCCAAGGCTGGGCCATCCTCACCCAGCAATACGAAACCAACGCAGACGGCAGCCTCGAACGGATCTTCGGCCCCAGCGACGCCCGGGACATCTCCGACCTGATCTTCCCCACAGAGCCCATCCCCCAGCACTACCTGTTCGACGTTCGAGCCCTCTCCGAGACCCTCAATCCTGACACCGAAATGCGCCGAGCCGTAGTCGTCTCCCAGATGAACCGCGACTTCTGGGCGTTCGTCCTCCAGGGCGCCCAGGTCATCACCTCCAACCAGTTCCCCCCTGCCATGGGCCAGCTCTGGCTCCAGGCCATCGAGGCCCAACGCTCCGCCTACGAACGCTTCCTCGAAGGAGCCAACGTCGATGACATCGAACGCTTCACAGGCCAGCTCCGAAACGCCGTCGAATCCGGCTCTCAGCAGCAACTCGCCGGTGCAATGGGCACAGCGCGAGAAATTGCTGCTGGTGCTGGATCTGTTCCGGGCCAGGGACCTCTGGGAACCTCTCCTGGAGGTCCTCAGGGCGGAGCAGGATTACCACCTGCGGGCGGCGGTTCTCTACTCCAATGAACCCCGTGAGGCTCGGGACTTCCACGCCCACGTAGCCCAGTGGCTCGACCTCGTGGTCAAGGGCGCCTTCGAGAACTACCACCTCCAGGCCGAACAGGCCCTCCAGCCGCCTCAGCCTGTCCCCGAGGGGGACCCCTGGATGGCCCCGGATTCCGGGGGCCAAGCGAGCGAGTAAGCCGGCCGGGGGCCCCTCCCCACGTGGGCCTTGACACCCACACCAGCAGGGTAGAATCCCATCACAGGAGGCACGTCCTTGCCGGAAGACCCCATCTTCGGTGACGCGGGGCCCGCCCTCGGAGGCGGTCCCGCCCCCGTCGCGTCGGCTGAGCCCTCACCCTCAGCTTCGGGCGCTGCCTCCCCCTCCACGAGCCCCGGGGCCAGCGCGGCCATCGACCCGGCGCAGTTCGCAGCCCTCCAGTCCCAGGTCTCGCAGCTGGCCACCCAGTTCCCCCAATTCGCCCAGCAGGTCTCCCAGGCCATCATGCAGCTATCCCAGCGCCAAGAGCCTGCCCAGCCTGAGCCGAAGGCCAGCCAGGACGCTTCCGACCTCGTGTCCAAGTTCACCGAGGACCCGGCTGGGCTCATCCGGGAGATCGCCACCGGGGCCTACAAGGACCTCACCAAGGATCAGTCTGACCTCCTCCAGACTCTCCTCGCCACCCAGTCCCGTAACCTCCTCGACGACGCGGCCTTCGACATCGACCAGGAGTTCGGGCCCGACACCTGGCGCGAGGTCATCAAGCCCCGCCTCGACCCTCACATTCGCGACCTCACAGGCAACAACCCCAAGGTCCTCGCAGACCAAGCCTCCGTGACCCGGCTCGTCAACATGGTGAAGGGTGAGCTGGTCTCCGACCTCACCACCCGGAAGGCCGCACACGACGCCAAGGTCGCGCAGGATTCGGAGGCTTCCATGAGGTCCATCACCGACCGAATCTCGGCGACCCTGCCGGCCTCGGGCCTGCGCCGCCAGACCCGCGACCCCAACGCCAAGGACATCCCTGGGTTCGACCTCTACAGCCGCGAGGTCGCCGCAGCCACCGGCGAGCAGATCGACCCCAAGGAGTTCGCCAAGTTCCACGCCATCGGAGGCCCGGCCGGAACCACCTTGAGCGACTTCCTCAAGGCCACCACGAAGCCCAAGCCCGATGCCACCACCCAGCAGGCCGCCCGATGAGTGACCCCAAACCCCTCGGCCTGGGCTCCCCTCGAAGCTGGCTCACCCCCCTGAAGCCTGACGGCTCCGGTCGCGCCTGGGAATCCAGCCCCAACGAGGAAATCTTCGGCACCCACCGGGCCCACGCGGCCGGCCTCAACATCCGAAACCCCATCCCCGGCTACGAATACGCCTGGGGCTCCCGAGACCCCCGGCGCCACCTGATCGACCGCCAGCGCGGTTACGAGGTCGTCCGGGACACCGACCCCGACGGCCCGGCCTGGCGTTCCGGGGCCATCGACCCCGACCACAACGCCCCCACTCCCATGGACACCTCCGAGGTCTACCAGGACGTGGTGCTCCTTCGGATCCCCGCAGCCAGGCTCACCGAGAATCGCCGCCTCGAAGAGGCCGAGCGAATCGCCAGCCTCAGGGCTGCCGAACGCTCTTTCATCGACCAGATGACCTCAGAGGAAATGCTCTCAGGTCACGGCCGCAACACCCGATTCGCCCACTCGTCCCACGGCTTCCAGGTCCGTGACGGCGACGACGTGATCGAAAGCCACCAGATCCCGGACGTTCCGATCGAGTAGAGGAGAGCCACCATGCCTCGCGGAGACATCATGCCCTACAAGTCGCCCCTCGGCGGTACCTACGAGGTACGGCACGCTGGGATGACAGCTGGCGAATCCTTCCAGACCGGCGAGCCCGTCGGCATCGTGGACGCAGGCACCCTCACGGAGCCGCCGGACACCGGAGCCCAGTGGGTCCTGGCAGACCAGGACACCGTGGGAAACCGCGTTGGGATCGCCTGCTTCGGGCCTGGTGCGGCCAGCGCCGCCGCGGACCCCGGCAGCCAGCTCTGGGACAACCCGGCCACGGGGGCTCCCTACGCCACGGGTGCCACCATCGCCTACTGGCCCGCCGACCAGGGGACCCTCTTCATCACCAACAACTTCCACGCGGCGGGAGGCGCCAGCGCAGGCGCCGCCCCGGCCATCACCGACATCGGGGAGCCCTACCAGATCACCTTCGGCACCTACGGGACCCCCGACGCCGGCTGGGGCATCGAATACACGGCGGGCGCCTACGGAACCGATGTGGTCGCCGTCATCGTCGATGTCCTCGATGCACTCGGCCGCCCCATCCGAACTTCCGGGGCTGCTGGCGTCTCCGCGGTGTTCGAGATCAAGACCGGCGCGTAGTAGCGTCGGGCCTGCCAGAAACAGAGAGGGAGCCATGGCCACCTTCACATCCAACTTCCCCGAGCTGCTCGAAACGCGGGACAAGATGATCTTCTTCAAGCAGTTCACCCAGATTCCCGTGCTCTACCCCACCCTGTTCGAGGTCCGACGCTCCACCAAGGCGTTCGAGGACCGCATCCGGGTAGCCGGCCTGGGCCGCTTCCAGCTCAAGCCCGAAGGCTCGCCGGTCGCGTTCGACGACCCCGTGCAGGGTGTCCGGCGCCGGGTCGCCCACCAGACCTACGCCGAGGGCTTCCGGGCCACGCACGAGGCTCTGGAAGACGACCAGTGGAACATCCTCGACAAGATGCCGGCCGACCTCGGAGACGCGGCCCGGGACTACCGGGAGCGGCTCGCGTGGGACCTGCGCAACGACGCCTTCGCTGGGGCCACCTACACCGGCCTCGACGGCCTCTCGTTGCTGAACGCGGCCCACACCAACCTGCGCCCCGAGGCCACCGCCGTCTCGAACGTCCTCGCGCCTGCGGTCGCCCTCTCGGTCACCGGCCTCGAATCCATCATGACCCTCAAGAGGACCACCGACAGCGAAGAGGGCCGGTTCGTGTCCCTCGGGCAAGCCTACGTGGTGGTGGCGCCGGCCCTGGAGCACGCCCTCTACGTCCTCCTGGAGACCGAGTTCCGACCGGGCACGGCCGACAACGACCTGTCCACCGTGCGCTCCACCCGCTCCGGCCTTCAGCCCCTCGTCTCCCCCTACGTCACCTCCGCCACCAACTGGACCGTCCACGACCGGCCTGGCCGCAACTCCCTCGTGTGGAACGAGCGAGAGGACGTGAACTTCAGCCGGGCCCGCGACGCGGACACCTTCGACATGAAGTTCTACGGGACCTTCCGGTGCTCGGTGATGTTCTCGGAATGGAGGGGGAACTGGGGGAGTAACTTCTAACGGTGCGCCTTCCAGTACCTCGTAGACCACCAGAAGGACACCGCGATCACAACCTGAGCCTACGGCCCCACCTGCCACGGGGCCCACTCCAAGTAAGCCGGTTGGCACCCGGTAGCCCCCAGCCCTCATAGGTCAATGGGGATGAAAGGAGACACTACCAATGGCCCGATTCCGCGCTCCCGTCGAATACGCACGAAGTCAAGACTCCGGCGGCCCTTTGGTCTCTCGCTACGCAGGACTTCCGGTCGGACTTCAACTCCTCAGCGATTGCCAGGTCTACCACAACGACTTCCTGCGGGCTAGCGACTTCGACGCCACCAACGACTGGACAGTGACGGAGACCGGCGCAGCCGGAACCTCGGCCCTCTCAGCAGACACGTCTCCCTCAGCCCTGGTCCTCACCTGCGATGCGCTCGACAACGACTCCCAGGAGGCTCAGCTCACCGCGGTCGCCGCTGGTGAAACATGGCTCCTCACTGGCGACCGCCCACTCTACTTCGAGACCATGATTCGCCTTCGGGATGCGAACAACGACCGCGACACCGTGGAGCAGGTCGATTGGTTCGTCGGGCTTGCCATCACAGACACCACCGTGATCGACGGTGCCACTGACTTCATCGGATTCGTCAAGCAGGACGGCACCGCCACTGCGATTCAATTCGTCAGTGGCGACGCAGGAGGCGCCGCGGGCGCCTTGGTTGACCAACTCGTGAGCCCCACTGGCTGGACCGCCCTGAGCACCCAAGCCGTAGCCCAAGCCGCCAACCGGGCCGACCGTCTCATGGGCCCGAACCAGTGGATCAAGCTGGCCTTCCTGGTCGAGCCCACCGGCAACGGCGCCAACGGCAACGTCTACGTCTGGGTCAACAACGAGGTCACCGCCGCAAGCCCCATCAACGCAGCCGGCTTCATCCCTGACACGGAATTGTGCGTCACCCTCTGCGTTCAGAACGGCGAAGCCGTTGCCAAGATCATGGACATCGGATACGTCCTCGTTGTCCAAAGCCTCTTCGACGACGCCGGAGCGATGGTCTAACCGAAGGAGACCCCATGACCCGCTGCCTCGCCATCCTCGGGGCCATCGGGGCCCTCCTCCTGCCCACTGGCGCCCTGGGGGCCGCACTCTGCGACCTGGGCGCTGGCGGAGCGACCAACGCTGCCGTCGGTTACCAGGGCCGTGTTGCTGAGGTTGCAGCCATCTGCCTGTGTGACGGGACTGCCGACTGCGTTCCGGGCACAGGCACCGGGGCTGCCAACGACTACGACCTCAGGGCCATGTCCGCGAGCCTCACCAAGTCCCCTGACCTGCTCATTTTCGAGCGCAACTTGGTGGCCGGCTGCGCAGCAGACCTCACGGCCACCTTCGCCACCGGCCCTGACGCCGACACCCTCCACACCCTGGGCAGCACCACTGCCATAAACGCAGCCACGTCCCGCCTGGTCGTGGACCTTCAGAGAGCCCCCGTGGACCGATTTCTCAATGTTTCCCTGACCAACACAGCCGGCTGCACCGACAGCGAAATCATCCTCATCTACGGGGAGATCGAAAGGTGAACTGGTACAGGACACTCGCAATCCTCCTTTGCTTCGTTGCTGGCGTCACGTTTGCTGGAGGAACAGATTTCGTCCCTACCCAGACATCTTCCGGTGTGACCACCTTCCCCTCAACCGGCGGGTCCGGCGACCCCTTCACGGCCCCCGGAGAGCGCAGCTTCGGCGATATCTTCGAGACCCAATGGGGTCCCTCGTGGCGCTGCGACGGCGGCCGAAACGACAACCAGGAGTGCGACGCGGACGACGACTGCATCGACGCGACCTGCGAGATCAACACGGCCGGCGGTAACACCGGGTACCTCCCGACCCAGTATCGCACCTACGTGAACGCCGCGGCCGGGCCTGCGCCTCCTGCGTCCGGTGTGGGGGCCACGCGGAGGCTCGACTCTGTTCTCAGCGGCATGGCCTACAACATGATCGACGAAAACACGGCCTACGACGCAAACCAGCACTCCTGGGCCACGGTCGTCGAGTCCGATTGGCGCCCTGGGGTCACCAGTTTCACCTGGAATGCGGCGGCAGTGAACACGGCCAACGAGCGCATCACCACAGGCGCCCCCCATGGCTTCCCGACTGGCAGTGGCCCTGTCCGCCTGAAGTGTGACACGGCCGCGGTGCTGCCTACTTCTACGCCCCAGCTCGCGCTTGCGACCGACTATTTCATCATCTGGAGCAATGCCTTCACAACCTCGGAATTCCAGCTCTCGGCCACGAGGAACCCGCTCTCCGCAATCAACCTCACGGCCGTTGGATCTGGAACCTGCAACGTCGAGTACCAGCGCAGCGTCATCGAAGCCTACCTGAAGGCGTGGGAGCCTGGTGGGGTTCCGACTCACGATCTCCGGTACTTTTTCGTAGACATCGACCCTGTGCAGCGGGCCATGTCCTTCTCGATCCACCATCGGGATCGGGATCGCAACGGAAACTTCGGTGCGGGTGAGCAATACATCTACTTCGTGAACGGAGGCATCACGATCTTCGGGAACACCTCGCCCTCTGCGGCCATCGACATCTTCCCGAACGCAGAGACCCAGCCGACCGGGTACAGCACCATGCAGTATTGGAGAACGGACCCGGACTACATCCGCTACCTGCTCATGGACCGTCCGTCCAACTCCAGTGCCGCATCCTTCGTCTGGGTCACCTCAGGCGGCGGTGGATACTGGCTCTGGCCGGACGACTCGACCTCCGGCTACGACACGCCGGGGTCTGTGGGCCAGGTCATGCGGGCCCGCACCGACACTGGCGGTCCCCCCAGCGAATCCGCCGGCCGCGCCTTCGTGATGGAGTCCGATCGCAGCACATGGGGCCCGGCAATCTGGGGAGTCCTGGATGCCGATGGCACCTGCGCTGCCGCCGGCACCGTCGATCAGACTCCGACGTGCGGGCAGGAAGTCTGTAGCAATGCTGGAATGCAGTGCGTGAATGTGATTGCCTTCGGAACAGACGGGGTGCCGGTCCTCACCAGACAAGCCTGCACAGATCAGCCCGGCGCTGGTATCAACATCGCCGCCTTCTGCAACTAGCCTCATGGAAGAACTCTACAAGGTCATCTACGCCCTAGGTCAGCTCGATCTCGTGGGCGCTATCGTACTACTGCTCGGCATCGTCGTGATCGCAAAGAAGACCAGCCTCTTCGGCGATCCTACAACGAGGGCTGCGGCCGTAGAGACCCGAGACGACTGCATCGCCATGCGCGGCGAGGTGGAGCGTATCCGAGACAGCGTGAGCAGGCTGTTCGAGGGACAGAACGGACTTGCTGTCTCCATCGGAAAAGTCGAGGTCCGTGTTGGCCACGTCGAAGACCGGCTGGGTAAGTTGGTGGACGCCTACATCGGGAAGGGAGAGCCGGCGTGACCTTCTCCCGACGCCTGCCCGCCTCTCTGGTTGACAACGAAACGAAGCAGTCCTGTGAGCCTCGGAGACAAGCAAGAACTCTTCACTCGCTGCCTCGTCCAGCTCCTCCTACGGATGCACCTGGAGGGCTATCAAGTCCGCATGGGCCAGGTCGAACGCAGCCCCGAAGAGGCCGCCCGCCTGGGAAAACCAAACAGCGTCCACACCCTTCGTCTCGCAGCCGACCTACACCTGTTCCAGGACCGCCGCTACCTGACCGAAACCAAAGACCACGAGACCTTCGGCGTCTTCTGGGAACGTCTCCATCCAGACTGCCGATGGGGCGGCCGCTTTGGTGACGGAAATCACTACTCCATCACCCACGATGGAGTGAAATAAGGAGACCCTCATGGTTCGGTTGGCTCTCATCCTGACCCTTGGCCTCGGGATGCTCCTGGGTGGCGCCTGCCAGCCCCCTGAATGTCCTGAATGCCCTACCCCCCCTCCGCCTCCTCCGGACTACTCTGCCGAACGCGCGGCCCTCATCGCCCTCTATGACTGGAATGGCGACAACTGCGTCCGGGAGGCGGACGACTCCAGGGCCCTGGAGGCCATCCAGACAGCCCGGCTCGGCTCTGGCCTCAACGGCTGGCGCACCATCCAGGGGCAGTGCTTGTAGCTGGCCTCTGGCCTTGTGGTACCATTCCACCACGTAGCCAAGGCCCCACAGGGCAGCCCCATGGGGCAGGAGGTACGTGATGCTGGGCTTCCTCAAGTCGCTCCTCTTCTCGTCCGACCGCACAGCCAGCCCCGCCGCGGAGGGGGCCGTCCGCCAGGCCGTCCTGGGGGCGATCCTGGGCACCGTCGTGGGGACCCTCACCCAGAGCGGCATGGACCCGGCCCAGGTGGAACAGGTCCGCGTGGGCCTGGAGACTGCGCTCGGAGCCATGATCCTGGGCGGCGGGGCGCTGCTCGGGAAGATCCTGCGGAACTGGATGATCGCCAAGGGCGGCTGGGTGGGTGTCCTCGCCCGATTCATCCCGCTCGGCTGAGGCGGGGGTCCCGCCCGAATGAGACGGGGGATCCTCCTGGCCCGCGATCTGGCTGGCGCTGAGGTCCGCCGCCTCAAGTTGGACATCCTCCAACTGATTCGCCGCTGGCGCGCCAGGAAGGCCCGCAAGCAGCTCGTCTCTCGGCGCCAGCCCAAGAGGCCCTCGGATGCCCGTCGTTGACTACACCACCGAGTTGGCCGGCTCTCAGGACGGCCGCCAACGAGTCTCCGCGCCGCAGTGGGTCAGTGAGCTGGACCCCCAGATATCTGCCACCTTCGACGGCTTCATCAACTGGCGCCTCCAGCTAGGACTCCAATTCCAACTCTACCCAGGCGGCATCCCCGCCGAGTTGCCGGGGGTGCTTCAACCTTGCACCTTGCTCCTTCGGATCATCGCCGGGGCCGTTGGGAGTGACATTTTCGTTCGTCCCTTGGCCTTGATGACCTCCCCTACCCTCGCAGCCTTCAGCGATGCCAACCTCCCTACGTTGGCGGCGCAAGTCCTTCCCTGGGCGCGCCTGGGAGGATTCGCCCCCTGGGCCTTGGCGCCCACCTTCACAGTCCCGCGCCCTGGGGGCTTGAGTTCGTTCGAGCTGGACCTGACCGGCTCAGGAGACCTGGGGGCCTTCAACTGGGTGGAGGCTGTGCGTGACGACCCCACCTGGAACGGGAAGCTGTGCCTGTTGATTCGCCTCGATGCAGTGGGCGACGGCTCCAATGGCTTCACGGTGGTTGCCTCCGAGTCAGCCCTGACCCCCCCGCCAACCCTGAGCCTCACTGAAGTGGTCTTGGCCCCGGGGGCGGAGTCGGTCGAGACTGGCTGGCAGACCGGCAGTCAAGAACCCCACACCCGAGCCATCCACTCGATGCGTTCTGGCTTCCCCGCCCTGTCCCACGAGATGGTCGAAGACGGCTACCTCCCCGGCGTCTGGGTCCTGCCTCACGAGAGCGACCCCGAAGACGACTTCGAGTTCGACACCTACGTCTCCTCGCCCAGCGAGGGCGCCACCATCAACATCCCGGCAAAGTGACCCATGGCCCAGACCTCCATCGTCACACGCACGACCCGGCTCCCCGGGGCCCAGGACGGCACCTTGAATCTGGTGGACGCGGGGGGCCTCTGGGAAGACGTAGAGGAAGACATCACCCTGGGCGGGTTCTATGGGCCGTTCCACGCCGGCTTCCGATTCCCACTCGGGTTCGCCCGCAGCGGCGGCCTGGCTCTGGATCCGCCGCGCCTGGTCACTGCCAGTCTGGTCCTGACAGCGAGCGTGGCCCCCAGCGCGCCTCTCACCCTCCAGGTCTGGGTGGTGGATGAGCTGGAGGCCGCCCCTTTCAGCGACGCCTTCCCGCCTCACACCCTGGGAGTCGGCGGGCGCCCCAACCAAGTCCTCGTCTACGACGCGGCCACCGACTTCGTGGGCCTCACCACCTGGACGGTTCCGCTCAATGTCACTACCCAGGGCCCCCTAGGGCCGGTGACAACCCTCCACCCCACCATCGCCGCCCTCGCCCGCAACCCTCGATGGGATGGAATCCTCACCCTGGGGTTGAACAGCCCCCTCTACTTTGGGGTCCAGGTGCCGGTCTTCACGGCCGAGAGCACCGAGGGCCAGCCGCCGACCCCCCTGACCACCGAGGCCGTCTTCAACACCGGCTGGCACACGCACGAGGATCGCCCTACTGCGGCCGTCCACTCGATGCGCTCCGGCCTCCCGGCGTTCTCCAAGGACTTGGTTGAGGATCACTTCCGCCGAGGGGTGTGGGTGGCCGACCGGGAGTGGGATCCCGAAGACCCCACGGACTACGGCGACGCCTACCAGCAGGATCCCAACGAGGGCGGCACCGACTCGGTGCCCGCCAGGTAGAAAACCATGGGCACCATTCAACTGAGCCAATTCCGAGACGAGCTGGTTTTCATGCTCGAAAACCGCTCTGACGCCGCCTTGACAGACACTCATCTCGACCGCTGGCTCAATTGGGCCTACTGTCACATCAGCCACCCAGACGTTTTCGACCATCGCGAAGTCCAGGTGCGCCAGGACATCACCCTGATCCTCAACACCTTCAACTACCCGATTTCCGAGGCCGCCCTCGGCCTGAAGCTGCTCCGGATCCGCCAAGTCACCTACTTGGCCGCAGCGGCCTTCAACTTCACCTCCCGCCGAGTGGACGTGGCATACGAATCCATCACCCAGCACCAGTCCCGCACCCCGCGCACAGGGCCCAACCCCAACCTCTATGCCATCCGCGGTGAGGAACTCAACATCTTCCCCGGCCCGGACTCCACCGCTGCCGGCAACATCCTGAGCCTCGAAATCGTCCGGCAGCCTGCTCTGCTCACGCTCGACACAGACGTGACAGTCCTCCCTTTCATGTGGGACGAGATACTTCTCCAGGGTGCTCTCTGGCGAGCCCAGCGCGACCTCGGCTACAAGGAGATCGCCGAACAAACCAAGCAGGACTTCGCAGCCCTCGTCAACGACACCGGCGGGCACAGCTTCCTGGCCACCATGGATACTCGTCAGCAGGCCGGCTCCGGGATCGAGCCAGGCCGCTACGAAAGTGAGGTGATGGCATGAGCCGTCGTCGAGAACTGCTGATCGCAGCCTTGGCAACTCTGGGCCTGGGGGGATACCTGCTCGGCCTCGACTGGGCTGGTGGGACCTTCGAGTCCACCCCCGCCAGTGGCGACCCTGTGAGCGAAGGAGACGACCGCATCCGAGAGCTGAAGAACCAGATCCGCCGCCGACTCGAAGTGGAGATGCAGTTCGGCAACGACAACGGGACCGACACGGGACTCGCCAGGCTGGGGTCGGCCAGGGTGTTTCGCCAGGACGCCACCCCTGCCAACATGCCTTCGGTCGGCGCTTTCAAGCCCAGCACGGAGGGCAACACCGCCTTGGGGCTGAGCAACCTCACAGACGGGGTGCCGTTTGAACGCCAGGGCGACGGCCGCCTGTGGGTTGACTCCGACGGCGGAGCACCAGTCACCACCGTCACTGGCGACATCAATCGACTCCAAGTCTACGACGGCACGGACATCCGTTGGGAGGAGGTTACCGCCAGGCCGGCCTTCTTCTACGGAACCAACCTCCTGCGCAACGGGGACTTCGAGGACCAAGTGGACGCGGCGACTGCCACTCCGGTCGGGTGGTCCCTCTCAGGCACCCCCAGCGCCATCACCCACCAAGACGTAGACACCAGCGAGGGAGCGGGTCACGAAGTTGCGTTCTCAGCGGTCGGCGCCGCAGACGAAGGCATCCTTCAGGTTCTCGCCGGCCTCAAGGTCGGCGGCCTCTACTATGCGGTCGTTCGCGCGGACGAGGAAGGCGGCGGCACTGGCTCCTGCTCCATGCGAACCACTGGCCTCGCAGCCAACCAGTCTGCCACCACCTCTTCGACCTCCTACCAGACCCTCCAGTTCACCTTCACGGCCGACGTAGACACAATGACCCTGATCCTGGAAGACGACACTGACGACGTTCCCACCTGTACCTTCGACCACGCTGGAGTGTTCGAGAAGCCAATCAACCGCATCCCCGAAGCCATGAACTTCGTCCGGTATGGGACGAGTACCGCGGTCACCGCAGTCCCGGACGCCTTCACCGGCACCGGACTCGTGAGCCTCACTGTGACCGTCCCGGGCCCTGGGTACGCCGTGAAGGTCACCGGGGACGTTTGCGCCATCGAAGCTGGAGTGGCAGATGTGACCGGAGTTCAGGTGCAGATCACCGAAAACAATGTCCAGGTCATCCGGCGCGGAGCCAGCGTCGATGAGGTCGCTGCCAGTGCTGGAAACGTAGACCTCACCGTCCCGGTGTTCTATGTGAACACCAACCCCACTCCCGGTGCGAGCCTCAACTACGAAATCGAAGCCCAGGACGCCGGCTTCTCCATGACTCACGGGGGTGCCTCTGCTGTGTGCAGCAGCGTGGCTGCCTCCCTCATGGTCGAGCTGGTCAAGCAACACTAACCCCATGCCCACCCGCCTCGCCGACAACGCCAAGCGCCGTTTCCAAGCCAGGGTCTTCGCTCGGCAGCTCAACCCCTACAAGGCCACCCAGGCGGCTTCCCCGTGGCTCGGGTTCGTCCCTGACTTGCCGGTAGGAGCACTGCCGTTGGGCGCGGCCAGCCGAATGGAGAACCTCCAGGTTCGCGGCGGCCGAGGCGGGGGAGAGTTTCTGGTCAACTCCGATGGGTTCGTGCAGGTGGACACGGCCCGTCTCCCGTTGGGTGAGGCGGCGCTCCCCTCAGCCGTCGGAGGCGCTGTCACCCACCTCACCGAGATGCTCAGGACCAACTCCGTCGGGGCGCGCACCGGGGAGTTCGACCTCACCCCCATTGCTGTCACCGCAGCGGTCGGAGGCGTCCAGAGGCTCTACCGGATCAGCCCGGTCACTGGCCTATGGACTCCGATCGCCTTCTCGGCTGGGCTGGGTACAGAGGCCACAGGTGGGCGGGACGGCGGCGCCGACTTCGGCTCCATGCCCCAGTCCTGCTTCCTGCCTAGTGGGGCCGCTGCCCGCACAGCCGGCACCGGGGCCATCGCTGAGCCCTGCATGGACTACACCAACAACGTGGATGATGTGTATGTTTTCCCTGCCGGCACCGGCCTCCACACCTACGAAGAGCTGACCAACCAATTCGGCGGTGCCTTCAAGGCCCTCTCGGTGGCATCCTGGGAGGGCAGGGTGTTCTTTTTGAACACCAGCGAGTCGGGGACGCGGCGCCACCAACGCATCCGGTGGACTCCCTTGTTCACCGCAGACCCAGACCCCGCTGGCCCTGGTGCAGGGGCCTTCGATATCGTGGCCCTCTCTGGGGAAGGGCTCAGGATGATTCCGTTGGGGCCGTTCCTGGCCTGCTACTTCAGCGACGGAGTGGTGTTCCTGGAACGCAGCGGCCAGGTGGCGGCTCCCCACCGGGCCCGGCTCATCAGCCAATACCGGGGCCTCCTCGGACCCAATGCGGTCTGTGCCATCGACGCCAACGTCCACTTCGGGATCTTCCGGGACGGGTGGTTCCTGGTGGATGCCTCAGGCCGCTTCCAGGAGGTCGGCCGCGCCCAGGTGGGCAACACCGACGTGAACAAGTGGCGCGAGACCTTCTACAATCGCATCGACACCGACAACCTCCAGCGCCTCTACTGCGCCTTCGACCAGCGCCTCCAGAACGTGAGGATCTCCGTCAAGCCCACGGCCTCCAGCGAGGTCTCTGAGGTCTGGACCTACGACTTGCGCTCCGACCGGGTGTCCCTCGACACCTACGAGGCCACCTGCTGGGGAGAATTCACAGCCCAGCTTCAGACCGCGACTGCTTGGAGTGCCATGGTCGATACATGGGACAGCGTGGCAGGCTCCTGGGGGGACTACGGAGCCCGATTCGGTCACCGCTCTCTCGTCCACGGACGAGCCAACGGCTTCGTCTACATCCACGACCCCAGCTTCACCACCTACGACGGCGCCAACCCCACCTGGGTCTACGAGTCGATCCTCACCCCGGGGACCTCACCGCGATTCCTCAAGGCCGCCGATCGGGTGCTCCTGGAGTACGTGAACCGAAGCCAGCCCTCGGTCACCTTGGGGGTGCGAACTGACGTTGCCTCCGAGGCTGGGACTGTCGCCACCAACCAAGGCACCGAGGGCCAGGTCCATCTGGTAGGTCGGCACTTTCGCACCACCGGCCAACACCTGGGTATTACCGTCACTGGAGCCGGGCCGGTTGCGGTGCGGTCCCTGGAGTTGGACTACCAGGAAATCCCTGCCCAGGAGCGCCTGTGACCTGCGAAACCTGCAAACGCCCTCTGCGGTGGTGGCACCGCCAAATCATCACCTACCCCCTCAACAACCCGAGGCTCCTGTACCACCACCACCGCCGTTGCTGGAGGCGTCTGATCCGATGAGCCGCGTCCGCTCTGAGGAGGTCTCCCCCGACCCCAGGGACTCATTCAGCATCGTCGATTCGATCCGCACCCTGGGGCGATTTTCGCTCGAACAGGACACCCGCACTGTGACGGCCACCTACTCCATGGACCTGGAGGACGATCTCGTACTCGCCGATGCCACTGGCGGGGCCTTCACCGTCACCCTCCCTTTCGTGGCCGACGCCCAGCGAAAGGTCTACTGGGTGAAGCGCCTCAACGGCGGCGGCAACGCGGTCACCGTTTCAGGCCGGACGGGCGAGAACATCGACGGAGCCCTCACGGTAGTCTTAGGGGCCCAGTACGATCGACTCGCCGTCCTCCACAACGGGACCCAGTGGTGGCGGGTCGATTAGCTGGGGTTAGGGTCGTGGGTGGGTGGAAACCCCCACAGGTGTGGCGAGATCCCAACAGGAGGTAGAATCTCCCCATGGGCTACGGCGGCGGTGGCGGCGGCGGAGACGCGGTTTCCAGCCTCCTGGGTCCGGCGGCGGCCGGCCTGACTGGCCTTGCCACAGCCGGCATCACAGACGCGATCTTCGGCAAGCCCAAGAAGGCCGACATCTACTTCGGCCCCAACCCCTACACCGGCGTCCTGCTCAACCTGTTCGGGATCGGCGCCGGGACCGGGCGGGGCGGAGTCATGGTGGCGCCGGGGGTCTTTGGGTTCGCCGACCCTCTGTTCCAGCCCAGCGACTTCAACAAACTTCGGGACCTGCTGGAGCCCATCGGCGACTACGGACTCGTCGAGAACGTCGAGGATCTCGTCGCAAAGACCTTCGGAAATGTGGGCTCTGTTACCGATTTCCTCAGAAACACCCTCCAGCCGGCCGCAGAGGAGCTGGCGCGCACCGGGTTCCGCACCGACATTTCCCCCATCAGGGAGCAGGCCCTCCGACAGCTCAAGCGCGAAACCATCCCGGGGATTGCCGAACAGTACGCGGGCATCACGGGGGGCTTCTCCAGCGACTTCCTCAACTCCATCACCCAGGCAGCAGGGGACGTGGAGACTCAGCTCGGGTCCCTCCAGACCGGACTTGACGAGGCGGCAGCGCAGCGCCGGCTCCAAGGGCTTCCGCTCTCGGCCCTGCTCAGTTCCAGTCAGGTGGCCCTGCCCCTCGCCTTCGGGTCGGACTTCCTCAACATCCTGGCCCAGGTGCAGAACGCCGAACGCCAGCAGCAGCCGGGGTTCAACTTCCTCCAGGGCTTGGGGGCGATTCTCAACCTGGCGCCCCAGCAGTCCATCATCCAGAGCCAACCCACGATGAGTTCCCTCGAATCCACCCTTCGGACCCTCGCCAGCACATTCGCCGGGTCTGCGGGGACTGGGCTGGGCCAGTCAGCAGGGAGCCTGTTCGACACCAGGGCGCCGATCAGTCAGGGTGGTGGCGGCGGTGCCTCCTCCGTTCAAGGTCTCGACTTCAACGCCGGGACCGTGAACCTCGGCTCCGGGCTGAGTGCAGGCTACTGACCCATGGCTGACCCCCGCCAGAAGCGACAGCTCTTGGAGTCCATGCTCCAGAGGGTCGAGGCCCGCAGCGCCACCGAAGAGTTCCAAGACAAACTCCGCATGGCTGCGGCAGGCCAACAGCAGTCAGCCCTGGAGGCCGCCTTCGACACCAACAAGATCGTGCGAGAGGCCCGCCGCAAACTCGCTGCCTCTCGGATCCAGAACCAGCTCGACCAGCTCGACGCCGAGGAGGCCGGCTCTGAGGAGGCTCAAGCCCGAGCCGTCCCGAGCACTGGGCCCATCAACGTGGACTCCCCCCAGAACCAGCTCTCCCAGGACGCCGCCAGCCGCATCCAGGACATCGTGAGCGGTGGTGGTGGGGTGCAGCGGGGCGCCACCGAGCAGGAAGTGACTGAAATCCAACAGGGGCCCAACGCCGTTGGCTCCCTGATCCAGCGCGCCTTCGGAGGGACGCCGCCTCCCTACGAGGTCACGCAGCGCCAGGTCACCACGCGACCGGCACCGCCAGCCCTCACCGCCTACCAGCGGGCTCAGCTCATCATCGACCAGCAGAAACTCCAAGACGACCGCCGGGACTACCTCGACAGCCAGACCCAAAAGGAAGCCGAGGCTGTGGCGCCGTACTTCTTTGCGGCTGCGCAGGGTGATCGCGCGGCAGCCGCCCAGATCAAAGGCGCTCTCGATGCCGTGACTGTGAGGCTGGGACCCGAGGCGAGACTCCGAGTCGAGGCGCTGGCTCGGTCCATGGGTCAGGCCGAGGTGAACAAACTCAACGCCCAGATCATGGCCAGCATCGCCACTCAGCGGGAGGGTGGCTCTGAGACGGGTCTGGCCAAGAACCTCCGAGCGGCCAGGGAGGCTCAGGCGGACGGCGACCAGGAGGGCTACGAGGCCCACATGGGGGTTGTCGCACGCTTGGCGGGCAAGGACCTCAAGGTGGACGAGGGCACCGGCAAGGCATTCCTGGTGTCGAAGCCGCCGGAACGCCCGCCGGCCTACCGGGACGCCCGACAACAGTACGACGCCGCCGTAGCGTCCAAGGGTCAGCTACGGGCAATTCTCGCCTCGCCCCTGAGCCTTGGCTATGAGGGAGCCTTCAGGAAGGATGTCGGGCGAGCCCTCCTGAACCCCGCATTGCGAAGCGTCCCCGCCATCAGGGACAAAGCCCAGCAGATGCTCGGCGCAATCGAACAGAACCTCGGCGGCCCCGAATCCACTCAGGAGGCCCTCGACGAGACCAAACGACAATTCAACGAGGCAGCCGCAGCCGACCCCGGACTGGAGTCTGTACGCGCCCGACTGTTCCCCGACGCTAGGGCGAGTCGCGACGATCCATATGCCAGGCTAGAGGCCATCCAAGGAATCCTGATCTGGAACGCAGCCCGTGGCCTCAAGGGTGGCCGCTCCCCGGCTGTGGCCGACATTGCACGAATGAACCAACAGCTCGGTCTCTTTACTTGGAACCCGCTCGTCTCCGATGCCGTGATCCGCTCCAGGCTCCAGTCCACGATCGAGCAACTCAACGCAAGCGAAACCCAAGCAGCCCGCCAGCTCTCTGAAATGGGCCAGCCTGTCGGTCCTGAGGCGCAACTGGCTCCGTTCACCGTCCCTGGGCGCACTCCGGCTACGCCCCCTGAGGCCCCGGCTGCACTGCGTGGGCGCCCTGTCAACCCCAACCCTGATGAGAAGCTGCCCACCATCGAGGAACTCACCAACCGCAGCCTCCAGGGTGGGGCTCCCTGATGCCGGGACCGTTCCGACTCCAAGACCCTGAGCTGGGCGCGCTGGAATACGACATCGCCGACCCGGCTGCCGGGCCCACCGCCCAAGAACTGGAGGGCATCCGAAGCGACATCGCCCTCCAGAAACGCGCCCGCGTCGAGGGGGCCCGTAGCACCCTTGCCTCGAAGCGCAGCAAGTTTCAACTGGCTGGAAACGTGGGAGGCGCAATCATCGGCGGCGCAGCAGCCGGCCCGCCGGGGGCAATCGGTGGTGCCATCCTCGGAGGCGCCGTCCTAGGGCTGAAAAAAGACCTCGATGCCATGGCTCTGGAGGCTGAGGGGAAACTCCCTGAAGGCACAGCGCCTCCCACAGTGGGGGAAGCCTTCGAGACGGCCGGCCGCGGCATGGCTCAGGACGCAGCCTTCGAAGCAGCCTTCCAAGGGGTGGGGGTCGCTGGCAAGGCCCTGAAGCGCCCCCTGGTGGGAGTCACTGAGAAGGTCGTCGAGTCTGCCGAGCGACTCAAGCGACTCGGCATCAAGGCGGGGCTGCTCCAAGCAGGCTCCAAGCAGGCACGTCTGGCCCAGGCATCCTTGGGTGTGTTCCCACTGGTCCGCAGCGCCTTCGGAAAGCGCCAACGAGCCACAGAGGAGGCCCTGGAATCCTACAAGGATCGCCTCCTCGTCCAGATGAGCGACCTCGTGGATGAGTCTGGTGCCGTCCACAACATCAGCCGCACCCTTCGCCGCATGACTGGCAAGCAACGCGACCAGTTCAAACGGCGCTACCGCGAGGTCTACGGGGCTCTCGACGCGGACGGCGCCTACATCCCCCAAGCCAGGGTGGTGGACGGCATCCAAGACATCCTGGAGAGGGAAGTGGGCATCATCCCCACGGCTCCGGTGCGCCGGGAGGCCGTCTCGACCACCCGCACGCTAGCTGAGCGCACCACCACCACAGCAGGCCAAACCGCCAGCGAAATCACCGGCACCTCCCGGCGAGCGGCCAGGGGCCAGTCTCTCGGAAGCACCACCCGCACTGGCGCTGTGACCGAAGGCGAGGGAGCCGCGCGAGAGGTGACTCCCTTCGGCCCCACCACCCTTGAGGTCTCCACCCAGCGAGAACTGGGCCTGATCCAAGAGATCGGCGCCCAGGAACAGCGAGAAATCCTCGAACAATCCTCCAGTCGCATCAGCGAATCGGTGAGCGAAATCATCCGGGAGACCGAGAAGCTGGAGCCGGTCTACTCGACCAACGAGATTTACAACTTCCTCAACAAGATGCAGGCGTCAGCGCGGCGGCTCAGCGATGGGACTCCCTACTTCACCCCCAAGGAAGAGAGACTCCTCGGGAACCGCCTGGACATGCTGATCCAGCGCGCCAAGACCATGGGAGACGACACGGCCGCCGGGGCGGGGATGCGAGTCCACGGGCTTTTGTCGTCTGCCCGGAAGGATGTAGTCGCGAGTCCTGGGGTCAGGTCCGAATACCTGAACCTGAGCCGCCACTACAAGGCATACCAAGACCTCCTCGGATCGCCGGCTGGCAAGTCCATCAGAAACGTGGACCCGTCCCTCATCTACGCTGGGGTGGGCGAAGGCCACAAGCAGATCAGTCTCCTCAAGGCCGTGCTCTCCAACTTCGACGACCGCAGCCAACTGGAGAACCTCTACAAACTCATCGGAGGCCAGAACTTCAGGGCCACCGTCCGCAAGCACCTGGACGATGCCTTTGCCAAGGGCTTCGTGGTCACCAGAGGCACCATGGCCGAGGCCGGCACGCCGTTGTTCGACGCCGGGGTGATCCGGGAGGCTCTCTATGGAGCCAAGGAGGCTGGCCAAGCTGGGCTCACTGGGGTGAAACTCAAGCGAGAGGGCTTGGCGGCTGCCTTGGATATCGCCAACTTCGAGGCCCGCCGGGCTGCGAAGCTGGCAGGCAAGCCGGCTGCTGAAGTGGTCACACCGGCCCAACTGGACGACCTGCTCGACGCCATGCAAGAGGTCTACTCGACCCGCCCCGCCAGTGCCTACGCCTTCCTGATCCGCAGTGCGGTCTTCGGCGGCACGGCAACCGGGATGTTCGCAGGCGCCAACCTGTTCGGCGTCGAAGGGGTCGCTGGGGGCGTCGCTGCTCTGGCAGGAATGCGCCTCGCTGGCCGCTACTTCACCTCCCCTGCCCGAGTGAAACTCATCACCGAAGGGCTCAAGCCCACCAGCTCCCAAGCCACCAGACGCGCCGCCTACGCCAGCATGGCGGCCTTCGCCAAGCGCGAGATCGAACAGGAAGACCTCCGCACCCGATTCCAGCCCTTCCAGCCTGTGGGCGGCTTCGGCGTCCCCATCCCCCAGGTGAGGCCGGCCTGGCCTGTGGTTCCCGAGGGCGAATAGCCTTTGGCGGACGCGGCCTGCATCCTCGTCATCACCCACACCCACGGCCTCGTCCCGTTGGCCCACCGGCTGGGCCTCCTGTCGAACGGTCCCGCGCCTGAGCGGCACGAGCTGATGGTCTGGGTGAGGGGATTTCGCCCCGCCTTCCAGGGAGCCTTCCTCCAGCTCGACGAGCAGGTGGGTAACTTCCCTCTCGACGAGCTGCTGGCTGAAGCGGAGCGTGGAGATCGCGTCCTGGTGAGCGATGTCCGGGACCTTTGGGTCCCGAGCCGGGGAGCCCAACGAAGACTCGCCAGGGCGCCACGACGGGGGCAGGTGGACGGCTCAGTCAGGCTCGGTGGCTGGTTCGAGGCTGCCGACGGAGAGATCCACGCCCCCCACCTGCTGGTGGTGGAGCAGGGGGCATGGCCGGGTGGAATTGGACCCAAGGTGGATGCGGCTCTCATGTTGGGGCGATTCCCCCACGACCAACTGGTCGGGGGCCCGCTCGCTCCTGTGTGGGGGGAATTGGCCACGGAGTTAAAAGACCTCGGGTTCTCTGGCCTGTTCCAAGCCTCCGTGGACCTGGGAGGCCCCAAGGTCCAGGGGTTCGAGGCCGGGTGGCCGTGGCTGCACACCCATGCCTTCATGGAGGCCCTGAGCCCGGCGGCACCCCTGGATGGGGTCATTCGCGGGGAGGTGAAGCCGAGCCTGGGGAGCCGATTCACCTGCGTTGTACCCATGTCTGTACCACCGTGGCCCAGCGAGGGGCGCGCTGAGGCCGGCTGCCAGATCGACTACGGCGAGCACCAGGGGCGGGTCTTCTGGCACGACATCCAGGTGGACCGGGAGGCCCGCCGCATCGTCACGGGAGGCCGCGACGGACTCATCGGAGTCGCCCGGGGCGTCGCCGACGGGAGCTGGGAGACGGCCGTGGCCAGGGCCATGGGCGTGGTCCGGGGGGTTTCCACCCCAGAGATTCAGGTCCGGTGGGATGCCTTCCAGCGGCTCGGCGGGGTGTTGGTGGCGCTGGAGGAAGGGCTGGGGCTGGAGCCCACGTAGGGACCTTGTAGGGATTTCCCCCCGTCAATTCAGGTGCCCTCGTCTAAATCGGGATCCTGTGGATCAGGCCATTCCCGCCGGCGACGCCTCTTGGCTTCGGACTCCATGGGCCCGCCGGTGGCCTGCACGACCTCAGGGCCCTCGTCAGGTAGCAGGGCCGGGTCCGGGGTCGCAGGGAGTTCGAGTTGCACCCTGGGCTCCACGAGAGGGCGGATCGCAAAGCCCCGGGTCGGTTGCCCGGTTTTCCCGACCATCTTGACGAGTTTCACCATGCCGGCGTCCTGCATGGTGTAGAGGTACTCCAACAGGAGCCGCGATCTGCCGCGCAAGCCCTTCCACGCTTTCACTCGGGAAATGAGGTCTGCCCAGCGCACCGCGTCGCCTTTGCCGATGCGCCAGAGCACCTGGAGGAGTCTCTCTAGGATGGCGCCTTCAGGAGACCTCGACACCATCTGAAAGAAGCTGGCGGAGTGCTCACGCTCCAGTTTCAGTAGCTTCGCGGCCTTCTCCATGTGGGCGCGAGTGATCCAGGGGTAGTGGGTCCCCTCTGAGATCGACAGGATGGCCGCCAGCTTCCACAGGTGGTTGGCTTGCCGCTTCGAGGAGGTGGAGAACGAGTCCCCCTCTTGGCCTGGGCGGGCCATTTCTATGTGATCGGTGACGGGGATCTTGCGGTACCAATCGTCGTACCACTCCAGGGCTCCGAGGTCCCCAGCCATCAACACTGGCTCCTCCAGGGTGGCCAGTTCCAGCAACCCGTGAGCGAGCTGAATGGCTCGCACAGGATCCAGGAATCCTGGCGTCGAGTAGACGCGGGGGGTCTCGGTGCGGTAGATCAGTTGCGTCCTGTCCAGGAACCCGCCGTGCATCAAGAGCGGAGTGATGGCGTCTTTGATCCAGTCCAGGGTCGAGCACCCTAGCATGGAGAGGGCCAGGTTCTCCAGATGGATGTGACCGCCTGTGACGGTGTAGTAGTCGTACTCCTCTTCGCTGTAGGCGGTCACCAAAAAAGGCAAGGTCTTGGAAATCCGGAAGGCGTCCTTAGAGAAGAAAGTGGCCAACTCATCCAGCACCAGGAATCCCGTCGAATCCACCATGGCTGACTCCAGCGAGCCGACCTTGGCGCTATGGGCTGGCTCAGGCTTCAGGAGTCTGAGCATGGCGGATTGGTTGGTGTCCTCTGGGATCAGGCGGATCCGAGCGTGGTGGGCGTCCTCAGGGTGTTCCGGGTCGATGATTCGATTCAGCCTCCTGAGGATGTCGAGCATGGCGGACTTGGCTTGGCCTTTCCCGGTCCCCTGCGGGCCAAACAGAAAAACATAGTGGTTGAGTCTCAGTCGATAGGCCCTGCGGTCGATGGAGACCCGAAACTTGGCGACCGCGCCAATCAACGCCACAGCAGCCCAGAAGTGGAACGCTATGGGGCACTCGCCGGCCTTGGCCCAGTCCACATAGTCCCCGAGCCAACCTCCCACCTCCAAGTAGGGTTTCTCTTCGTCGAGGGCTACGAAGTCCTGCTCTTTGAAGAGGCCCACCTGGAGGGCTCGGGCGATGTCTTCGTAGGGCCGGCTGCTCCACCGCTGAACGATCATGTCCATGAACACCTCGAAGGCCCGAGGGTTCGCTGAGAGCATAGGCACATACCGGAGGGCGCGGGCTTGGGCCGACTGCCGCTTCTCGTCGGGCATGGCCTCCCAGCAGACCCCGATGGTGTGGATCAGCTTGGCCTGCTTGATGTAGTCCTGGCTCCAGGCGTCAGGGGGAGTGGCCTCGGCCGCCCGGAAGAGTTGCTCCATCTTGGGCTCCCATTGGGACAAGACGAGTTTGCACTCTTCGGCGGTCAGCTCCCTGTGGACTAGCCGCAGGTGTCTCATGTGGAGGCTCCCAAGCCTTCAGGGTTGTCGATGGTGCGGTCGGCCCAATTCCTGCCTACTGAGATTGTGACGGGAAACCTCACCCCTCCCATCTGGGGGACCGGGGCTTCCATGACCTCCCGCAAGGTGGTCGAGGTCTCGGCGATCTGCTCGTCAGGCACCTCACACAAGAACGAGTCGTGGTGCTGAAGGCACACCGGGACTCCTAGTTGGTGCAACTTGACCTGGGCCTGGACCATCAGGATGGCCGCGCCCATCTGCATAGGGACGTTCTTGACCTCTCGTTCCAGCTCGTTGCCCCAGGGTTTGGCGAAGTAGCGGCGCACCCCCAGTGGGTGAAGGTAGGACCGGGTTGAACGGACCTGCTCGGAGACTTGCCTTTGGTAGCGAGGCACCGCAGGGTGCCGGGCCATCCACCGACGCTCAGCAAGGGCGATCTCACTGCGCTTCAGGTCGAGGGTGGGAGGGTTCTCTTCCACACACAAGGGGCACGGGCAAAAGACCTTCATTTTCATGGTTTCGGCTCGGCCTCCGTACTGAAGACCATACAGGAAGGTTTTTGCGAAGTTGCGAGCCGCCTTGCGTTGCGTTGGATTGAGGGCTTCCCAGTCTGACGGCGACCACCCAAACAGGTCCCTGGAGTTCAGGTCGTGGATGTCCTCACCACGAGTGAAAGCGTCGAGGCTCACTCGGTCCTGGGCCAGCACAGCCATGATCCGGGCCTCTAGCTGAGAATAGTCCGAAGAGACGAAGTGATGGCCTGGGGAGGCTATGAACATCCGACGCAGCTTGTCGGGAAATTGTTGGAGGGCCGGCCGCGCATACGAGAACCTGAAGGTCTTGGTGCCGAACATCTTGACTGTGGCGCGGACGCGGCCGTCGTGCCCCACCATGGGATCGAAATACCTCTCCAGCAGGGTCTTGAGTCGGCTCCGGTGGAAGAGTTGCTCCAGGATCGGGCGGGCGGCGGCGTCTCGCTTGCGGAGTCCCTGGAGGACCCTCACCAGCGACTCCAAGTCAACTTGCCGGTGGCCCTTGTCGGTGATTTTGGCCGGCTTGAGGCCGAGACCACCCTCGGTGGGGGGGTTGAACAGCCACTTGGAGAGCTGAGTGGGAGAGTCGAAGCTGATGCCTGGTGGGGTATGGGCGCGAAGGCTGCGGTCGGTTTCGTGCAACTCATCGTGGAGGCGAGCCCGAGAGGTGTCGTGGGCCGACTGATCCAACAGAAGGCCGCGCCGCTGCATCGCCAGAACCGCAGGCTGGACAGCTTGGGGGCCCTCCTGGAACCATGAGAGCTGGCCCGTCTGGACCAGCTCCCGGTGGAGGCAGTGGGCGAGCCGCGCTGTGGCTTCGGTGTCCCAGAGGTTGTAGACCCCCAGGGTCTCGTCCGGCAACCGGACGAACTGGAACTCCGCGTCCACCCACCCCTGGTTGGCCTTGGGCACCGTGGGAGTAGTTTAGTGGATCGAGGCGCCGTGAAATATGGGGAAAATCCCCACGCAGCGCCCGCCGAACTTCATGCCGGGGCCGGTTGTGTTGGTCTCTGGCTCACCCAAGGAAGGCCATCCTGCTTCGTCTCGGCGGATGATGTTCCAGGTCACCAGGAGCCTTCGGCCTTCGCGGGTCTCCAGAAAGGCGTGGAGGACTTCTTGGCGGTCGGAGGCTTCGCTCGGGTTGACGGTTTCCAGGTCTGGGTCCTCAGCGTGGCGAAACACGGACCACGCTTCGGCGATCCCGAAGACTGCGAGTAGGCCGTCGTTCGACAGCTTTCTGGCCTCTTCGATCATCTCGTGCATGGATCCGCCCCCCAAGATGGCCATGCTGCCGTCTTTGAATATCAGATGCAGCTTCGAGTAGAAGTGGCCCTCGCGCTCGAAAACCACCTTGGCCGCCTCACAGCAGTTGCGGAACAGGTCGTCAATCACCCGATCCCTAGGCCCAGAAATCTTCGTCATTGTCTCTCACCCCTTCTCTTCGATGGCTTCGTCTTTCACCATGGTCTTCCACACTGGGAAACCTAAAAACAGGGTCGAAAGAAACTGGAGGCGCTTCGGAAGTTCTGAGTATGCCGCGTGAGCCATCAGAATGGTGTCCCAGAGCTGGCCAGCCACCGTGAACCCCAGTTCCTCCAAGTATGGAACATCGAATGCGATCCCGTTATGGAACACTTTGTCCACGGTGGCGTCGGCCAACAGGTCGTAGAGCCACTGGGTCGCTGCCTCGTGGCTGGGCCAATCGCTCCAGTAGAGTCGCCCGCCTTGGCGCCGGAACCTGAGGCACAGCTTCAAACCGACGGTGGCGGGCTCCTCGCCTGGAGGGGTCATGGCTGCAAACCCCACGCACAGCAGGGCCGGGCCTCCGGTTTCTATGTCCAAGGCCACGGCCTTGAGGCGGCGGGCCTCTGCGCCGAAAGCGTCCAGGTCCGAGAGGGTCGGATACAAGATGGCTGGGCCGGGGGCCTGGCTCAGGTCGAGAGGGGTGGGGAATGGGTTGTCTTTGACTCGTTGGAGGTAGCGTTGCATGGCTGGTTCCATGTTCCAACGACCGCGAACGATGGCGGCAGGGTGGAGGAGCGGGGTGAGGAGTACCTTCATCTGGCCTCACGAAGCTGCTTCACCAGCTTCAACAGGATGCGGCTCCCGTCTTTTCTGCCCATAGAACATGAGACCTTCCGGCCCCAAGTTGGGTGATACAGAATGGTGTCGCCGCCGTGGCGGTAGGCTTCTGCGCCAAGCCGGCGAGCCTCACGAATCAGAAGTTTCATGTTAGGTACGGGCATGGGGTCCTCTCTCTGCGCCGCGTGGGCGCCAGGGCACGCTGGGGGCGACATCAGGAGTCGTGGCGCGCCCCCAGCGTGCGTCAGCGTGTGGGCTAGCCGCAGGTCCCGGCCGGCCCGTTCTGCATCCCGAAGAAGGCTCGCAGGATGATGTAGTCGGACGACCCGACCACACCGTTGGAGTCGAGGTCGGACTCCTCACAGGTCAGGTCCGACGCGGGCCCTCCTGAGATCGGTGGGTGGCTCCCGAAGCACGCCTGGAGCGTCACGAAGTCGGAGCCGCCCACGATGCCGTTCTGGTCGAAGTCCGGGTCGCAGCGGTTTCCGATGTCGTCTCCGTCAGCGTCCTGCTGGCCTGCGTTCGCGTGGTTCTTGCAGTTGTCGTACCAGTTGCGCACGCCATCGCTGTCGGTGTCAGCGATGATGTCCTGGATCTGGTTGTAGTAGGCCGGGAGTTGGATCAACTGATTCATGTCGTAGACCGCTGCGTCTACGGGGGAAGTGAGCAGGGCGCAGAAGGCGGACGACTCGTTGAGGCCGATCAGCTCGGGGCCCTCGCTGTTGATCCGCATGAAGCCGGCGCCGATGTCGCCCTCCGGCAGACCGATGCCTTCGTTGGGGAGCGCATTCGGGTCGGAGATCGGATCCCAGTAGATCCTCGTGGCGGAGTTCTGTTCTAGGGGGCAGCCTGCATTTCCAACGCAGGCGGCGGTCGTTCCCGTCGGAGGGCACGGGCAGCCGGTGATGGTCCCTCCGATCGTGAACCACTTGATCTCGGGCCTGTTCTCCGCCCATCGGGTCTGGTGGTCTGTCGTGGCCTCGATGAAGGGCGTCTGGAGGAGCGGCCAGGGCGGGTCGTTGATGAAGCAGTCCGGCCCCGGGAGGGTGTTGGCCGTCCTCCTGGCGCCTGCGCCGACGAGGTAGCCCACGTCCCCAGTCTCGACGGAAATCTGCGCCACGGGAACAGTCGGGACAGAGGGCACTGGGGAGACGCGCCGGAGCCTGAGGTTCGTCGCGATGTTGCACTGGTCGGTGCCGCCGATGTCCGTCCAGCCGTCGAGCTGGTAGGTCTCCACGGTCGGGTAGAGGGTCCCAGCACAGCGGATCCCTGTGGTCGGAGCGATGAGGTTGTTCTCGGGTGCGAGGAACCAGCCGTCCTCGATGTGCCATGCCCCTTCGTCGGTTGACCCGCCCGCTCCATCATCGAAGCGGCAGAAGGCGAACCAGGCGGCGCTGAGTACGCCAGGGGGGCTGGTGTTGCCGGAGCCGTCTCCGGGGCTGATTGCAACGGCTGACGCCGACGTGGCGATCAGCAGAGACAAGCACAGGATCTTGAGATTCATCGAGTGGTCTCCTCTGTTGTTGACCATTAGGACATTCGCACTTCTGGTCTGGGTAGTCAAGCGTCTTCGTCAAGCCAGACGCGAATCTCATTGACCACCCAGCGCCGCTTGTCGTCTCTGTAGACAGGGGCATCGTGGACAATGACACGGAGCCCAGCGTCGTAGGCAGCTTTCACGAGTCTGCGTACCTCCAGGGCGATCTGCCGCTGCTGCTCGGTAGTGTGGATGGGGGGCGTCATAGCCGCACCAGCGCCTTACAGCCGATGCCCTTGTTCATCTCGGACCACTGCGCGTCTCCCCAGTTCGCCTTCGCGCCGCCCAGGAGCGTGAGCCCGCCGGGCTCGGGATTGTTGGGGTAGGGCGTCGCGAAGTGGTGGAATGAGTTGCCGGTGCCAGTGACCCACGGCACCAGCGACGGGTCAGGGCCGAACGGTCCCGCAGCGATGCCCGCGCCGGGGAGCCACGAGGAGCCATCGGCGGCCAGCGCGTTGGCGTAGGTGCAGTTTCTTGAGTGGAGGCTCACCGGCCCGGTGACTTCCCACAGGTTGCGCGGGTTTCGCACGTCGTCAAGCCCGCGCAGGAAGCGGCATCGGTTGAAGAGGACATCCTGCGGCTCGTCGGGAACCGACCACGGCCACGCGCTGCCGGGGCCGTCCACGGCCATCTGGAGGTTGCCGCCTGGGCAGACCGCGCGCAGGATTCTTGCACCGCGGCACTTGTAGCTGAGTTTGATCTTCGTCGAGCTGACGAGATCGGAGCAGTGGAGATCGCGCGTGTTCGTCAGGTGGAACCCGTCGCCTCCCAGCGCGTCGTGCGAGTGGAGGCGTTGGATCGCGAGACCCACGAGCGGCTCCCACTTCTGCTCGCTGCCGTTCGCGTTGGTCCACCGCTTGCCGTTGCATGCGAGCCCGAGAATCGCGCCGCTCACATCGAGGTCGTGGACCACGCTGGTGCCGCCGCCGCCCACCAGGCCGACGCCTATGGGGAAGCCGGTGATCGTGCCCTGGAGATTGGCGCCGCCCGGGTCGTAGCCCGGCATCGGGTGGAACGCGATGCCGCGGGCCCAGCCCATACGGGCGTCGCCCGGGTGTCCGATCAGCGTGAAGTCGGGCGTGGTCTTGAACCCACCGGCGCGCACGTCGATCGCAGCCCACCACGGGTAGGAGTCCGGGGCTAGGCGCCACTCGCCCGAGAGCGTGGTGTTGGGCTTGTCGATGATGAGGGGCTGGGTCAGGACGTTAGGCATTGGCCTCCTCCAGAACGCTGAGGTAACAACGGATCGCGCGCCTCCTCCAGCGCCCACTGCGGGATCTCCGCGCGCGCCGCCTCCATCGCCTCAGGGCTCGGCTTGCGGTCACTCTCGGTCATCGGCGTCCTCCTCTGCGCAGCCGGGGAATAGGAGTCTTAGCACCGGCATCGCTTCGTTGGTCATCTCTGCCGAGAGACGCTCCTTCCAGTCGTCTCCGTACTTTTCGCGCTGCACCCTGACGAACTCGCGAATTGCTTGCTTCACCTCGGGGCTCGGCTTGCGGTCAGGCATCGCGGTCCTCCTCGGGTTCACCCTCGGTCTTTTCTCGCAACTGCCCCTCTGCCCATTGTCGGTAGTAGCCATCACGGCCGTGGTCTATGTCGCCGTAGCACATGGAACATACGCGCTGCGGCTCCGGCACGGGGAGCCCGCACTGGACGCAGTTAGGCATCGCGGTCCTCCACCTTGGCTGATGCCTGCGACACGCGCTCGACCATCGCCGCGTGACCGGCCTCCGCCTGCCCCCAGGTGGAGTACCGGTCCATCTCCTGATCGAGTGGACCGCCAAACACCAGTGTCTCGAACAACAGCGCGGGACCCTTCAGCGTGAAGTTGTGGTCAACCCCAAGGAAGATCGTCGAAACCAGTGAACCGTATAACTCCGTCTTCGCTACCATTCTGTCGCTCTTCGCGAACCAGCGTGCCCACGTATCAAGGTCGCAGGTTACGGGGTCATGACCTTCCAGGATGTAGTAGCGCGGTCGGCTCATGGACCTGTAGTCAGGCATCGCGGTCCTCCACAAGCGGGATAACTTGGAGGTACAACCCCATTGCGTCGGATACCTGGCGCAGCCAGTTTACGTGCTGCTCGCAGATCGCGGACGAGTCCCTCCCGGGCCATGTGAATCGGTAGGCGACGGGATTGCCGCAGCCATTCTGGTAGCATGATTCAGGCATCGCGGTCCTCCACCTTGGCGAGAGCGGCTTCGAGGGCACGCTCTGCCATTCTGTTCACAATTGTGTCCGGATGATGCACTGCACGTTTGTAGTCTCTCGCTGCCCGGACCAGCTCGTCGAGAGTGCGGCGCAGTACGGTATTCTCAGCCTGGAGCGCAGCGCTTCCACTTTGCGACGGGGAGATGACCCCGCCCTGGGGCGTGCCCTCGGAGGGTCGAGACAGCCGACCCTCCGGCACGTCGGCCCTGAGCCACTTGTCGATCGCACGACGCAGCACCCCGTCGACCCAGGTTTCCTCCGTCACTTCTCCTCCAGCGCCGCGGCGCCCGCGGCTAGGATCCTGTGATAACGGTCGCGCCACAACTCGGCGGCGCCTCTCCACACCCGGCTTTCGCGTTTCCAGTCTCCTCCGCTGGCGTTTGCGATCACACCCCACGCAGTCTCGCAGAGCCCAATCAGGTCCGCGATCCGCTGACGCTCGGCGTGGAGGCCGCGCTCGTATAGCTTGGCGACGCGCTCCATCGCTTCGACGACTCCATGCCTGTGACAGCGTGGCGTACAGCTCGATTCAGCGGAACCGCAGTCGATCCCACGTGCGACCCCCTCCTCGTAGGCTTCTTTGAGGGCGTCGGCGATCTTCTCCCTCCAGCCAGTCGCGTACGGCGCTATCAGGCGCCGCGCTTCCTCCAGCCAGTTGTCACGGTCGCTCATCACCTTCCACCTCGTCCATCGTGTCCATGCACACCTCAGCGTTGTGTCGGCTCGCCTGCCCTTCCCTGTAGGCCCGCGCGAGGGCGTCGGCGATGGGACGCACATCGGCTAGCCACGGCTTATGGGAAGGACCAGGGTGATTGCAGATGCGTGCCGCCTCCTCCAGCCAGCGGTCGTAGTCAGCCGTGCCCCCTCCCGGCCGCCACCCGCTCGCGCGCATCGCGGCGATTGCGGCGGCTCGGAAGTTGGCGTCCTCGTGCTGGTCATCGTCTCGGAATTGTCTGGCAATCTTGATGACCACGGGCGGGGGCTGGCAGTCCAACCAGTCGAGCACCTCGGTGTCCGTGGGGTCGCGGTCAGTCATTCAAGGCGCTCCTCAGGGTTTCGATCGTTGCGCGCTGAAAATCGTAGGCGCGCCTCAGATCCTCGATCGTGCCACGCTGGAAATAGATTGTCCCCTGCGACAATAGGAGGGCCGCGACAGCCAGGAGAAACGCAAAAAACCAGCGACCGTCAGTCATCGCTTTCCTCCCGGCCGCCATCCGCTCAAGCGCATCGCAGCGATGATGGCTACTCTCGTCATACCACTAGAAGGTGTGACTATCGTTTTGAACATGTTCCACTCCAGTTTCATTTCGAAACTGAACGGATGCTCGTCCAACCAATCCAACATCTCATCTGCCGTGGGATCGCGGACCAGGGCAAAGTATCCGGTGGCGGTGTTGGTTTCATTCACGGCGAGGTCTCCTCTCGCTCACTTGCGTCCTCCTGATCCATCGCGGCGTCGATGGCGGCGCGGAGTGTCTGCCCATCATTCCCGGTCAGGATGACCTGGTAGCCGCCGGGAAACCCCCAGAGAAGGCGACCTTTGCCACCGCACGGCTTCGAGAGCCAGTCCAGCCTCTCGGCGTCAGTCCTCAGCTTCACTGCCGTCATGCCGGCCCCCACACGATCCCCGTGCCGAAGCAGGCGAGGCAGGTGACTGGCCGCGAGGCCACTGTGTCGGAGGCGGGCAGCACCTCGTCGCGCTTCCCCCAGCCGTTGCACGCTGGACAGCAGTGCGGAATGCGGCGAGGCCCGTACCCATAGACGTAGGGGCCGACGGGAATGCCTTGCTCCCAAGGGCACACGCCGTATTGGTGGTAGATGGTCACACCGCCGCGGGTGCCGTGTATGTCAAGGGGCGTCGAGCACCTCGGGCACGGCTGCGGCTGCGGCGTTGCGGTCTGGTCACTCACGGCGCGGTCCCTCCTGCGCGCGGGCGCTCTGCGGGCACCACTCGGTCCTGCGGCCACCAGCGGGGGCAGCCGCAGGGGCGCGTGCCGCACTGCTGGTGTCCGTCGTTTCCGGCGTGGTCGCAGGACCGCCGCTCCTCGCAGTCGCAGCCTATGTCAGAGCCGCACCAGACACAGCCCATGCGCGACTCGTGACTCTCGATCTCTACAGCCATTTCAACCACCTTCTATCGAATCAGGTTCAAGGCTTCGTCTAACGGGAGATCGAAGCCTGCCGCGCCAGCGTGGCCTCCGCCGCCGTACTGCTTCGCGACCACAGAAACGTCGAAGTCGCTGCGCGAGCGCAGTGAGAACTGCACGCGCCCGTCTGCGCGCTGGAACCATCCGACCGAGAAATTGCAATCGGGGTTCTTCTCTAGCACGACGCCAGCCATCTCCGAGGCGTTTTGATAAGGAACGTTAACGATTGCCGCCCGCTCGTTCGCCCAGTGGACGATGCGGGTCTCTTGCGCTGCCTTCTCGCAGTAGGTGTCGATGTAGCGCCGGATCGCCTTGCCAGACTCGACGATCTGCGCCGGCTCCATCGCGAAGGCGCGATCCCATTCCGCCATCGTCATCGGGAGTGAGGCGATGTAGGCGTGAGCCATCTTCGTGTCGTCGCCGTAGCGGAAACGCCAGAGGTCGCGGTCCTCAATCCAAAGGAGAAGCTGGGGCGGAGCCTCCTTTTCGGGTCCAAAGAAGTGGTCCCACGCCATCCGGCACCCACTCCGCTCCATGTCGAACTCGCAGAAGTCGAGGCCATCGAGGTCTGCGGCGGCCGTCTTGTGGTGGTCGAGAACGCGCAGCCACTTCGCCTCGGATTTCATGCGGAGCAGCGTCTCTCGTGGGTAGGAGAAGTCGAGCACATAAACCGTGCGCCCACGCACGTCAGGGGGCTGCTCGCCGTACTTTGCAGCGTGCAGATCGAAGTGCTCGTAATCCTGGCGCGCTACCCATGCAGCGGTGAACCCGTCGTAACAGTTGCCATGATAGATGACTAGAGGGTGATCCATTTCGTTACCTCCACCGCTATGGCCACGGCACATGCATGGCGGCCGGTGAGTAGAGTGGGTGCTTTGGATGCCCGGCTCGCGTCGTGCCTAGGCAGCGGATCTCTCGTCCTTCCAACAACCGAAGCACCTCTTGTACGCGCCAGTTATACCTCTCTCCATGTGCGCCCCATGCAGCCACGATCACTGAGGAGAGCTGCGACAGTCGCTTGATGTGTTCGTCGGTCATTGGCCCAACGGGATCCGCGGCCAACCCCAAGAGCTGTGGTCGGGTTTCCCTCCACGCAAACAGGTTCACCACATGAATGCCGTCGTAGCCCCACCGACGAGCGAAGGACGTGCAGCGCCGGATCGTCGGGTCGTCTCGCGTCGCGTCTGCGGTACTCGGATTGAGCATGATCCAGAGCACGGAGCCCCCGTCATCGCCCCATCGCCTGCTCAGCCAGTAACGGTACTTGCCGCACTCGCTGATACACGCCTCGCGGATCAGCTCCACAGCCGTACTACCTCCACCGCGACCGCGGCCCCGACCCCCCAGCCGGCGGCCTCGGCCACGTCGTTGCGCCAGTGCGTCCGTAGGCGGGCGAGCACGCGGCGGTCGAGCCAACCGGGCATCTTGTGGGGCATCTTGTAGAGAGCAGCATCATGGATTTGCCATCGGTGCTGCTCAATTTCGCGCAGATAACCAGCCACCATCCACACCAGCCCCGCCACCCACCACCGCGGCCACAGAGCGACGGGTGCCACGGCCAGCGCGGCGGCCAGGGCGTGCAAGGCGGGGTCGATAAGGCGTCTCATACCACGAACCACTCAGCGCGTTTCCCCAGCCGCACCGCTTCCCAGGCGGTCCAGCAGGCTCCGCTCTTCACATGGCCCGCGTCCTCACAGTTGTTTCGATGCCGGGAGCAGTGGTAGCACGTAGGGAACGGCATCCCATCGTAGCTGCCTCGTAGCTTGCGTACGACGATCACAAGCACTAAGTCCGAATGGCGCGCGATCTCCAAGTTGCGGTCCCGGAAGCCACCCTTAGCCGACCACTGCCGGACCTTCGGAGCGAAGATCATCGTAGGGAGCCCATGGTATGCTGCGGCCTCCTCTGCCCAGATATCGACACCACCTAGGTGGCAATGCCCTGAGACAATCACCTTTGGATTGGTGCGCTCGATGTAGTGGTCGATGAAGTTGCGGACTGCTACCTCTTTCTTGGTATCAAACTTCGCGGCCTCGTGTCCTACGATTCCTAGCGAGTGCAGGGCGGGGTCGTGCGCGTCCTTGAGGCTCACTCAATGATCTCCAGAGCCAGCCAGCAGTGCGTCACGTCTGATCCGACGAGCGGCATCCTGATCGCTTGAAACGTTCTTCCGGGTTCCACTTGACGAACACGCGCGTAGTCTTCTACGTACGCCAGCCAGAATCCGATGTGCGTCCGCACGCACTGGTAGGTAAACCTGGAGTCGTTGATCCAGAGGCGATCTTCGTCGGTCGTTGGGCTAGTGATGATAACCACATCCACAACGCTAGCTGCTCGCGGGACCACGAACCACTCATTGAGGCCGTGGTGGCAGAATATGTTGCCGTCCTCCTGTTCCCAGGTGGAACGATTCAGCCGCCCCCGCCTCAGTCTGTGTCTCTGCATCATACGACCGGCGCCTCGCGCAGCAGCCGCAGCAGCTCGTCGGCCTCGCGGTGCGCGCGGGCGCGGGCCAGGTATTTGGCCTTGATGGCGGGGTCTCCGTGGTAGGCGAGCAGTCGCGTGGTCACAGCCCTTCCCTTTCGAGCCACGCTAGGATTTCCTCCCGCGTGCGGCCGTGCACGTCGGTCGCGTGGAGGATGTACCCTGCGATTTCGTGCTGTCGCGTGCAGCACTGCACGCGACAGACGGGAGTAAAACAGAAGAGGACAGAATAATCGTTCAACAACTCCGCCTCGCTTGTAAGCTTCCCGAACATGCCCTCGTAGATCGCGAACAGCGCGCAGGTCTTCGTGATGACGCCTTCTGCATCAGTCACGTAATACGCCTTTCGACAGCCAACCGGATGCATCTCCATCCCCTTGCGGAGTGCGTCGGAGAGTTTCATTGCTACCCCGTGTCTCGCATCTTCGCGATGTATGTGTGACCGATTCGCGTGATCGCGGTCTTGGACTCGACCTGCGACTCCAGCAGCTGCACAGCCTCCCGCTTGGTCTCCGCGGTCTGCCACGAGATGACCATGTAGCCATCCTTGGACTTGCCAAGCCAGTGGATCCTCCACTTCACGGACTCACCTCCTTCCCGGCGCGCCGTTGACGGCTCGGGTTCATCATACTGCCGGTCACAACCCGACCTCCATGTCGATTTCCTGCTTCGCCTCCTCCAGGGACTCGGCCCACCGGCAAGCATCACCGTCTGGCGGCCTGCCTTCAGGCCAGAACAGCCAAATCCCAGAAGGCCATTGCCCTGCGCCATCATCCCAGTCGATCTCCCAGCCTCGATAGAGGAGGCAACCGAAGCGGCTGGACGGCGCGAGGGGGATGACATTACTTGAGGAGGGCATGGCTCAGCTCATGAGAGACGACGCCCCGGAGTTTGGTCGTGTCGAGTTTCAGTCCCCACCGGCGAGGCGGATTCTCCTCGATGGCCTGGAGGTAGCCTCGCAGGCACTTCAGGCGCCAATCGTGAGCCGAGAGCCCCGAGGCGCAATAGGCCATGAGGGCGTGGGATCCGAGACGCCGAATGAAAGAAAGTTCATCCTGCTTTCCCCATTCCATGGCTCAGCCTCCTCTAGCGACGGCGGCGGGCGCGACGGCGCGCCCACACCCGGCCGCCTTTGGTGCTCGCGGAGAACTCGAACTTCGGGTAGCGCCCGCGCAGGTAGTAGGTCATGCGCCTCACGTTCCGGTAGCCCCGGCGGACGATTCGCCAGCCGTTCCTGACCTGGCTCAAAGTGGTGGGCCAGTCGGTTCGGGATCGCGGCGGGGGAGTGTGGCGGGATCTCTTGGAGCGGGGCTTGTGAGGCATGGAGGATTGGTCCTTTCTTGTGTTACTGATTGGGATTGGGATTGGTACTGGGTGAAGTTAATAACTGGGGAGAGGGCTGTCAATGGGCTGGCCGCAAATCCCGCAGGACTCGGCGTTCTGGGAAACCCGTCGTCCACAGTGAGGGCAATTCCACATCTGCGGGCGAATCCCATCGACACGGCGAGCGAGGACCTCGATGGCTTTGGTGAGGTCTGTTACGTCTCGGCGCAACTCGGCGAGTCGCAGGTCGAACTCGGCCCAGGGGTCAGTCGGAGCGGTCATTGGAGAGACCTCCAAAGATGCAGTCTTGGATCTTGGATTCCATGAGCTGATCGAGGGCATCCCAGTTGAGCCCATTCAGGTCGCGGCTGTCCCACAACCCCAACTCGGCGGCAGCCTGGTCAATGCAAGTGGCTCGGCGCTGCTGGTAGCCGCAGGTTCCAATGGCCAGAGCCCCTACGAGGCCGGCCACCGCTTGAATGGTGCGGGCCCGGCGTTTCTTTTCACGGCGGAGTTGTTCGAGGTTCTCTTCGGGAGTCGGCATCAAGGGGTCTCCTGGGCGAGAGGGGCCTGGGTGAGAGGGGCGGGAACCTCGGGGTCAGGAGGCAGGTCACCGACCGCGAGTGGTGACGGCGGCAACTCTACCTGGAGGGTGACCCCGAGGTTCCGCTCAAACGCTCTCGGGTCCATGTTGGAAAGGAACTTGAAGGCCGACTGGCCAAGGGCGATGAGGTGGCGGCGTGGGTTCTCTTCCAGCAAACGACGTAGCCAAGGCCCCACGTAGCGATCCCAACACGCCTGCTGCTCAGCGATGGTGGGCTCCCGGTTTCCAGCAGCCTCCCTCTGGGTCGGGAATGTCGCTTGATTGCCCTGGGAAGCTGCTCCTGGTCCGGCTCCCGGGAGCCCACCTGCCTCCAGAGACCGGACCTTCCGGGCTGGAAGCCAACACTGGACCGTGTTTCCGATGAGGACCTCGTGCCGCCCTAGACCGGAGCGATGGAGCCAGTACCCGAGGCGCTGGCCGGCCGGCGCCATGGGAAAGAACGGCCGGGAGAACATGGCTTCTTGCTTGCCTGGACCTTGGCCGATGAAAAGGAAGGTGGCGTCGGTGGGGCCTTCAGGCTCTACGAAGCCTTCGCCCCATCCGTAGGCAGGGCAGCCGCGGCAGGTTTCGGGGAGGGGTTTCACAGGGCCCTTCACAGGTCGTGTTTGGGTCCGCCAGTAGCGTCTACCACCACCTGAGGCCCCTGAGGCCCCTGAGGCCCTTGAGGAGAGGCCGCGACTCTCCTGCCGACCCATACCTTTTGCTCTTTGAAGTTTCGGCTGAGTCTGGTCCTGCCTGAAGCCACGATCAGGTTCTTCCCTCGAAGAGAGTGGATGCGCGCGGAGACAGTCTGGTGGACGCCGCCGGTCGCCTTCTCCACTTCGTCGCAGGTCATTCCTGCGTCTCCAGACTCCATGATGAATCGGAGAACCCGGCTCTCCCAGGACCCGTCGTCGATCATGTCTGCCATGGTTACCCCGGTCCCATCCTGAAGGGGGCTGGCCCTCGCGGAATCCACGCCTGGATGTCCCGGTCGGTGAGAATGAGCATCTCAGACTGGAACTCCCTGTCTCGGATGTCCAGTCGGAAGCTGACCCCAGTGTGCATCTTGAAGTAGACCTGGAGCCCGAGGACGTCCTCTGGGTTGTTCACTTCGAGAGCCCCGGGGTACGGGGCCAGGATCTTCCCGCAGGTGGGGCCGACTCCTACGATGACCCCCGCACCCGGCGGTTCCAGGGACCGCACCGTATCGGGGATGATGATGCCCGGGCTGTTGGAGTCGGGGTCGCTGGTCCAGGTCTCCGGGGCCTCGAAGCGGGCCACCAGGATGCGAGAACCCGTGAGCCGGAGTCCTTGGAGGGACGGGTGCATTTTGCGACCCGTCCACTCCAAGAACTGCTCAGGGGTGCAGATGTGGGGCTGCACCAGCGACCCCTAGTCCAGGCCGAACACGGCGATCAGATTGCCCGTGTAGTGGACGGTCTTGTCCTTCTTGGACTGGCTGGGCTCGCCGATCTCGACGACGCACGGAACGCCACCGTTGGCGAGTATCTTCTCGACCGTCTCGAAGTGGAGGCGCTGTCGGGGCTTGCCATCGGGGCCCGTCGTGTCCTCCATGGGGACCTTGAGGGCCCGCAGGATGGGCAACAGCTTGGAGCCCGAGTGAGCCCTCAGGGGTTGCCAGTCGAAGATGTTGACGAGGCCGTGGACCGGGTGCTGGACCTGGAACTGAAAGCGAGCGTAGTCGTCGCGTTCGCACTTGCGGTCGTAGCCGGGGCCTGCCTCGAAGTCTGGGGTCTCGGACTTGACGGCTGCCTCGCGGCACGACGGGATGAAATCGGTCCACTTCACGTCGCCCCCATTGGGCTGGCCGGTGCCGTAGCGACCGGCGACCGGCAGGTAGGGCCGCTTCTCGGATTCGGGATCGTAGTCGTAGAGGGACATTGGGTCTGGGTCTCCTGGTTGGTGGTTGGGTCAGGCTTTCACTGTGGCGGTTGCCGGGTCAGGGAGAAGGCTGTCGATGTCGGAGGACGCGGGGACGAGCGGGGTCGCTGCGGTCGGATCCTTCCCCCAGGCTTTGCACAGGGAGGGGTAGGTTCCTTCGAGGACAGGGGGCAGCCGCTTGTAGCCACCCTTGCCCCCTACCCCATCACCACAGGCGATTCGCTCGTTCGGCGGTACGGTGTGGACGCGGTACTGGACCTCGGGAGGCCCGAGGGTGGTTCCGGTGACCGGGCGCACCGTCTTGGCTTCGCAGTAGAACAGGGAGCCGAAGCACCGACCGAAGATGTCCTTGAAGCCCCCCTGGATGGCAGGGCGAGTAGCGACGACGGCGCCCTTGTCGTCCAGCACATCGCTCAGGTGAGCCGTGACCACGAGATGGTAGGCCGGCTTGCCTGGGATGGGCTTCGTGGCGGTGAGGAGCTGGTTCACCAGCTTCATGTGGCGCGATCGGATGGCGCCCCACTCGGCGATGGTGATTTTCCGGTCACCACTGGCGCCGCAGTAGTCGCTGTTGAGCAGCACATCCACGAACGAGTAGGAGTCGATGACGATGGTGTTGGCGTCGAACTTGCGGTTGACCACCATCGGCAGGAACTCGTTTTCGATCTCCTGAAAGTTGGAGGGGACGTAGAGTTGGATCTTGCGTCCTTCCAGGATGAATCCTCGGACGGTTTCGGTGTTGGGGTCTGGGTACAGGGAGACGATTGGTTCCGGCCACGAGAAGGCGTTGTGGGTCTTGCCGGATTTTTCGGGTCCGCTGTAGGCCACCGAGAGGCGGGCCTCTTTGATGTTGCGGGAGTCGATGGTGCGGAGGGTCATTAGGTCTCCATGGGAGTCGTAGCTATTTCTCGTCGAGGACGGGATCGTCGAAAACCACTCCCGTGCCTACTCCTTGAACCCGAAAGCCGGCCCGGAGGTCGGCTGCGACTCCAGAGCATTCTCCAGCCGCACGAGGGCTTCGCTCAGGGCTTGAGTGATGGCCGAGGCGTCGCTCGGCTCGTAGATGCCGCGGTAGCGATCAGCGAGGGTCTGGAGGGTGGTCATCTCGTCGAGGACCCGGTTGATCCGGCGAGCGACTTGGTGTTGGAAGGCGGCCCGACGGCGAGCGTGGGTCTTGGAGGCGGGGCTCTCGTCTGTGGATGCAGCCTTGAAGCCGTCGTCTGCGAACATGGAGGGCTGGGACTCGGGCATGGTGTCTCCTATGGAGGTAGTGGGGTTGGTTGCGAGGTCGGATGTTACATCAGGGGCGGGCTTGGGGTCAAGGTCATCCTCCTTGAACCAGCGTCGAAAGATGATGGTCATAGTTCGGCGTCCTCTGCGACCCCCACGGGCTCTGGGACCCGGGGTCGGAAGTCAGGTAGGAAATTGTCCTCGTGACCCTTCATGCGGCACAGGTCGTAGTAGGCGCAGCGTGAATTGAAAGAGTGGCAGTGATCGGTGCGCCTGCCAGTTTCCCAGAAGCCAGCGCGCTGGGCTGCCACTTGCCAGGGATCGCCGGCCTTGAGCCGGTCAGCGAAGCAGGCTGTGGCGCGGTCGATCTCGCCCAACAGGCCGGCGGCCTCATCGAGATAGGAGGCCACGTCCTCAGGGGTTCGGGTGATGGTCTCACGTTCGGCTGCGTTGAACTTGCCTGAGGTCTTGGAGCGTCCTTTGACCAGCACGTTGAGTTTGACGCCCCAGCAGGGCAGGTCGGGGAAATGGTGGTGGAGGGCGGCCAGCTCGCCGGTGAATTGGGAGTCCATTTGGGCCGAGGCGGTGCGCCGTGCAACCCACGAGGCTACGGAGGTTTTGTGCTCCATCACTTGGAGGTAGCCAACGTCTTCCACAATGAGGTCGGTGCGACAAGTGTAGACGTAGCGGCCACCCTCAGAGGTGATGATGGGAACCTCCCAGGCGCGCTCGACCAGGGGGGCGCCAGAGGCGTCGCCGATGACTTTGATGCGCGGCCAGTCTGGGGCGAGGCCCTGGGGTCCGAAGGTCTCGTGATATTGGGTGAGCAGTTCGCGGGCTTGGGCCCAGTCCTGGGTCCAGCGTTCGGGATCCTGGTAGGAGGGTTGGCTTTTGGTGGCGGCGGCTTCGGCAGCGAGCAGGGCGCGGCCGAGATCGTACTCTCCGGTGTCGGCGCCGCTGCGCCACCCCGAGAGATACCACGCGGCAAGGCCCTCGTGAACGGTTTGCCCGAGCATGGGAGCGGGGTTGGTGTAGGGATGGACGATGCCGATGAGCTGTCCGCTGGCCGTAGGGAAGACGTACCGGTAGAACCACTTTCTCCGGCAGGCCACCCAATCGGAAACATAGTGGTGACCGAAGCGGGTAGCGGTCGAGTCGGGGCTGGGCTTGGGAACGAAGGAGGGAGCCGGCGAGGTCATGCTGGGCTCATTCTACAGGGCGAGATCGGAAGATGTCAATGGGTACCAATGGGAGGGCCCCCCTGGAAATCGGAAGATCATCCTGCCGTCCGAGGATCGGAAGCCGTCCTAGAATCGGAAGATCCCGAAATCGGAAGATTCGCCTGCCGAGCGGCCTGTCGCCTCGGTGGGCGAACTCGGGCCCATTCCTGTTCCCAGTCGGGCCTGGTGAGGCGTAGCTGAATCACCACAGGTTGGGAAGGCCAGTCAGCGCGCCGCAGCCAGGCGCCATCCGTGTCACAGCTTAGGACCTCGTAGATGGTGCCGGCAGGCGCGTCCTCGCATGAGGGAAGGGCCCGAAGGTTCACGCCAGCTTTGAGGCTGCGCCAGGATTTGCGTGGCCTAGGGGCAGGCCGGCGGCGCTGGGGAATGGGCTCGGCGAGGCGCCGGGCTATTTCGTGAATCGTAGGTCTGTTCACCCTGCAATCTTGTAGAAACGCCGCCGGGGTTCAGCCTTCAGGAGTTCCCGTAGTCTGGGATGTTCCTGTAGTTCGGAAGTCGGCAGGGCAGCATACACTTGGCCGGACCCCGTGCCTAGCCCGGTCCCCCGGCGGTGCCAACAAGGGAGGCACATATTGGCCCAACTTGAGCCCCCCTCTACACGGCCGTCAACGAAGACATGGCTGATGGGAAAGTCACAAAGGTCACACTGCGCAGGAGGGTCGATGTATTGGCGTATTTTTCGGAAGGTCGCTTCTGACACGGAAGATTCTCCTGTTGAATGACTAGCTGCTCTGGCACCGGCAGGCTTCTGAGACTGGAACCGGCGCGATGGGAGGGCCGATATTTCGGGAGCCGGTCGCAGAGTAGTGCGACTCGAAATCAGCCCAGCCTTTGTAGGTGGTGAGTACAGTTCGGAAGATGGCCTCGGGCTCCCGATCGTAGACGGCTCGGAAGAAATCGCGGTGGCCGTGCCAACAGACCGCATGGACCCGGCGGCCTGCCGTGCTGTAGCCAACGGATTCGCGCTGGTATTTCGCGTCTCCGTGGGGCCCGGGCCGCCGGCGGCCCCCTTTGGTGAGATTCCAAGGGTGCACTTGTGGAAGCAGGCGGAGACGCCAGCGGGTGCCAGCGTGATTTCGGCGGTCGAGGTCTAGGGTCACTCCAACTTCGCTGGCCGCTTTGACGAGGGTTTCGCGCGTGACGTTTGAGGCGAGCATGGGTCACTCCACCTTGAGGCCGTCGGCGAGCATTCCGGCGGCCAAGTCGCGAGCGTAGCGATGCTCGACCGCCACGCCGCCGGCGTATTCGATACGATCCTCGGGGAGATGGTCGGCGATCCATTGGGAGGCGGTTTCGGTGTGGGTGACAAACAGGAAGATCGATCCGTGGTTCTGGATGGTTATGTCGGGGGTCATACGGGGGTTTTCCTTTTGTTTGAGGGTGCCGTTGTTTGAGGGTGCCTGAAATCGGAAGATAATTTCTCCGATCGGCTCACGAAATCGGAAGATTCGTGGGGCCGAAGGCTCTCGGCTCAGCGTAGGGCTGCCGCCGGCGCCCACGAGGGGCTAAGGGGGCTTCCCTGGTGGGGTAATCGGTCACAGTGCGTAACATATAGCCCCAGGGTTGGGGAGTCAAGCCCCAGGGTGCCCCAGGAATGCGGCGGGCGGGAGCGTAGAGGTTCCCCTACGTCGTTTTGAGGGCAAAAAAAGGGAGCCAGCCCCTCCAAAGGGTATTTCCCCAGGAAGGGCTGGCTCCGATGGGTCAGCGGCGCCGCATGAGGGCGGCGAAGTCTTCAAGCGTCTCGACTCGGCGAATCCGGTGGTAGGCTGCGATGGCGGCGGCCTCTTTGACTTGGAGAGCGGATTCCCCGCTCTCGGGGCGCTCGGCTGGCACCCCCGTTGCTTTCCCGTCGCTGACCCACCATCGCGGCCCGGGTTGGTGCCCGAGCCACTCTAGGGCAGGGCCATCAATTACGTTTTCGGGCCCTGCATAGGCCCGCGCCCGCCTAATGACTTCATGATGGGCGATCCGCCCACCGCGGGCTAGGACTGTTACGGTGCCGGTCCCCCCCCTTCGCGCGGAATACATCGCCACTACGGTGCTCGCAGGCATGCCTGCGATAGCTTGCAGTAGTACATCTGTTTTCATGTTCATTGACCCAGACGTGTCAATGAGAATCGACCCTCCACGCCACCGTCCCGTCCGCCCGCTCGTCACGGTGCGAAACCGGTTCGGGAGCGCGAGGCGCCCAGGGTCAATACGGTCCCCCGAGTCACGGTATGTCACGGAGCGCATTCCAGGCTGGGTCGTGAGGCGGGTCAACGGCAGCGTGTGCAATTGCATCTTGCCCCACACTACCCGAGGCGGTCGCGCGAGTACTCCAATTTCCGTATCGGCGAGTACTCCAATCTCCGTATCATCAACAGGGCCCCGCTTTCCCTTTGCTTCCTGGTACCAAGTGATTGAAGCCTTCAGGAGCGGGCTGGGGCTTGAGGGCTTCGATTCTCCCTTAGCCTTCCCCTCGCCCTCGTCATCCTTACTCTTGTCGGAGGGCTCAGGCTTAGGCTCAAGCTTGGACTCGGACTCGGACTCGGACTCGGGCTTCGGCTTGGACTCGGGTTCAGGCTCGCCAGCCTCGCCGAACAGGCGGTACAGTTCCCGGCCTACTGCTTCGGCTACTTGCGGGTCGGCCGCAGCTGCTCGAATCCGCGCAGCATGGGAAGCTAGCATCGGCATAGCATCGGGAGGGAGGTTCAATGCCTCAGCTATAGCTTCCGCAGTGAGAGTCTGACCGTCCCCGTAGAGAGACCCTGTGACCGACAGAGCCCCTAGATACCGGAGTCTCGGGTCGGGCATTTTCGCGACTTGCATCAGTGCAGTTGCGACGAATGGCCCTCCAAACGTGCTAACCCCAGCCCGCGCGGCAAGCGTATTGACTCGTGCGTCTTCGCTTGCGTTCAGGCAGGCCCGCTCAAAGGGACTGCCGGACCGCGCGGGCCTCTCGCGAGAGAACGCGAGATGGGCTTCCTCGTGTCGCGCCGTCCAAGGGCACGCGTATTCGAGCACGCGATCCTGAAACGACATTCGAGGGTGGGGTGTCCGTGAGACTTCCCATTTCTTTGTTACCCAGTTGGGTTTGCGCCCCCGATTGAACCGGCGGCGCATCACCGCTAGTAGTTCTGGATAGGGGTAGTAGAACAGCCCTTCGCCCTTGTCACTCATTGTTCGACTCCTCGGCGTCCGAGGCTGCGCTCCCCAGGGTAAGAGCGTCTCGTATCCCCTCGGCACGCGGGCCCAGAACCGCCACGCTCGCAGCGTCCAAGCCGAGAAGCGGTCGCAGGGCTGCGAAGGCAAGCCACGACCGCAAGTCGATCCGGCGGGCCGGATCGGCGAGACTCGCGGTCGTACGTGCGGGCAGTTGGAGGTCCTTCGGGAGCCCCACGAAAGCCGACTCGTGCGGCGTTCCGACGTGGAGCGCCACAGGGAGTCGGGAGCGGATTGCGTCGGGCAGTTCGTCGGGGCTCGCGACATTTGACGTGCAGACTACGTGGAATCCAGGAGCCGGCCGTAGCGTCTCACCCGTCGGCAGCGTGAGCGAGCAGGATTGGGGCGAGTCAAGGACCATGTAGAGCAACCCGAGACAGTCGGCTCCGAATAGGTCTACCTCATGGAGGCAGAGCCGGCGGCCCGCGCGCATTGCGAGGGTTGCCACCCCGTCATGCCAGCGGATTCCCTCCGCCGAGGGAGCGTAGAATCCCCTCAGTTCGGCGGCCGGCGTGTCCGGGGTCGCGGTGACCGAAAAGACGGGGCCGTCTTGCCCCATCGTTTCGGCTGCCCACGTCTTCCCGCTAGCCGGCGGGCCATACAGCAGCAGCGTAGAAAAGTGAGGGAGCGGCATGGCACGTAGGATGGTTTCGATTGTTTTCCAATTTGACATTGTTTTTCCTTTCGGGCGCTTCCGTTGGGCTACGCCGCGTGCTCTGCGAGCATGGAGTCGATGAGCCGGAGTGCGCTCGCCTGGAGGTCTATGACGACCGGACGCAGCCTGGCCCTGGCGGCCCAGGCGGCCCCAACGGCCCTAGCGGCCCCGGCGGCCCGGGCGACCCTTGCGGCGTCCCCCGCGTCCCACGCGGCCTCCCCAGCAGCCCACGCGGCCTGTGCGGCGTACATCGCGGCGTCCGCCGCAGCCCACGTGGCGTCTTTCGCAGCCCTCTCGTCCCAGTCCCAGGGGTCTTCCGCGGCCCACGCGGCGTACATCGCGTCGCACGTGGCGTCTCGCGCATGCCGGATCGTCGAGAGCGCACTCTTTGCCGCCGCCTCGTCGAGCACGGGTGCCAGCGCGCGCAGGGCTGCGGCATCCGCCTTGCACGCTTCCACGAGGTCGAGCCACGCCGACGTATACGTGCGCACCAGCCAGTCGAGCGCCAGGTAGCTGCGGCGTTGCTCGATTTCGGGCGTAGAACGCGTGCCGACTAGCCGCGGCAGCAGCGGTGTGAGTAGCCGAGTGCGATCCTGATCGGGGAGCGAATCGTTCCAGGAGCAGATGAAGGCGGCAATCACCGGGCAATAGTCGTTCTCCTTCGCGTTCCTCGTCATGTTTTTTACTCCTTACCCGATCCCGCATCCCCGCGCCGTCAGGCTCGCGGGGATCGGGGATATGGCGATCCTCACCGGACGACGATTCCCCTGCGGAGCAATCGGCCGGGACTCCGCCCTTCCTCCAGACACTCATCTACCTTGCAGATTGCTTCCGCGAGTTCAACTGCCGTATACCGGAGCCCGCGCCGCGTAGCATCCCTCGGCAGGCTCCAGGAGCGCCCGGTCAATTCCCACCGCCACCGTGTGCGGTAGGTGACGATGATGCGGCCGTGCGACGTGGAGCGTGCCTCGTAGCCGGAACTGGTACAGTCGTGTGGGTTGTAGGTGCGATAGGTCATGGTCCTTACCTCCTCTCGGGCTCACTGCAAATGTCACACCGGCAGGGCTCCGTGAGCCGGATCTCCCTGTAGATTCGCTCGGCCGAGCGGACAAAACCGCAGCAGCGCGACCACCAGCGGCGGTCGCCCTCCGAAGCTGCCTCGCGAGCCCAATCGCGCCATTTGGTTTCTACTGCAATCGCCATGCCACTCCAGAGGCCCCCACGGCGCGCTAGAACGGGGCTTTCCCACCCTATGGGGCACCATTCCGCCCCACTCCTGTGGCAGGGTGCCACAGCGCCCCCCAGGGGGTTGACGAGCGTTGACGCTTGTGGGGGAAACCCTACGGGTGGGGGGAAAACCCCACGGGTGTGGAGCCCTACGGGTGCAAAGCACCACGGGTGTGAAACCCCCCGTGTTGTTTGACCCACGGTGGTTAAAACCCCACGTGGTGAGGGGCCTACGGGTGGGTGGTCCTACGTGGGTCTGACCCTACGTGGTATTAGGCCTACGTAGCGTTGGACCTACGGGGTGGGGAGCCTACGGGGTGAAAAACCTACAAAGCATGGGGGGGGACGCGGGGGTGTGGGGAAAACCACCCTCCGATATCGGAGTCTATCGGTATGTCAATAAACCCTGGCGATTGATAAGGGTTTTTGGTTGTTAGTAGGTAGTAGGTGTGTGTGTGTGTGTGTGTGTGTGTGTGTGTGTGGAAAACCCTACGGACGTTCGCAGATGTTCGTCCCCGCGGGGACGTACGCTCGTCCATATACGCATGAGGCCCCCCCGTCCTATTGCCTATTAGGGGGTATTTCCCTTTTGGTGGCGAGGGGTTAGGCTTGTTTACTGATATACCCCCTATAGGGGGGTCGGCCCGGTGGGCTGGGCTCTGCTGTCAGAGGACCGACACCGGGGGGGCGCCAGGGGGGGTTAATTATGGGGCTATTTCCCTACGGTATGGGCCAAACTGTGGGGTATTCCCTACGCCATTTCAGGCTGCAGTGTCCCATTTCGCCACACCCCGTGGGGGTCCTCGTGGGGGTCCCCGTGGGGTGTCCCATTTCGCCACAGCCTGAAGGTCCCCGCGGGAACGACCCGCCCCCACCCTCCACACAGGGGCGAACGTGAGCGAAATCCTTTTCGCGGAACAAAAGGGTTCTCTGGTCGAGGGGTCCCCGCGGGGCACACGACAGTGTTTTTCGCGCAACCCCTCACCCACCACAAGGGATTTCGCGCAACACTCACGGGCAGAAAGTTTTTCGCGCAACAAGAAGGTTGTCGGGAAATGATGTAGTGGAAACCCCACACCAGACCGTGGTAGAGTTCCCTCACGGGGAGGCTCCCCTGCCCGAAGGCTGCTGTGAAGGCTGAGGCTGCCGTGAAGGCTGAGGCTGGCTGGGGAGGCGGCACAGGTGGCGGTCCTGTGATCCAGGTCACATCTGTGCCGCGCCCCAGTCCGGCAGCCTGACCCAACGGCCGCCCTGCTCGACACCAGGAGGATCCCATGAGCCCTGTCTCCGGCCGGATCGTCGAGGCGCCCTCCCGGATCCACCTCTCCGAGACCCAGCTCGACCACATCGCCCGCCTTCTGACGGTGGGTGTCTCCTACCACGAGATCGCCGCTGCCTTCCGCCTGCCGTTGAACCGCGTCCGCGGCCTCGACCTGCACGACCCAGACATGCAGGACCGCAAGGCTGTGGCCGCCGGCTCGCTCACCCGCGCCCTCGTTGTCTCCCGCTTCCGAATGATCGAGCAGCTCGACGAGGCCATCCGGGTCCTCGAACACGACGGCCTCCATTCCAAGGACATCCCCACGCGCCTCTCCACCGCCAAGTGGTGGGTCGATCGCACCCTCCCCAGGCCCAGCGATGGCCGTGACCACGAAGGCGCCACCGTGAACGTCCAGCTCCCCGAATCCTTCGTGGACTCGATCGGCAAGATGGCCAACATGGTGGAGACCTTGAAGCCTGTCCTCGCAGGGATGCGCCCCTTGGAGTCGCGGGTCCGTTCCACCCTCTCAACCGGCATCCCGTTCGTGGGGCCGCCCGACCCCACCACCAACCCGGCCTCCGACGAGACGGCCGGCGAGACAGACAGTGAGCCTGGACCCGACCCCGCAGCCTGACCCCGCCGGCCTCGACCGGGAGGCCCTAGGCTGGCTCGACGCCCTCGATCACGATGAAGGACGAGCCCACGAGCTGGCCTCCAACCAGCTCACCCGGCTGCGCGCCATCTTCGAGGATCGCAGCGGACTCGGCCTCTACCTGTTCAGCTATTGGGTCTGCGGCTGCCGGGACCTCTACGCGCCCCTCCACCTGGACATCTGCCGGTTCCTTTCAGCCTGGGGACTGATAAAGCTGGAGGGCGGCGAGGTGGTCGAACGCCCGGTCGCTGAGGGCGACAAAGTGTCACAGAGCTGGCGTCGCCTCATGCTCATTGTCCCGCGCGAATCCTTCAAGTCCAGCCTCGCCACCAGAGCCAACTGCCTTTGGCGCGCTACCCTCGACCCAGAGATCACCGTGGGCATCTTCTCCGAGTCGGAAGCCAAGGTGAAATCGTGGATCGGCTCTCTCAAGCAGGTCATCGAACGCTCTGAGTTGTATCAGGTCATCTGGCCTGAACGCCTACCCCCTGGCCTCTCCAAGCTGGACCGCAACCAAGGTGTCAGCCTCCCCCGCACCTGGAAATGGGGCGACACCGGCCTCCTCCTGCGCCGCGAGTCCCTCAACATCTCCGAGCTGACCTTCGAGCCCTTCGGGATCGGGGGCTCCCACACCGGCAAGCACTTCACCCACGTGGTCCTCGACGACATCATCGGCGAGCCCGCCTCCCAATCTACAGCCATCATGGAGGACGCCATCCACTTCGTAGACCACTGCCGCCCGCTCGAACGCCCTGCCGAAGGAGGCTGCCAACTGATCTGCTGCACACGCTGGGGCTACCACGACGTATACAGCCACATGGTCCAGAAGTGGCCCAACGAGTACCGCATCTACCAACGCGCCCTTCTCGAAAACCCCGAAACCGGCGAGCCTGACGTGGTGGCTGGCCGATCCATCTTCCCCACCCGCATCCCCACCGAACTCGCCAAGACCATGTACGAATCCGACCCCTTCATCTTCGCGGCCCAGTATCAGTGCATCCCCAGGGTCGGCCGCGAGACCTCCTTCGACCACGACTGGATCCACTACGGCGCCGTCCTTCACGACCAACACGACGAGCCCGAGTTCGTCATCGACCGCGACCACTACGACTCCAAGGCCGTCCACGCAGACCTCGCTTGGGACGACGACCCTCCGCCTCCCAGGATCCCCCTTTCTCGAATGACCAAGGCCATCTTCTTCGACCCTGCACCCTCCAAGAAAACCGAACGCAACGCTGAGCCTCGCGCGCGCAATGGCATTGTCGTCCTCGCCCGCGACCCTTGGGGCCGTACCTTCGTCCTCGATGCCATCCCCCTACGCGAAGACCCCCTCACCGTCCTCGACCACTTGGTGGTCCTCGGACAACGCTGGGCCACCGACACCATCGCCATCGAGGAGGTCAACTTCTCAGCCATCTACGCGCCCCTTTGGTCTGAAATCCTCCGAAGCCGCCACCCCACCTTCCAGATCCAGTTCATCCCGCTCAAGCCCAAGGGTCGTGACAAAGACACCCGCATCCGGTCTCTCCAGGGACCCCACGCCAAGGGCCTCTGGTACTACAACCGCCCCACGACTGGCTACGCCATCCAAGAGCTGGTCGAGTACCCTACCGGACAGACCCGAGACCTGATCGACGCGATGGCCTACGCAGACGACGTGCTCTCAAGGCCGCTCACTCCTGGGGAGTTCTCCCTCCATCGAAAACTTCAACATCAAGTGGACCGGGGGCGTGACCCGGTGACAGGGTACTAGCATGTGGGATAGGAAGGCCGCCGCAGAGCAGCAGGAATGCGAGGACTGCCTCTGATGGCCCAT
>Ga0187893_10001696_pt1 | contig 51617 bp, 47 predicted proteins | sample MA1701074metaG_FD_139574 | JGI IMG/M metagenome (GOLD analysis project Ga0187893, IMG submission 139574) | White microbial mat communities from a basaltic lava cave in the Kipuka Kanohina Cave System on the Island of Hawaii, USA - MA170107-4 metaG ... | reverse complement strand
GAGCAGTGAGCAGTGAGCAGTGAGCAGTGAGCAGTGAGCAGTGAGCAGTGAGCAGTGAGCAGTGAGCAGTGAGCAGTGAGCAGTGAGCAGTGAGCAGTGAGCAGTGAGCAGTGAGCAGTGAGCGGTGAGCAGTGAGCAGTGAGCAGTGAGCGGTGAGCAGTGAGCAGGCGACGATGAAGGCCAATGAAAAATGTCAAATGTCAAACCTCAAATGGAAAATGATGAAGGTCTGCCTTCTGCTGTTGCTCTTCGGTTTTCCGGCGAGGGCGCAGCAGGCGCCAGCCGACAACTGGTCCCAGTTTCGGGGGAACCATCACCTGACGGGTGTCTCGCTTTCCGATGTGCCCCGTTCATTGAAAGTTCTTTGGACTTACGAAGCGGGCGATTCGATTGAATCCTCAGCAGCTATTGTTGGCAGTACCGTGTTCGTGGGCTCGCAGAAAGGCGACCTGGTCTCGCTTAACCTGGATAATGGAGGAGTTTACTGGAAATTCTCAACCGGAGCCCCGATCGGCGAATCGTCGCCCGCTTACAGCAACGGCGTGGTGTATATCGGCGACTCAAATGGCTGGATTAACGCGCTCAACGCTTCCGACGGACGAAAACTCTGGGCGTTTAAGACCGGCGGTGAAATTAAATCGTCACCCGTGGTAGTCGGCGATCGGGTACTGATCGGTTCTTACGATCAGCACCTTTATTGCCTCTCGACGCGAAACGGATCGGTCTTGTGGAAGGTTAGAACCGATGGGCCTGTCCACGCGACTCCCAGCATCTTAGATGGGATGGCATTCATTGCCGGCTGTGATGAGGTGTTTCGCGCGATTCGCATCTCGGACGGACGGGAGGTATTTACCGTCGTCTCCGGAGCCTACACCGGCGCCTCTCCCGCAATCAGTGGCGACGCCGCTTATTACGGCACTTTCGACAACGAAGTACTGATGGTCAATCTTAAGGAACGCAACATCGGGTGGCGCTACGAGCATCCGGTGCGAAAGTTTCCCTTCTACTCCTCCGCCGCGGTGTTTCAGGATCGCATCGTTCTGGGAGGGCGCGACAAAATGGTGCATGGTCTGAACAGGGCGGGTAAGGGGGTTTGGACATTTACCACGCGCGCGCGCGTTGAATCGTCACCGGCGATCGCCGGCGGACGTGTCTTCGTCGGTTCAAACGACGGACGCTTTTATGTTCTTGATGTTGGCACCGGCGCCAAGCTATGGGAGTTTAACGCCGGTTCGCCATTGTCGGCATCACCGGCGATTGGACGGGGGCGCATCGTCATCGGCACCCAGGACGGCCGGCTTTATTGCTTCGGCTAAATCCGACAAGATGTCCGGCAAACTTTAGTTTGTCGTCGACCTGAGGGCGCTCGTGATTCAGCAAAACGACAAACTGAAGTTTGTCGGACATTGCAACGGCGCTCGATCTCGCACCAACAACCACAAACTGAAGTTTATCGGGCACTGCTGAAGTTTGTCGGACTTACCGATAACCTTCCGCCTGCAAAGAAAAGAGCTCGGCATACAAACCGCCCTGAGCCACAAGTTGTTCGTGAGTTCCCTTCTCGACCACCCGTCCTTCATCCAGAACAATAATCCGATCCGCCATGCGCACGGTAGAGAAACGGTGAGATATGATTACGGCCATGCGCCCCTGCATCAAATCGGCGAAGCGTCTGAAGACCTCATATTCGGCGCGGGCGTCCAGCGCCGAGGTCGGCTCGTCGAGGATCAGCACTTGCGCGTCTCGCATATAGGCACGGGCCAAACCAATCTTCTGCCACTCACCACCTGAAAGCTCGACGCCACCCTCGAACCGCCTTCCCAGCATCTGGCGATACTTCATTGGCAGCCGCAACAAGAGCGTTGCCGCGAGAGATTTCTCCGCCGCCGATATGATTGCCGGCGCCGTGCTTCCATTCGTTCCTGAGGTTCCCGGAAGGTGTTCGATTGATGATGAAGCAGCGTCGGGCCGCGCTAAGCCGTCGGAAGAATCAAGGTAGTCAGAAACTTTTTCAACTTCGCCGACGCCGATGTTCTCCTCAAAGCGCAAGTCATAGCGCACAAAGTCCTGGAAGATGACGCCGATGTTGCGGCGCAGAGAGTCCAAATCGTAATCGCGCAAGTCTCTGCCATCGAGTGTAATGCTTCCCTCGCTCGGGTCGTATAGGCGCGCCAGCAGTTTTACCAGCGTCGTCTTCCCTGCCCCGTTGCCGCCCACCAGCGCCAACCTTTCGCCGGGTCGCAAGCGAAAGCTTACGCCGCGCAGCGCCCACACGTCGCTGCCGGGGTAGCGAAAGCCGACGTTCTCGAACACAACGCCTTCACGCACCGGACGCGGGACTTCCAAAGCCTCCGGGCGCGACACTATGGTGGGCTTGGTTTCGAAGAATTCAAAAAGGTCTTTCAGGTAGAGGCACTGTTGATAGATGCCACTGGCGCCAAACAGTAGCCGCTGCACCAGGTCCCGGCTGCGCATGAATGACGCCGCAAGAAACGTCAGCGAGCCAAGGGTGATGGTTCCACGGACCGCGCGCAACAGAATGACCGCATAAGCGCCGTAATAACCAACCAGGCCGATCACCGAAAGGGCAGTGGCGACAATGCCTTTACGCAGGGAGAGTGACTTGTTCTCTTCGTAGAATCTGTCGGAAAGGGCCCGGTAACGTCTGACCAGCCACGGCGCGAGTCCAAACATCTGCACTTCTTTTGCCGGCTGGTCGCTCGCGCCGAGATATCGAAGGTAGTCAAGCCGGCGGCGTTCGGGGGTGCGGCGATAGAGAAGCGAATACTCGAGCGAGGCGTAGTGGGCTTCGCCAAGGAAACCAGGCACAACCGCCACCGCCAATAATACGAGCAGCCACGGACTATAAACCAGCAACGCTGCGCTCAGAAGAATAAGTGTCAGCGCATCCTGTCCCATGGTGAGCAGTTGCGCCAGCAGCCCGATGCGGCCAGTCGTCTGACGCCGCGCCCGATCAAGCTGATCGTAAAAGGAAGGGTCTTCAAACTGGTAGAGATCGAGCGTTGCGGCATGTTGCATCAAGAGCACGCTCGTCCGGTTTGAGAACAAATCGCCTAGCAAGCTCTCAACCAGTGCCGAGGCGCGTGACAAAACCTCTCCGAAAAGCGCGAACACGATCTCGAGGCCAACCAGCCGCCAAAGATAGCCGGTGTCGAGCGCATCGCCTCGCGCCGCCACTACTGCATCGATGATTAGTTTCCCCACCCACAGCACGGCCACCGGAACACCCGCCCGCACGAGTCGCAGGCACACCATCGCGAAAGTAAGTCCACGGTGGGTTTGCCAAACCAGCTTTAGAAAAGGAGGGATGTAACGAAGGGCCGCGACTCTTTCTCGCAAAGTCGGAGATTCAGCCAGCGCGGTCAAAGGAGATCTCGGCGGACGAAAACGCATCACGACAAATCTTCTCACGCCCGGGCCGTGTCAGCTACTCAGCCCGATAACCGACTCCCACGCGGCTAGCGCATGTGGCAAATCGTATCCGGCAACACGTTCGCGAGCAGCTTGTCCGAGACGAGTTCGTAAGTCGTGGTCGTTCGTTAGACGGCGCAGCGCGGTAGCAAGCGCCGTAGCATTATCGACCGGAACTATCAGGCCTGTTCGACCATCATCGACGAGTTCCAGCGGACCGCGCGCGCCGTCACTCACAATCACCGGTAATCCACAACTCATAGCTTCGAGCAAAGCATTGGGCATGCCCTCAACACGTGACGGCATCACGAAGATGCTTGCCGCTCGATAAAAGCGGTGTGGGTCAGCCACAATCCCGTGCCAGTCGACGCGCCCGGCGATTCCCAGCCGTTCGGCCTGTGCCCGCAGGTCGCTCCGGCGCCGGCCGTCGCCCACAATTGAGAGCCGCCAGTCGCTGAGTTCGTCGCCCAGGTGTGCAAACGCGTCGAGCAGTACGTCATGGGCTTTATCCCAGACGAGACGCCCCACGGTTAAGACGAACGGGGATACCGCTGAAGTTGGGTTGCCGCCGTGAAAGCCATTGCCGTTCATTGGCGCCAGTGGGTTAGGTACGAAAGCGAGTTTTTTACGATCTACGAAATCGCCCATGCTTCTCAGCGCGCCTTGAGTGTTGGCGGTGACCAGGTCGGCCGTGTGATAGAGCCTGCGTGACATGTGGTTCCAAATCTTAAGACGACGCAGGCGCTCAGGGTCGCCTCGTTCAGAGATGATCACTCGCCTGCCTAATCCCCAACAGGCTTTTAGCGTCATGATGTTGATTGAGGTGCCGAATGAAACCACGATGGGCGACTCGATTCGTTTGAGGGCTCGGCGCAGCATCCACGCCTCGTAAGCCAGGAAGAGTTGGAAATTCAGCCGGTAGAGTTTTTCCGAGAAGAGGCGGTGGAGATTTTCCGAGAAGAGATGGTAGAGAGGCCCACCGAGGATGGCGACTAGCCAGGGCTTCGCGAGTTTAAGTTCCTCGAGACGCGACTTGAGTCTTTTCAGCAGCTCAACCCACCAGGTAATCCGGGCTCGGTCAACGACGATGTGGCGGACGCCCGGGTCGAGTGAATAAAATCTGCGCCGGTTGTGGAGTGTAACAACGCAAATTTTGCGTCCCTGGCGACTCCACGCGTTGGCGAGAGTCGATACGACGCGCTCGATGCCCCCGGCATCGAGACTGTTGCAGACGAGGATGAGATCAGCGGAGAAATCCAAGCTCCCGGAGAAAGGGACGACCAGAAACGCATGGGATTAAAAGAGCGACGGCATACTAACACATCAGAGTACCGGACTGTTCCTGATAATTAGTAGTTCGCCGCTCGAATCATCGTAAACGGCCATCAGATCTCTTGTTGACTAAAGATGTTCGCCTGATCGAATCAAAGTTAGCGATCCAAAAACCCAGAACTAAACACGATAAGGTATCCCGTGGCACTCCTGGTACGTGCTTCTTTGTGCCGTTAGTGCTTTTTGTCGTTCGTGACGTTTCGTGTGTACTAGTAGATCGACAGTCTGTATTTATTTGACTGTTGCTATTCAAACTGCGTCATCTGCGGATTGGGATCGGCATGATGGATTTGACTTGATGGCGGCTTTCAGCTTAGAAAGTATTGTTTCCAAATTTAGAATACCGAACGAGGCACATCAAAATATGAAGCAGCGGATATTTGCTTTCAGTCTGCTCGCAGCGTCGATAACGTTGTCGATCGCATGCATGCAGGCGCCACCGACCAATGAATCCGAGACTGGCGGGCCGTCGACCGCAACGGCTCCGATACCCGCTGAGCTCAAGCCCGCGCTCGACGCCATCACCGCGGACGACATTCTGCGGCACACAAAAACCCTTTCGGCGGACGAATACGAAGGGCGCGGCCCGGGTACGAAAGGCGAGGAACTCACAGTCAAGTACCTGACTGAAGAATTTCAAAAACTCGGCCTCAAACCCGGTAATCCGGACGGAACATACGTGCAAAAGGTGCCGCTCGTCGGCTTTACGGCGCAGCCTACTGCATCGTTCACGGCCGGCGCAAAGACCATGGATCTGAGTTTTCCGAACGACTATGTCGCTGTCTCGCGCCGCTTTGTTTTTGAATCGAAAGTCGAGAATTCCGACATCGTGTTTGTCGGCTACGGCGTGGTGGCGCCCGAGTATGGCTGGGATGATTACAAAGGCGTGGACGTGCGCGGCAAAACCATTGTCATGCTCATCAATGACCCGGCCGTGCCTTCAGAGGGCGATCCTGCGAAACTCGACGAGAAGATGTTCAAAGGCAACGCCATGACCTACTACGGGCGCTGGACTTACAAATATGAAATCGCTTCCGAGAAAGGCGCGGCTGCGGCCATTATCGTCCATGAGACCGGCCCTGCGGGCTACCCTTACGAGGTCGTTTCGGGAAGCTGGTCGCGCGAGAACTTTGACATCCAGAAGCCTGATAAGAACATGGGTCGCGTCGCGGTTGAGTCATGGATTACCACCGATCGGGCCAAAGAACTTTTTACCGCCGGCGGGCAGGACTTTGACGCTCTGAAAAAGGCTGCGGTGACGAAAGACTTTAAGCCAGTGCCGCTCGCCGCTAAGGCCAACTTCGTCGTCAAGAACACTCTGCGAGAAGTCGAATCTAACAACGTTGTCGCTAAAGTCGAAGGCTCTGACGCGGCGCTAAAAGACGAGTATGTCATTTACACGGCGCACTGGGATCATCTGGGGCGCGATCCAAAGCTTCAGGACGATCAGATCTTCAACGGCGCGCTTGACAACGCGTCAGGCACTGGGGCGCTCTTGGAAATTGCCGAAGCGTTCACCAAACTCGCAACGCCACCCAAACGCTCCATTCTCTTTCTCGCGGTTACAGCCGAAGAGAAAGGCTTGTTGGGCGCCAAGTATTACGCCCAGAACCCACTCTACCCACTCAATAAGACGCTGGCTAACGTCAACATGGACGGCGTCAATCAATGGGGAAAGACTAAAGACATCACGATGGTCGGCGACGACAACTCGACCCTCATAGATCTGTTACGGGAAGTGGCGAAGGCGCAGGGGCGGGTCGTGAATCCGGATCCGGAGCCCGAAAAAGGGCTTTATTATCGTTCGGATCATTTTGAGTTTGCCAAAGTGGGCGTGCCGGCACTCTACACCGATTCCGGTATTGACTACGTGGGCAAAGACGCAAATTACAGCAAGCAAAAACGTGACGAGTACACGAACAAGGACTATCACAAGGTCTCAGACGAGATTAAACCTGATTGGGATCTGGCCGGGGCCGTGGACGATGCTCAGCTACTGACGACAATTGGTTACCGCGTGGCGCAGGCGGCGAAGTATCCCGAATGGAAGCTCGGCACTGAGTTCAAGGCGAAGCGGGATGAATCGATGCGTGGTGCGACACCTTGATCAGTAAGGATCATTTAGAAATCTGATTTTGAGAGATGTTCAGGCGTGAGCGGGGGCAAGCCACCCTTCCCAACCTTTGAGACTCTCAATCTTGAATAGGTTCACTCAAGGTTGAAAGTCTCAGGGTTGGAGGGCGGCTTGCCCCTCCTCAAGATCCCTTCCACTCAATTCTTTTTCACAATTGCAATGGCTTCAATCTCGATGCGGGCGTTGCGCGGAAGGCGAGCGACCTGAATAGTTGAGCGTGCCGGTGGATCTTCCTTGAAATGACGGCGATAAATTTCGTTCATGGCATTGAAGTCGTTCATGTCGGCCAAAAACACCGTCGTTTTCACCACCTGGCTTAGATCGCTGCCCGCGGCTTCCAACACGGCTGCGAGATTGAGCAAGACCTGCTCAGCCTGCTCTTCAAATCCGGTACCCGCGAACTCGCCCGTCTTGGGATCGATACCGAGCTGACCTGAAACGAACACAAAATCGCCCGCCACGATTGCTTGTGATAAGGGCGCACTGGACGGCCGCGCTTTGTCAGTGCTCACCACGCGACGTGTAGTCATCGTTTTCTTCTGAGTCTTCGTACTCCCGCTTCTAGCAGACTGAGTGGACGTCTGGCCGGCTACAGGCAACCAGAAGCACCCCACAACGAGTGCTAAGAAAATAATTCTTTTCATGGCAGTGGAAAGGTAACGAACAAAGGCGATCCACCAAATCACACGGAGCGTCACTAATCGGATTTCGTGTTGATTCGCGTGTTTTCGTAGATCGCAATTTCGGATTAACGGCCCTCAGGTCGCGGACAGTTCATCATCCGCAACCGAGCCGCGTTGCAGCTTAACTAAAGTACTTCGCCAGCGTCGTCTCCGCTGGTTTGCGAGTAACCAGCGAAACCACAATCATCAACAGAGCCGAAATAATCACCATCGGCACGACCGGCATGAAACCAAAAACGGCTGTTCCCCCGGGCGTTCGCGATAGCACCTCGGCACCCCCAATTGACCACATTACAGTTGACGGCCCAGGAGCGGGCGCCGGAACAATGGATTGGAAGATTGCCACTGCAGCGACTGCTGCCGCCGTCCAAACAGTCGTGGCCAGCGCGCCCCATTTCGTACTCCCTTTCCAAAACAGCGCCGCAATCAAAAGCGGCGACAGCGCCGCAAAGCCGGAAAAAGCATATTGGATTGCCAACTCGAAGATTGTCTCGGGCGCTTGCAGGGCCACGACGTAAGCGAACATCGTGATCAAAACGATAAAGATGCGGCCCATCAGGACCTGCACAGCCTCACCAAAGCGTTCCTTGTGCCCATAGTAGGCAAAGACGTCCTCGGTAAACATCGTCGAAAGGGCCAGAATTTGAGAATCACTCGCCATCACTGCGGCCATGATGCCGGCGCCCAGTAAGCCGGCTAACCAGAGCGGCGCGTAGCGTTGCAGCAGCAGCAGAATGACATCATCACCGGCAGATTCTTCGCGCAGGTCATCGCGCACTTCCGGGGGCAGGGTTTTGCCTTGTGTAGCCAAGACTCGCCGTGCCTCTTGCTTGGCGCGAATCTCCGGCACGTCCCCCACTCGATTCGCCATCACCCCGAGAAAAACACAAGGCAGCCAGATGGCCATGATGCAAAGCGGATAGAAGATCACAGTCTTCTTAAACTGATTCATCCGGCGCGCCGTCAGGCAAAAGATCAGAATGTGCGGAAAGGCTATGGCCGAGAGCGGTATGAAAGTATAGCTAAAGAAATAGAGCGGCGAGATGCGCTCGCGCGTGAGCAAAGGAGCAAGTGCCGGGGACGATTGCATAGCTTGCACTGCGCTGCCGAATCCTCCCATCCCCACGCCGATTACAATCAGGGCAATAGCGCCGAACAGCAGAAACAGAACTGTCTGAAACGTGTTGACCCAAGCGGTGCCGCGCATGCCGCCGAAGAACACATAGCTCATTACCACCATGGCGACAATCGCGCCGCCAAACCAAAAAGGCACAAATCCGCCGCTGATCGCATTCAGGGTGGTGCCGCCGCCCATGATGCCAATAATGATGTAGGGCACCAGCAGCACTGCCTGCACCAGGAAAATAATGGTGCCAATGTGGCCACACTCCCAGCGGTCGCGAAACATCTGCACCGGCGTCATGAAGCCATGTTTCTTACCAAGGGCCCAGACACGCGTTCCAACGAAAAAAATGGTTAAGGGAATGACGAGTCCTGACGAAGAGGCCATTAACCCATAGGTCACGATGCCGTTGGAAAACGCATGGCCCGACGAACCGAGGATGGCAAAGGCCGTCATGTTCGTGCCGAATAGCGAGAACAAAAACACAAAAGGCCCGAGCGAACGGCTCGCGAGAAAGTAGTCCTCTGCTTCACGCTTTGACTTCGCTCGCCGAAACGCAAAGATGCCAATGTAAAGAACAGTTGCGAGATATAGGAAAACGACAATCGCAGGAATCAAGCTGCATCCTCCTCGTCACGGTGCTGTTCGACCTCGCGTTCGAGATGACCGGGCCAGGCAAACTTAACCAACAGCCACATCAACAGTGCGGCGGCGACTGAGAAGCATGCCTGATAAAAAAGCCCGACAGGAACGAAGCCAAAAACTAGAGGATAGGCGGTGCGCCAGAACCAAAAGTCCTGATGCAGCACGTAGAGAGTGATAACTGCAAGGGCCAGAAACAGTTTTTTCATTCTGTGTACGAGTCCCGTCGGGCGGGCGAGACGCCCCACGCTCCCAGCATAATGGTCGAACTTTTGGTAACCAGCAATCCCGTGGGAGGAACCAACTTATGTGTTCTGCTTGTGTCGGGGCAGTTTGCCATCTTCCGAGCAAACGTGCAACGTTTTATAAAACACCCCATATCGTGCACGCTGAAACGATTGACTCCGCACGCCCATACTTCGGAAAGTGACACAACCGGACTGACCCCTTAGTTAACTCAATTGAATAATTGAATTTCCATCTTTTTGTTTGGGAGCGGATGGATATGGCACGCTCGTTGCCAGTTTCTCCGCGGCTCGCCAAAAAGTGCTGCGATCAGGGGCGAGCCAACAATGGAGGCTCGGGAAGATGACACTAATCTTTAGTAATCGAAAATCGCGTTTCACAATTGGACTGATGATGCTGTTTGCCCTGCTCGCCTCAACAGTCACGCCTGCCCTGGGCCAAACGAGGCGGCGGCCGCGAGTGCGGCGAACCGCGCGTCCCGTGGTTAAAGCGCCGGTCGTGACTTATTACACGGTTCCAACAAACACCGTCATTCGAGTACGCATGGATCAAACGATCACTTCTGAAAATGCGCGCGTAGGCGATCAGTTCACGACTACGGTAGTCGATCCTATCTACGCGGGAGGTAAGGAAGTAATTCCGGCGGGCAGCAAGATCGTGGGTCGGGTCACGACTGTAAACCGCGCTTCACGACAGAGCAAAGCGGGCACGATGGGCGTCCAATTCGTATCGTTGAGATTACCAACAGGAATCGCGCGAGCCATTAATGGAGACTTGACCGACGTTTCCAGTGACGATGTAAATGCAGACAACGAAGGTGAAGTTTCCGGCACTTCTGCCACGAAACGGAACGTGGTTTTTATTGGCGGGGGCGCCGCGACTGGGGCGCTAATCGGCGCGATCGCCGGCGGCGGCAAGGGAGCCGGAATTGGCGCCGGCATTGGCGCGGGACTGGGAGTAGCCGGAGCCCTCTTCTCGAAGGGGCACGAGGCTGAAGTCAAGTCGGGCACTGAGTTTGGCGTAGTCTTGAACCAGAGCCTGTCGCTGCCCGCAGCGAATGTTAGGTGATTGAGCTTGAACAGAGGATAGGTTGAATAGGTTCTATTCGACCTATCAATGCCGACAAACTGAAGTTTGTCGGACAGAATCGGCAACCCTAGCGGTTGTCCGATGCGTTGGGAGCCCGCTGGCGAAGGGGAGAGCGCGGGCGGGCTCCCTACAAGAAGAATCGGTCGCCCCGGTTATAACGTAAGTAGGCGGCCTACAAGAGAGACCCGTTGCGAAGGGGAGAGCGCAGCGGGTCTTCTCTTTTCTGATCCCAGAATCCTTCTCATTGTGATCAGCCAGTCGACGGCATTACGACGCAAGCAAGAGTTCGTATAAGACTGCGGTGATAGTTGGACGAAGAATGAATCCCAACGGAATTGCCAGCAGCCACAACACCAGTGCCAGGTTCTTCCGATAAACGGCCTGACGATAGTCCGGATCCTCTGTCCTCAATCTGCCAAACCTAACTTGCCATCGGATCACCATCACAATCACAACTACGAAGGTTGCCAGAAACCCCCAATACACCACTGGTATCAACGGAACGAAGCTTAGCCCCAGAAACACCAACATAGCCACGGCTGCGGATCTTGAGTAACTCGCATCACTGTAGGATCGATTGACTCTTTCCTGTACTTCGGCGGCGGCGACGGCGGCCTGGTGATCAATTGTATTGGAACAGAACGGACATCGCTCCATGCTTTCATTGACGACCTCGCGACACTGTGGGCATTGAAAGGTTCGCAATTGCGAAAACATGTCTTGTAATCCGGGATTAACCTCCCGCTGCCAGTTGACTTAGTTTTGAGTCCTTAATGCGAGCGAAATCCGGGTGGAGATAAACCACGCGGCCCGCCACGATCGTTGCCACCGCCGCGCCTTTAAAACTTCGGCCATCAAATGGGGTGTTTCGACTCTTGGACTTCGACCGAGCGACATCAAACGTCCACTGAAACTCGGGATCTAGAATCGTCATATCGGCCCACGCGTTAGGACGCAACGTCCCTCGATCTTCAAGGCTGAAGGTGCGCGCCGGATTCGTCGAACACAACTCGACCAGGCGCTCAAGACTGATGACACCCTGATGCACGAGCTCAAACGCGAGACCTACCGCAGTCTCGAGACCCGTGATCCCAAATGGCGCTTGATCAAACTCGAGCGCCTTCTCATCGGCGTGATGTGGAGCATGATCGGTTGCGATCGCGTCAATGGTTCCATCTCTCAGCCCTTCCAATAGCGCGCTGACATGCTCGAAACTTCGCAGGGGCGGATTCATTTTGGTGTTGGTATCATAATCGGCAACAGCCTCGTCCGTCAGGGTCCAGTGATGAGGTGCGATTTCGCACGTTACCGGCAGACCCTTTTCTTTTGCCCGGCGAACAGCGTCCAGTGCCCCTTGCGTAGAAACGTGTGCCAGATGCACCTTGGCCCGCGTAAGTCCCGCCAATACACAGTCACGGATCGCGTCAACCTCTTCTGCAGCAGCAGGAGTTCCGCGCAAACCCAGAATCAGCGACCAACGGCCTTCATGCATCACTCCTCCGGCGCTCAACGACGGATTTTGGCAATGGTCAACGACCGTCAAGTCAAACCCGCGCGCGTATTCCATTGCCCGACGCATCATTCCCGCGGTGGGAACTGGGCGGCCATCGTCCGAAACGGCAACAACGCCCGCATTTTTCAACTCGCCCATCTCGGCCAATTCCTTACCATTACTGGCTTTGGTGAGGGCGCCAATCGGAAACACATTTGCCAATTGGGCTCGTAGGCCTTCCTCGACAATGAAGCGCGTCACCGCGGGGCTATCGTTCACCGGGTCGGTGTTAGGCATAGCGCAAATACTGGCCCATCCTCCGGCAACCGCGGCTGCCGCTCCGGTGGCGATCGTCTCTTTGTATTCCTGCCCGGGCTGGCGTAAATGTACGTGCATGTCGATAAAACCCGGCGCGACCATCAGACCCGTGGCGTCAAACAGCTCGGCGTCCTTTGGCTTTGGCTCGCCCTTATCAAGCACAGCCTTGATGCGTCCGTCTTCGATCAACACGTCTCTGCCGGCGTTCAAGCCTTGCGATGGATCGATTACGTAGCCATTTGCAACCAGCAACTTCATGCCTTGCTCACCTTGCGTCCTCTTTTTCCGTTCTTTGGCGGCTGAGCGTTCGCTTCTTCCGGCGTTCTGCGGTTTCCGCGATCCAACAAATAAAGTACGGCCATGCGGACCGCCACGCCATTCGTTACCTGATCCAGAATCAACGAACGACTGCCGTCGGCGATTTCCGACGAGATCTCGATGCCGCGATTAATGGGGCCGGGATGCATCACGATCGCGTCGGGCGCGGCAAGGTCGAGGTGTTTTGGATGCAAGCCGTAATGAACTGCGTATTCGCGCATCGAAGGAAAGAAGGCGGCGTCCTGCCGCTCACGTTGAATGCGCAGAATCATCACCACATCGGCGCCCGCAATCGCATCTTCAATTCGCTGCTCGACCCGCAGTCCCTGCTCAACCAATTCCGCAAACTCGTCCGGCACGAGCGTACCCGGGCCGGCAATTCGCACGCTTGCTCCCAGCTTGGTGAGAAGATGAATGTTTGAGCGCGCCACTCGCGAATGAAGAATGTCACCAATGATGGCCACGTTCAATCCCTCAATGCCGCCTTTGTGTTCGCGTATCGTTAACGCGTCAAGCAACGCCTGGGTAGGATGTTCATGCGAGCCATCGCCCGCATTTACAATGGGGGCGTTGCACATGCTGGCCAGACGGTGCGGCGCGCCGGCCATCGAATGACGGATGACGATGCAATCGGGCGCCATTGCTTCGAGATTGCGCGCCGTATCCAGCAGCGTCTCTCCCTTAGACACGCTCGAGGTTGAGACACTGATATTCACGGCATCGGCGGAGAGGCGTTTGGCGGCGATCTCAAAAGACGTCCTGGTGCGAGTCGAGGGTTCGAAGAAGAGATTGATGACGGTGCGCCCGCGAAGTGCAGGGACTTTCTTTATCTCGCGCCGCGAGACATCGCGAAAAGTTTCGGCGGTATCGAGCAGATGGATGATTTCGCCTGCCGAGAGATCGCGAATGGCTAAAAGATGCCTGCGATTGAATGTGGATGGCATTCCGTTGGTCTTTGGACTTTGGTCTTGGGTCTTGGTATTTTGTGCTTGGTACTTTGTGCTTGGTGCTAATTTTGGCTTGGTACTTTGTGACTTGGCAAATTTGACTCGGTCTGAATCTGCCGAACTTCAGAATATGAATTTCCCAGTAAAGAGTACAAAGCACAAATTACTAAGATCAAAGTCCTAAGACCAAAGTCCTAAGACCAAAGACCACTTACAAAAAAAGCGGCCATCCGGCCGCTTCCGTTAAACCGCTTCCGCCAAGGGTCGCTCGACTATAGCGACGCCTTCCTCCTCGTCAAAGTCGTGAAGCATCACCTTGATGATCTCGCTCTTCTTGGTGGGCACGAGTTTGCCAATGTAATCCGCTTGAATCGGCAGCTCGCGATGCTCCTTGCCGCGATCGATCAGCACGGCCAACTGCACCCGCCGGGGCCGCCCAAAGTCAATCAACTGATCCAGCGCCGCCCGAATCGTTCGGCCCGTATAAAGCACATCGTCGATCAAGACGATATTTCGGCTCTCGATATCGCCGGGGAGCTCGGTGCGATTAACCACCGGCTTGGCGCCAACCGTTGACAGATCATCACGATAGAGTGTGATGTCGAGTACGCCTACTGGAGGACGAGAGCCTTCAAGATCTGCAATTTTGTCGGCCATCCGCTCAGCCAGAGGCACGCCGCGGCGCCGGATGCCAACGAGATAAAGATCGCCGGCGCCGTGATTCTCTTCGACAATCTCCGACGCCAGACGAGCCAGTGCACGGTTGATGCGCGGCCCATCCATGATGCGGGCTTTCTCGACGAAATCCATTTCGCGGGATACTAGCAAGAAGAATAAGAGGTGACAAGTTAACTTTGTGATGGAATTTAAAAGCTGGGATTAGAAAGCTTGTCACTATCGGATTGCTCTGTTAGTCTCGACTCGATTCTGAAACATATCCAAAAATTTTTTTAGCGATGCTCTATCGCTCACTGTTGCGTCCAATACTCTTTCGACTGCCCCCGGAAACGGCCCACGAACTGGCGCTTCATTCCCTTGCTCTTGCTCCTGGTCTGGCAAAACGATTCTTTTCCCAACCCGCCCAAAGTTCATTTGGAGCGCTGCAACGCTTTGGTTTAACTTTCCCAAATCCGGTGGGCCTCGCAGCGGGTTTTGATAAAGATGGCGTGGCGCTTCGGGCTCTCGCAGCTCTGGGCTTTGGTTTCATCGAGGCGGGCACGGTAACGTATCATCCCCAACCCGGCAATCAACGCCCCCGTCTGTTTCGTCTTCCAAAAGACCAAGCCCTCATCAATCGCGCAGGCTTCAACAATGAGGGCGCTGCTGCTTTTCTGCGACGCGTGGCGAGGCACAAGCTCGAGTGCGTGCTCGGCGTCAGCATCGGAAAAAGCAAGATAGTTCCTCTTGAGAACGCGATCGAAGACTACCTGCGGAGCTTTGAGATTATCTATCCGGTGGCGGACTACGTCGCCGTGAATGTTAGTTCCCCAAACACGCCAGGCCTTCGAGACTTGCAAAGACCCGATCAGCTTGCGGCCTTGCTACGGTCGCTCCAAGAACGCAATCGCGAACTGGCTGAAAGTCTTGGCCGCTCACAGCCGACTCCCCTGCTGGTAAAGCTTTCGCCTGAGCTTAGCCGGGAAGAACTGGAGCAGATTGTGGACGTGACCCTGCGTACCAGTGTGGCAGGCCTGATCGCTACAAACACAACTATCAGCCGAGAGGGCCTGCAAACTTGCTCCGAGGAAGTGGCGGCATATGGCGATGGAGGCTTGAGCGGGCGTCCCCTTAGGCAGCGTTCCACCAGCATGATCGCGACGCTCTATCAGCTAACAGGCGGCTCGTTGCCAATAATCGGCGTTGGGGGAATTTTTACCGCCGAGGACGCGTGGGAAAAAATTTGCGCCGGAGCCAGCCTGATTCAGCTTTACACTGGATTTATCTACCAGGGCCCGAGCATTGCGAACGATATCAACGAGGGTCTGGCAAAAATTCTGGCGCGTGAAGGTTTTCACTCGTTGGATGAGGCGGTCGGCACCCTAGCGGAAGAATTAAGCGGCTTCGTATAGATTAGGGCATGGATCTAAGTTCAATAAAACATGTTCCACGAAGCTGGAAAACTCTCGACAAAGCTTACTAGCCACAGGATAAACGCGGATGACACGATGAGATCAGACAAGTAGTTGAGAGCCTCCAGAAATGACACTGCGGTCTACAATCTTTAAATTGATCTGATCATCCGCGTTCATCTGTGGCTGTTTTCTTGTCAGCGCTTCTGTCGTGCGTGAGGATTGCAAAGAGAAATGGAAGAATTGGCCCGTAACAAATTAATTGTGGCGCTTGACGTGGATAGCGCAAATTATGCCCGGGATCTGGTCAAGGTACTGCGCGGCGTGGTCGGGATGTTCAAGGTCGGATCACAACTCTTCGCCGCGGCGGGCCCGGAAATTGTCAGAGAGATTGTCAAATCCGGCAGCAGAGTTTTTCTCGATCTAAAGTTTCATGACATCCCCAACACTGTTCTCTCGGCCGGTATTGAAGCAACGCGATTGGGTGTTTCGATATTCAACGTTCACGCTCTCGGCGGGAAAGAGATGATGCAACGCACCGCGGACGCGGTAACCGAGGTCGCCGCCGCCGAGGGGCTCGAGCGACCATCAGTCATCGCTGTCACCGTCCTGACCAGTGCCGATGCAGCCACACTGGCTGAGACGGGGATTAGCTCGGATCCAAACGCCCAGGTTCTTCGCCTGTCGCTGCTGGCAGCGTCAAGTGGAATGGATGGGGTCGTTGCTTCTCCGCACGAAATCATTCAGGTGCGATCAGCCATCCAAAGCCGAGGGTTCATTATAGTTACCCCAGGCGTCCGGCCGGCCGAAACTGCATTTGACGATCAAAAACGTGTCATGACCCCGGCAGAGGCGATCAGGGCCGGCGCGGACTATATAGTTGTTGGACGCCCAATTACCAGGGCTGTCGATCCGGCGCTGGCAGCCACACGAATCGTGGCGGAAATGGCGAGCAGCCTGGCGTTTAGCAGTTGAAGAAGGAACCGCCCGTCCCCCGATGCGTGTACAATCACTCAGGGCCGCAATATTGCCCTGACCTGGATTTGAAACTATGATGCAAAGGTGAAGCAAAGCTTGAAGTGGTTAGCTGTTTGGAGCTCTTTATTAATAGTCCTCGCGCTGATGAGCCTGGCCCCCGCCCAGAGCAGAAGTGACATCGCCTCTCTGCCTCTTAATCGTGGCCCTTACCGTGTTGGCGAGCGGCTCACCTACAACGTATCCTTTTCAAATTTCATCAGCGCCGGACATGTTGAGCTCCACGTCGCGTCAGGTGGCTCATTCTTTGGCCGTGAAGGAATTCAGCTTCGCGCGCATGTTGAGACCACCGGCGTGGTCCACGCGGCGCTGTTTGCCATCAATCATGATTATGTCACCTACGTCGATCCGCAAACGGGTCTGCCCTTTCATGCCCAGCAAATCGTGCGTGAGCCACTGCGGACTTCGGACACGGCGAGAACTTTCAACCAGCCGGTGGGCGTGACGGTCGATGCCTCAAATTCGAGCACCGCCCCACAGCCAACTTACGATTTTTTGTCAGCCATCTACCGCCTGCGCGCTTTGCCGCTGGCTGAGGGCGCCACTTATCGAATCTCAGTTAAAGGAGAAAGCGAAGATTACCAAGCTGAGCTGAAGGTCACCGGGAGGCAGGTCGTCAGAACCAATGTGGGTTCGTTTAATACCCTTGTGGCGCAAATTCAAGTCACTAATAATTCCCGGGTTAACAGTTATCGCACCCGAATCTTCTTTAGTGATGACGAAAGACATTTGCCGGTTCTGATCACCGCTCGCCTTTCGGCAGGTGAATTACGTGTTGAACTGGCTGGAATAGAATTCGTCAAACCGACGGTGCCATCGCCCCCTGCAGACGTCGCCGGTGGACCAGGAACACAGCCGCCGGTGACAACCCCTCCCGTCTCCGAACCCAGTGACGCGGACAACCTGCCGTTCAAGATCGGAGAGCAATTGAATTACCAGGTGTTTTTGGGAACCATGGCCCAACCTGCCGGCAATGCAACTTTTCACGTACGCGCACGCTCACGTTATTTTGAACGTGACGGGTTTCTGTTTGCCGCCCGCGCCCAGACCACCAACGCCGCGCAGCGACTGTTTCTAGCGGACGATCAGATTAACTCATACGTGGATCCGAAAACGCTCTTACCTTATCGTTCGGAGATGAAACTCATTGAAGGGAGGCGTCGCCTCACTCAGACTCTCACTATCAACCAGGATCATGGTGTGGCCACGCGTGACACGGGCGAGCGGTTAGAAATCCCAGTTGGGACTCACGACTATATTTCTTTTTTCTATTTGGCTCGAACGTTCAATCTGACGCCACCTCCGAAGCGTAATGCGGTGTCGATTCTGGTAAACAATAAAACCAAGACTCTCTTCATTAACTCGATCAAGAGAGAGACGATTCAATTGGGCACGCAGACTATTCCGGCGATCCAGGTCACCCTTACCACCGACGATCCGCAGAGTGACAAGTTCCAGTTGCGAGCCTGGATCAGCGACGATAATCGGCGCCTTCCCTTGCGCCTCATGGCGATGACTGAGTTGGGGCCGGTGCGAGCCGACCTGGCCATCATTCCCCTCACGGCGCAGTAAAGCTCTGAGAAATAAGCGCCAGGGCCCTCAGTCGACCACACCCATCCAAAAGTTTAGCCGCGGATTTCGCGGATAACCGCGGATTCCCAAGGAAGGCCCGAGACGCCGCCGACTTCTGAAGTTGTTGAAAAAGAGACCTAACTTTAGCCACAGGATTAACGCGGATAACACGGGTCAAAAACAATTGCCCAAAAAAAGAGCCGATCTCACGTTGGCAGCTAACGCAACTGATGTGCAATGTGAAGATGCCACCGGCTTGCCCGGTGGCGCCTCACGTTGGCAGCTATCGCAACTGATGATTGCAATGTGAAGATGCCACCGGCTTGCCCGGTGGCGCCTCACGTTGGCAGCTAACGCAACTGATGTGCAATGTGAAGATGCCACGGCTTGCCGGTGGAGCCTCACGTTGGCAGCTATCGCAACTGATGATTGCAATGTGAAGATGCCACCGGCTTGCCCGGTGGCGCCTCACGTTGGCAGCTATCGCAACTGATGATTGCAATGTGAAGATGCCACCGGCTTGCCCGGTGGAGCCTCACGTTGGCAGCTAACGCAACTGATGATTTGCTGTGCAGATGATGCCACCGGCTTGCCGGTGGAGCTCACGTTGGCCGCTATCGCAACTGATGATTTGCTGTGCAGATGATGCCACCGGCTTGCCCGGTGGAGCCTCACGTTAGCAGCTAACGCAACTGATGGAGCTTCCTTAAAGGATTTATTCGTTTGTGATCCGTGTCATCCGCGTTAATCTGTGGCTAGTGTCTGATTCTTCCGTCGGGGGTATTCGACTCCTCACTTTTATTTGCACCCGTTTAGTTCTTCAAGGGGCAAAATGAAATTGAAATCTATTTTCAATTAGGCTATACTTTCGGCTGGTTTGAAGTTTGAAACGCAGGTAGCCCCGCGGGTCATTTCATCCATACTTTATCTGAGAAACGGAAAGCGATCCTCAATGCTTAATTCTTTCATTATCGTTCTGCGTGAAGGCTTTGAGTCCTTCTTGCTGGTCGCCGTCATCCTGACTTACCTGCGAAAGACTGGCCAACGATGGCTCACACCCACGGTTTACCTGGCTATTGTTCTTGGACTGGCAATCAGCGCCGGACTCGGCTACCTGCTGAATTACGGCGTTGATGATTCAACTCTTGTGAGTGTGTTTGGCCCCGCGGCAGCGACCTACGTGAGTCAGTTCCTCGGCAATGAGGCCCTGCGTGAAGGCGTACTGGGTGTCGTAGCAATCGTCCTTGTGGGAACGTTGGTTATTCACATGTGGCGTACCGGCCCCAAGCTTCAAGAGAAAATGCACGAGAGGCTCGGAGCCATACAGTCTCGTTCCTCGCGGCTGGCGGCGCTCGCGGGCGTGTTTCTCTTCACTCTCTTAATGATCACGCGCGAAGGCATGGAAACCGCATTACTCCTAATGCAGGTTCGCGACCCGCAAATGATTTATGGAGCTCTGCTGGGGCTTTGCGCGGCGTTGGCCTTTGCCTGGGGGTGGGCCCGTTACGGTCACTTGATCAACATCAAGAAGTTCTTCCGGGTAACCGGCATTTTCCTGTTGCTGTTCATGCTGCAAGTCGCTGTTTATTCGTTTCATGAATTCACGGAAGCCGGAATCTTTCCTAACAGCGAAGCGCTCCACACGGCCACCGAAAAGTTTTCCCCGGATGGTCTTTACGGCAAGTGGTTTTCAGTGATCATGGTTGGGATTTGCGCGCTTTGGCTGGTGGGCGCCTGGGTGGTTGACCGCCTCAAAGAATCAAAACTGCCTTCCCTGCCCAATCTGGAGGGCACGAGATAATTTTTAGTTCAGAGTTCAAGCTTTAGCTTGTGGATTCCCTCACCGATAACCTAAGGGTTGAACTCTGAACTTCTTGAATCCGTTCGGCTAACACCCCGACATTTAATTGGCTGTTAGCTTTACGAGTTCCCTCTTCAATAATTTTCCGGTGGGGCCTTTGGGTATCTCATCGACGAATTTGACGGTTTTGGGACACTTATAGTCTGCGAGTCTTTCCTCACAAAAGCTGATTATCTCTCCTTGACTAACCTTTACCCCATCTTTCAGCACAATAAAGGCCGCAACTTCCTCGCCATACAACTGATCAGGAACACCGATAGCAGCGGCGGCAGCCACTGCGGGGTGTTGATAAAGAACCTCGTCGATCTCTCGTGGGTAGATATTCTCGCCGCCCCGGATAATCATGTCGCTCTTGCGATCGACGATGTAGTAGAAACCGTCAGCGTCGCGGTAACCAACGTCTCCGGTATGAAACCATCCATTCCGAAACGCTGCGGCGGTCGCTTCAGGATTCTTAAAATAACCCTTCAGAATATTCTCACCGCGCAACACAATCTCGCCCAACTCTCCAACCGAAACCTCATTGTCGTTATCGTCAACAACTTTCATTTCATTTCCGATCGGCAAGCCGCACGACCCCGCACGGCGCCGTTCGTCAGGCGGATTAAAAGTCGAGCGACAAGTGGATTCCGAAAGACCGTAGCCTTCCACCACCGGACAATTAAAAGTCTCTTCGAACCTTCTAATCACTTCTGCAGGTACTGGCGCCGAGCCACACATGGCAAAGCGAAGCTGGTCCGTTTTTAAACCTGCCGGCACCCCTTCCGGATAAGTGCTTAAGAGCATGGAAAGCATCGTTGCCACCGAGCCAAATGAGGTGATCTGGTAATTCGAAACAATTTGCCAGAAGCGCGATGCGGAAAATTTAGGGCTGATCACCGTTGAGCCGCCCGCGTAAAGCGCCGACATCGTCGTGACTGAAACCGCATTCATGTGAAAAAGTGGCATCGTCGTCAACAGCCGGTCCTGCTCAGTGAACCCCAGCCACTCACTAATCTGCCGGGCATTCGCAATCACGTTCCCATGAGTCAACAAACAGCCTTTCGGCTTTCCGGTCGTGCCCGAGGTGTAGATGATAATCGCCTCCGCTTCCTTATCGAGATCTACGGCGGGCAAGGCCACCGCTCGGAAGTCGTGAGTGGCGTGGGCTTCGTCGTCGAAAATGATGACCGAGCGCAGGGCGGGCAACTCACCGCGCAGAGGCTCAATTGTAGGCAGGAAGTCCGGGTGGACCATCAAGGCTTTGGCCTCTGAGTTGCCAATGATGTAAGCCGTCTCATGAGCTTTCAGTAAGGAGTTTACCGGGCCGGCCAGGGCGCCGATTTTCCAGCACGCAAAATAGGCGATTAAGTATTCCGCGCTGTTCGGCATCAGCAGGCTAACAACGTCACCTTTGCCCGCTCCTTCCGACAAAAGCAACGCCGCCGTCTGGTTTACTGCGGAATCAAACTCGCGATAGGTGAAGGAGCGGCCGTCAGCTTCCGAAAACAGAAAGTGTTTCGCGGGCGACTGGCTAACCTGCTGCTCGAGCATTTCCCGGAGGTTAAGCACGATCTTGAAATAATGGTTTATTGATCATCAGGAATCAAGGTTTACTATAAGGCCTATAGGTCTTATAAGTCCTATACCTCTTCCCTTGATTCACTTTACAGGATGGTTTTTCAGAGGCCGAAGCTTGTTTCGTAGGCGTACCAGATCCCGAAAACAATACTCAATGCTCCGGCACACATTTGCAGACTCTGATGAAGGCCAGACAGTCTCCGCGAAGTAAGTAGGAAAGGAATTCCGATGAGCGTCGACATCATGAGCATGCCGAGGATTGAGCCAAAACCAAAGACAGCCAGATAAAGCAATCCGAGCGACGCAGATTGAATCTGCGTCAGCACCAACAATGACACGGCCGCCGAGCCCGCCAAGCCATGCACGCCTCCAACCAAAACCGGCTTTAATCCCCCGAGAGAAGCTGCATGAGAGTGTGCCGCAACTGCTCCGCCATGCTGGGTACTGCCTTCGTGGAAATGGATGTGAACGTGTGAAACGCCGTCATGACTGTGCCGGTGCAAGTGAAAGTCGCGCCGCCGGCGCACCGAGCGCACCAATACGCCGGCGCCCAGCCCGATAATCATTAGCGCCACGCCAAACTCGAGCCAGCTGGCGACCGAATCCGGCACCGCCACGCGCAGCGCCAGCACCACCGCCCCAACAACAATCAGTGAAGCAGTGTGGCCCATGCCCCAAAGGCCGCCGACAATCATGGAACGCAGCAGGCTGCGATGCTCGCTCACGATCGTGGAAACCGCGACGATGTGGTCCACTTCGGTGGCGTGCTTCAGTCCAAACGCCAGTCCGAGACCAAGCATCGCAAACACACTTAATGAGCTTTCCCACCCGGTCAGCATATTCGTGGCAGTTGTTCTCCCACCAACATATCGACTATCCGCGTGCCGCCAAACCCGGTGCGCATGGCCACAATACCAGCGGGCTCGGCCTTTACCTCTCCGATAATGCAAGCCTCTTGCCCATAATGGTTTTGCTTTATCCGAGCCACCAGCCGATCGGCGATCCCCGCTCCCACGACGGCAATCAGTTTTCCTTCGTTGGCAACGTAAAGAGGATCGAGACCGAGAATCTCGCATGCTCCCCTCGCAGCTTCACGCACTGGAATCAGGTCTTCCTCGATCTCGATGCACACCTCAGAGCCGAAGGCGATCTCGTTCAAGGTTGTGGCCACGCCGCCCCGAGTGGGGTCGCGCAGGCAATGAATCCCATCGAGTGACTGGAGTGCCGACGCTTCGTCGATCATCTCCTGCACCAGGAAGTTCAGCGGCGCAGTATCGCTCTCAATATCAGTCTCCAGTTCCAGCTCGCCGCGCGCAATCATGATCGTCGTCCCGTGATCGCCGATCGTGCCGCTCAGAATTACCTTGTCGCCGGCCTTGGCGGAGGACGCCGATGTGCGCACCGCCGTTTCAATGATTCCCACGCCAGCGGTATTAATGAAAAGTTTGTCGGCACTTCCCTTTTGCACGACCTTCGTATCGCCGGTAACCACGGCCACGCCGGCTTCGGCGGCCGCGTCCCGCATGGAAGCCAGAATCTTCTTCAAATCATCTATCGGAAAACCTTCTTCGAGTATGAAACCGGCTGAAAGGTAAAGGGGGCGCGCACCACTTACCGCCAGATCGTTGACGGTGCCATTGATCGCAAGTTTGCCGATGTCACCCCCTGGAAAAAAGATGGGATCGACAACATACGAGTCAGTGGTAAAAGCCATTCTCGCCCTGGTGTGACCGTTACCATTGACTGCCGAAACCCTTTGATCAATTTCAAACACGGCTTGATCTTCAAGCGTTTCCAGCAGCGGGTTGCGCAAATATTCGAGAAACAGCCCCTCGATCAACTCGTGCATCGCCCGGCCGCCGCTGCCATGGGCAAGGGTGATCTGTGGATCGCGAAATTTATGTTTTCTTCGCCGCGCCCGTTCAACTCGTTCGAAAAGGGGCGATGGACTGAATGCTTGTGACATTATCTCTTTCCGCAGATTATGCGGATTTCCCAACCTTTTTGACGACGGCTACGACGTTTGTGGGAGCCAATACCCAAACAGCCACGCTTCTTCAGGGTTGTCTCTTTCTTAATGTGTCCTCTCTGGTGTCTTCCCGATTTGCTTTGTCTTCTTTTATCGTTTTGATCTTGATGTCTTCTTGCGTTTAAGTGCTTAGGTGACCGGTTGCCAAATTTTTCGTCCTAATCGGCGTATTCTGTGGATAGTTACGAAGCCGCCGAATGGGAGCGCTCGGCGATCTTCGACAGCCGGCCAAAATTGTAATAAGCGGCGCAGGCGCCCTCAGACGAAACCATGCAGGATCCAATCGGAGTTTCCGGTGTGCAAGCCGTGCCGAACACTTTGCATTCCCACGGCTTCTTTACGCCCTTGAGAATCTCGCCGCACTGACAAGCCTTTGGATCGGCGATGCGCAACCCCGGTACGTTGAACTTAAGCTCCGCATCAAAAGCCGCGTATGAACTTCGCAGGCGCATGCCGCTGTGCGCAATCGAGCCTAATCCGCGCCACTCAAAGTAATCGCGTGGCTCAAAAACTTCGGACAGTGCCTCGAGCGCCCGCCGGTTGCCATCACGATTGACCACCCGTCCATACTGGTTTTCCACCTCCGCGCGGCCTTCAACGATTTGTTTCACAATCATGAAAACTGATTGGAGAACATCAAGCGGCTCAAAACCGGTTACCACCAGCGGCTTACCGTAATCGCGTGGAACGAATTCGTAGCAGCGGGTGCCGATTACAGTACTGACATGACCCGGGCCAACAAACCCATCGAGCTTGAGGTCGGGCGAATCCAGCATTGCCTTTAAAGCCGGGATGATTGTGATGTGGTTGCAAAACACGCTGAAATTATCGACCTTTTCTTTCCCGGCTTGAATAATGGTCATCGCCGTTGACGGCGAGGTAGTCTCAAAGCCAAGACCCAGAAATACCACGTGCTTTTCAGGGTTCTTCCTGGCAATTTTCAACGCGTCGAGTGGCGAATAGACCATGCGCACATCCGCGCCGGAGGCCTTGGCATCCAGCAAACTGGTCTTTGAACCCGGCACGCGCATCGCATCGCCGAAAGTAGTGAAGATCACATCCGGCTGCTGCGCTATCGAAATCGCATCGTCGACACGGCCCAATGGAATCACGCAAACCGGACAGCCAGGACCATGAATCATCTCGATGTTCGCGGGCAACAGATCTTCAATGCCATATTTGAAGATCGTGTGCGTGTGTCCGCCGCAGACCTCCATCAACTTCAGTGGCTGATCGGTCAAGATCCCGATCTGTTCCGCCAGTTTCAAGGCCAGGTCACTTTGTCTGTATTCGTCGATATATTTCATTAAACTCTGTCCGACAAACTTCAGTTTGTCGCCCCTCGGTTGTAATCTCTCTAGTCGTTCTCTCTTCGGTATTTCACGACAAACTGAAGTTTGTCGGACTTAAGCAGCAGTTTGTTGTTCTTCCACCAGTGATTTGTGCTGCATGAACGTATGCACCATGTCCCACATGATGTGATAAAGCGCCACATGAGTTTCCTGGATCCGATGAATACTGGAGGTTGGAACGATGAGGCAATAGTCCAGCAGGGTTCCAACCTTATCGGCCATTTTGCCGCCATCGTCACCAGCAAAACCTACGGTAACCATTTTCATCCGGCGCGCCGTGGCAAAGGCGTGCATCAGGTTCTCAGAATTTCCGCTGGTGGAAATTCCCAACAGCACGTCGCCTTCCCTTCCCAGGGCAATAATCTGCCGGGTAAACACATCATCAAAACCCACATCATTGGCGACCGCAGTGACCATTGCCATGTCGTTCGTCAGACAAATAGCCGGGAGCGCCTTGCGTCCGACGACGATCGGATGCATGAACTCAACTGCCACATGCTGGGCGTCGGTAGCCGAGCCGCCATTGCCGCAAACCAATAACTTATGGCCACGATGAAATGCTTTGGCCATATCGAGCGAGGCGTGCAGGATGACGTCTTTGTGATCCTCAAAAAATTTCGTTTTTACCTCGACGCTTTCGCGCGCCTTCTCGAGTAACGAGAAGGCCATTTCTGCCATCAACTCCTCTGGCCGTTTCTGATCCTCGTGGAGAAACGGGTAAAAGGAACGGGAAAAATCTTCAAGTGCTGGTTTAGTCACGGCTTAGGTCTTTGGTCTTTGGTCTTTAGTCTTTGGTCTTTGGCCTTTGAACTTAGTGTTAGTCCTTTGCACTTTGTACTTTGTATTTGGTTGCGTTTGTGCTTCGGGGTTTTGGTTTTCGGCAGCTCCCTGAATCCAAGAGCTTCTAATCTAAGTACCAAGTACCAAGTACCAAGTTCAAAGTACTAAGACCAAAAACCAAAGTCCCAAAACCATGACATCAACTGCACCGCTGAAATTCACTCTTCAACTGCCCTGAACTGATCGAACTCAGGTTCAAACTGACCAATCTCATTCAGCACCCGCAGAGTTTCCTCTGCCTCTTGCTCATCGACTTTGCTCATCGCAAAGCCAACGTGAATTAATACATAATCGCCGACCCGCGCCTCATCTTTATCCAGCAGACCGATGTTGATGTTGCGCTTGACGCCGCCAACCTCTACTTTGGCAATCTGATTATCCAGATCAACAATCTCGACGATTTTGCCGGGGATAGCCAGGCACATGAAGTTATGTCCTCCCTAACTCGATCCGTGCGTTTGCTACTGAAACTTGCCCCAACGAGATGCCACCGTCATTTGTGGGTACTCGATGGTGGGTAAAAACCTGAAAATCAGACGCACGTAACAGCTTACAAGTTTCTTCCAACAACAATACGTTTTGAAAAACTCCGCCCGACAGTACCACTCGGTTCAGGCGCCGCTCATTTCTTGCCTGTTCCGCGACGGAGTTGATTAATCTCGCTACCGCACGATGGAACCTGGCCGACACCACGGACGGCTCGACCTTGTCCAGCAAATCATCAACGGCCTGGCGAACGACAACGCGTGCGTCAATGATACGCCTCTTTGAATCAATCCGGAATTCGTAGCGACCATTGCCATCGCGAGCCGCTAATGCCTCAAATTCGATCGCCGCTTGACCTTCATAGTTGACCGACGATCTTACGCCGAGCAGTGCGGACAAGGCGTCGAAAAGCCGGCCCATACTCGAGGTCTCGGGACAGTTGATCCGGGTTTTGGACATGCTGCGCAGCGTGGCCCAATCATTCCGATTGAGATCTTTCACAAAGGGCAAGTCAAGATTCAGAAACTCGTCGCCAAATGTCTGATGCAGATACATGGCAGCCATCCGCCAAGGCTCGCGGATGGCTTTGGCGCCGCCCGGCATGGGCATGTAATCGAGGTGTCCGATTCGCTCTGCTTCGGCGTGATTGGCAACGAAGAATTCTCCGCCCCACATGCGACCGTCGACGCCAAATCCGAGGCCATCCATCGCCACGCCAATCACATCCCCGGCAATCAGATTGTCAGCCATGCAACTGGCGATATGAGCGTGATGATGCTGAACACCTATCTTCGTTGCGATGTGGTCCAGCTCAAGAGCGTACTTGGTCGAGAGATACTCGGGATGAAGATCGTAAGCCACAACTTCAGGCTGCAAGTGGAAGAGTCGTCTGAAATGCTCAATGCCTTCGGTGAACGAGCGGAGCGTTTCCAGATTCTCCAAATCTCCAATATGGTGACTGACGAAAACGTGGTTATCGCGGGCAAAACAAAACGTATTTTTTAGCTCGGCGCCGCAAGCCAGAATCTGTTTCGCAAACTTGAATGCCGTCTTTAAAGGCGCGGGCGCATAACCACGCGACCGGCGCACGATCGTATTTTGTCCATCGACCACGCGAGCCACTGAATCATCCGTGCGCATGTGAATTCGCCGATCGTGCAGCAGGAAATAATCGGCGATTTGATTCAGACGCCGGGTAGCCTCACCGTCCGAGTAACAAATGGGTTCGTCGGAAACGTTGCCACTGGTCATCACCAGTGGCCGATCGAGACCTTTCAGCAACAGGTAGTGAAGCGGCGAGTATGGCAGCATAAACCCAAAACTCTTTACGCCCGGCGCCACCGCGCGCGCAATTCCGCTATCTGTGTTTCCTCGCAACAACACAATGGGCCGGCGCTCCGATAACAGTAGCTGCTCTTCCAGACTCGAGATCTCGCAGTGCGCTCGAACGATATCGAGCGACTCAGCCATCAGGGCAAACGGCTTGTCTTCACGATATTTTCGCTGTCTTAGTTGTTCGACGGCCTGCGAATTGAGCGGATCACACGCGAGATGAAAGCCTCCAATTCCCTTGAGGGCAACGATTCTCCCTTTCAAGAGCAGGTCGCGAACGCGATCGACTGTGTCTGCGGCGTCCGTTACGTCGCTGTCGACTTGATAGCCATCGGCATTCAAAAGATAGAGTTGGGGGCCACAAGCGGCACACGCGGTCGGCTCGGCATGATAACGGCGATTTGCCGGATCCTGATACTCGACCCGGCAGAGCGCGCACATCTCAAAGTCGCGCATCGTAGTTTTCGCGCGGTCGTAAGGAACCCCTTCAACGATCGTGAAGCGCGGACCGCAGTTTGTGCAGTTGATAAACGGGTACCGAAAGCGCCGGTCTTCGGGATCGAACAATTCGCGGAGGCAGTCTTCGCAGGTGGCAATATCGGCGGAAATCGGAACCAGCTTTGCGCCTTCCGCGGCACTTTCGAGAATCACAAAATCGCGAAAGTCCACTGGGTCGAGATGGTGAACGCACTCCAGCGATTCAATCACTGACAGCGGAGGTGGATTTGATTTCAGGTCTCCAATGAATTCCTCAATGTCGCCGTGGTTCCCTTCGACCTCGATCAACACACCCGCAGCGTTGTTCCGGACGCTGCCTCGGAGCGCGCGGCGGCTGGCTTGAGAGTAAACAAAGGGCCGAAAGCCAACACCCTGGACAATGCCCCGTACGAGAATTTGCGATCGTGTAGCCATTACAACCTTCACCTCTTGCAAGACCAGTCCGTTCCTGCGCCACATCCGTCCGCGGATCGGCTGGTCAACACAGAGGCTCCGAGCAGCTTTTTGCCAGCAACCGGAAAAGCACGATCCACGAAAACAATCGAATCGACCCTAAAAGCATTTCGTCAGTTCGTGCGAGTTCGTGGATCGTTGATTTCTGTCAAACTGCTCACCTGTTCGCTGCGGCCTTTCTAATAAACCTCCGTTGCAAGAACTCCAGATACTCATCCAGGCCGTCGCCGGTCTTTGCGGATACCTCCAACACCTGCATTTCCGGACGCACCGACTGAATATTGTGGTGAGCGCTCGCCAAATCAAATTCAACTGCCGCGGCCAGATCCATCTTGGTAAGTACGGCAACATCCGCCGTATTGAAGATGGTCGGATATTTGAGCGGTTTGTCCTCGCCTTCCGTCACCGACATCAACACGAGACGTAACTGCTCGCCCAGATCGTAACTGGACGGGCAAACGAGATTGCCGACGTTCTCAATAAAGAGGCAATCCAACTCGTCCAGATTCCAACCATCGAGCGAACGCTGGACCATCTCGGCGTCGAGGTGACAAACCGTGCCCGTGGTAATTTGCCTGACCGGCGCCTGGCTGCGAGCCAAGCGCGCGGCATCGTTTTCGGTGGCAAGATCTCCAACCAGCGCGGCCACCCGGCAACCGTCATGATGCAATTGAGTAAGCGTTTTCTCGAGCAGGGTAGTTTTGCCGGCGCCGGGACTCGACACCAGGCTGACTACAAAGACGCCTGTCTCTTCGAAGCGTCGCCGCAGCGACCGAGCGAGCAGATCGTTCTGCTTCAAAACGTTTTGCCTTACTTCGACGAGTCGTGGTTGACTATTCACTGCGTAACTCCAACGAGTTGCTCGGCTTCGTCGCCGATCTCCTCAATTTCCATGGCCACAAGCTCTAATTCTCTGCCTCGTACCAAGTCAGGCGTGAGCGTTCCACAAACGGGGCAGCAAAAGCGCTGGACCGATTCCAACTCCCGCTCCGCCAGGCACTGCCCACAATAGACAACGACCGGCACGTCTTCGATGACTAATTGTGAGCCTTCCAGCGCCGTACCGCTGCAGGCCACATCATAGGAGAACAGAAGCGCATCCTTTACCACGCCGGACAGGGGCCCAAGCTTGAGATGCAAAGCGGTCACGCGCACCTCGCCACGGCGCCGCGCTTCTTCGGCGGCCATTTCCACTAAACTGACGGCGATGGAGAGTTCGTGCATTGTATTTGGTCTTTGGCCTTTGGTCTTTGGTCTTTGGCCTTTGGCCTTTGCACTTCGAGCTTTGGAAGAAATTAGATAAGCTCAGTTCAAAGACCAAAGGCCAAAGGCCAAAGACCTAGTTATCACTCACCCCCTTGGTTCGCCACAATGTCATACGAAAACTTGAGCTCATTCTTAAGCTTGATCATGCCCCCCGCAACCGAAACAAGTTTGATCCCAAAATCTTTTTGCTTAAGTGAAAAGTCTCCCTTAGCCCGCAAGCCCTCTTCGCTGAGCGTCACCTCGCCAGAAATCCAGACGCTCTTTTGAGTAACTCCGTGAAGCGTTACGTCACCGATGATGCGCGCGCGATATCGGCCTTCGCCCAGGCGGCTGGCAGAAATATTGGTGCTGGCAAAAACGATCTCCGGATATTTTGCGGTTTCAAGCACTTCTTCTCGCATCACGCGCTCAATTTCGTCGCGGTCAGTTTCCTTGACTCCACCTGCCACTGCCAACGAATCCGCATTGACCCTCAAATTCAGCGACGCCCCTTCCAGCGTGCCGGGTACAAACTTCGCTTCGCCACTAAAGTCACGAATTGCGATTACGGGATCGTGCCCAAAGGCTGAAAACAACCCTTCGGCAAACGCTTGTACGGTAAAGCGACTTTGCTCAGGCGCCAGACGATAAGTGACTAATCCGATTTCAGTTTCGGTTTCAGTTTCAGTTTTCATTAGCCCCCATTGATCAATATTGAGCGGTGCGCTGCCCGTTTGAAGACCAAGCGCCGCGTACCGCCTTTCTCACCATCTCGGTGGTAACTCCATAAACCAGGTGCGACGCAAGCGCGTAGGCATGGATCGAAAGCGGATACTCGGTAGGCGCTTTGGAAAGTCCGAGCGCCGGCACCACGCCTTCGTCAGCGGTAAGCCAAACAAACGCGCCGAAGGGCAAGCCCGCGCCGGCGGTGACGCCCGGCACTAATTCCGCCGTCACGCCATACCACGCCCCTGTCGTTATGCCGAAAGCGTAATGAACAAAAGCGCCGGCGATATGTTTCTCTTCTTTGCTTAGCTCGCGCTTTAAGATTCCTTCCGATATTGCATTGGCGACTCTCATCGCCGCATCGTCCTGTTCCTCGTCGCTCCCGCGCTTTTGCAATTCGCCTCCCACGCCCCGCCCGGGAGATCCCTGTTGCCGAGACTGCGCGCCGTGTGACCTGTCAACTCCTTCCGCGAGCCAGCCCCAAAGAGCCTGGAATTGATTCATGATGACGGACGCGACCAGACCGCCGGCGGCGCCTGCGGCCAGTCCCTTCCAGACATTGCTTTCGCTCTTCATTACATCGATCTGATCTTCAGGTAACGTTCAAAGTCAGGAACGACGGTGGACAACCCGCCGGTAAGATTTCGCGGAACGTCCGGGAGCATTCGGCCCAGTCCCGTGCGCACCTGCTCGCGAATCCTTGGATGCGCCATGATCAGGCCCGCGCCGGCAATCAGGAGGGCAATGCCCCCAACGAGGTACAACATGTCCTTTGACTCAGCAGATTCGTTATTTTCCATGTCCATCTCCTTTTAGAAAATTTGTCAGCTACGAACCGCAAGTCATAAGCAGCAAATCCTCTTCTGCTGCGATTCGTTACATTCTGGAAATCCTGATGTACCGCCGGATGTCGTTTAGCGAAGTAATGATCCCCGCTGCCACCAGTGCCAATGCCGTTCCCCCAATGATCTTCCAAACCAGCTTTCCTGATTGTTCTTTAGTCTCTCGGGCGTTCTTGATTTCTTTCACCTTGATTACCTCCCTCCGGGATCGTTTGAAGCGCCATCTCGCCATTAAACTTTGCGACCAGCGCCTCTACCATCGAAGCAGCTTTATCAACGGCCGCCTCAACCGGTTCACTTAGCCCCATCTGTCCTTCTTCCGGGCCAAACGTAGCAGGCTCGCAGCCAACCAGGAAGAGTTTCCTGAACTGGCCGCCCATAGCTTTAACCATACTCAGCACTTTCATGGGATTCATCCCATGCGTTTCGACCATCATGTCCTGAGCGTCGAGATCACCCAGTTGCTCCAACTCAGGCTCGATCGTATAAAGTGTACCGGGCGTTTCGCCGCGCGGAGTCGCATCAACAAGGATCGTGACGTCATAGTCCTCCATCAGCGCGTACGATAAATCAAAGCCGCGAATACCAAAGTCAACCACCCGCACGCTCTCGGGCCAGGGGCGCTCACTCAGGCGCTTGACGACCTCGCAGCCAAAGGCGTCGTCACCCAAAAAGATATTGCCAATCCCGGCTACAAGTATTCGCGGTTGATTCATGCAATTCTCAAAAGTCCGACAAACTTTAGTTTGTCGTGTGTTTCGTCAGGCTTTCTACATTCGGTCACCGTTCGCTCACCATTTAGCCAAGAGTCACGACAACTCAAGCCAACGACAAACTAAAGTTTGTCGGACACCGGTTTGTCGTGTGTTTCGTCAGGCTTTCTACATTCGGTCACCGTTCGGTACCGTTCGCTCACCGTTCGGTACCGTTCGCTCACCCTTAGCCAGAGTCACGACAACTTAAGCCAACGACAAACTAAAGTTTGTCGGACACCGGTTCGACTTCTTCGGGAGAGAAAAAGAATCGATGGCCAGGCTGACGCATCATCCCTAAGTCGCGACCCGGATCGTCGTCGAGCACGACCGCCAGATGTGTTTGACCGTCATAATCCTGCTCGATGGATTCGATCACGGCTGTTTTTCCCGCCAGCGCCAGATCAAAAACGTCGCCCCCAGTTTTCGGCGTCAGCCGAACCCGATCACCCGGCTTAAGTTGGACACCAGCAACCAGCACAAAATCCACTGGCGTCTTCTCTTCCAGTAGTTGCCATTCCCATTCGTTCATGATTGGTAAATGGTTGATAAATGGTCAATAGCAAATAGCAAATGGTCAATAGCAAATAGCAAATAGCAAATAGCAAATAGCAAATGGTCAATAGCAAATAGCAAATAGCAAATAGCAAATGGTCAATAGCAAATAGCAAATGGTAGGTTAATGCTGACAGTCAGATCTGCTTCATCAGTGACGATTAGAATGCTTCAACCTCTTACTATTCACTATTTACCATTCACTATTCACTATTTACCATTCACTATTTACCATTTCTTATTTCCCCCTTAGCACTCCGTGCATTTTCATCAACTGCTCTACCGGAAGCGTTTCAGTTCTTTCAAGAATCTCGCGCGCACGCGCATCCGAACTACGCATCTCGCGCTTCTCTTCTTCAGTAAGCGTCATGATGCGCAACGTGAGAATTTCGTCGATCTCCGTCCCATCGAAAAGATTGCCGGCGCTCTCAGGCGCAATCTGCGGATAGTCATAAAGAATGATCGGCGACGAAAGCATGCAATCGCGTGTTCCTTCCTCGCCTGCCAGGACCGGATAGGTTCCGATGTTGCTGCATCCGGCGGCGGCTTCGCGCAATGCTGCCGGCGGATCGAGCAAAGAAACGAATCTTCCATCCGCCACGCCCAGAATCGTGTGAGTCGACACCAGCGATCTCATCAGCGCTTCGTCACGACTCCTATCAAGGACGTTTTCCAGCGGAGTCAGATTGCGGATACCAATGGTGATCTTGAGCACGTTGTCGCCGGCGCGCTGGGCCGTGATTTCGATGGTCCCATCAATCGTCTGCTGTCTCCGTAAAATTACGCCTGCGATTTGGCCACTAGCCTCGTCGCGCAACTCTTCAACCTGGGTGTTGGCAGTAAAAGTGAACCGGAGTTCCTGGGGTCTCGCGACGAGCTCCCGCAGCTTGGTTCCGGGCCAGCACACGTCACGCTCAGTGGCTTCCTGCCATGTTTGAAAGAGTGTCCCGTTAACTTCCAGCCGCGGAACCAACTTGAAATGATGACCAGATTCAGTCTGCGTGTGACCACAATCTTCGATTGGCAGTCGGCAGTCGGCAATCAACTCGCCAACTTCTCGCTCCATTAGGTGAAGGAAACGTAGCCTGAGGTCAAGGGTCGGATTTGAGCCGGTTTCGACCAGGCATTCGGTCTGCATACTCCAACTTTCGGTGCCGCCCTGAGCCTCGCTATAAGTTCGCGGACAGAGTGCGCCAAAATTCCAGCGCTGCTGGTTTTTGACCGCCGTAGGCCGGTAGGGATAGAGAATGTATCCCTCGTAAAGCACGGCGTCGGCGATTCTTTCTACCAGACTCATCATGATTTCGAATTTCGGATTGCGGCTTGCGGCTTGCGATCTTCAAGTTTTGATGGCAAATCTAAAACCAAATCCTTCCGTAGCCCTTCATCCTCGATTTCCATAACGCTATTCGCATCAATTAAACGTTCCAAAGCCTGCTCCCACGTTGGAATTCCGCGTTCGCTCTTGTACCGCGAGAGTCTTTCGAAAACATCTCGACGCAAGCAAAGCCATGCGCTGTTTGGATAATAGAGATCCATCATCTGCCTCCAAACACTTACCGGCAGACGATACTTGGCCTCTCTGTCCCAGGGAATCTGTTCAACTTGCAGCCCATCATTTCCTGACTCATAAAAAACTGTCCCGCTGAACATTAGATTCAGCGGCACCTCGCCGTCCTCAAGGCCGGCGAAATACTTTGTGGCCGCCACGTTAAAGTCGAAACTGCACGGTACAGGGAGATCTACCAGCGTGGCGCTTTGAAACGGCGGCACCGTCACACTCGCATGGGTCCACAGCATCGCGCGCAGCGTCTCGCTCCAACGCTCCGGCGCTCCAAAGAGGTCCGCCAACTCCGCTTGCTCGATGGCACTATACTTTCTGCGGGTCGCCTCAATTTGAATCTGACAGCGTAAGACGACCGACTGAATCGTTTCTTCTGCATCCGCATTAGCGATGCGGAGCTTAAACGCCAGTAGCGGCGCCGCTGAAAACGGTACGGCCTCGGCGCCCTGAACTTCGAAACTTAAATCCGGCACGCTAATTCTGCTTTCAAACCAGGATCTCCCGATGATCGACTGCTCGTTCTTTCAATTTCGCGAAGAATTTCCCAATCTCGGCCCAAACCTCGGTGCCCCCCGAAAGTCCATGCCAATAGGCGCGAATCAGTCCGACCAATCGGTAGCACTCGTCGATGGGCACAATGAAGTATGCACGCTCTTCCTTAACACGATTAATTAGCAGGGCTTCGGTATCCCTTTCCATTGCCTGCAATTCCGGATTATCTCTAGCGATCTCCTCCCACGATTCGAGATCGAGTAGAGACTCAGTCGCTCCAGCCGGACTTGGATACAGTGAAACGACCTTTCCGGCGGCGCTACTGTGGAAAAAGAAGGCCATGTTGATTGGAATCATCAGGCTGTCCCATTGCGCGTCGCTCATCTTGAAGTCGGGCAGAAAGAGGATTCGACGCGGCACACGGCGATATTTAGTTTCAGCCTGGCCGCTGAAGAGAATGGAACAAGCCTGACACGCACAGAGCATCTGGCGAGTTGCGGGCTCAACGAGGTGCTCGTGCTCGGCTCGCAACTCGGCGCTACACAATTCGCAGCGTTCCACGATTGCTCGCGGCTTCACGAACCGCCGCAGAACGTCAAACGAATTGCGGTTTGCCTGCGAATCGCGGATTGGGGATTGCGGGCGGATTTCGGATTGCGGATTGCGGATTGCAGATTGCGGATTGCGGAGTTCGTTATCTTTTTGGTGTTCTGTAGACATGCTTCTTCCGAATCTTACAGTTAATCCTCAGGTGCTGCCCCGCTAACTTCACCCCTAATCCCGCATTCCGCAATTCTTAATCCGCAATCCGAAATCCGCATTCCGAAATCCGCAATTCTCATGCAGGCGGCATGTTCGGCATATCCGGATCTGCTGGCTCTACATCTTCCGGATTGATGCCTGTCGAATCTCGCGCGGTTTTGGTGCCCGAAGGGCGGTTAGCGTGGGTCTCGCCGGTGTCCTGCCGACCTGCTTCCTGACCTTCATCCTCCCTAATCTCCTCGCCTTTCCTGGTCCCCGGCTCATGCGTCGGCGCGGCGCCTGATGATTCTGGATTTCCCATTTTCCCTCCTCAAGGTTCGTTCGTTTTCAATTTGGGGGCCGGAATCTGAGTGATCTAATTCGTGGCCACAGGCGGCAAGGCAACTCGCGCCCGCCCATGCTCAAATAACAATGGGAACGGTTCGAGATGGAGATTAGGCTGATCCAATCCGCGGCCGGCTCGGATCAGGTCATAGCGCTGTCCGCAGCTATTGCAAACCAGACTGGTCAACTGAATAAATGCGCGTTGCAGTGGCTGGCCACACCCAGGACACTCATTCCCATAAGCATACAGCGATTCTCCAAGCTTGCAGAAAAGAATTGATCGTCCCTGCAGCTCTTTTGTTTGTAAGGACTTTTCCGAGAGTGTGGCCAGATCGCTCACGTCCTGCCAGCCGCCGCCGTTATGGGTACCATGCGCTGCCGGCTGATCGCCGTTGCCGCTCCGCGGCTTCCCGATTTGCACGAAGCCCGATGCCGCCGGTTTCTCTGAAACTCCCTCAGCCTCAATCGCAACCACATCTGGCGCCTTCTCGTAGATCGCTTCCTCGACCGCCAGCTTCAGAGTCACTGACGAGGACGGGCAAGTCTTGCAACTACCCTCCAACCTGAGCCGCACGACACCATCATCAACTCCAAGCAGTTCGACACTGCCGCCATGTGAGTTTAAGTAGGGTCTGACTTTTTCGAGAGCCCGGGTAACTCGGGCTTCGATTGTGAGCGGATGCAAGCCGTAGAGCAATAACAGATTCCCTACCAAATCATCGGCCGCGAATTTGTCAAACACGCCATAACCCGGTTCACCGGCTTCGGCGATCATTTCCATCATGCGTTCAAGGCCAGCGCCGTGAAATTCCATTAAGGCTTGAACTAATTCCAGGGAGATGGTTCGAGCATCAGCATCGGGAAGGTTTTCAATCTTGCGGATTAAACCCTCGACGTGCTGCATGCGATGTTGAATATCTTCTGATTCAGGCATTGTTAGTATCAAGTGCTGAGTGCTGAGTGCTGAGTACTCTGCACTCTGCACTCAGCACTCTCGCCCCCCCCACACTTCGTCCCTATTTGACCATCCCGAACATCGGCGAATGGTGCGTCTCGAGCACCTTGCCGTTGCCGAGATACATGTGGACGCCACACGGCAGGCATGGATCAAAGCTCCGCACTGCGCGCATGATGTCGATTCCCTTGAAGTTGTCCGGGCCATTCTCCTCGAAGATCGGAGTATTCTGTACCGCATCCTCATAAGGCCCGGGCGTGCCGTAAATATCGCGCGGGTTGGCGTTCCACGGAGTCGGCGGGTACGGATGATAATTGGCAATCTTTCCACCGCGGATGACCACGTGGTGCGAGAGAACGCCTCGTACCGCCTCGTGGAAACCACACCCAATCGCTTCGTCCGGCACCTTGAATTCAGACCATGTCTTCGTCCGTCCAGCGTGCAGTTCCGCAAGCGCTTGTTCAGTAAAGTGCAAGGCCGCAGCAGCCGCATACGCCTGGAAATACGTGCGAGCGCGATCGCGCTCAATGGCGTTGCTCCACTTCGGAATCTTCCACTCAAACTCCACTTCCGGCTTCATGGCAGTCTTTGGCAAGTAAATTTTGACGCTTTGACCTGTTGCCTTGATATAGCCGATGTCCACTTTGCCGGCCAGGGCCGTCGCCCAGAAGCGGGCAATCGGGCCGCCGCCAGTATCAAGCGCGAGGTACTTGTTGTCGCTCTTTTCGCCTTCGTGATACCAGCGGGGCGACATAACCCAGGTGTATTTATTATCAAAATCGCGCTTCTGTGGTCTGGGAATGGTGGTTTGGTTCCACGGATGCCGGTGATCGACCGGATTGCCGAGTGGATCGGTATTGACAAACTTCTCCGAGCCGTCCCAGTCATCGTAATAGGAACTGCCGAGCAGGATGCGAATGCCCAGGTTGATGTCCACCAGATTTGTAGTCACCAGTTTGCCGTCAACAACGACGCCCGGGGTCACATACATCGAGTTGCCCCATTGATCCATATTCTGGTAGGTGTAATCGCAGACGCTCGGGTCATTGAACGATCCCCAACAGCCCAGCAGAATACGCCGTTGTCCGACCTTCTCATAGCCGGGCAGCGCTTCATAGATAAAGTCGAAGAGATCGTCGTGCAGCGGCACAACCTTCTTCATAAATTCACAGTAACGCATCAGCCTGACAAGATAGTCGGTGAAAAGTTGTACGGTAGGCACTGTGCCAACGCCACCCGGATAAAGAGTTGACGGATGAACGTGGCGCCCTTCCATCAGGCAAAACATCTCGCGCGTATAACGGCTTACGTGCAACGTCTCGCGATAAAACTCCCCGCTGAAGGGATTCAATGCCGTCATGATGTCGGCGATAGTGCGGTAGCCGTGATCGGCGGCGTGCGGCGCTTCGGTGGTCTTTGCTTTCTCCCAGACGCTCGGGTTGGTTTCCTTGACCATCTGCTCGCAAAAATCCACGCCGACCAAATTGTCCTGAAAAATGTTATGGTCAAACATGTACTCGGCAGCTTCGCCAAGATTCACAATCCACTCGGCAATCGCAGGCGGCCTGACACCAAAAGCCATATTCTGCGCGTAGGTGGCGCAGGTAGCGTGATTGTCGCCGCAGATTCCGCAGATACGACTGGTAATGAAGTGGGCATCCCTCGGGTCTTTGCCCTTCATGAAGATACTGTAGCCGCGGAAGATCGAGGATGTGCTGTAGCACTCGGCTACTTCTCGATTCGCGAAGTCAATCTTCGTATAGATCCCGAGACTGCCGACGATGCGAGTAATGGGGTCCCAGTTCATGTCCACCAAAGTGCGTGGCTTAGCCGGAACCTTGGTCGCGGTGGTGGTGGTCGTGCTCATGACGATAGCTCCCTTCTCTCAGCATAGGCTGTCGGGTTATAGCCGGTGGTTAATTCTGGACGGTTATGCCGCCACTTCGGTTCCTTGTTGACCGTGGCGTTGGTAAGCTCGCGCAGCTTGCGAATCGCCGCGCCGTAGATGCCGATTGCGGCAGAAGAAATCTTGGCGCCGGGCGGTTCGTCCATGAAAGGCATAAACTTGTCCGGAAAGCCCGGCATCGTGCAGCCAATGCAGATGCCGCCGACGTTCGGGCACCCTCCAATACCGGCCATCCAACCGCGCTTTGGCACATTGCAATTGACCACGGGTCCCCAGCAGCCCAGCTTAACGATGCATTTAGGAGAGCCATACTCATTAGCAAAATCGCCCTGCTCGTAATAGCTTCCCCGATCGCATCCTTCGTGAACGGTTTTTCCGAACAGCCAGGTCGGACGTCCTGCTTCATCGAGTGGAATCATTGGAGCCAGGCCGGCAGCCACGTAAAGTAGATACAAAACTGTCTCCATGAAATTGTCGGGTTGGACAGGACAGCCTGGAACATTAACAATCGGAATTCCTGCCTTTGATTTCCAATCCCAACCAAGGTAATCCGCCAAGCCCATGCAGCCTGTCGGATTGCCTTGCATGGCGTGAATGCCGCCATAGGTGGCGCAAGTTCCAATTGCGACTACCGCCAGCGCTTTCGGCGCCAAACGGTCGATCCACTCATTTGTGGTAATGGGCTGGCCGGTCATCGGGTCCTGTCCCATCGCGGCCCAATAGCCTTCACCGCTAAGATTTTCGTTTGGAATCGAGCCCTCGACGACCAGGACGAAGGGGTCGATCAGACCCTGCTCGGCCTGATAGAAATATTTAAGGAAGTCGTCACCGACTTCGTACGCCAGCACGGGATTGTGCAAATGCACCTTCGGAAGCCCAGGGATGGCGCCGAGCACTACGTCCTCAACGCTCGGCTGAGTGGCAGCAGTGATTGAAACCGAATCACCGTCACAACCCAGTCCGGCGGTGATCCACACAATGTGAATATCCTTGACTGCAGGTGGCCGCTGTGTGACGCGACCATAAGGGGCAGTTTCTGCCGCCATGGGTTTTCTCCTTTCTCAATGGTTGCAAAAAAGAATGAGTGCTACTGCTCAGGCTGACGCAAAATAGACGTAAGCCTTTGTCGGCTCTGGGGTACAACGGTTCTAAGTACGGAAGCCCAGATACACTTAACCCGCTTTTTCAGGGAGCAAGGGGATTATGATTCGGGGGTTATTGGAAGTCTATTCGTAATTCTACGTAGTTAGGCAATAAATCTTCCGTATTTTTCTTGCTTTTAGTTGTCTTTTTTATGCGCAGGAGCGAAAGCTACTCCTCCATCGGAATGATTCCACGACGCAGCGCGAAACGGATGAGATCGGCTTGGGTGTGCAAGTCAAGTTTGTGCATCAGGTTTGAGCGATGAGTTTCAGCGGTGCGCGAGCTAATTCCCAGCCGCAGAGAGATTTCATTGTTAGTGCGGCCTTCAGCGGCTAAATGAAGTACCTCTCGTTCCCGTGCAGTAAGTGTTTCGTATCGATCAAGCGATGCCGCCTTTGCCTTTTCCTGGTAGGCCTCGATAGCTTTCGCGGATAGAGGCGGACTCAGGTAGCGGCGGCCCACCGCTGCCTCGCGAACCGCCAGCACCAGGTCGGCGGAACTGGAATCCTTAAGCACATAAGCTGACGCGCCATGGCTAAGAGCCTCGAGCACATAGGCTTCGTTCGCATACATCGAGAGAATAACGATTTGGGTCTGGGGCGATCACTTTTTTATTTGTCGCAACACGTCTAAACCGTTTAGTCCAGGCATCATTAAATCGAGCACAACTACTTTTGGGTTGAGCTCTTCGACATTCTGAACTGCCTCCAGGCCATCGCGCGCTTCGCCAACCACCTGGAGGTCCTTTTCCACTTCGAGCAAGGCCCTAAGGCCCTGCCGCACGATGTTATGATCGTCGGCGAGAACTATGGTTGTCATAGCTGATGCCATTTTGCGCGCCTGATCTCTAGTCGCCAAATGCCGCTGCCACAGTGACGCCGGTAGAATTGCCGGCCGCGCTTAGCTCGGCCAGAAGACGAGTACCGTTACCAACGTGCGACTCGACTGTCAATTGACCTCCCAAAACTATTGCTCGCTCGCGCATACCCGCCAGTCCACTGCTGTAACTGGCTGCGAGAACCGACTCTACGTCAAAGCCCTTCCCGTGATCCTCGACTTGGATCAGGAGTGTCTGTTGATGCGTCCAGATTCTTACTGTCGCCTCGTGCACTTCCGCATGGCGGGCGACGTTTGTCAGCGCCTCCTGCACCACTCGATAGGCAGCCGTCTCGACGTCGGGAGCAAATCGCTTTTCTTCCAACCCGCTATGCCTGAAGTTCACCTGCACCTGCGTCTGGGCAGTGTAGTGTTCAATATGCCACAAAATGGTTGGTAGAAGCCCAAAATCATCAAGCATCGCCGGTCGCAAATCGAGAGAGAGACTCCGCACGCGCGCCATCAGTTCGTTGACGAGTTGTCGAGCCTGATCGAGGCTGGCGCCAACTTCGCCGCCGGGCAGGCGCGTGCTGATTTCAAGAGTGAGTTTGAGACCGGTTAAGAGCTGGCCAATCTCATCGTGCAGCTCAAGGGCGATGTTACGGCGCTCCAGCTCCTGCACCTCCATCAAACGCCGGGACAATAATTTCAAGCGCTCGGCATATTCGCGAACTGCTGCTTCCGCCCGTTTCAGCTCCGAGATATCAAAAGCAACACCATGAATGAACCATGGCCGGCCATCCTCGCTCCGCACCATTTTGGCTTCGCAGTGAAACCAAACCACTCGGCCGTCCCGTGCGAGTACTCGATAAAGAGATTTCAGCGGTTGGCCGGACAAAAACAATTGCGCGGCTTCAACGCTCCAACGGCCTTTGTCCTCGGGATGTATTTGCTGATACCAACGGACGGGATCGTTAAGCCACTCCTCCTGCGAGAATCCCAGAATGGTTTCAATTTGGGGACTCACATAGGCTTCGCCGATGCCCCGGTCAAGAAAAGCCATGAAAACAACCGCGGGAATCTGCTCCACTAAGGTTCGGTATCGGGCATCGATTTCCGGCAGCGGGACTCCCGGCCCAGGTTCCGGTGCACTCTCCGCCTCGAACAAACTAGCGGTGCTAAATACCTTTGCAATATCAGCAAACGGGTCATCGTCTGAGGAGGCTTTTCGTTTGTCGGCAATCGGAAATGCGGCGGCAAGTTCCTGAAGGATGTTCTCCGCCAGTCCCGGAGTCAGACCAGAATCATCAACCGCGGTGGATTCAGACAAGGCTTTGTTTGCTAAATCAATTTTTGTCAGGTCGAAGGCATGCATTCCAAGTTCACTCAATTAAAGTTCCGAAAACCCCACCGCCAAATTGGTGGAGTCTCAGTCGAGCCGGCAAACAACGGCGACCAATTTCTGATTCCACTCACGGCCCACTGCCGAAACTTGTGTCGAGACACTGTGCACAAGCTATCAGTTATTGTTGAAATCAAGAATCTTTCATCAACCCGGGGAGGCATTCAAGAATGAGACTTTCAAGTTGGAAAGGGCGTTAACCCCCGGTCGAAGTTCGCCACGCTCGACGTTCGAGTTCTTGATATAGTCTCTGCCGGGTGAGATTTCAGGTTTTCAAAGTTTTAGGGTCCGTGATTATATACCTTGCTACCCGGCCAGGCGACCGCGTTCGACTTGAGAGCTTGCCTTAACTGAAACATCGATCCACGAACCCACGGAAAGACTGACAGGTTTATTGTCATATTTCGCGATACTTGATGGATTGTTTTGCCATGTCTGTTTAGCGGAACTGGCGAGTGCTAGATCTCTCTTGAGTTTCCATCCGATGCCTATCGAGGCTGGCCGGCCTTCGTTCGTTCAATCAAACTGCCGATTGCCGAAATCAACTCATCCGGTTCGAACGGTTTGGTCAAATGTGCGTTATATCCACTGGCGAGTGAACGGCTGCGATCTTCTTCTCTACCATGCGCAGTCAGGGCGATAGCAGGAATTCCTCCGCTTTCATGTTCCCCTAGTAGGCGTACCTTCCGCATCAGTTCATAGCCGTGTTCCCCGGGCATCTGAAGATCGGATATCAGAAGGTCGTATTTCGCTTGCGATAGTGCAGCCAGCGCTGCTGGTGATGACTGCACGGTGGAAACCTCAGCCCCGAGCCTTCTCAGTATCTCCGCAACCATCTCAAGCGAATCGACCTCGTCGTCCACGACCAGAATGCGGAGACCGTTGAGCGGCGCCCCGCGGTCGAAACTCATCATGTCAGGATCAGGCTCGAGCCCCGCATCTTTTCGGGTACTGATTGCGAGGGCCAACCTTCCTAAGAGCGGCAGACAGACACGGAATGTTGAGCCCTGGTGCCTGCCGGGACTTTCAGCCTTGACTGTTCCACCGTGCAACTCCACCAGATGGCGCACAATTGCTAAACCCAATCCGAGTCCACCCTGCGCTCGAGTCAATGAACCATCAGCTTGGCGAAAGCGATCGAAGACATATGGTAAAAACTCCGGGTCAATGCCGATACCGGTATCAATGATTGAGACGAGAACATGATCGTTGAATGGCTCTACCTGGAAGGTTACCGATCCTCCTTCGGACGTAAATCGGACGGCGTTTGACAACAGGTTCCAGAATATTTGTTGTAGGCGTGCCGGATCTCCTGACACGGGCACGGCGTTGGGAGCCAGATTGATCTTTAATGACACGTCTTTCGCTTCTGCTACCGGACGCATCGTATCGATGCAGTTCTCCACAATCTGATTCAGTTCGACGGGAGCAAACTCTAATTTGAGTTTGCCGGTGATAATGCGGGAAACATCCAGCAGATCCTCAATGAGTTTCTTTTGCGCTCGCGCATTTCTTTCGATGACTTCAAGCGCGTGGGAAGAATCAACTTTGCTCGCGGGAGCCGAGCGTAAAATGGTGGCCCAACCGAGTATCGCGTTAAGTGGCGTGCGCAACTCGTGCGAGACAGTGGCGAGAAATTCGTCTTTGATACGATTGGCAACTTCGGCTTGCCGGCGTGCTTCCTGCTCGCGAGCCAGCATGTCCGCCCGCTCTTTTTCGGCCCGCTTCCGCTGAATAATCTCCTGCTCGAGCCCTGCGTTAGCGCTGGCCAGTGCCGCGGTTCTCTCCTGAACTCTGCGCTCCAATTCGTTATGAGCCTGGAGCAAACCAGCTTCCGCTTGCTTCAATTCGGTAACGTCGAATCCTACGCCATGGATAAACCAAGGCCGGCCATCACTCCGCCGCACCATTTTCGCGTCACACTGAAACCACACTACGCGTCCATCACGAGCAATAACCCGGTAAACCGAACGCAAAGGTTCGCCCGCCAGAAACATGCGCGCTGCCTCGACGCTCCAACGGGCCTTATCCTCAGGATGAATCTGGCGATACCATTGAACCGGATCGTTTAGCCACTCCTCTTGCGAAAAGCCGAGTATGTTCTCGATCTGAGGACTCACATATGCTTCGCCGATCCCGCGATCGAGAAAGACTAAAAAGACTACTGCCGGGATTTGTTCGAGGAGTGTCTCATACCGAGCGACGACATCGAGCCCGTCGTCTTGAAGGGTCCCGACAAGAGGTGAGGGGGTTTCCGATGACGCCCCGCCCGGAAAAAAAACGCCGGCTAGTTGTTCGAGAATCGCGCCCGCTTCATTCATGCCTGTCGATAGGGCCTGGTCACTCAGGTAGCCTTCGGACGGCAATTGTGATTCAAAGCTTGACATCGCTCACTCTATTTTTGCGCTCTTGCCGGATCAACTTTACCGGTGCGGCGCCAGGCGGGCTCCTTATTAAGGGACGCCTGCGTAAACTTTCGCAGTGCATGAATAGCCTTGCCGTAGGTCATCACCGCGTGCGAAGACAACAGTGAGCCGGGCGGTTGATTCATGAACGGCATGAACTTGTCCGGGAAGCCCGGCATTGTGCAGCCGATACAGATGCCTCCAACATTCGGACAGCCGCCCATGCCGTTGATCCATCCGCGCTTGCCAACATTGCATTGGACGACCGGCCCCCAGCAGCCCAGCTTAACGATGCAAACCCGCGATCCATATTCCTCGGCAAATTCGGCCTGCTCGTAATAACCACCTCGATCACAACCCTCATGCACGGTCTGGCCAAACAGCCATGTGGGCCGCAGTGCTTCGTCGAGCGGGATCATGGGGGCGCGCCCGGCTGACTGGTAAAGCAGATAGAGCAGCGTCTCCATGAAGTTATCAGGCAACACCGGGCACCCGGGCACGCAGACGATGGGAATGCTTGCTCGAGACCGCCATTCCCATCCAAGATAGTCCGCGAGACCCATGCAACCGGTTGGGTTTCCTTCCATCGCATGAATTCCGCCATAGGTGGCGCAGGTTCCGGCGGCCACGACCGCCCATGCTTTCGGTGCCAGGCGATCGATCCATTCACAGGTGGTGATTGGTTGGCCGGTCTCTCGGTTAGCCCCAAATGACGCCCAATAACCTTCTTCCTTGTTATTTTCGTTAGGTATGGATCCCTCGACGACCAGGATGAAGGGTTCCAGCCTTCCCTCAGCGGCGCGATAAAAAAACTCCATGAACTCTTCGCCATTTTCATAAGACAGGAAAGGGTTGTGAAGCCGCACCCTGGGAATTCCCGGGATGCCACCCATGAGAACTTCCTCGATACTGGGTTGGGTAGCTGCGGTCATTGCAATGGTGTCTCCGTCGCACCCAAGCCCCGCGGTGATCCAGAGGACGTCGATTTCTTTGATGGGTTGTTGTTGGCTCATAACCTTGATTCAAGCAGAAACAAGATGCTTGAGTGATGTAAGCTCGTGCGCGAGCTCCGCAGTGTCACTTTGAAGAAATTTCTGTCGATCGGAAATCGAAAACATCCCCTAAACCCTCTCCGGTCATCCAGAACATCACCTGAAGAATCTCGTTGCTTGATTTCAAACTTCTAATCTCTGAATTCAACATCGCGTCAGAGTTCTGTTTCTTGCGTTCGTCTTTCTGCAAGGGTTGGTCCTAAGAGTCCGATTTCCACTTTATGATCTTCAACCTTCAAAGGGGAAGGGCTGAAGCTCTAATTCCTGGTCTTTCAATACAGTTGCCGCTGCAAGTCATAACCATAACCATGGCCGGAGCAACTAAGCATCGGGCTCTCGAAAAGTGACTTATCCAACGGCCGCCCTCCGGCAGCACAGGCGTTTTGGTAAGCATAGAAATCCCCATCGAGCTTTAAGATCAGCACGTGAATGTCTTCGAAGTTAACAATCTTGAATTGGCCATCCTCGATGGATTGAGACTTGATCAGGTCTTCGCGTTGGGCGAGGGTTCCTGACGTTTTCTCCTGATCTGGATGAGCGGCTGCCTGGTCTCAGCGACCGCCTTATCTAACGCCTGGCCCAATTCCGACGGCGCACCTGAAGAGGCTTCAACCAGTTCTCGATATCCCTCAATCTCGACACCGGCCAAGGTTCGGCGCAACCCCGCTCGATGCTTGTTCGACTTCAGATTTAAGCATCGCCACGTGGTCTTGCCGGAACCGCCTTTGCTGCTGATGGCGATCTTAATGATCGTCTCCCGAGGGGAATCAAGGGGAACGAAATCAAAAAGCGGGGGTTTACGACTAGCGTGTATTTCGCAGCTATCATACGCTTTGGAGCACGCGGTGCAAAGCGCTTTTAGCTCAGTCAGCTTTGGGATGCGGGCTATCGGCTCGAGCCGCCAACGGCACCATAGGGCACGGCCATTATGCGAGCGCCAAGTACGATCCTGGTCCTTGCTTTTCATATGTTTGATCGCTGCTGAGTTCCGCAAGGGACATTATGGTATATTTTCGTCCAGTCTGATAAGAACTTTCCGGTCAGAATAGACATGGATACCTATCGTAACTTCATCGGAGGGCAGTGGGCCCAATCCGCTTCGGCACGTGTTGTCTCAAACATCAATCCCGCGAACACAGATGAAATTCTGGGAACTGTGCGGCAGGCTACGCGAGATGAGGCCCGTCAGGCAGTTGACGCGGCCGCTCAGGCTTTTGCGGGCTGGCGTTCGACTCCCGCTCCGGTTCGGGGACGGATTGTGGCGCAAGCAGCGCGCCTGATGGAGAAATATAAAGAGGAGTTGGCCCAAATTCTGACTCGTGAGGAAGGTAAAACTCTTGCGGAATCACGCGGCGAGCTGCAGCGTTCGATCAATGTAGCGGACTTTTGCGCCGGAGAAGCACGCCGCATGACCGGCGAAACCATTCCTTCGGAACTGCCTTTGAATTTTGCCTACACCCTGAAACAACCTCTAGGTGTCGTAGCCTGCGTCACTCCGTGGAATTTTCCGGTAGCAATCCCGGTTTGGAAGATCGCTCCGGCTCTAGTAGCCGGAAACACCGTGGTCTTCAAACCTGCAACGCTAACCCCAGCAACGGCGGTGCGTATCGTTGAGATATTCGAACAAGCCGGCATTCCACCGGGAGTGTTGAATCTGATTCTGGGTTCAGGTTCTGACGCCGGTGACGAGATCATCAATCACCCCGCCGTGAAGGCAGTGTCATTTACGGGTTCGAACGGCGTTGGCATTCGACTTTATGAACAGGTATCACGGCGCGGCGCCAAGGTGCAATGTGAGATGGGCGGCAAGAATCCGGTCGTGGTTCTGGAAGACGCGGATCTCGATTTGGCCGTTGAATCTACGGCTCAGGGTGCCTTTGGATCTTCTGGCCAACGATGCACCGCCACCAGTCGCGCAGTAGTTGTCAATCAGATCGCCGATGAGTTTGTGGAACGGATCGCGCGCCGGGCCGAGAACATGCGCATTGGCGACGGGATGGATGCTGCAACTGAGATGGGACCCAGTGTCGACGAGAGTCAGTTTAAGACAGTGTTGAGCTACATCGATATTGGCCGGGAAGACGGCGCGGCGTTAGTTTGCGGCGGCTCGCGCGCCACCGGCGACGGCCTCGATAAAGGTTTTTTCGTGCGGCCCACGGTTTTCGATCACGTTACGCCGGACATGCGGATTGCGCGCGAGGAAATTTTTGGCCCGGTGCTGTCGGTGATGCGCGTGAAAGACTTTGACGAGGCGATGCAGGTCGCCAACGATTGTGAGTACGGACTATCTTCCTCGATCTTTTCAAACGACGCGGCGCGTATCTTTCGCTTCGTTGATGAGATTGAAACGGGCATGACGCACATCAACTCGCCGACCACCGGCGGCGAGGCACACATCCCGTTTGGCGGCATTAAAGGGACGGGCATCGGCGACCGTGAGCAGGGATCTACCGCACTTGATTTTTATACGGAGCTTAAAGTGGTATACGTCGATTATACGGGGCGCAAACGCGAAGGTAATTTGTATTGAGCGGTAGGAGGGAGATGGATACTTCAGACAAACTCTTCGAATTAGTCCGCACTCTCCTGCAGCAGTTACCTTCTTTGCTGACCCTTCTCGTCTGTATTCTGTTTGCTGCAATTCGCTGGAAACGACATCCGAGAATCTCGCTGGTCTTGATCATCGGCTTGGTGCTGCTGATCCTGCACAGCCTGTTTTTTGCAGTTGCGTATAACTGGGTTCCCGGTTGGCTGAGAGAGAGCGATTGGGTCTCAGTGCCAACGATGCTTACCGCCATGGGGTTTATTTACAACGCCGCGCTTTCTGTCCCGTTGGCTTTGTTGCTGATCGCGATATTTATGCAACGAAACCCGGCAGCGAAACCGGCTCAGAACGCCGCCGGCTAGTCACGCTTCAAAAAGAAGGCCGGAAGAATCACCTTCGCGGAGAACCGTTAATGGAAGATCTTTCGTTTTTCTCATATTTCCTCCTGCGAAGAGCCCCCGTGCTGCTGCTGGCGCTAGCCGGCATAATCCTTGCGCTCGTCCGCTGGAAACGCCACCCAAAAGTGTCTTTGATCACGGTTATTGGACTTGTCTTTTTTCTGGTAGAGTCGCTGATCTATTCAACCCTGCTTTACCGGCTGCCGCGCCTCTTCGGTCAGCGTTGGGTCACCCTTGAAAGCTACGAGATATATTTCACTGTGCTATACGTTCTCGATGACATCGCTTATGCACTTGTAATCGTGCTCCTAGTGACTGCGGCGTTAATACAACGCAAAATCCAATCGCCAACGAAGGCATGAGTCAGCGATAGAGCGATAGAGCGACAAACTGAAGTTTGTTGGACATGGAACCATGAGCTCACCCGGAACACAAAGCAATCGATCCGAAACCGTTCGCAAACATAAGGAGTTTCTCTTCCCGGCTGTCGCCACTTATTACCAGGAACCGATTGCTTTGGTTCGTGGCGAAGGTTTTCACGTTTGGGACGATCAGGGTAATAAGTATCTTGACTGCTTTGGCGGGGTGCTGACAGTAAGCGTCGGACACGCTAATCCTAAAGTAAACGAAGCGATCATTAATCAGCTCAACCATATCTCGCATACCTCGACGCTCTACTGCAATCAACCGCAATCTGATTTGGCTGAGAAACTCGCTCAGATTACGCCGGGGCGATTGAAGAAATCTTTTTTCACCAACAGCGGGACTGAAGCCGACGACACGGCCGTGCATGCCGCAAAACTCGCGACGGGCCGCCATGAGATTGTGGTGCTCCGTCATGCCTATAGTGGACGTTCGGCTACTTCTCTGTCGGCGATGGGTCACGCTCCATGGCGGCCTTTGCCTCCGCAGGTCCCAGGGTTTGTTCACGCTCGCGCACCTTACTGTTATCGATGTCCTTTCAAACTCACTTACCCGGAATGCGGTCTCGCCTGCGCCAACGATATTGAAGAATTGATCATGACGACCACCACGGGCGAGATAGCCGCGTTTATGGCCGAGCCGATCTTGGGCGTTGGCGGTTTCGTTGTTCCGCCGCCCGGCTATTTCGAACGCGCGGTTGAGATTGCGCGCAAATATGGCGGGCTTTTTATCGCCGACGAGGTCCAGACGGCTTGGGGACGTACGGGCGACAAATGGTTTGGCATCGAACATTGGGACGTCGTGCCGGACATCATTACTTCGGCGAAGGGCCTCGGCAACGGTATTCCCGTAGGCATCACGGTCGCCACGCCGGAAGTGGCTGACAAGTTTCCGGGTCTCACGTTTTCGACCTTTGGCGGCAATCCCGTTTCGATGACGGCGGCCCTCGCGGTGATTCGCCTTATCGAAGAAGAAGATCTGAAGCGAAATGCGGCTGAGGTGGGCCGCTACCTCAGACAGCGTCTGGAAGAGTTGAAAGAGCAACATCAGATCATTGGCGACGTTCGTGGTCTGGGATTGATGCAGGGGATCGAGCTCGTTAAGGATCGTGAGACAAAAGAGGCGGCGCCGGAAGCTTTACTCAGAGTCTTTGAAGAAACTAAACGCCGCCGAGTCTTGATCGGTAAAGGCGGACTTTATGGAAACGTGATCCGTACGGGCATGATGCTGAATTCCACCAGGGATCACGTGGATGAACTGATTGAGGCTTTAGACGCCGGATTCCAAGCCGTGCGGTAACTGCCTGTCGCCGTATTAGCGCGTCGCGACTGACTCAAGTCAAAATTGAGATTCAAGCGAGTGCTGGTGACGCTCAGAATTCGCCGGGCTGCTTGTCGTATATTCGAGACTTCTATTCGAGACTTCCGTGGAAAAGACATGCCCAAAGTTAATGTAAATGACATCTCGGTCAACTACGATCAGCAGGGAGCCGGAGAGCCGCTCATCCTGATCCCTTACTTGGCCGCTGACCACGCCTGCTACGCCTTTCAGGTCGCCGAGTACGCCAAGCACTTCACCTGTATCTCGGTCGATCCAAGAGGAGCCGGCGAGACTGATCAGGCCGAAGGGGCTTATTCCATGGAACTCTTTGCCGATGATGTGAGCGCTTTCATGCAGGCTCTTGGCGTGGAACGCGCCCATGTCTTTGGCCTTTCATTGGGGGCGGCGACGGGAATGTGGCTGGCGGCTAAGTATCCGCAGAAAGTTAAGTCACTGTCGCTTCATAGCGCTTGGCCGAAAACCGACCCCTTCATCAAAACCGTGGTGGAAAGCTGGCAGGCTCTGGCTCTGGCTCTGGGAAGTGTTACCGAGTTGGTGATATCGGGAATTTTCCCGTGGTGTTTCACGCCCGAACTCTATGCTGCGAGGTTAGATTACATTCAATCGCTGGCGGCGTTCGTTCGTGGGCGGCCGGCTCAGCCTGTTGAAGCCTTCATGCGGCAATCGGATGCGGTGATTGCCCATGACGTGGAGGCGCAACTAACTGAGATTACAGTTCCGACGCAGCTCACCTTTGGGCGGTGCGACATGCTCACCTCTACCCGCTTTGCTGAGCAGATGCAGGCTAACATTAAGGGGGCTGAACTTATTGTCTTTGAGGGCTGCGCTCATGCTCCGATATATGAGAGGGTGGAGGAGTTTAACCAAAGAACTTTAGAGTTTCTACAGCAGCATTCGGGATAGGAAGGCTGCGGGGCGCGCGTTTTCCAGGCCGCGCAGTAGTCTTTTCTCTCGATTAAAAATTAAACGAACATCAAAGTTGGATATCTGATCGTTGGCGCTTACGCGGTCATGAGAGTCTAACACCGGTTCAATTCGCGATTAGTTTGTGCATGGGTTACAATCCACAGACTGAAGTCTGTGCCACTTGGAGTTACAATCCACAGACTGAAGTCTGTGCCACTTG